>Ga0193706_1000443_pt1 | contig 24492 bp, 19 predicted proteins | sample U3c1metaG_FD_160130 | JGI IMG/M metagenome (GOLD analysis project Ga0193706, IMG submission 160130) | Soil microbial communities from a riparian zone of the East river system, Colorado, United States - U3c1 | ecosystem: Environmental > Terrestrial > Soil > Riparian zone | place: USA: East River... | reverse complement strand
CGGCGTTCAGCGGATCGTCGGAGAACTCGTAACCGTATCCGTCTTTCTTCTCGCCCCCACCACCAGGTGCGGCGGGAGGGCCTGCAGGCTGCTGCGCAGCGGCAATGCCCGACATCAAAACAACCGCCAAACCCGCGAGTGCACTCAGCTGACTACGTCCTGATCGAATCATGGGTTCAGCCTCCTTGGAAACTTACGCTGCAATTACAGTGACATTGTACTACCAATCAGAAGTCTCCGTCAATGGCAACGCGTGTCGCGAGGGACCCTACCTGTGAATCACCCAGTACCCGTTGGTCGCGCCATTGCTCCCAGCTCCGCGTACCGTGCAGGTAGAAGACAGCCCGGCCCGCTTCGAAGTTCCCCAGGGCCCACAAATACTCTAGGCCCTCGGCATGCTTGATCATTGCTTCGGTGGGGGGGCAGCCGGCGGAGGCGGCGGAGGCGGCGGCGCCCCACCACCTTGGTCACCACCACCCTCGGGCGGTGCTTCCGCGCCTTCGTCTGTCGGCGCGGCTGCGCCCTCTTTTTCTTGCCGCGCGGCCTCGATGGCAGCGGCGCTCTGACCCTCTTTGACGAACTTCACCGTGTCGCGGATGTCTTGCGCGCGATCCTTCGAGCGCTTGACCGCCACGGCGAATTCGGGCCCCGAGCCCGCTTTCTGAATGAAGGCGTCGAAAATGCCAGCCGCTTGCTCCAGCATCGGCACGGCATTAGCGCCTCCACCCTTGGCCTTGTACTCCTGCGTCAGGATGGCCTCGTTGTAGAGCGTCTCAGCGCGGTCGGGGGCGAGTCTCTTGCACTCGTCGAGCTCTTTCTGAGCATCGGCCACGTATTTGTCGAAGTTCGAGTCGTTGATCTGTCCGCGAATGGCGAGGGCGAGACCGAGGTGCGCGTCGTAGTCGTTGGGGCGAACCTTGAGCGCGTTGCGGTAGGCATCTTCGGCTTGCTTGAACCCGCGGAACGACAGATTCACGGCCGCGTAGTTCATCTGTGCTTCGAAGAACGACGGATCGAGCTTGGCCGCAGTTTGGAACTCCTGCACGGCGGTGTTGAGCACCTGCAGCTCGACCTGGATGAGCCCCGCGGTGTTGTGAATGGCGGCGTAATTCGGGTTCTTCTTGATGGCTTGCGAGCAGACGAGTGCCGCCAGCTCGAGCTGCGCCTGGTCGGCCTTCTTGGTCTTGGCGAACGTTGCCGTCTTCGCTTTGCCGCTTCGACCGGCCTTCTGCTTGGCCATCTCGAGGTAGTAAAGCGCGAGCTGGTTGAAGGCCGGCTGGTAGGCGTCGTCGATGGCGAGCGCGCGCTGAATGTTCTTCTTCGCGCGATCGAAGTCGTTGGCCCCATCCTGATCGGTGTGCGTGCTGCGGCGTTTCATCTGCAGCATGGCCAGGTTGACGAGCGCCTGTACGTTCTGGAACTGCGCGTCGGCGACCGCTTGTTGCAGCTCGAGAATGACGGGCTCCATCGCGCCATCGCCCTTCTCCTTCAAGTCATAAAGGGCGATCTGCACGCGCGCGTGGTGGAACTTGGTGTCGAGGTTCAGCGCCGCCTGAAACTGCGCTTTGGCCTCCGCATCCTTGTTGCACCGCTGGTAGGCGAGGCCCGCGTTGTAGAGCGCTTCGGGCAAATCCCGGTTCATGGTGGCCTTCTGATTGACCGACGCATCCATGAAGCTCTTCGCGAGCTGCGTGCACGTCGCGTCGGTCCAATCGTTGGCCTTGTCGTGGGCGACCATCGATTGCAGCGCGTCGTTGTAGCCCTTCTGCGCCTCGGCGGAGAGCGGGTTGGGCCCGCTCCCCTCCGCCGGTTTGGCCTTGGGCGCCTTGGCCGGCTCCTGTGCCGCACCACCGCAAGCCGCCAGCAGCAACATCATCATCGAGCACGCTACGCCAGACCTGAATCGTTTCATTGCTGGACTCCTCGGATTCTCTTCGCGTGTCATCTGGCTTACTTCTTTTTGCCGCCGGGCAGGTTACCGCGCGACTTGCCCGGTGCGGGTCCGCCCGCTTTGGCAGGCTTGCCGCCGCCACCCTTCTTTGGCTTGTCGCCCTTGTCGTCGTCCTTCTCTTTGCTCTTGTCGACAGGCGGCGGGGGCGGAGGCGGAGGCGCCTCGTTGTAGACGTCGCCGCCGATTTGGAGCGGATAAGGACGGTCGTTGAGCCCGCTGCCGATGTTGACCGGCGACGCGCGGAACTCGTCGATGGCGTGGTACTCGTTCTTGTAGGTCTTCGAGAGCCAGAGCTCGCACTTTCGCGAGTACTCGTCGAAGAACTGGTACTTGACCGAGTAACCGAGACAAATCTCGAAAGCGCCTTTGGCCTTCAACTTGTCCGGCTCCGAAGCCTCGTCGAGAGCGCCGTAATAGGCGTTTCTCAGCTCGGTGTCCTTTTTGATGTCAGTGGGAATCGGTGCCGCGCGGAACTCGCGGACGAAGTTGCCCCACAGGCCTCCGACCTGCGATCCGGCTGCGATGACCCAACGGGGAGGCGGCACGGGCTGGAGATCGACGATCTTCTTGTACTCGAGCATGGCGGCTTCGATGGCAGGCCGCTTTTTCTTCATCCAGTCGACGACCGGCCCCTTGATGTGCTTGAGGACGGCCTCTTTGTTCCCGGGGCCCTTGTAGTCGGGGAACTTGATCTTCTCGACGTCTTCCCGCTTTTCCTCGGCGAAGTAGAAATACGCTTCGCCGACCGAGGTGAGCGCCCTGCCGAGGCGCCGGATCTTACCGGCCTCGTCCTCGTCGGGCAGCGCCATGATCTTGCCCTCGGCCGCCTTGGCGTCACTCCAGAGCTTCTGGACCTTGCCGTACTCGACGCGGGCATCCTTGGCGCGCTTCAAGCTGGAGTACGTTCGGGCGAGCAGGCCGTGCGCTTGGACGACGACGTCGAAGGTCGCGCTCTTCTCGATGAGCCCCATGGCCCCCGATAGGCGCGTCTTCGCTTTGTCCCAGTTCTCGGCCTCCGCGTAGTGCGCGCCGATAGCGAAGCCGATGGCGGCGCTCGTCGCCGCCTTGGTGTTGCCGAATTGCTTATTGTAGGCCTCGCCGTCCTTGATGGCCTCTTCTTCTTGGCCGAGACCGAGACGCAAGAGCGTGGCGTCCTTGAGCGCGTCGGCGGAGTTTTCTCCTTTGGGATTTTCCTTGGCGTACTTTTCAAACCAATTGGCGGCCTCGTCGTAGACGGCAATGGCCTGGTAATTGTTCCCGATCTCGTAGACCGCCTTCTTGGCGAGATCGGTCTTGTCCATGTTGTTGGCGGGGTTGATCAAGATGAGCCTCGCCTGAATGGCCTTGGCGAGGAGACGCCCCGCCGCGAAGGCTTTCGCGGCGTTGTAGACGACCGCATCGAGCTTCTCGCAGAGAATGGGCTGCTTTGCCTTGAGAGGCTCGTCGCCGTAGGTGCGCCAGATCTGAATGTAGTCGTTGCCTGCCTGCTCGTAGAGACGCAGCGCCTGCGCGCCGCCGCGGTCGGCGAGCTCGACGGTTTTCTCAGCCTTCAAGCGGTGGATGTCGCACTGAATCTTGTTGAGCGACGTGCACTGCTCTTGGTTCTTCTGGAAGTTCGGCCCTTCGCAATAGAGCTTGATGAAGAGCGGGACGTCCTGCGCCATCGACTCGAAGCACCCCGGCTTGGGCGGCTCGCTGTGCGTGCCGAGCACGTTGAGCGACTCGAGGTAGAGCTGGGCGGCGTAGATGCCGACGTCCTTGTCGGGGTAGGTGACGGCCACGTCGCGGAAACCGAGCGCCGCTTCCTCCCAGTGCTGCGCCTCGAAGTAGGTGCGGGCGCGCGCGTACTTCACCTCGACGAACTGATCGAACGCTTGCTTGTCGCCTTCTTTCGGCCTGATGTAGCAAACGTAACGGTTGAAGGCGGTGATCATGCCCTGCTGGTTGGTGGTGAACTCCTTGGGCTTGAACTGGGCGGCATCGTCGCCCTTGCCCTTCTTTTTGCCCGTCTTCTCCTCGGCGCCCGGCATGTTGCCGGAGCCTTTGCGGTCGCTCTTGTCGGCGTGCTGCGCCTGGTAGATGTTCTGGTAGCAGAGCACCGCAGCGTAGGCGGCTTCGGGGGCCTCGGCCGACGTCGGGTTCTCGGCGACGACGGAGTCGAAGGCCGGGCCGCACTCGGCCCAGCGCTGCTGGAAGTACAAGAGGTCGGCCATCTCGTATTTGATCTTGTAGATGGTCGGCCAATCCTCCTTCACGATGCGCGGAAACTCGAACTTGGCGAAGTCCGCGGAGGTGAAGTTGTCGATGACCTTCTTGTAGAGGTAACCAGCGAGCGCCATCGTCTTCTGGTCGCCCGTTCCACGCACGCCGCCGGAACCGACGGCCTCGAGGTGCCAAGCCATCGCGGTCTCGGCGAGGAGTTCGGCGGTGCGGTTGGCGCACTGCGCTTGCGACTCGTCGGAGTGCTTGGTCTTGGAGAAAGTGGAGTAGACTTCGGCCTGGCGGTCGAGCTCGGTCTTGATCTGCTCCTTGTTGCCCGACTTCATGGCCATCGTCGCTTGCGTGACGTGGCTCTGGTAGCGGCAGAAGTTGTCGCCGCGATCGCGACCCATGAGGTCGTGGTAAAGAGCAATCGCTTCGGGATAATGCCCGGTATCGAGGTAGTTCGTACCGAGGTCGTCCATCATCTTGAGCGTCTTGGTGTTCTCGCCACCGGCGTCGCCCGAGAGATTCTTGAAGAAGTTGTAAGCGGCGTCGGGCCGCCCGGCGAGCGCGTAGACGGGAACGAGATCGCGGCGCGCCGCCGTTGCGAGCTGGGCGGCGTTGGGAACGGTCGCGAACTGCGTGCCGTAGTCGATCGTCTTTTTGAACTCGTCGAGCGCACGCGGGAACTCGCCCTTGTTCCAGTAAACGTAAGCGAGCTTGTAGTGCGCGTAGCCGTAAACCTTGTTGTTCGGCGGCGGGTACTTGATGACTTCCGAGTACGCGCCGGCCGCCAGATCCCACTTCGATGGGTCACCCTGCGCTTCGTTGAAGAAGAGTTCGCCGAAGGCGAGGTACGCGTTGGGGATGTACTTCGACTGCGGGGCCTTCTGAATGAGCTCGTAGTAGACCTTGCGAGCGTTGGGATAGTCCTGCCCCTGCTCGTATTCGTAGGCGAGGTAATAGAGAACCTCGTCCATCTGCGCGTAGTTCGGGTAGCCGTTCTTCAGAAGCGTGTAGTAGTCGATCGCCTTTTTGCGGGCCGCGGCCATGATGCTGCTGGCCTGGGTGACCGTCACTTGCAGCTTGGCGGCGTTCTGCGGATTGGTCTTCTTCGCTTCTTCGGCCTTGACGCCCGCTTCCGTCTTGTCGCGGAAGGCAGCCGACTCGAGCTCGACGTAGTCTTCCGCCAAACGACGGCAGAGCTGCTGCCGGTCGGGAGACGCCTTGGGCGTGGAAGCAAAGAGGCTCTCCATTCCCTGGATCTCGGTCACGAGCATGGCGCGCACGCGCGCCTGCAGGCGATTGCGCCGCTCGTCGCGCTGGGCGATGGGCAGGCTCTCCAGGGGATTGGTGGGCTTGGTCTGCTGATCCCGTTTCTTGAGATCCTGCGGCGGCGGCGCGGAGTGAAACTGCGCCTTGGGTCCCTTGCCGGACTCGCCGAGCATGGTGGGACCGTTGGTAGGGCAGGTGCTGTACGCCGCGTTGGCCTGCGCGGAAATGCACTCGCCCCCAGCGGGAGCCGTGGCACCGCTCGCGGGAGCCGTGGCACCGCTCGCGGGAGCAGCAGCGCCCGAAGCGGGAGCTGCTGCGGGCGCGGCCGCCTTCGGTGCAGCAGCTTTGGTGGCCTGCCCGAGCGCCTGCCCTTGCAGGAGCGCGACCGAGAGACCGGCAACGAGAGAGAAACCCTTACCAAACGAATTCATCAGCTACCTCCCGCACCTTGAGACAACAACCTGGCGGTAGAAGCCAAGTTCGTCACGCCAATACTCACCATCGAAAGGCCATAGAACGTGCTCTTCGTCGGGTTTGACGACGCCATAGACTTTCGATTCCTCTTTGCTCATCTGTCCCGTGGTGATCGCCGAATCGAGCTGATTGCGCTGGGCGGCGACGATGTCGATCAGGATTTTCGCGCCGTCGCGCATGTGCTCGGCCAGCTCGTCCACGGCGCGTTGATAACGCTCGCGCGCCAAGTTGCCGGCGTTGCGGACCGCGAGGTCACGCGCCAGCTGCAACCCGTCCTGCACCTCGCCACCGAGCGCCGAGCTCTGGAAGGAGCCGGGCGCCTTCTTGAACCGAGCCTGCTCCTCGTCGAGCACGCGCACGTACTCGATGTTGCGGAGGAGCTGCCGATCGGAAAGTGCCGCTTCGACGACGGGCTTGATGGTGACCGGAAGATTGGCGTTACCGGAACGCACTTCCTTCAGGAACTTGAAGAACGGTTCTTCCTGGTTCTCGCCCTTGAAGCGGGCCAGAACGCTTTCCAAGTCCTTGCGGATGGGTTCGTACTTCGCCTTGAACCTCGCCACGACCGTGGTGGCCTCGGGATAGTTGCAGTTGGCGAAGTAGATGACCGCCTTGAGAATCTCGGCCTCGGGCTGGAACGACTTGGGGAAATACGGCGCGCCGATGGTGTGGATGTTGCCCATCGCGTGCGGAAAGTCGCCGGCCATGAAGTACGCCCACGACTCTTCGAAGAGGCCGTCGATCCAGTATTCGCTGCCGACGTCGACCTTGTTCCAGAACTTCACCGCCGCGGACAGCTTGTTGCTGTCGATGCTCGGCGAGTTGTTCTCGTCGAGCTTGATGCTGGCCGAGTAATAGGTGCGCGCCATGGAGAGGAAGGCGAGGTCGCGCATGCGCGCTTCGTCTTCGACACCCTCGGTGCCTTCGTCGATGGCCGTGACCACCTTCTGGAACGCCTGCACGGCGGGGACCGATTTTCGCAGCTGCACGTAGGAGATGCCGGCGAAGAACTGCGCCTGCACGAAGTAGCGCGACTTCGAGTCGACGAGGTTGAGCAGCTGGATCGCTTCTTCGTACTGGCGGTTACGGTACTTGTAACGGCCGAGCATGTAGTTGAGCTGCCAGTAGAGATCGATCTGCTGCGGATTCTTGAAGCGACCGACCGCGTCACCCGTGTACTTGCCGACGCGCTCGACGATGTCGGCCGGCTCGGGGAGCTGCGTCGCGAGCTTGGACAACCAGAGGAGCGTCTCGGCGAACTTGAGATGATTCGGCTTGTCGGCGATCTCCGAGAAGATGCCGTAGCTCGCCTGGAAGAACTTGAGGCGATAGAGCGCGATGGCGAGGTGGTACTGTGCGACTTGCCGATTTCCGCCGTCGTCGCCGGTCTCGCCCTTGTAAACGCGATAGAGGCCGAGAGCGGCTTCGCTCCAGCGCTCGGTATCGAAGAGCCGCTTCGCATTGGCGGCCTCCTCTGTCATTTGACCGGCTTGAACGGGAGCGCCACCGCCAGCATCGTCGAGCTCGATGTCGCGGGCCTCACCTTTCTTTGCCGGACCTTTCCCAGCCGGACCTTTCCCAGCCGCGGGCGCGGCTGGAGCCACGGCAGGCGGAGGAGCCGCAGGGGCCGGCGCGGCCGGAGCCGCGGCAGCAGGGGGCGCCGCCGCGCCACCCTTCTTCTTCTTTTTCTGGGCGTCTGCACCGCCCGTCACGAGAAGGAGGGCTGCACTCACCAGGCATACACGCGCCACCCAATTACGCATCATCTTCCTCGCTTTCTACGGCCACAGCATTCGGTGCGGCGAAACGAACTAGACGGAGTTTGATGGCGAATCCTATCGACCTGATCTTCGGCACCTTCGCTGGAGCGCCGAGCTCCTGAAACGACAACCGGCGCGTACTGCACGCCGGCGATAATCACGTTTGGGATGGCGGAAGACTACGAATCAAGACAATAAGGGATGATAAAAGTTCTTCGTGGACAGCTGGAAGGTGAAAAAAATCAATCGAATCCCGCAGATATAGGCGGCGAACGGCGCGATGTTAGTGAGCGGCGGTCTTCGTTGTCAAGCGGGACATCATTAGCAGCTGCGCGGGCGCGAGCTCAAAGGGTGCTCGGCGGGTCGTGAAAGCGGCGCCGCCGGGGCCATCGCTCTGCGCCGGAACGCTCTTGGCGCCAACGCTGCGCTCAGTTCGCGTCGCTGCGGAGACAGATGAACGTAAAGAGGAAACATGGTGTTGACTCTGTGCGAGTGCCTCGGCTAGCGTCACGCCACCTCGCAAGCAGCGTCCGAGGTGGGGCCGCTCGCAACACTCGTTTTCCCTCCCAACGGAGCTCCGCACCGATGAATCAGAAGACGTGGGCAGCTGTCGCCGTCACCTTCTCCATGGGTATCCTCTTGTCCGGCTGTCAGAGCGGCGGAATCGGCGATCCATGCATACCGGAGGACGAATACCAGCAGTATTTCTCCGGTTACTCGGAAACCGAGGTGAACCTCGAGAGCCGCTCGTTTCAATGCGAGACTCGCCTCTGCCTGGTCAACCACTTTAGCGGTCGCGTGACCTGCCCGTACGGACAGGCCGAAGTGGACACGCGTCCCGAGAATCAGCTGTGTCACGTTCCTGGGGGCGAGGGCAAAGACAACCGCATCAAAGTCCCGGTCAACAAACAGTTCACGGGACGCTCGCCGGCTAACTCGGTGTACTGCTCGTGCCGCTGCTCTGGCCCCGATCCCAACGGCCGCTACTGCAAGTGCCCGACGGGATTTCAGTGCGTCAATCTCCTCGACTACGTGGAGCGTCTCGGTTCGAAAGAGCTCGCGGGCGCCTACTGCGTGAAGGACGGCACGGAGTACGACGAAGCCGACAACACCAAGGGCATCTCCTGCACGCCGAACGACCCCGAAGCCGTACCGCCGACCCCGCCGGGCGACTGCGGATTTTACAACGGTCCGATCTAAAGCGGAGGAGCGACGGGCCGCCCTGCGGTCCGGTCGCGCAGCCGAAACGGCGGTGGCGAGCGATCTCGCGCGCCAGGGGCTCTCGATCCTCGCCACGAACTTGCGGCTGGGAAAGCTCGAACTCGACGTCGTGGCCCGTGATGGCGACACCGTCATCGTCGTCGAGGTGCGCCATCGCGGTGTAACCGCTTGGCAGACGGGCATGGAGAGTATTGTGCCGGCCAAAGCCAAGCGTGTGCGCGCAGCAGGCGAGCGACTATGGCGCGAACGCTTTTTACGCGATGCGCGGGTCAACCGCATGCGTTTCGACGTCGCCGTCGTGACCTTCGATGCCGGCGGCGAAGCGCATATCGAGTACGCGCGCGGCGTGCTCTAGCCGAGACGCCCGCGCGCTGACCACCCCAGCACGGCAGTCCGAAGCGTCATTGCGCGGCGATGACCGACGAAGGCGACGTCTCCAGCGCGTCCTGCATCTCGCGGCGCAGCGCCCGCAGCTGGGTCAAGTGCTCGTCGGAGACGGTACCCTGGAGCTCGGCGATGGCGCGGTCGAGCAGATCGATCTCCGATTCTTGACGTTTGCGCAGACTATTCACCATTTTTTCGAACGCATCGAAGAAGTGCTGCAGCTCGTCGCCTTTGCGAAGCTTCTCCGTGAGCATCAAGTGGCCATCTCCGACGTAACCGAGAAGCCGCTTCATCTTGTAGATGGGACCCGCCACCCTGTGCGTGACGATGATTCCAGCGACACCGACACCGGCCACCAAGAGTGACAGCAGGCTGATGAGCACGACGAACATGTAGTTTTGCTGGCGGCCGAGGTCTTGCGACCGTTTTTGGAGGGAGAGCGCGTCGGATTCGAGCTTGTCTTGTTGATCCTTCAGCCGCTCGTCCTGCTCGCGCGCGCTTTCGTTGAACACCGCCGCCAGCTCGGGGTTCGAGCCGTAAACCGGATCCTTCACGATGTTCATGTGCACGACCGCCGAAACCTTCTGACTTTCGCGCACCACTTCCTGCCCGCGCTGGACCGTTTCCTGGCCTTGCTTCACCGTTTGGTGGCTTTCCGCGATGACTTCGCGGCTCACCGACCAGAGCAACGTTCCCAGCGCGAACGACAGCAAGATCGCCGTTCCCACGAGATACCCCGTGTATTTCAGCTGAAAATGCGAATCGAGGAGGTAGTTTCGCAACCGTCGCTGATGGCGACCGGACGCGTGCGGGTCGAGGGAGGGAGAGACCGACATTGATTTTTACTCCTTGAAATTACTTGGCGACTCCTCGTGAAATGATGTGCGGATGCCTGAGATTTTGGGGTTCATGCTCAGTTGGATGACGCCACGACCTGGGCAAAGCTGTCGACCGCGCGCTCCACGGCCATCTTGATGAGATTGTCTTCCGAGTCGCGATCTCCGATGGATGCACCGGGCATCGTGAGCTTGGGCGTGAACTCGCCCTGAAGGGCCTTGTCCGGGTAGCTCCACATCGTCACCCGGATGAGAATGGTGAGATCGCTTCCGTTCGAGCGCGGGGGCTCGACCCGCGCCTGCAACATGTACCCGCGCAGGCTGTTCTGGCGCATGACCTTGCGGGCGAGGGTGCCCGTCTCGCCCGGCGGCGCGATGGCGTAGCCTCTCGTAGAAAGCAGCTTGCTCTGCATCGCGCTGGCGACGAGCTGCGTCACCGAGTCATCGCTGCGCCCGGTCTTGTCGGTGACCGTGCCGATCGCGACGTAGACGGAGTCGTTCGGTCCTGGAGGCGGCGGCTTGCCGGGTTTGCCGTTCGCAGATTCCAAGAGCTGTACGGACCGATCGATGACGGAACGCACCGACACGCTCGAGTCACCGGCGTGGCGTCGCAAACAAACGAGCCCGGCGGGATTCTTCAGCCTGCCGAGCGCGGCGGCCGATGCGCTGCGAACCGAGTCGCTCGCATCGTCGAGGCCTCCACAGAGCGGGAATACGGCCGTTGGATCCTCGCTCGCCCCCAGCGCGAGCGCCGCCTGTGTTCGCAACCTGAAGTCGGTGGCATTCTTCAGTTGCTCGATGAGAAACGAAACACGCCCCTCGGCCGCCAAAGGCAGCGGCGACGATACGACGATCGAAAAGAGCCCTACGACGAGAGCTCGAAGCGGCAAACGGATCATCGCTATCTTCAGGGTAACATGCTCCCTTTCGGTCCGAGGTATCTCCGTTTGACGAAGCAAGGCCCGCCCCCATTGCGACGAATTACGCACAAACGTCGCTCATGAAACGTAACCCTAATCCACCCATCAGAGTCAACATCGGCGCACGTGCGAATGCAGCGCGCCGCGGTGCCGAGTGCGCCAGCTCAGATGCTCGACGCTCGCGCGCGCGCTTTGGTCCGCGCTTCTCCCCGCGCGCCGAACGATGGGCACATTCCCTTTTGGCGATATGCGCCGTCCTTTTCCTTACGAAGCCGTCGGCAGCGGTGAAGGTGCGCGTGCTCGCCGCGACGCGACTCGAAGCGCGCGCGGACCGCGAGCCGGGAACTTCGAACGGTGTGGTGCTGCGGGGGACATTGCGGGACGATGTCGGCGCAGCGGTTCCGAACAGCCACGTCAGCTTATCCATCCTCGGCGAAGGCGGTCGCGGTCCCGCTCTTCCCCTCCCTCGTGCACAGCGCTGCGGCCCGGGGCTTGCGCCCGACGCACACGATCCGCACATCGCTCCCGACGAGTACGTGGTCGACACCGACGCCGCCGGCTCGTTCTGTATTCGCAATGACCTCCTGCTAAAGCGCGGCGTGGTGCGCCTTCATTTTCAGGGCAGCGCGTTTTTCGAGCCGAGCACGACGGACGTTGCCTTCGACCTGGGCCAGCCTCTGGCAGCCGTCGAATTCGATCCCGAGCCACGCGTCGTGTCGCTCGATCGTCCCCTCTACGTTCAGGGCCTTCGCATTGCCGCGCTCGGCCTTCCCCGCGGGGACTGGCACGTGACGCTGCGCGACGAACACCAGAAAGTGCTCGGCACTGCCGCCGTTTCCGACGATGGCTACGCGCGGATCGAGGTGCGCACCGAAGACCTGGCCGGGCCCGGAACGGGTTCCCTTTCCGCTGCGCTCGATCACGTGCCGCTCTCGGTTTCCGCAACGACGCACGCGGTCGAGCGTCACGCGCGCGTCGAGCTCGATGTCGATGCCGGTCGCGCCGAAGGTTACCCAGACGAAGGCATTGCCGTCGCCGTGCGCGCGCGATCGGTACGCGGGGACGTTCCGACCGGCGTCGTGGAAATGACCATCGGCGATCAGCCGGTGGGCGCTGCGCGCGTGCAAGCCGGCAAGGCGCTGGTGGTCGCGCGCTTCGGGGCGGGCCGCGCGAAAATGGCGACGGCGCAGCTGCGTTACCTTCCCGATACGCCGTGGTGGGAACCTGGGGACCCGCTCCCTCTCACCATGCATATCCGCCCTCCGAATCCGTGGCGGCGAGCGCCCCTCTTTTTATTGGCGCTCGCACTGGCGGCGTGGATGGCGCGTGATTCGCTGCGCGCGCGGTTGCGGATGCCGCGGCGTTCGCCGAAGCCAAGTCCCGCACATGAAGACGGGCAGGAAATGCAAGTCGTGCGGCCACGCAAAGAGAGCGGCGATTGGACGGGACGTGTGATCGACGCCCACGACGGGCATCCCCTCGATCGAGCCAAGGTCTCGATCGTGGTGCCGGTATTTCCAGGCGCGCGCGACGGCGGCGATGGCGTCGTCGTCACCACGGCCACCAGCGAGAGCGGCAGCTTCGCGCTTCCCGCCACGTCGTCTCGGTCGGACGCCCGTCTTCGCGTCGAGGCGCCTTTGCACGCGACCTTCGAAGAGCCGCTGCCGCCGCCCTCCGAGCTCGCCATTCCACTCATTTCTCGACGCCGGCGCTTGCTCGATCGACTCGTGCAATGGTCGACGCGCGAATGGGGATCGGGGGCTCCGTCCGACCCGACCCCCGGGCAGGTCGTTGCGCGGGCAGCGGCGGAAATGACGCCCGGAGACGTCGGCAAGCGCGAACGCGCGGATCGCGTCAAAACCTGGGCCCGGGAGCTCGAGCGCACCGTGTTCGACCGAGCACCGGTCGATGAACGTGCCGAGGGCGGCGTATTTTTGCGCGAGCCGTTACCCAAAGGAAGCTACGAAGACGTTGCAACGACTGCCCCGGACGGCGGCCATCCGAAGAAGAACTGACGTCCTCGTGCCGATCGCGATGGGCCGCACATTATTTGGCCGTCGGCGCCAAATCGACCGATCGTGTGGCGGAGTGGACGAAGGCCAGAAACTGGACGGAGTTCACGCACACCTGACGAGGCGAAGTGCTCTGGTACCGCGCGTGACGAACGCAGCGCGTGCTTGAGGGGTCGACTGCCGCCAGTCGACTGTTTATAGTTCGCCCCCCTCAAAGCGGAGCGCTGCCGTCCGGATGACCTACACGATAATCGCCATCGTTGTGCTCGTCGTCGTCGTGCTGTTCGTCCTCATCTCGAGAAGGTCGAGCGGAGACGCGGCACCGACGGCTGAGAAGCCAGCTGCGCTACCGCGGCCCCCAGCGAAGCCCACACGCCCCGCCGCTCCAGGGGCGCCCCGTGCCGAACCCCAACCCGCTGAAGCGCCCAAAGAAGCTGCGCCCGCGGCTGGAGCACGACCCGTCGCCGCGCAGCAACCAGCTGCCTTGCAGCCGGAAGCCGCGCCCGAGCCACCCGCCCCGCGCGACCTCTCGATGCTGCGCAAGGGGCTCGCCAAAGCGCGCGGCGAGGGCGGTTTTCTCGGCCGCCTGGCCAACCTTTTCGCCGGCAAAAAAGAGCTCGATCCGACGATCGCGGATCAGGTCGAGGAGATCCTCCTCACCTCGGACGTCGGCGTCGCGACGACGCACGCCATTCTGGCGCGCCTGCGCGACGGGCTCGGCAAAAACGAGCTGCAAAGCTCCCAAGCCGTGTGGGACGCCCTTCGCGCCGATGCCAAACGCATCCTCGGCATCGGCGGCGGCAAAGTCGCCGTCTCGCACAAGCCGGAGGTCATCTTCATGGTCGGCGTCAACGGCGTCGGCAAAACGACGACCATCGGAAAGCTCGCCAGCAAGTTCAAAAGCGACGGCCGATCGGTCTTGCTCGCGGCCGGCGATACTTTCCGTGCCGCCGCCGTTCAGCAGCTCGAAGTCTGGGGAAAGCGCATCGGGTGCGACGTCGTCAAGGGCAAAGAAGGCGCCGATCCCGGCGCCGTGATTTTCGACGCCATTCAGAAAGCGAAGGAGTCAGGCATCGAAGTCGTGCTCGCCGACACCGCCGGACGCCTACAAACGAAGACGCCGCTCATGGACGAGCTCAAAAAGATCGCGCGCACCATGCAAAAGGCAATGGAGGGGGCGCCTCACGAGACCCTTCTGGTGCTCGATGCGACCAACGGGCAGAACGCCGTCTCGCAAGCGAAAATGTTTCAAGAGGCGATCCCTCTCACCGGCATCGTGCTCACCAAGCTCGATGGAACGGCCAAGGGAGGGGTGATCCTCGGTATCACTGACGAGCTCAAAATACCGGTGCGTTACGTAGGTCTAGGCGAACGAGCTGATGACTTACGCGAGTTCAATGCCGACGAATTCGTCGAGGCGTTGTTCGGCGCCAGCGCGGAAGAAACGGCTGCCGCGTAGGCCCCGACGCAGCGCGTTGCCGATTTCGTTCTTGATATCCGGAATTTGCGCATGATATAGTCCGCCGGGCTTGGCGGTTGGCGGTTTTCCCCAATAGTTCTCAGCAGTTATTGCCCTCAGAAATCGGAAGGGGTAGCTATGAACCAGGCTCGGATAGGTCTACTCGTGATGGCAGCGTTGATCGCTGCTCCGAGCTTTGCGCACGCGCAAAAGAAGAAGAAACCCGCGGCGAAGCCTGCTGTTACGGCTCCGGCCGTTCCCCCGTCGGCTCCCCCTGTGGATGCGGCCGCTGCAGGCGTGGCTCCGCTGCCACCTGCACAGGGTCCCACTGAGATCGATGCGGACGCCCCTGCTGGAGCGACGCCTGGTGAGCCCGCCGCCCCCGAGGGACCTACACCTGAGCCCGGTGACCTCGGTGAAATCTGCAAGATCGACCCAGCTGCGTGCCCGACCATGAACCTGGCGGAGGAAGCGAAGAAAGATCTCAAAGAGCAGATGTACGCGGTGCAGCAGATTTACGCGCTCCGCTATCACCGCTTCGAGATTCAGCCGGCGTGGAACGCGATCACGATGAACGATCAGTTCGTCAGCCACCCTGGCCCAGTCGCGGCTCTCAACTTCTACGTGACCAACGTCTTGGCCGTGGGCGTGAGTGGCGGCTACTACTTCAATAACGATTCGAAGTTCAATTTCCAGACGCGACGAGCCGCTCGCGTCGCCGTGCCGCTCACCGAGTACCAGTGGCAGGCCGCGCTGAACTTCACGTACGTCCCCATCTACGGCAAGTTTGCCGGGTTCAGCGATTTCATCTTCCACTACGACGCGTACCTGGTCGGCGGCGTCGGCGCCATTTCGACGCGACCCATCGCCGTGGTCGATCCCGACAACCGCTCTTTCAATTGGGACAAGCCCAAGATCGACTTCAATGTCGGCATCGGTCTTCGCATCTTCTTCAACCGCTGGTTCGCCGGCGTGCTCGAAGTCCGTGACTACATCTTTTTGGACAAGCTCGAGAACACCACGGTCTTCACGGGGCAGGACGCGCTCAACACCAGCAACTGGTACGGGGAGCAGAAGCTCACCAACAACGTTCAAGCGCAGCTCGGCGTTTCTATCTTTCTCCCATTCGCATGGGAGTACCGGCTAGCCAAGTGACTTCGAGCCACCCGAGACGACCCATGAAAGAGGCGACGATGCGGCGATTTCTCACGGTACTCTCCGTGCTCCTTGGTGTCTTCGCGAGTACCCGTGCGACGGCGCAGGAAATTCAGCTCACCGGTCCATTGGCCGGCGCACCGGCCGTGCGGCAGCTTCGCCTGCAGCGTCAAGGCAGGGTCGAGATCGCACCGACCGTCTCCTTCACGCTCCTCGACGAGTACCAGCGCACGATTTTGCCGGGTGGACGGCTCACGTACAATTTGGCCGACTGGCTCGCCATCGGCGTCTGGGGCGCGTTCGGCGCCGTCAAGCTTCCTACCGGTCTCACCGATCACATCCAAGAGGTCACGCAGATCCGCCGCTCGGGTCGGCCCGAAGATGGCGGCCTGCCAGGTGGCGAGGCCAATGACTACCCCGGCGACATTTCCATCAACAACCTGCGCACCAGGGCATCGATCGGCCCCCAGTTCAAAGACCAACTGGGCCGCATCGATTTCATCGTCTCCCCGCAGGTGACGCTCATTCCGTTCCGCGGCAAGCTCGCCATCTTTCAAAAGATCTTCGTCGATACCGACGCCTACGTCTTCGGTGGCCCGGCCATCATCGGGCTGAGCGAACGTAAGAGCTGCGAGGCGAACTGCGGCGAGCCGGACGCTTACGGACGCGCGTCGCGCGTAGCCGTCGCCCCCAGCTTCGGTCTAGGATTCAACTTCTACCTCGCCAAGTTCATGGCCCTCGGGCTCGAGTGGCGCGGGATCCCCTTCGCCTGGAATACCGGTGGCTTCGACACGCGCGGCGCCAATCCCGACGGTCGTTTCCCCGACAACAAGGTGAATGACGATGACCGGGAGTTCAAGTTCAATCAGGTCCTCAGCGTGAACCTCGGATTTTACCTCCCGACCAAGCCGAAGAGCTCGGACTAGTGCCGGCGGAGCGCGACGAGTTGCGACAGCGGGCTCAGGGTCCTGTCTGGAACGGCGTGACGATGCCATTTGAGGGCTGATCCGTCGCGGCAGGCGTAAGGCAGTTGTTACGCTCTGGTCTGGGCGAGGTTATCGGGCATGCCTCTGGAGTTGCGCCCGCAAGAGCGAACAGGTCTGGGTTGAAGATTTTCGATCAGGCAGCGTGAATGCGGAACTGGCGCGGTGAACGCTTTCCCAATCTGCTGTGGGGATGGTGGTTGTTGTAGTCGTCGAACCACGCGCCCATGACGCGGAGCACGGCGTCTGCGGTGTGAAGCTCGGCGAGGTAGACATAGTCGCGGTTGAAGGTCTTCACGAAGGCTTCGGCCATGGCGTTCGACTCTGGCGAGTACGAGGGCGTCGTGCAGACGAGGAGGCCGGACGCGCGCCCCAAGTCGCGCGTTTCGTGCTCTGCGTACGGCGGCCCGTTGTCGCTGAGCCACTCGATCGGATGCGGAACGCGCGTAGCGCCGGCGCCGAAGCGATCCTCGATGCCTTTGGGCCATGAGGTCGCGGATGTCCTGTCCGAGGAGGTGCGCTGGCTTGGCAACCCACGCGATCACCTCGCGCTCGCCACAATCGAGAGCGAAGGCTACGTGCACACGTTCACCGTCCCAGCATCGGACTTCGAAGCTGTCGGAGCAGCAGCGCATGTCGCTCGCGGGCGTGATCACTTTGCCGTCGTGCGCGCGTGAGACGCGGCCGGTGTAGCGCGGGAGTAGCAAACCGCCGTCCTTCATCACGCGGTAATTTCGCTTGTGATTCACGCGCGGCTGTGCGGTCTGACGATTCAGCAGCGCTGTGACGCGTTTCGTACCCGAAGCTGCCGCGGCGGGCGACGAGATCGCGGATGCGCTCCACGGGATCCGCCGCTACTTTCACGTTTTCACCAGAAGCCGGGGCATCCCCTCTGGCGCACATGTCCATCCGACGACTGCCCAGAGTGGAGTTGGTCCTCGGCGTCTGTAGCCGACGACCGAGTAGCGCGTTGCCGGCTGTAGGACCCCTCCATGTACTCGCATCTCAACTGTGGCCCATGGACACGCGTGTTGGGCACGTGGTGGCGGACTGAGCCCCCCTTTTTGAGCGTTGCAAAAACTGTCGGCAACCGCGTCCCAGCAGTTGCCCTTCGGCTCATGCAATAGCGCATCCTTAACGACCACCGACGTTGCCGAGAGGAACGCTGGCCTAGTGGCTGGCCGATCGCTATGAAAGATCAGGTTGGTCCAGGCCCGCGCAGTGTCTCGGCGGACTCCAGCGCTTCGCCAACGAGCGAGGCGGTCATGCGCTCGCCAGAGTCCAGCGGAACGTGTCAAACAACGAATGAGACAGCGCCTTCACGAGTTCTATGAAGACAAGGGTTCAGCCGCGCGGCGCCGGCCTAGGGCCTCGATGAACGATTGCTTGGCGAGCGCGCTGTTCTCTTGTTCGGCAACCATTCAAGCGACAACGTCGCGGGTGAACAAGTCGAGAATGACGCCCAGGTTCAAGAACGAGCCGCGAACGGAGGTGGGGGCCTCGAGCTATCGCACGTCGAGATTTCATCGGTGCGGTTACCTCGAGCCGAGGAATCACGTATTTTGACGTTCACAGTGATCGTGCCGCTCTCAAAGCCGACCACGCCTTTTCGACAACCCCTGCGGAATGCACAGCTCCTCTCCAGCTTTGCAGGCGTCCGTCTCCTCCAAGCTCGAGCAACACGTGTCGCGCCGACGCGCAGTCCTGCTCCCGGTACGCTGTCAGCGACGCTTGACGTGCCCTTCGGCATCGAGCCCGAACTGCGGCGGCACTGCCTGGCGAACCTGGTCCCAAAGCTCGGGTGGAACGGTCCATCGTCGCGCCGCGAGACCCTCGGCGATGCGCATTTTTACGCGTAACGACTCTTCCGCGAGGAGTGCTTTGAGGAGCGCGGGCAGCGACGCAATGTCTTCTTGCGCGAAGACGGTAGTGACCGCGACGAAGCGAATACCTTCTCCGGCATCGTCGAGAAAGCGTTCGACCGCAGGGCGGATCGCGGGCTGACTGTAGTGTTCGAGCTCGGAGATGAGCTGTGCCTTGGGGTCGATGTTGCGCGTGTACTCCGTGTCGAGACGGTCGAGCAGCTGGATGATCTCCTGCACGTAGCGATCCGACGGGACGATTTCTTTCAGGAGCTTGAGCGGCCAGGTGAGGCTTTCGGCCTTGATGCAGAATGCGCGAATGGGCTCGATGGCGCTTTCGCCTGCTGCTTGGATGCCGCGCGCGGCGGCGTCTTTCTCTTCCTGGTCGGTGATGGACGGGTCGATGTGGAAGGTGAAACGTCGAAGGAGGGCCGCGGCGGCCTCGCTCGTGCCGAGGCGCGCCAGGCTTTCGATGGCTTCGATGCGATCGTAATTTTGGGCGTGCTTGTCGGCGGCAACCTTGCCGAGACGCGCCACGTTTTTGTCCGCGACCGGCGCTGCCTGCGGATCGGTCTTGCCCTTGCTCTTGAAGATGTCGAAAAGTCCCATGTCGGTCGTTTCGCTGGCCGTGCGCTCCGGTCTTGCGCGGGCGCGCGAGTTCGCGTGGCCGTCTATAGCACGGTCGTCTGATGCCGTGAGCCCGCGGAAAACGCGCCCGCTCTCAGGCAAGCGGAACGGCGATGAGGATGACCTCCCGGCCACGCGTCTCGACCCGGTACCGCACAGGCTTGCCGTGCTTTTCCTTCATTTCTCCTTCGCTCGTTCGAATGCGACCGATGAAGCTGAGCTCGGTGATGTGGTCGATGGGATCGCCAAGCGAACGCTTGGCCGCAACGTAATCGCGAAACAGGCGACGATAATACGACTCGGCGGGTTCCGATCGAAGTGTCGCGACCAGACCGGGATCGGCGTTGGCGGCCGCTACCTGTCGCTCGTCGACAGCCAAGGCGTCGGAAAAATCACTGGCCGCCGGCGGTCGCGACGGGCGCCCCTCCTCGTCGGTGTCGTCTTCTTGCACGCCCATCAGCTGGTTCAGCAGCGAGTTGAGACGAAAGACCAACCCCCCCAGCTCGGCGTGCTCGATTTCGAAGCGCAAATCGGTCTTGCCGTTGAGAATGGCGAGCAGACCCTCTTCCAGATCTTCGATCGGCCGCGAGATGTAATTGCCAAGTAGAAAGCCGCCCAGGCACACCAAGAGGACACCGAGTCCCGTCACGGCCAGCACCGGCCAGAGCAGGCCGTTGATGCTCTCGATCAGACTGGCGGGACTGACGGCGACGAGGACGGCGCGCTTGCCGTCGCCATAGCCGCTGAGCGGCGCGGCGGTGAGCAGCACGTCGGCGGGGCCATTGGCGACGAACGCGCCATGACCACTCGTCACCGTGGCGAGGACCGCGTCTTTTACTGGGCTTTGTCCCACGGCCGAGAGCAGATTCGGCGCGACATTGGTCGATTTGGCCTTGAGGTCGATGTTGGTCCCCGCCGGGATGCCGAGGATGAGCCCACGACCGCTCGTGAGCTCGGCAGTGCGCTGCAGGCGCCCGTCGTTGAGCGGCGTGCCCACCAGCAACAAGCCGAGCACCTTGCGATCGTCGTCGCGGACCGGCGCATAGCTCACCGACATGAGCTCGGAGGTCTTGGCGTCGGCCCAGACATCCGTCACCGTCACGCCTTGCGCAGCGGCGGCCTTCAGCGAAGGGTGCCCCGCTCCGAGGTCCTCGCCGCGGCCGAGGTTCGTGCCGTTGCGACCGAGCGAGATGCCGTTGGCATCGACGACGGCGACGAGCGTCGGCGTCATCTGGAAAAAGACGGGGTGGCCTACCGCCGCGGAGATGACGCGATTGGAGAATTCGGTCGCTTCTTCTTGGCGGGCGCTGATGGTGCCCCCTTTGAAGACTTCGCGACTCGCCTTCTCGTTGGCCATCGTCGCCAACCATCGCTCGGTGCGCACCGCGTCGAGCTCGAGCTTGCTGTTGGCAGCCGCGAGCGCACGCTCTGCTTCCGCCTTGAGCTGGGTCGGATTCGAGGCGAGCTCTCCGAGGCCGGCACGCAAAAGGGCGTATGAAAGGACGCCGACCAAAAGAACGATGATCGAGTTTACGGCGATGATTTTCCAGCGCATGAGGTGGTATCTCCGACTGCGTCGCCGTGACTATCGGCCGTGCCCAAATGGGTGGATGCTTACTGCGCTTTTCCGTCCTCCCGTACTGACTGAGCAGCGTACCAGACCGTCTTCTTTCGTATCAAGATTCGTCCAATCGCCATGACACACGAGAACACATCGGAGCAAAAGCAGACAGGCCTCCTCGTCGGGGTGGTCGATGACGACTCGTTCGATCTCCACAAGAGCACGAGCTACCACCCCGAACGCCCCGAACGACTCCAGGCCGCTCGCGCGGGACTCCGGGGCGCCGGACTCCGCACCGAAGCCGTCACGGCCCGCGAAGCAACGACCGAAGAGCTCGCGCGCGTGCACGGGGGCGCCTACCTCGATCAGCTGGCCGCACTCGCGGGGCGACGCGCGCAGCTCGATGCCGACACGTACTTGGCGCCCGATTCGGTCGTGGCGGTTCGCCGCGCGGCGGGCGGGAGCGTCGATCTGGTGGAAGGACTGCTCGCCGGGCGATTCAAGCGGGGGGTCGCGCTACTACGGCCGCCCGGGCATCACGCGCGACCGAACCAAGCCATGGGCTTCTGTCTGCTCAACAACGTGGCCGTCGCCGCGGCGCACGCGCTGGCGCGCGGGGTGTCACGCATCGCCATCGTCGACTGGGATGTGCACCACGGCAACGGTACACAGGAAATGTTCTTCTCCGATCCGCGCGTCCTCTACGCTTCGCTCCACCAATGGCCGTTTTATCCTGGAACGGGCAACGCGCCGGAGATCGGCGAAGGGGAAGGCCGCGGCTACACCCTCAACATTCCTCTCTCTCAGGGGGCTCATTCCGGTGACTACGCAGCGGCTTTCGAGCGCGTGCTCCTCCCCGTGCTCGAAGGGTACCGCCCGGAGCTCATTCTGGTGTCGGCCGGTTTCGACGCCCACCGCGACGACCCGCTGGCGGCGATGCGGCTCGATGCCGCCGCCTACGGCTGGATGACGGCGCAGCTCTTGCGGTTGGCCGAGAAGACGGCAAGCGGACGCATGGCGCTTTTCCTCGAAGGCGGGTACGACCTCGGCGCGCTCGAACAGAGTCTGGCCGCGAGCCTGAGGGTACTCGGCGAGCTTGCCCCCGGGCCGACCGATGTGCCCCCTCCGCAACCCGTGCACGAAGCAGAGATCAAGCGCACGAAAAAGGCGCTCGAGGGAAACTGGCGCGTCTTCGACTAGCGTATCTTGGCGTCAGTGACGGCGTGCGCCGCGTTTTCGAGTCGGCCCGACGTAGGTTCTGGGATCGCGACGCGGAGGAGCGCTCGCGTCGAGCGCTTGCCCGAGCTTCTCGAGCGATCGCGCTCCATGTCCGCGCGCACCCGCCTTTTGCAAAACCTCGGAAAGTGCGGCGCGCAACGCAACGTCACGGGTCACCGCCTTCGACTCGAGCCAGGCCAGCGTGGCCTCGGGAAATCGATCGAGCAGTCGCGCCGCCGCTTGGGGTAGCAACTTGACGAGGAGACGGTAGCCTTGTGACCGCTGATCGGAGCGCGGCGCACGTTCTGCCAAATCGAACGATTCTTCCAGCCTGCTCAGCACTGTGGCGGCGGATTTCGCGCGATCGAGCCAAGTGCGCACGGTGAGTGCTTCGAGCGCGACCGCTGCGCCGAGGTAGCCGTCGGTCCAGGCTGACAAATCATCCGCGAAACCGTCGCTGCGCGCACGGCTTGCCTCGACGAGCGCACGGCAGACGCCCTCGCGGACCAGATGACGAGGATCCTCCGCAAGCAAGCGAAGCTGGTCCAAGAGCATGACGTTGGGTCCTTCGACGAGCCGTGCCCCGATGCAGGCAGCTCCGACGACGGGGAGAAACTCACTGTCCGTACCGGCCGGCGCGCGCGCCGGGCTCATGGCACAGAGCTCGGCGATCAAATCGTCGGCACGCGCCCCGGCGCGGGCGACTTCTTCGCCAAAAGCCCACGCCAGAAGATCGTTGGCGCGAGGACCAGGTAAACCCGACAGACGCCGAAGCATTGCGAAGAGCGCCGTATAGCTGCGGCGCGCGACAGCAGTTTCGAGCTCGGCCGCCAATGCGCGATTTCGGAGCACCACTAAGGTTTCAGTTCCTGGCCATATACGATCACGATCGGCCAATCGAGAGGGAAGCTAGACAAGTACGGCGAGGCCGCGGGCATACCACAGGGGTAGGCGGGACCGGAGCATTCGACCCCGACATGTCGTCGGGTGTATGACGAGTCCTAAGAGCCGCCGATGGTCCCGAGGACGGCAATGGACCCAGATTCGCGGTCGACCGACGCGTAGTCGACGAGATCGCCGTGCGAGAGGATGAGCGCCTGGGCGCGAGCCTCGTCGGGGCTGTGCGCATTCACGGCGCGCCATCGCACGTCGGACTCGCCGGTAAACCGAACGATGAACAGCCGACTCGCTCGACCTTTCGATCCGCGACCACTCGACGGCGATCGCGGACCGCCACCCTGGGCACTCTCGGATTCGCTTTCTCGGTTGCTGATCATGATGGCGTTCCTCTCATTACGGGCGAGGCGAAGAAAAGGGTCGTTGCCATCCCTCCCATCGCCCTCGAACCTCCCTCGCCCTCGAACCATCTCCGTCGAGGCCCTTGCAGCTGACTCCCTGCTCGTGTTCTCTCTAAGGCAGCCCGCGGGCGGATTGTCGATGCCTACTTTGGGGTGAGTGACGGGGATTGAACCCGCGACGACTGGAGCCACAATCCAGTGCTCTACCAACTGAGCTACACCCACCGAGAACCGGGGGGGCAGCATACTCATTCCCGCTCGCATGGCAACGGACACTTCGACGACGAACTTTGTTCCTTCGGCCTTTCGCACCATCGAGCGGCTGGGGGTCGGAACGGTCTTCGAGGTGGCGCTCTGTCGGGATGCGCTCGAACGTGACCTCATCTGCAAACGCGCTGTCGACGAGCGATTTGCCCCGGCGCTCGAACGCGAACGCGCCGTCCTCGCCTTGGGGTTAAGGCCCGAGCTCCCCGAGCTCGTCGCCTTCGGCGAGGACGCGCGCGGTGGATTTCTTGTGGAGACACGGGCGCCGGGGGGGCCGTTGCGGGATCTCATCGACAGTCGCGCACCGCCCGGGGCGGCGCAATGGCTCGAACTCGCGCGAGCGGCAACGCGCGCACTCGCCGCCCTGCACGCGCGCGGCGACGCGGAAGGGCTTCGTTTCGTGCACGGGGACATCTCGCCCGACAACCTCTTTTTCGAGCCCCCGTCGACGATCACGTTCATCGATTTTTCGAGCGCGACCTGGCGCGATGCGCCGGAGCCGGCGCTGGCGGGCGACCGCGGGACACTGCCCTATGCGGCGCCGGAGCTCGCGCGGCAGGAGGTGCGCGCCACGGACGCGACGGACACCTACGCGCTTGCCGCAACGCTGCTTGCCGTCGCGGTCGGACCGCCTCTCGTGCGTGCCACGACCGAAGCAGCGCGCCTCTTCGAAGTAGGCTCGGAGGGGATTTTATGGAAGCGCATCGACGAGCGTACCGACCTCGCCGCCGAGCTTCGATCCGCGCTCGCTGAAGCTTTGCAGTACGATAGAGAGCACCGTCTTACGTCGTCCAGTGAGCTCGCCGCACGCTTCGGGGCGCTTTCACCCCGCTGATGCAAAACGCCGCCAGCGAACAAGGAATCGATCTCGCGCCGAGCGTTTGACGGAGTAGCGCTAAGATGCCGCGCATGATCGACAAGAAGCAGCTCGGGCCCGACACCTTGGCCATCCACGCAGGGCAAGCGCCCGATCCGACGTCCGGCGCGGTGATGACCCCCATCGTGCTCTCCAGCACCTTCGCGCAGGACG
>Ga0193706_1000442_pt1 | contig 24507 bp, 24 predicted proteins | sample U3c1metaG_FD_160130 | JGI IMG/M metagenome (GOLD analysis project Ga0193706, IMG submission 160130) | Soil microbial communities from a riparian zone of the East river system, Colorado, United States - U3c1 | ecosystem: Environmental > Terrestrial > Soil > Riparian zone | place: USA: East River... | reverse complement strand
AATTCCTGACGCGGATCCGCGAGGCCTTCGCCGAAACCCAGCGCGTGGGCAAAGCTCTTCAGGACGCTCTGCGGTCCGATCGCGCCGCTGGAGCCGACGCAGATCGAGCCGAGCACGATCGCGAGCAGGACCAGGCAACATACGCCGATCAAAGGCGCGAGCGGCCGCGCGCGGCTGCGCGTGCTCACTCGCGTTTCTCCGACGAGCCAGCTTCGCGCGCGAGCATGGCGTCGACCGCGGCGGCCAAGGCTTCCGCGCCGCTCACGATCGACTGCGAGCCGGTCGCGAACAGGCTCGGCGGCAAGGCGATGATGCGCTTGTTCTTGACGGCGCGCAGCTCGCGCAGGCTGGGCTCCGTCTCCAGCAGCCGCTGCGAGGCCCCGCCGCGATCGCCCTGGGTGCCGTCGCCCTGGTGCAGCGGCATCGAGACCAGGATCAGATCGGGATCGAGAGCGATCAAATCCTCGAAGCTGACCTGCACATGGCCGTCGGCGCCGCGCTCGGCCATCGCGTTGGACATGCCGGCGAGCACGATCTGCTCGTGGATCGTGGTGTGGATCCCCGCGCTCCAACCCGAGCCGAAATTGGAATAGCACAGGGCACGCAGGCCGACGCGCGCTCCCGGATGGGCCTCGAGCACCGCGACCCGCGCATCAAGATCGCGCACGACCTCGCGCGCGCGATCCTCGAGCTCGAGCAGCTGGCCGACGCTGAGCAGCGTCGCCCGCGCGTCCTTCCAGGTGCGCACCTCGGGCAGCACGACCACTTCGATCCCCGCGCTCTTCAAGCGGGCGGCGGTGTCCTTGTCCTGCCAGGGCTCGGCGATCACCAGGTCCGGCGAGCGCGCGATCACTTCCTCGGCGACGAAGGTCGAGAAGCGCGGCACGCGCTGCCAGGCTGCGTTGTCAGCCGGCAGGGCCGAGTAGTCGAGGGCCTGCTCCGGCAAGGCCGCGACACGCTCCGGCGGAGCGAGGGCGACCACGAAGTCCACCACGCTCGAGCTGGCCGCGAAGATGCGCAGCCCGCGCGAACGCACGCTGACATGGCTGCCGTCGGCCATGACCACGTCGCGAGCCCCGGACGCAGCAGGCCCGGCCGGCGTGGAACCTTGATCCGAGCAGGCCAGGGCCGCGAGACCCAGAGCCAGCGCGAGCATGCAGCGCCGGGGTGCGCGCGGCGGAATCGATCGCATGGGAACCCTGCTTCCGAAGGTGAACGGCCGAGGCGATCGGGCGATCCGACTTGCCGCGCGGCGCGCGGCTCACGGTTGCGGGCCAGTCCCGGATTCCCACCGGGTTCCCCCAAGCTCCAGCGCGCCCTCGAGGACGCGCCGCAGTTGCCTCTGACGGATGAAAGTGAACGAGAACGGCCCAGAGTCTGGCCGAGCCCCCTGGCTCATGCAAGCGCGGCCCCTCCCGGCGCGCGCTGCCCGCGATTCACTTCTGGTGCGAGAGCCAGTTGAGGAAGGTCCACTCCAGGTTCTCGGGCTTGGGATCTGCGCCGGACCAGGGAAGCCCGTAGGCCTTCGACAGCAGGTCCTCGAAGCGCGCGCCCTCCGGGCTCGAGGCCACGAGGCGCAGCAACTCGGCGAACTTGTCGCGCGAGGGCTTGCCCGATTTGCCGGCACCTTCCTCGAACAGCCAGTGCACGAAGCAAGACTTGTACGCGCGGAAGAACTCGAGGTAGTCCGGCAGGAACTCCTTCGCCGGCACTTCCTTGTTCGCCGCCGCGTCGCCGAGGAAGGGCGCGCGCACGAAGAGCTTTTTCACGTTGTCGGTGGCGGTGACTTCGAAGGTCGAGGTCTTTTCCTTCCCCGACGAGGCGTCCTTGCTCGCCACGCGCTGCGAGGTCCGCAGGGGTTTCACGAACCAGTCCGAGCCCGCGGTCGCGCGCCAGGGCGAGTCCGCCGAGTATCCCGGCAGGCGACCTCCGGACTTCTGGCCGCCAGGCACGAACATCGAGATGCCGTCGACGGAATTGCCGCGGCCCGATCCACCAGAGCGCGCGTTGTTGCGCCCGTACAAGGCGATCGAGGTGTTCTGGCACATCCCCGACTCGAAGGCGGGATCGAGGGCGTAGCCGAAGAAGGTGGTGCACAAAGAGTGCGCCGAGCGCGTCGACACGTGCTCGACGGCTCCGGTCGCCCACTTCAAGTTCATCGACGTGCCATCCCAGGGGTGGGCCAGGTCCATCTTGCCCGCCGGATCCTCGAGCGAGAGCACCTGGATCGCGTTCCAGAAGCACTCGGTCCAACGGATGGCGCCGTTGTCCCAGAACGCGGCGCGGTGATCGGGATCGGCCCAGCCGAAGAAGGCCACGAACTCGAGGAATTCCTTGCGCGTCGGCGCGAGCAGGATCTGCATCCGCGTCTCGGTCTTGGGCTTGTAGCCGAGCGCGGTGCCGTCCTGGAAAACGGCCGTCACGCGGGCGGCGGCATCGCGCTCCTTGTCGCTGGCCGCGAAGAAATCGAGGACCCCTAGCTTGGGGTCAGAGAGCTTGGCGGGCTGGGGCCTGCCGGTTGCGAGCCAGCGCTTGAGCAGCGCGAGGTCCGCGCGCGCAGCTTCGGCAGAGGCACCGGTGCCGAACCATTCCAGCCACAGGGCCTCGAGCTCGATGATGCAGCTCGCCATGGCGCGCAGCTCTTCCTGGCGCGGCTTGGATTCGAGCCCCGTGCGCGGATAGATCAGGTCGAAAGGACCCACCCGCTCGAAGACCGCCTCGCGTACGAAGAATGCCTGAACGTCGAAATTGGCTGGATCGCTTTCGACGTGGTGGGCTTTGCCGAAAGCCGCGGCGAATTCCGCGAAGGGCGGCGGCGGATCGGAGATCGGAGTTTGACACCAGGCGGTCGCGGCCAGGAGCACGGAAACGAGCGAGACGCGGTGGAACAAGCAGATCTCCTTGAAGGGGGCGCAGGATCTACCCGGTAGCTTCGCTACAGAGTCCAAGCAACGAGAATTATTCCTGCAAAAACCGGGTCAGCCCCAGATGAATTCGAGTGGAATGTCCACATTCGGCGCGAGCGAGCGGTGGACCGGACAGGTGTGAGCGGCGCGCTCGAGAGCTTCGCGCGCCTTGGCTTCGAGGGGAGTCGGCAAGGCGATGGAGACCCGCAGCCGGCCGATGCGGCGCACCGGATCGGCGACCATCTCCTTGACGACCGTCGCGCTCGCGCCCTGCATGGACCAGCCGTGGCGCGCGGCGAGGATCCCCATCGTGGTCAGGATGCAGGTTCCCAAGGCCGTGGCCACGAGGTCCGTCGGCGAGAAGGACTCTCCCTTGCCCTGGTTGTCGATCGGCGCGTCGGTCGTGAGTCGGGTCTTCGACGGTGAGTGCGTCGCCAGACAACGCAGCTCGCCTTGATAATCCATCACGATCGTGACCATGCCTTGTCCTTGGTTCGAGCGTTCGATCCGCCCTGTGTGTCCTCGCTAGACTACAGCGATGATCCGTCTCGACAACAGCGTCGCCCTGGTGACTGGAGCTTCGGCAGGAATCGGCGCCGCCACCGCGCGCGCCTTGTCCGCGGCTGGAGCGCGCCTGCTCCTGGTCGCGCGGCGAGCCGATCGCCTCGAAGCGCTCGCGCGCGAATTACCGGGCTCGCGCGTGATCGCCCTGGACGTGCGCGATGCGGAGGCCGTGCAGAAGGCGCTGGGCAAGGAGCGCGTCGACATCGCCGTGGTCAATGCGGGGTTGGGCCTGGGAATGGGCCCGCTGGACGAGGGCTCGACCGAGGACTGGTCGACGATGATCGACACCAACATCAAGGGGCTGCTGCACACCCTGCGCGCCGTGACCCCGGGGATGCGGGTGCGCGCCAGCGGGGACGTCGTGCTGCTCGGCAGCGTCGCCGGACGGCAGGTCTATCCGAATGGGAACGTGTACTGCGCGACGAAGTTCGCGGTGCGGGCCATCTATGAAGCCATGCGGCTGGATTTCGCCGGCGTCGGCCTGCGGGTCTGCACGGTCGATCCCGGCATGGTCGAGACGGATTTCAGCCGCGTGCGTTTCAAGGGCGACGAGGAGAAGGCCAAGCGGGTTTATGCGGGCGTGACTCCGCTGACCCCCGAGGACATCGCCGATGCGATCGTCTACGCGGTCACGCGACCGAAGCACGTGAACATCGGCGAGATCGTGATCTGGGCCTCCGCCCAGGCGAGCACAACCATGGTGAAGCGATCGATTTAGCGTGTACGGAGTCAGGTGAATTCGTCCGGAGTCGTGCGGGGCATCCGCGCGCAGCGTTCGCGGCGCTCGGATGCCCCGCACGACTCCGGACGAATTTACCTGACTCCGTACTGGCGCGTCAGCGGATTACGCCGCGCGCAATCGCGAGCTCGGCGTTGACCACGCTCGCTCCCGCCGCTCCGCGCTCGGCATTGTGCCCTAGCGCCGTGAACTTGATCCCGAGCAACGGGCACTCGCGGATGCGGCCGACGTGGACAAGCATGCCATCGCCCCGCTCCGCGTCGCGCCGCGGCTGAGGACGATCTTCGCCGCTGTGCACGACCAGCGGCTGCCTCGGTGCCGAGTGCAGCTCGGTCTCGACCAGCGGACGCCAGCGCTCGAACGCCGAGCGCACGGCTTCGACCGATGGGTTCCCCCGCAGCCGCACGCCGACCGACAAGGTGTGACCATCCTCGACCGCGACTCGATTGCAGGACGCCGACAGCGCGATGTCCGCCGGCACGACCGCTCCATCGGCAAAGCGACCGAGCATCTTCGCCGTCTCCTGCGGGATTTTTTCTTCCTCGCCGCGGATGAAGGGAATCACGTTGCCCAGGATGTCGAGGCTCGCGACTCCCGGGTGGCCCGCGCCCGAGATCGCCTGCATCGAGACCAGCGACACCGCCTCCACACCGAATGCCTCGTGCAGCGGCGCCAGCGCCAGGGCGAGCACCGTCGCCGTGCAATTCGGATTGCACACGATGCCCCCCGGCCAGCCGCGGAGCGCGCGCTGAGCGGTCAACAGCTCGAGGTGCGGGGCGTTGACCTCGGGGATCAGGAGCGGGACATCGCTTTCGTTACGAAAAGCACTCGCGTTGGAAAACACCAGGGCTCCCGCGCGCGCGAAGGCCGGCTCGACCTCGAGCGCGATGCTCGCGTCGAGCGCCGAGAACACGACCGGCGCAAAAGCCGATCGAGGATCCGCGGGCAGCAGTTTCCGATCTCCCAGCCCGCCGTAGGGCCCGCGGCCGCCGCGATCGCCCAGGCGCCAGGCACAGGCCTCGTCCAGGCGTTTGCCGTAGTTCTTTTCGCTGGCGCACAGGTGTGCGATCTCGAACTGCGGATGGTGCGCAAGGCGCGCAAGGAAGCGCTGACCCACGACGCCGGTGGCGCCCAGGACTGCGACGGGAATCTTGGCCGGACTCATGGGCGCACAGGAATAGCTGACGGGGGTGGGTCGATTCCTCTAGAATCTTCGCGCGAATCCATAACACGCCCTGTCTCCGCGGCGAAGCACGATCGATCCATGACTGCGAACAAGAATAATTCCAAGGACCCGCTTTCGGCGGAAATCGAAGCCGCCCTCGACGGCGTCGAGCTTCAGAACATCGACTCCAGGTCCCCCTCCGGCTCCGGGGCCGCCCGCGGCGGCGACAACAAACCCAAGCCCGGCGCCAAGCGCAACACGCGCGGCATGGTCCCCGGCCTGATCGTCGGCGTGCACGGCGACGACGTGATCGTCGAGCTCAGCCCCACCAGCCAGGGCATCTGCCCGCGCGCTCAATTCGAGAACGAGCCGAAAGTCGGCGAGCGCTCCGAGTTCACGCTCGGCGGCCAGGACCCCGACGGCCTGTGGATCCTCTCGCGCCGCGAGCTGGTGGCCCTGGCCGCCTGGGACTCGATCGAGAAGGGCTCGCGCGTCGAGGCCAAGGTCACCGGGCAGAACACCGGCGGCCTCGAGCTCAAGATCGGTCCCCTGCCCGCTTTCATGCCGGCCTCGCAGCTCGGCCTGGGACGCGAGGACAATCTTGCTCAGTACATCGGCAAGACCCTCGAAGTCCAGGTGATGGAGATCGACAGCGAGCGCCGCCGCCTGACAGTGTCGCGCCGCGCGATCCTCGAGAGCGAGCGCGAAGCCGCGCGCGAGAAGAACATGGGCTCGATGACGATCGGGCAAGTCATCCGCGGGCGGGTCACGCGCGTCGAGAAATTCGGCGCCTTCGTCGACATCGGCGGCGGCGTCGAGGGCCTGCTGCACGTGTCGAATCTTTCGCGCGGGCATGTCGCGGATCCCAACGACGTGGTCAAGAAGGGTCAGGAGCTCGAGGTCATGGTGCTCAAGATCGAGGAGGGCGGGAAACGCATCGCCCTCGGCACCAAGCAGCTCGAAGCCGATCCCTGGCAGGCCGTCGGCGGGCGGTATCAGGTCGATCAGGTCGTGAACGGAAAGGTCGTGCGGCTGACAGAGTTCGGAGCGTTCGTCGAGATCGAGCCCGGTGTCGACGGGTTGCTGCACGTGTCCGCGATGGGCAAGGAGCGCGTGCGCCGGCCGCAGGACGTCTTGAAGGTCGGCGAGGAAGTCTCCGTGCGCATCGTCACGATCGATTCCGCGCGCCAGCGGCTGTCCTTGTCGCGACTGGATCCGCGCGGTGCGATGATCGGGTCGGAGGATTCGGTCGACACCAAGGTGATCGACGAAGCGGTCGCGCGGACGCAGGCCAGCGTCCCCCAAGGCACCAACCTCGGATCGCTGTTCAAGAAGGCGATGGACAAGAAGTCGTAGCGACTGCCCCACCGACGTGTAGAACCATGGACCATGGCGCGCGTTCGCACTCTCATGTCGATCGCCGCGCTCTGCGGCCTGGGTTTGCTGCTGGCGAGCGCTGCGCTTCCCGCCTCGCTGCTGAGCTACACCAGGTACCGTCTCTTCGAGCTCGCGCTCAGCGCCGACGTCGTGGTGAGCGGAGAGATCATCGACGTCGATGTGGATACTTTTGACCTCCGCGTCGATCAGGCAATCGTCCAAGCTCTCCCTGCCCCCACTGTTCAGGTAAAGCGATTCAAGAATTGGACCTGCGCGAGTCGCTGGACGGACTACGCGGCTGGACAGCGCGTGCTGTTGTTCCTCGAAAAGCCCCAGGAAGCCGGCAAGAGCTACTCGATCCTCGGCGCCGGTGACGAAGGTGAGATGCCACGGATCGGCTCCGACGTCCTCGTCCATGGCTACCGCGTGCGCGCCTGCAAGCACGCGAGCTATCCGGTCGACTCGGAATCCGTCCGCGGCACCTTGATCCCGTTCGAGGAATTCCGGGCGGCAATCCTGGGCATTCGAGCTCAGTTGGAGCTCACGACCACGCGCGATCCGCGCGGCGAAGAGACTGATCGAGTAGTGCCGCGAGGCCCGAATGCGAGTCTGGAGGCCTTCGCCGAGACCTCGCGCACGGCGCGGCACATGTGCGGCGAAGCGCGCTCCAGTGCGAGCTGGGCGGGTGAGCTTCCCGCGGCCGATGTACAGTTGGATTCCCAGGCGCTGCGCTCGATCCACGCAGACTCGAGCCGGACTGCGATCACGGAGCATGAGCTCCTCGATGCGGGCTTCGTCACGTTCTTCGGCGATCGGAACGGCGACGGAACCGACGCTGTCGCAGTCCTGAAGCGTCACGCCACCGGAGGGCCAGAATTGTCGATCCTGCGGCTGGATTCCGAGGGAGCGGTCGTTTCGCGAACGCTGATCCACGCCGAGGAGGACGGCTCGCCATCGCAGCTTCCCAACTTTGCGGAGAACGCCGAGTCGCTAGCTTCCCTCGGCGATCTCGATGGGGATGGGATGCCAGAGCTCGGCATCGGAGCGCCCGTCGCGCAAGGCCATTGCGGGGCCGTATGGATTCTTTTCCTGCGCCGGGACGGCGCGCTGAGAAAATGCGTGGAACTTGCCTCGATGTCCGCGCTCGTGGCAGCGGGAGTTCAGAAAGACGTCGGCCTGGGCGAGTCGCTGGCTCCGCTGGGTGATCTCGACGGTGATGGCACCACGGAGCTGGCCATCGGCATGGGTCCGGAGTTCAGGTACAGCCTCTCGCACGAACGCTCCATCTTCATCGCCTCGATCGGGAAGGATGGTTTCGTACCTCGTGCGCGTCGCATCGACGGTGACGCGGAGGGATTCGGCGAATCCGGCAACTGGCTCGGCGAATCCTTGGCCAGTCTGGGCGACGTGAACGGCGACGGTGTCGCGGATCTGGCCATCGGAATCTCGGACGACACGGATGGCGGAGAAGTGCGCGGCGCTGTCTGGATCGCGTTCCTGGCGCCCGATGGTTCCGTGCGCGAAAAGCACAAGGTCAGCGAGTGGGAAGGCGGATTCACCGGCGTGTTGCGCGATTGGAGCCGGTTCGGCATGTCTCTGGCGGGCCCCGGCGACGTCGATGGCGACGGAGTCCCTGATCTGCTCGTGGGTGCGACTCGGGAGGTCTGGACGCTGCTGCTTCGCAAGGATGGCAGCGTCAAATCTCACCGGAGATTTGGAATCGAGTTCAAGGCCGGAACAGAGAGATCTCCGTTCAGCGCCCAGATCTCCGTCCAGCGCGCGCAGAAGCCTGAATTGCCGATCCATGTGATGTGTGGGAGGACGACGAAGTCTCCGCTGGGCGAGTTCTGGCTCCTCACGCTGGATCAGTCAGGCGCATTGCGCGCTCGCTGAGACAGGCTTCGGCACCGGCGGGGTTCCCCAGGGCACCCACCAGGCATCGCTGTTCAAGAAGGCGATGGACAAGAAGTGCTGAACCGCAACTCCTGACGCGGCGGCGCTACCATCGGGTGCATGCGCAAGCTCGCGATCGGCGCCCTGTTCCTCGTCGCGCCTGCAATTTGTGCAGGCTCGAGTCCGAACGAATCCAAGCCTGGAGCGGTCCCTTCGAGCTACATCCCGTACGAACTCTACGAGCTCGTGCTCGAAGCGGACATCGTGGTCGGCGGGGAGATCGTCTCGCTCGACGCGAAGGATTTCGTCCTGAGGATTGAGCGTCGAATCGTCGGCGAGATTGCCGAACCGACGCTTCGTGTGCGCCGCTTCGTGAATTGGACCTGCGCGTGGCGCTGGGAGCCCTATGCCGTCGGCCAGCGGGTCGTCCTGTTCCTCGAGCGACCGACGAAGGGTGACACGACCCCGTGCATCCTCGGCGCCGGCGGCGAAGGCGAGATGCCGCTGGATGCTGACATCGTGAAACTTCAAACGAGCCCCCTGTCCGGAGGTGCCGAACCGACGTCGGCTGCGTCCCGGTGGCGGGTCTCGCTGGACGATCTCGAACGCGCCACTCGAACGCTGCGGGATGAAATCTCGTGGACTCGCTCCGCCACGGACGACTGGGGTCTGCAGGATCTGCACCCCCGCACCTCGATCGAGAACCTGGAAGCGTTCGCTCGAACCTCGCGCCTGGCGAACTGCCTGAGCATCGAGGTGCGCTCTTCCCGGAAGTGGCTCGGTCGCCGCTCTTCTCCGGGCCGGCAGATCGAACCCGATCGCTTGCGCGCGCTGGATGTTCCGTCCTCGAACAGCAACTCGCCGGTCCGTGGATTCGCCGTCTCTCCAACTCCGATTGGCGATCTCGACGGTGACGGCAATGAGGACCTGGCCTGCGTCGAATCGGGAAAGCTGGCGCTGCTGTTCACGGATCAAGTCGGTGCCATCCGTGAGCGCAGGGACGTTCGCGACGCCGACGAGTCGCAGTCGACGACGTGGCGCGAGTCCTTGCCGCGCGCGACAGCGCTGGTCACCGTCAGCACAGGCGATGCGAAGAAGGGCATCGACCTCGTGCTGGGCTCGACACCGCGAGCGGTGGAAACCCCGGACCTCGGTGCCCTGTGGTTCCTGCACCTCGATCGGTCCGGGACGATCCAGAATTCGCACGAGATCCTGACCGCCGAGTCCCTGCGCCCGATGAGGCGGGTCGAGCGAGGCGGCCTCGGTCGAGCCCTGGCGGCACTCGGTGATCTGGACGGTGATGGCAATCGGAATCTGGCCATCTCCGCCCATCCAACGCTCGAGCCCGATAGCGCAAACGCCGTCTATTTTGCATCGCTCGACTCGAATGGAAAACTCGTCTCCACCAACTACATCCTGCGCAACGGCCTTCGATCTTCCGGCGACGGCGCGCTCGCGACAGTTGGCGATGTCGACGGTAACGGAGTCGCCGACCTGGCCATCGGACTTCCCGAGGTGACACCTGATCACTTCCTGCGAACGAAGGGTGGCGCCACTTATGCCGAGCGAGGAGGCGCCGTGTCCATCGCCCTGATGAGCGCCAACGCAGAAGCGCAGTCACGCCGGAAGATCACCCTGGCCAGGGAAGGATTCGTCGGAGATCTGGCGAGCGGCGACGAGTTCGGCCGATCGTTGTGCGCTCCGGGCGATCTCGACGGCAATGGCGTCCCTGATCTGCTCGTCGGTTCCGTCACGGGCGTATGGACCTTGTTCCTGGGACGCGATGGCACCGTCGAAAATCACAAGAAGCTCGAGGACGGACCGCGAGACGTCGACGATGCCGTGCACTTCGGCGACTCGCTGACCGTCCTGCGACCCTCGGCTCCGGGTGAGCCGATATCGATCCTCTGCGGAGGAACGAAAGGCCGCGGCGAACGCGCGACACCCGTGCTGTGGATGCTCACCGTGGGATCGGACGGCGTGCTGCGCGCTCGCTGATCAGACCTTCGCCGCGGGCCGCGCGTGGCCCGAGTCCGTGCTCTTCCCGCCCGAGACTCCGCCCGACACGATCAGCGCCATCATCTCGCCGCTGTCGAGATCGATCGCGTGCACATTGTCCCGCGGAACGAGCACCAGAAATCCTCCGAACGTGAACGACAGCGGCAGATACACCGCGACATGGCCCTCGAGCCCGACCTGCTCCATCGACCTGCGCGTCACGAAGCCCATGCGCTTGACCTGCGACGTGTCGCTCTCGAGGAACCAGACCGGCTGGTCGAAGCTCTTCTTGTCCCCCACGAAGGCGTCGGTCAGGTCGCGGATCGAGTTGTAGACCAGCTTGACCACCGGCAGGCGGCCGACCCAGCCCTCGAGGACCTTGAGCGCCTGCTGCGCCAGGAAATTGGTGGCCAGCGACCCGACCAGCGTGATCAGGACCAGGGTGATCAACAGCCCCATGCCCGGATAATCCAGGTAGGGCTTGAGCGCCGGGATCTTGCGCAGGCCGTCGACCCAGTCGAGGACGCGGAAAAAGACGTAGATCGTCAGGCCGACGGGCACGACGATCAGCAGGCCGCGCAGGAAGTAGCGAGTCAGGTAACCGAGCATGCGCCGCTCAGGGTAGCGTCGGGACCCCCGCCGTACACCGCCTGCGTGGGAGCCGGCGGCCAGGCTTCAGAGTGGGCTCGGCGCGTTCGATACACTGGATGCGATGTTCCTGGCCGCGCTCAACACCCTGTTCATCAAGTACGCGATCATCGCGTGCACCTTCCCTTTGTGGCTGCCCTTCCTCAAGGCCTTGTACGTCGAGCTGAACGACGCGCTGGCGGCCGAGGGCGGCCTGTTCGGAAGGACGCCGACCCAGCGCGAGCTGCGGCTGATCACGCGGGATCCGACGCGCTCCAAGTCGCCGCTGGTGAGCGAGGAGTTCGATCCCGATCGCCCCGGGCAGCGGCGCGCGCAACCGACGAGCACGGCGTCGGGGCAGAGGCAGGCGACTCCCAAGCAAGCGCGCGGGCCCGCGCCGACCGCGGCGAATTTCGGTTTCTCGAAGCCGCGCGGGAAACGCGGTTTCGCGCGCAAGGAACAGCGCTAGCACGTAGGTCGTTCCGCGGTTGCGCAGCGATCCTCCAGGCTGTGCATGGACGGCGAAGCCAAGTGTCTGCAAGATCGTCGCGCCCCCAATCCCCTTGCGGAGAGCTCGCGTGAACCGCCGCCAATTTCTCGAAGCCATGACCTTGCCCGCCATCCCGGCGTCGATCGGTCCGAATCTGGAATCCGAATGGTCGAGGCCGGAGGCCCTGGCGCGGATTTTCGAGGGCTTCGCTCGCCTCGATGGCGGCGATCCGGTCGCTGATGCGCGCAACGAGGACTTGTGGCGCGAAGTGCAGCTCGCGTTCACCGGCGACCGCACGAAGATCAACCTGAACAACGGCGGCTGCTGTCCGTCGCCGCGCGTGGTGCAGGAGGCGATGCAGCGCCTGCTCGAGTTCTCGAACGATCTCCCGACCCACAATCTATGGCAGATCCTCGAGCCGCAGCGCGAGCCTCTGCGCCAGCGCATCGCGCGCCAGTGGGCTTGCGATCCGGAGGAAATAGCGTTCACGCGCAACACCAGCGAGTCGCTGCAGACCTTGCAGTTCGGCATGAAGCTCGAGCGCGGCGACGAGGTCGTCACCACCACGCAGGATTATCCGCGGATGCTGACGGCTTTCGAGCAGCGCGAGCGGCGCGACGGGATCGTGCTCAAGAAGATCCAGATTCCGGTGCCTTGCGAGGACGACGCGGAAGTCGTGCGGCGCTTCGAGGCGGCGGTGACGCCGCGCACGCGGATGATCCTGGTCTGCCACGCGATCAATTTGACTGGACAGCTTCTGCCGGTGAAAGCGATCGTGGCGATGGGACGCAAGCGCGGAATTCCGGTGCTCATCGACGGGGCGCACACGTTCGCGCACCTCGATTTCACGTTCCCCGATCTCGATTGCGATTACTTCGGCACAAGCCTGCACAAGTGGTTGTTCGCGCCGCACGGGACGGGGCTCCTGTATGTCCGCAAGAGCAAGATCGATTCGATCTGGCCTCTGTTCGCCGCGCCGCCGCTGCTCGACAAGGACATCCGCAAGTTCGAGGAGATCGGCACGCATCCGGCGGCGAATACGCTGGCGATCGGCGAGGCGCTCAGCTTCCACCAGGGCATCACGCCGCGGCGCAAGCAGGAGCGGCTGTATTACCTGCGCGAGGTGTGGACCAGTCGGCTCGCGAAGCAGTCGCGGGTGCATTTCAACACGAGCCTCGATCGGCGCTACTCGATCGGGATCGCGAACGTGCGCGTCGAGGGGATCGACACGGGCAAATTGCAGGCGCATTTGTGGGCACAGCATCGCATCTGGACCACGGGGATCGACCATCCGGAGTTCAACGGTCTGCGCATCACGCCGAGCGTCCAGACCACGCTCGAGGAGCTCGACCGCTTCTGCGAGGCGATCGAGAAGGTGATCGAGAAGGGGCTGCCTGCGTGAATCGCGCGGAGCTCGGGTTTGGTGCGAGAGACGATTGCATCAGGACCGACCTCGGGCTTCGTGTTGGTTTCGATTACTGGCCGGCGGCGACGCACGCGCCGGGAGTCGGGCGCTACATGCGCGAGCTGGTGCGAGCCCTGGCGGCTTTGTCCGCGCATGAGGGCCGACCGTCGCTGGCGCTGCTCGACGTCGGGCCGGAAGGAGAGGACCTGCCGGAGGCTGCGCTGGGACTGCCTCGCAACGGAGTCCTGCGACGGCGCTGGCGCGCCAAGCGCGGATGGTTGCGACTTCTCGAAGGCACGCTCGGCATGGGCGCGGAGACCTGGCTGGGGAAGATCAGCGTCTTCCATCGCGCGCACCTGATCGGGCCTCCGAACGCGAACGCGCCACAGATCGTGGCCCTCGCGCAGGCGCCGCAGGAAAGCGATGCAGCCGTGCGCGGAGCCCTCGCGCGCATGGCGGGCGTGCTGGTGTTCAACGAATACGCCAAGCGCGCGCTGACGCGCGGGTACGGGCTTGCGGCCGAGCGGGTTCACGTGGTTCCGGTAGGCTGCGACCACTGGCTGCGCGATCTCCCCGCAGCGACGCAGGCGCGCGAGCGCGCGCGGATCCTGGTCCTCGGAGCGGTTCGCGCGCAGCGCGGCCAGGTCGAGATCCTGCGCGCGTTCGAGCGGCTGCGCGGCGGCGGCCTCGATGCCGATCTCGTGATCTGCGGGCGGCGTGGCGACGACGCGGATCGATTGGACGCGGCGCTGCGCTCCAGCCCGGTGCGGCGCGACGTGCGCTGGATCGACGAGCCGCTGGAGAGCGCGATGCCGGAGCTCGTCGCAGGCTCGACCCTGCTCGTGCACCTCGCGCGCGACGAGTGGACCGCGGTCACGCCGCTGGAGGCCATGTCCCTGGGAGTCGCCGTGGTCGCGAGCCGCCTGCCCAGCTTCGTCGAAGCCATGGGCGAGCTCGCGGACTACGTCGAAGCGGATCCAGCGGCCGCCATCGACGTCGGATTGGACCAGGCTCTCGCGCGCGGCTTCGCGAAGGCCAAGGACGCGGGGCAGACGGCTCGCAGGCGGGATCTGGCGAGCCGCTTCACCTGGAAAGCCAATGCGTGCTCAACGCTGCGCGTGTACGAGCAGATCGCGCGAACCGGTGCTCAGAGCGCGCTGGTGTCGTAGGTCCTGAACGCCAGGGCTACCGCAATTGCGATCGGAATCGCGATCAAGGCGATCTTCATCCAGGGCTTTTTCACGAAGGGCAGGACACCGAGCGCCGGCGCGAGGCCGACCAACGCGAAGAGCCAGACCGAGTAGCCCATGCTCGAGTACTCGAGGCTCAGGAAGACCAGGCACGAGAGGATCACCGCCACCGGCGTGAGCGCTCCAGCCAGGCCCTTCACCGAAGGCCGCAGGAGGCAGGCGACGATCAAGGCGCCGAGCGTCCCGGCGAGCGCGCCGCCGATCTGCGCCAGCTTCATGCTGTGCGCGAGCAGCACCATGACAGCGCTCGCCGTGCTCACCATCCACAGCGCCGCCGAGCCGACCCCCGCGCTCAGGAATGGAAACACGCTGCGCCACAGGCTGATCGCGATCACCGGCGTGCCGACGTACAGCGCCAGGCGGTTGGTGTCGACGCCGGGGCCGGCGTGGAGGATCAGCTTGCGCAGCACGAGTCCCATCGCGACTCCGCAAGCAGCGATTCGCAGCAGCGCGGCGACGAGGAAGGTACTCGAGGCCCTCGCCTCGAGAGCGCCGAGCAAGGCCAGCGCCGGGAACACCCAGATCATCCACAGCCAGGATTCCACCGGGCGGTAGTTCCATCCGAACAGGGCGCAGAAACCCGCGAGGCTTCCCAGGCTGACCGCGATCGCCGCCGCTGGCGCGGATGCCGACTTGTCGCGACGCGCGGCGGAGGAAGCGAGCTTCCAGGCGAAGAACAGGATCGTCGCGGCGACGATTCCGGGCACGAGGATGCCGATGAGCAGATCGCGCGGGTTCATGGAGTCGCTCCCCGCGCCACTGGCGCGGGGAGCGCGGGATCAGTTTCGCGAGACGGCTACTTGGCGGCGCACTCGATGCCGGCCATCACCGTGATCTCGTCCCCAAGTGTGTCGAGCGCTTCCTTCATGCCGAAATCCGAGCGCTTGACCTTGAACGTCACGTCGAAGCCCGCGCGCTTGCCCATGATCGTGTCCGCCGTGCCCACCATGTCGACCACGACGCTCAGCGGTTTCGTGACTCCGTGCAGCGTCAGGTCGCCGTCCACCTTCCACTTCTTGTCGCCGTCTTTCTTCGCCGACTTGGACACGAACTTGATCTCCGGAAATTCCTTCGCGTTGAAGAAGTCCGGGCTCATCAGGTGCTTGTTGCGGTCGTCGTTGTTCGTGTCGACGCTGTCCGTGGGGATCGTGAGCTCGACTTTCGACTCGGCGGGCTTCTCGTCGTTCATCACCACGGTTCCGGTCAGCTTGTTGAACCGGCCGTAGAAATTGGAGACTCCCACGTGCAGCACCTTGAAGACCACGGCGCTGTGCACGGCGTCGACTTCCCAGGTGGCGGGAGCCAGGCTCGGAAGCGGCGCAACCGGGGCAGGGCTCGCGGCGCTGAGAGCGAAGGGAACAGCGAGACAACCTGCTGCAATGAGTGCGATGAGTTTCATGTCGTGACTTTGTTGGAATCCTCGGGGACTATTTGAGCTTCTTGACCGCGTCGACGACCGCCTTCATGTCGCGCGCCTCGCCGGTCTTCTCCTGGACCTGCACGAAGGCGACCTTGCCCTGCTTGTCGACGACGACCGTGGCGCGGTGGCTGATGAAACCCGCCGGGTGCACCAGGTCGTACTTGCGCGTGACGTCGAGCATCGGATCCGCGAGCAGCTCGTGGGTCAGGTGATTCGCCTTCTTCCAGGCCTTGTGCGACCAGGTCGAATCGCGCGAGAGGCCGACGACCGTCGTGCCGGGAATGTCGAAGGTCTTGTCGTTGGAGATGCTGCAGTTCTCCTTCTCGCAGGTCGGGCTCCAGTCGAGCGGATACCACATCAGCACGACGTTTTCGCCGCGGTGATCGGAGAGTTTCCAATCCTTCTCGTCCTGGGTCTTGAGCGTGAAGTCAGGTGCCGTGTCGCCGGTGTGGATGGCCATGATTCAGGATGGGGTTGAAGAGAGGGAGCGAGACGCCGCGCGCGGCGCCTGAATGGGATTTGGGGAGAGCACTCTAGAGCCCGACTCGCGACTCTAGAAGCTCGATTCCCGCGCCAGCTGGTCGATTCTCGCCGCCAGCACGAAGTCGTTCATCGACAGACCGCCGACCGAGTGCGTCGAGAGCGCGACCTCGAGCTTGCCGTAGCCGAGCTCCATGTCGGGATGGTGGTCCTCGGCCTGGGCCAGCGCGCCGATGCGTCCGGCGAGCGCGACGAGCTGCGGGTATTGCTTGGACTCGATGCGGCGCACGAGCAGCGGCCCGCTGTGGATCCGCCAGGCCGGCTCGATCTGGGCGAGCAGCGTGCCGAGCTCCGGCCCCGCCAGCGGCGGCGTCTCTTTTCCAAGCGCGCGACAATGTTGTTCAGCGAGTTTCATGCTTTTGTCCTCAGAGAGAAAAAGTTGCCGACAATCCGACGAGAACCTCGTCGAGGTCGCTGTCCCGGAAATCGTAATAGCGGATGAACGGGCCCATGCGCCCGCTTTCGTCGAACCAGAAGTCGAGGCCGCCGCCGACGTAGCTGCCGCCTCCGTTCTGCTCGATATCGGGCTCGTCGCTGGAGTTCTCGTCGCGAATGTAGACGCCGCCGTCGGCCCACAGCGTGGCGCGCAACGGGGCTGGCGACTCGAGCGCCACGCGGACTCCCAGGTTCCAGCGCGCCACGGAGAGCTTGGGATCGCTGCTCGTGCCGCTCACCTGCTCGACCTCGTGCCGCGACCAGACCACGCCGATCTCGAAGCCCGCGCGCACGACCTGCGTCGCGAAGACGTCGTAGCCGCCTTCCAGCGTGAAGGCCGCGGAGTCGTCGACCAGGTCCTCGTCGGACCCGCGCCGATCGACGCTCGAGACGGCGACGGAGAGCCATTCGCGGCTTTCTTCGCGCCGGTGCTGGTCGTAGTTGCGCCAGTCCTCTTCCATCTCGCGCGGAGCCTGCGCGACCGCCACGCAGGCATCCAGCCCGGCGGTGGCGACGGCGAAGCAGAGCAGCGCGCGCTTCACGGCTCGAGCACCGGGCACAAGCGATCGAGCTCGGCCATCACCTGCTTGTCGAGTCGGTCCTTGACCTCGAGGGCGCCAAGGTTTTCCTCCAGCTGCTCCTTGCGCGAGACGCCGAGGATCACCGAGCTGACGCGCGGATTTTTTAGGCACCAGGCGATCGAGAGCTGCGCGGGCGTGCAGCCCAGGGCTTTGGCGACTTTCGCCACACCGCGAGCGCGCACCAGGCTCTCCTCGGTGCGCGAGGCCCGCAGCCACTCGATCAAGTCCAGGCGCGAGCCCTTGGGAATGGCGTTGTCGTATTTTCCGGTGAGCAATCCGCTGGCGAGCGGGCTCCAGGTCGTGGTGCCCATGCCGTAGCGCTCGAACAAGGGCTCGAACTCGCGCTCGACGCGGTGGCGCCAGAGCAGGTTGTACTGCGGTTGCTCGACCGCCGGCGCCGCGGCGTTGCACTCGCGTGCGATGCGCTGAGCCTCCGTGATCTGATCGGCCGACCATTCCGAGGTGCCCCAGTAGAAGGCCTTGCCCTGGCGGATCAGCACGTCCATCGCGCGCACCGTCTCCTCGATCGGCGTGTTCGCATCCGGGCGGTGGCAGAACAGGAGGTCGACGTAATCGAGGCGCAGGCGCTCGAGCGAAGCGTTCGTGCCTTCGACCAGGTGCTTCCAGGAAAGCCCGGAATCGTTGGGCCCCGAGCCGCCGTGGAAGATCTTGGTCGAGACCACCACGTCGCTGCGACGGAAGTCCTTGAGCACCTCGCCCATCAAGCTCTCCGCCGCTCCGGCCGCGTAGCCCTCGGCGTTGTCGAAGAAATTGACGCCCGCGTCGAAGGCCCGGCGCATGATCGCGCGCGTCGCCGCGAAATCGGTCTGGCGGCTGAACGTGATCCACGAGCCGAACGAAAGCTCGGAAAGTTTCAGCCCGGACTTGCCCATGCGGTTGTATTGCATGGCGCAGAGTTTAGCGGCTTCTGCTCGCCGTCCGCAGCCTTGCGGGTGGCCCGGGGTGCTCCCGCGCGTCAAGATGTCCGACCGAATGGCTCCGCTGCGCGTTCCCCCCATCGCCCTCACGATCGCGGGGTCCGATTCGAGCGGCGGCGCCGGCATCCAGGCGGATCTGAAGACCTTCGCGGCCCTCGAGGTCTACGGCGCTAGCGTGATCACCGCGCTGACCGCGCAGAACACGCAGGGCGTGCGCGCGATCCACGACGTCCCGGCCGCCTTCGTGCGCCAGCAGATCGACGCGGTGTTCGAGGACCTCGCGCCGCGAGCGACGAAGATCGGCATGGTTTCGCGCGCCGAGACGATCCGCGAAGTCGCCGCGGCCTTGCGCGCGCAAGGAGCGAAGAACGTGGTGCTCGATCCGGTGATGATCGCCAAGGGCGGTGCCTCGCTGCTCGAGCCCGCGGCCTTGACGGCGCTGATGGAGGAATTGATCGGCCTGTCCGCGGTGCTGACTCCGAACCTGCCCGAGGCCGCCGCGCTGCTCGGGATCGAGCTTGCGGAAATCGAACGCGCTCCGCAGACGGCTTGCGAGCGTCTCCTGTCACTCGGCGCGAAGTCGGTCGTGCTCAAGGGCGGCCATGCCGGCGGCTCGCACAGCGACGACCTGTTCTTCGACGGGAAGACCTGGGAGCGCCTGCCGGCGAAGCGCATCCTGACCGAGAACACGCATGGGACCGGCTGCACGTTTTCGGCGGCGATCGCCGCGGCCCTCGCGCACGGCTTGACGCCGCTCGAAAGCGTGCGCGAAGCCAAGGCCTACGTCACGCGCGCGATCGAGGCCGGCTCGCACTGGCGAGTCGGGCGCGGCCACGGGCCGGTGCAGCACTTCCACGCATGGTGGAAGCGCTGACTCAGTTCGTCGCCGAGGCGTGCTCGTCCGCGGGCGCCGAGCAGCTGCCGTCGAAGAAGGACAACCGCCCCAGGAAGGCCGAATTCTCCTCGGTGCGCTGGAACTCGAGGCCCAGGCGCGGCTCGCGCACGCGCCAGACCTCGGTGTAGCCGACGACGCGCTGCTTCAGCGGCACCAGCGGCTCGTACCAGACCAGGTTCGGCATCTTGCAACAGGCGCGATCGGGCATTGCCACGCCCTTCAATTCGATCCCGTCGCCGATCGCCACCGCGAAGTCTTTGCCGTTCGCGTGCACGGTGAGCGGCGCGGCTTCGACGGAGATGATCTTGCCGAGATCGCCATGGGAGCGCTCCTTCAAGAGCTCGACGACGGCCTCGCGTTGCTCGGCGCTCGCGCCTTTGCTGACGTAGACGATGCTGCGGCGCTCTCCACCGAGCTTCAGGTTCTTGTCGCCGGCGACCAGCGCGGCCGCGCAGACTCCGCCGAGGTCGACGCCCTGAGACGAGCCGCTCTCGACCGAGATCGCCAGCAGGGCCTCGTTGCCATTGGTCATCAGCTCGCCGTTGTAATGGCAGGCGCCGGCGAACACGCTCGCCGAGCGCGCCTCGACGCAATTCGCAATCAACTTGGTGTCGGCGCTCGCCGCTTCCGCCTGGACAGGGCTCGCGCAGCAGTCGCCTCCCTGGCAGGGCAGGTGGTGCAGGGCACAGATGCCGGCGAACGCCGCGATCGTCGCGACGCCGGCCTTGATCGCGAAAGGAAGACTGAAGCTGACCATGTCGAGACTCCTTGGTTTCAGGCGAGCGGCTCTTCGGATCCAGCGGCCTTGTAGCATGCGCGTCCGGCCTGACAGCTCTCCGGATCGACGCCATCGTCATCCGGCCCGAGCCGCATTTGCGTCCGCGCGCACCAGCAATCGTTGCTGGCGTCCAGAAGGTCCGCCGGAACCAACGCCGGCAGCTTCAGGAAATAGTACTTCTTGCTGCGCAGTGCACTGCAGAAAGGACTGATCAGCTTCGAAAGGGAGGCGTCCATGGGGTCTCCTAGGCGCCGAGCTGCGCCAGGGCGCGCTCGATGAGGTTCTTGGTCAGGGCCACCTTGTACTCGTTGTCACTCAGCGGCTCGGCCCGGCGCAGGGCCAGCTCGGCCGCTTCCTTCCTCGACGCGGGGTCGTTCTTTTTCCCGACCAGCTTCTCCTCGGCCTGCGGGACCCGCCAGGGGATCGTGGCCACCCCGCCGAGCACCAGGCGCGCGAAGCGGATGACCTCCTTGTCGACTGAAATCCCCGCGGCCACGGAGGCCAGGGCGAAGTCGAAGGAGCCGCGCTCCTTGAACTTGATGTAGGTGCTACGCCACCCGGCCGGCGGCGCGGGGATCTTGACGTGGGTCAGGATCTCGTCGGGCTCGAGCACGGTCTCGCGCGTCACGTCGCCCTCGCTGGGCAGGGTGTAGTACTTCTCGAGCAGCACGGAGCGGCTCGAGCCCTTCTTCACGAGGACGACCTCCGCTCCCGCGCAGATCAAAGCCGGCGCGAGATCCGAGGGATGCACGATGTACGAAGGTCCCCCGCCGAGGATCGCGTTGTACTTGTTGAGACCTTCCTTGGAGAAGCACTCGGTCCCGCCCTTCTTCAAGCACTTCGCGCCCTCGTGGCGGTAGTACCAGCAGCGCGGCCGCTGGTTCAAGTTGCCGCCGACCGTTCCGACGTTGCGGATCTGCGTCGAAGCGACCGACGCGGCGGCTTCGCTGACCACGGTCAGCTTCGATTGGATGCGCAGGTCCTCGGCCAGGGCCGCGATCGTGACCAGCGCGCCGATGGTGACGGTGCCCGCGGCGTCGACCTCGATGCGATCGAGGTCGGGCAATCGCTTCAAGTCGATCAATTGATCGGGCTCGGCGAGGTGCTCCTTCATCTCGGTGTACAGGTCCTGGCCGCCGGAGACCACGCGCACGCGGTCGCGATTTTCTTTCTTCGGCAGGAGCTCGAGCACCTGGTCGAGAGTCGTCGGTCGGATCAGCTCGAATGCTTTCACTTCGTACCTCCCTTCGCCGCGAGCGCGGCCAGGCCGTCGAGGATCTTGTCCGCGGTGAAAGGCATCGAGTGCAGTCGCACCCCGCAGGCATTGCAGATCGCGTTGGCGATCGCCGAGTGGCCCGGCGTCACCGCGGGCTCGGCCATTCCGATCGGACCGCGTCCGATGTCGTCCTCGTCGATCAAGGGCACGAACTCGGGCATCTCCTGACAGCCTGCCAACTTGTAGTCGTTGAAATTCGCGTTGAGCATCAGCCCCAGCGCGGGATCGATCACGCGTTCTTCGTGCAGGGCGTAGGACAGGGCTTGGATCATGCCGCCGTTGAGCTGGCTCTCGACCGCGGTGCGGTTGAGCGGCAAGCCGCAGTCCTGCACGCCGACCATCTGCAGCACCTGCACGCGGCCGGTGGCGAGGTCGACTTTGACCTTCGCGCCTTGAGCGCCGTGCACGCCGTCGGCGTGGGTCAGCGACTGGTCCCAGCGGCCTTCGCCGGAGATGCCAGCCGCGCCCAGCGTCGCGCAGGCTTCCTTCCAGGTCATCAAGGCCTTCGGGCCCTTGCCGGCCTTGCGTTCCTTTTCTTCCTTCGCGTCCGGCAGGACCTTCGCATCGACGAGCGAGCCGCCGCGGAACTCGAGCTCCTCGATGGGGCGCTTGACCACGCCCGCGAGGTGCTCGAGGAAGGCCTGAGCTGCCTTGTACGCGGCGCTCTTCACCGCGGGTGCGAGCGAAGGCACCGTCGAGCTGCCGCCGGAAGGATTCGCGTTTCCATAGTTCGAGTTGCCGATCTTGGCCGTGCAGGCGCTGAGCGGCAGGCCGAACTCCTCGGCGGCGATCGCTGCGACATAAGTCCGCGTCCCGGTGCCAAGATCCTGCGAGCCGACGATCGATTGCAGCGAGCCGTCGCGGCCGATCGCCACTTTGCATTCACAGCCGGCGCCGCCGTGGCTGCCCCAGATCGTGACGGCGAAACCGATGCCGGTCTTCGTGCCGTCCGCGTCCGGCTGTTCCTGCGGCGCGGTCTTGTTCGGGTGTTTCGCCCAGCCGATGCGCTCGGCGACGCGGTCGAGCTGCTTGGGATGCACTTCGTTCGCCAGGTTCTTCTTGCGCATCGTCACCGGGTCGATCTTCAGCTGGTAGGCGAGATCGTCGATCACGGATTCGATCGGGAACGAAGTCTGAGGATGGCCCGGAGCTCGCATCGCGCGGCTGGAGTCGGTGTGCATGTACAGCGAGCGGATCGACGTGTGCAAGCCGTCCTTGGAAGGGCGCGCCGGCTTGCCTGATTCTTCGTCTTGCGACGGCGGCTTGCTGTCGCTCAGGCTGTAGGCGTATTGCGGCTTGTTGAACGCGCCGCCGCCGATTCCGCCAAGCTTCATGACGTCGCCATCGAGGGCGATCAATCTCCCCTCGGAGTCGGCTCCGACCTTGAGCTTGACGATGGAGCCCGAGCGATTGCCGGCGGCGAGGAACTCGTCCTCGCGGGTCATCATCAAGTGCACCGGACGCTTGAGCTCGCGCGCGAGCTCGCAGGCTGTCAGGCCTTCGACGCCGAGACCGAACTTGGAGCCGAACCCGCCGCCCATGTAGTCGACGATCGTCGTGACCTGGCTGGCCTTGAGGCCCAGGGCATCCGCGGCATCGCCAGAGACCGTGAAGGTCCCTTGCGTCGAGGCATAGACGGTCGCCGTTTCGCCGCCGTTGAAATCGACGACCACGCCGTGGGTTTCGAGCGAGCAGTGGTGCTGGATCGGGATGTGGAATTCGCCTTCGACTTTCGCCGCGCTCGAGTCGAAAGCCTTCTTGAACTTGTCCTCGTCGCCCTCCGTGGCGGGCTTGCCGAGGTTGCCGTTGTCCTTGACCTTGCCGCCTTCTGTCGAGAGGGCCTGCTCGGGGGTGACGGACCAGGGCAGTGCCTTGTACGTCGCCTGGATGGCGCGCACCGCGTCTTCGGCGAGCTCGGGCGTCTCCGCCGCGACCACGGCGATCGGCTGGCCGAGGAAGCCCGTCTTCATCGAAGTCTTTCCACCGAGACCGCGCGCGGCGAAGACTCCGCGGAGCTTGGACGCGGCAGAACAATCGAGCTCGACCTGCGCCGTCGGCAGCGGGCAGAGCAGGAGCCGCGCGTAGACCATCCCCGGCAAGCGGATGTCGTGGGTGTAGCGCGCTCTGCCGGAGACTTTCTCCGGCCCATCGACGCGCCGCAGATTGTGGTTGAGGAGGGTCATCGCGTCGCGCGGCCCCCACTGCGGCCCGTCGGCCTTCCCCTTGGTCACGGGTTCCATCACTTGCCTCCCTGCATCTGCTTGCCGGCTTCGAGCGCCGCCTCGAAGACTCGCGGATACGTTCCGCAGCGACACAGATTGCCCGAGCAGAACTTCTGGATCTCCTCGCGCGTCGCTTTCGGATTTTTCCCAAGGCAAGCGGTGACCGACATGACGAAGCCCGGAGTGCAGAAGCCGCACATCAAGGCGTCGCGCGCGACGAAGGCTTCCTGCACAGCGCTCAGCTTGCCGTCGACCGCCAGTCCTTCGACCGTCGCGATCGGCTTGCCGATGCAATCCATCGCGAGCAGCATGCAGGCGTAGACCGGCTTCTTGTCGACGAAGACGGTGCACGCGCCGCAGGAGCCCTGGTTGCAGACCAGCTTGGCGCCGGTCAGCGGCGGCTCGCAGTGGTTGCGCAGCGCGTTGAGCAGACTCGTGCGCGGCTCGACCTTGACCTTGCGCTTCTCGCCGTTGATCGACAGCTCGATCTCGGTCGAGCCCGACATGCGCTCGACCTGCGGACTCGACGCGAAGGCCTGGGCCGCGCCCAGGGCCGTGCTCGCCGCGGCGACTCCGCCGGCGCCTTTCAGGAACGAGCGCCGCGAGACGTGGGTGCGATCTCCGAGGGACATGCCGAATCCTCCTTGGCCGCGCGGTGGCGAGTTGCCACGGTCGGGCTCGGCGATTCTAGACATGCGAATTGTCCCGGCAAGCTGTTCTCCCCGGACATCCGCGTGGCGCGTGCAAAGTTCCTGTCCGCAGCGCTCGACTTGGTCGCGGCGCGACCCTCGCGGTAGAGTCCGATTGGTGGAAGTCCCGAGCACACGCAAGCCGCTGCGCAAGAAGATCGCGCTGATGCTCCTGGCCGTGGTGCTCGCGGGCGGCGCGCTCGAAGCGGCGCTGCGTATCGCGGGTTTCCAGCACTATCCGGTCGTCATCCCGCCGATCATCTGGAACGGCGACGAAGACCGCGACTTGAACCACGGCCTTGGCATGTTCGTGAAGGAC
>Ga0193706_1000441_pt1 | contig 24554 bp, 20 predicted proteins | sample U3c1metaG_FD_160130 | JGI IMG/M metagenome (GOLD analysis project Ga0193706, IMG submission 160130) | Soil microbial communities from a riparian zone of the East river system, Colorado, United States - U3c1 | ecosystem: Environmental > Terrestrial > Soil > Riparian zone | place: USA: East River... | reverse complement strand
TCATGATCGATACGCTTGATGCCGGGCGCCACGGCGGCGCGTTCTGCGAGATGCGCGCGGCGTGGCTGACCGAGCGGCTGGCCGAGCGGACCGGCGAGGCGACGATCATCGTCCTCCACCATCCGCCGGTCGATACCGGCATCGAATGGATGAGCGCCGAGCCGCAGGAGGAATGGGTCCAGCGGCTGCGCGCGGCGATCGAGCCGGCGCAACAGGTCAAGGCGATGATCGCCGGCCATGTCCATCGCCCGATTGCGACCAGCTTTGCCGGAAAGCCGCTGATGATCGCGCCGTCGACCGCGCCGCTGGTGGCGCTCGATCTCGAGCATGTCGACCCGCTTCACCCCGACGGGCGGGCGCTGATCATCGCCGATGCGCCGGCCTATGCGCTGCACCGCTGGGACGACGGACGGCTGCTGACCCATTTCGAAATCGCCGGGCCGCGCAATGTGATTGCGACCTATGACAGCAATCTGCAGCCGATGATGAAGGCGTTCCTCGAGGAGCGCGGGACGGGTTAGCGGAAATTGTCTGCGTAGGTTTGGATTTTGAGCGGCACCGGATTGGCCGGCACGCTGTGATAGCCGAAACCGTTTTTGTTGGCGTAGGCGATCGCCTCGCCCTCGCTATCGAACCACAAGCGAATTTGGGTCCTGGTGTCGCCCGATCCGGCCCAGCCGGTTAGCGGGTCGGGGCGCTGGGCCTGCTCTCGCTCGAACTCGAGCAGCCACTTTCCGGCGTAGGCCTTACCCGACTGGGTGGTCTTGCGTTCGGCCTGGCTGATGCGCGCGATGGTCATGCGGGCGGCGTGGCAAAGCTTCCGCGGGGAATCAAGTGCCAAAACCTTCACGAAGACGCGCGTTTGGTGCGCAGCGTCGGCGGGGCGTTGGCGGGGTCGTCCGGCCACGGGTGCCTCGGATAGCGGCCGCGCATTTCTTTGGCGACGTCGCGCCAGCTTCCCACCCAGAACGCCGGTAGGTCGCGGCTGGTCTGGATCGGCCGGCCGGCAGGCGAAGTGATGGCGAGAGTCAGCGGGATATTGCCGCTTGCGATCATGGGATGGGATTTGAGGCCGAACAGCGCCTGCGCGCGGACTTCGACCGCCGGGCCCCCGGGCGCGGCGTAGTCAATCGCGTGGCGCGAACCGGCCGGCGACACGAACTCGGGCGGCGCGAGGCGGTCGAGCTGGCGCGATGCTTCATAGCCCAAGAGGCCGGCGAGCGCCGCGCCGAGAGTGGGTGGGTCGATCGCATCGAGGCGGCGTTTTCCGCTCACCACGCTTGGCAGCCACTCATCGAGGCGGCCAAGGAGTGCTTCGTCGCTCAGGTCCGGGATCGTGGCGTCGTGATCGCGAGCGAAAGCCGCCCGCGCGCGAAGCGCGGTCGCGCTGGCCGGCCACGGAAGGTGTGCAGGACCATGACGGCGCACGGCTTCCAACAATGCCCGTTCCATCGTCGCGGCGTCGGGGCGTGGATCGGGCGCGGAGCCGAGCTTGATCGCGCCGAGGCGGCGTCCCTTGAGCGCGGTGACGGCACCGGTGGCCGAATCGAAGGCAATGTCGCTCCACTGCTCGATCCGGTCGGCGAACAGCATTTCGATGGTGTGAAGGTCGATTGCGGCGGCGGAAAGGATCCGCGCGCCCGAGGCGGCGCCGGCGACTTCGGCGACGGCGAGCCATTCGCTGCGGGCGAGCGGGTTGGTCGGGTCGAGCCGGAAACCGCGTCCGCCGACTGACTGCCAGCTCTCGCCGGAAGAGTCGCGGCGGCGGGACAGGCGGTCGGGAAATGCGAGGGCGATGGATTGGGCGATCGCGGCGTCCCTCGACTGCGCTCGGGACGAACGGATTTTGTCGGCCCACCCCCTCGCCATTCGCCTCGCAGCTTCGGCTCTTGGCGAGCGGTCGCTCAGCCAGCGGCGGTGGCGGACCTCGAGGTCGGAGTCGGCGCCGCCCAGCCCGCGTTCGCTGAGCAGCAACGCGGTTTCGGCGGCAGTTTGGGCGAAGCCGCGCTCACCGGCGAGGATCAGCATGTGGGCGAGGCGCGGGGTGAGCGGCAGCGCGGCGATGGCGCGGCCGTGATCGGTCTCTCTGCCCTGTTCGTCGATCGCGCCAAGGCCTGTCAGCCGCTCGCGCGCTTCCGCGATCGCGGGGGTCGGCGGCGGATCGAGCCATGGGAGGCGGGTGATGTCGCTTTCGCCCCACAAAAGGCAGGTCAGCATCGTGCTGGCGAGGTCGGCGTCGAGGATTTCCGGCGGGTCGTGCGCGGCGAGCGAGGCATTGGCTGCTTCCTCCCACAATCGAATGGCAACCCCTGGCGATTGCCGCGCCGCTCGACCGGCGCGCTGGGTCGCCGCCGCCCGGCTGGCGCGCTCGGTGACCAGGCGGGTGAGGCCAGCGCCGCGATCGTAGCGCGGGCGGCGGGCGAGGCCGCTGTCGACGACGATGGCGACATGGTCGAGCGTCAGGCTGGTCTCGGCGATCGAGGTGGCCAATACCAGTTTGCGGGTGCCCGGCCCCGGCGGGGCGAGCGCCGCGCGCTGGTCGCGGGGATCGATCCCGCCGTGAAGCTTGTGGAGGACGATTCCGTGGGAAAGCTCGCCGAGCGCGGAGGCGGTGCGCTCGATTTCGGCGACACCGGGAAGGAAGGCGAGCAGCGACCCCGGATGCTCGGCGAGCGCCCGCCGGACTGCCGCGGCCATTTGTGGCTCGATCCGAGCGGCGGAATCGCGGCCGATGTGCATAATCGTCAGCGGATGGCTCTTGCCCTTGCTCTCGATCCGCGGTGGATCGCCGAGCAACCTGGCGAAGCGATCGCTGTCGAGGGTTGCCGACATGGCGACGATGCGCAGGTCGGGCCGAAGCGCGGCGGCGGAGTCGAGCGCGAGGGCCAGCGCAAGGTCATTGTCGAGGCTGCGCTCGTGGACTTCATCGAATAACAAAGCCGAGACCCCGGCAAGCTCGGGGTCGGCCTGGATTCGGGCGAGGAACACGCCGTGGGTCATGGCGATGACGCGGGTCGCCTTGCCGACCTTCGAATCGAGGCGGGTGGCATAGCCGAAGGTTGCACCGGGTTGCTCGTTGGCGTGGGCGGCCATGAACTCGGCGGCGGCGCGCGCTGCAAGGCGGCGCGGAACGAGGAGCAGGATCTGTCCGCCGCACCAGGCTTCGCCGAGCAAAGCGGGGGCGACCGCCGTAGTCTTTCCCGCTCCCGGCGGCGCGACCAGCAAGGCGCGAGACCCCGAACGCAACGCGGCGAGAAGGTCGGGCAAGACGGCGTGGATCGGAAGGGTCACCGCGCGTCCATGCGGGGGTCGACCGCCCGATTCAATCGATTCGCCGCCGCCGCCGGTGCGTGATAGGACCATCGTCCTTCGAAACGCTTGCGAAGGATCCTTCCGATGACGAGTTCCCGCACCTTGCTCCTGCTCGCCGGAGCAGGACTTGCTTTCACCGCATGCTCGCAGAATGCTGGCACCGCCAATGGCGCCAGCGCCAATGAGTCGACCGCGGCCAGTTCGCCGGCAACAAGCAGTGATCCTCTCCAGAGCGCGCTCGCCGCCGCCCCGGAGTCGATCGCCAAGGACGCCGCGGTCATCGTCATGAACCCCGATGGAACGATGAAGCCGCTGCGCGCCGGCACGAACGGTTTCACCTGCATGCCCGACAATCCGGCGACCCCGGGCGCCGACCCGATGTGCATGGACGCCAATGCGATGAAATGGGCCGAAGCGTGGATCGGGCACAAGACCCCGCCGCCCGACAATGTCGGGCTGATGTACATGCTCGCCGGGGGCAGCGACGCCAGCAACACCGATCCCTGGGGGACCAAGCCGGCCGATGGCGGCAAATGGGTCGACACCGGCCCCCACGTGATGATCGTCGGTTCGGAATCGCTCAACAAGCTCTATCCGTCAGGCGACAACCCCGACACCTCCAAACCCTATGTGATGTTCGGCGGTACGCCTTACGCGCACATGATGATTCCAATCGGCTGAGCGTAACCTCGTGCGGGCCGGATCAATAGGCCCGCGCTACTGCGAACTCGACCGCCTCGCTGAGCGCGGCTTTGGCTTTGCCAGCGGGGAAGGGCGCAAGCGCGTCGAAGGCGCGGCTGCGGTAGTGGCCGGCGCGCTCGAACGTGTCGGCCAGCGCCCCGCTGCCGCGCATCAGCCCGATGGCCTGGGCGAGGTCCTCATCCGACGTGCGCTCGCCGGCCACCGCAGAGCGCCAGAAGGCGCGGTCGGCACTGGAGCCGCGGGCGTAAGCGAGGATCAGCGGCAGCGTCATCTTTCCGTCGCGGAAGTCGTCGCCGAGGCCCTTGCCCAGGGTTGTCGAGTCCGACGAATAATCGATGGCGTCGTCGACCAATTGGAACGCCGTACCGAGATTGCGACCATAGCATTCGAGCGCGTGCTCGGCCTCGTCGCCGGCCTCCGCGACGACCGCCGAAATGCCGCAAGCCGCAGCAAACAGGGCGGCGGTCTTGGCGCCGATGATATGGAAATAATGCTCCTCGTCGGTGTCGATGCGACGCTGAGCGGTCAGCTGATCGACCTCTCCCTCGGCAATTACCGCCGAGGCGTGACTGAGGAGCTTGAGGACGCGCAAGCTGCCGTCCTCGACCATCAGCTCGAACGCCCGGCTGAACAGGAAATCGCCAACCAACACGCTCGCCGGATTGCCCCAGATGAGGTTGGCGGTGCGCTTGCCGCGGCGCGTGCCCGAGCCGTCGACGACGTCATCGTGGAGCAGGGTCGCGGTGTGGATGAACTCGACCGCGGCGGCGAGCTTGTGGTGACGCGCGCCCGAATAATCGAGCAAATTGGCGCAGGCCAGGGTCAGCATCGGCCGGATGCGCTTGCCGCCGCCGGCGATGAGATGGCCGGCGAGCTCGGGGATCAGTGCAACCTCCGACTGCATTCGTTCGAGAATGACGGCGTTGACCGCGTTGAGATCGCCCGCGACCAGCGCCAGCATCGGATTGAGCGAAGGCGGCGCGGCGCTCCGCAGGCTGTGGATCGTGGCAGTCATGTCTTGCCCCACTAACCGGGGGAGCATGGATTTTCTAGCCCGCCGGGAGCGACAGGCGGGCGAGGAGGCCACCGAGGTCCTCGCTTTCCTCGAGCTTGACGTGGCCGCCATAAATCACCGCGACGTCGCGGACGATGGCGAGGCCGAGGCCGGTGCCGGGCTTACCGGTGTCGAGTCGGGCGCCGCGGTCGAAGATGGTTTCGCGTTCGGCCGCGGGAATGCCCGATCCGTCATCCTCGACCAATATATCGACGTTGTCGTCGTTCGGCTCGACCGTGACGAACACCCTGCCGCCGCCATATTTCGCGGAATTCTCGACCAGATTGCCGAGCATTTCATCGAGATCCTGGCGCTCGACGCGGACTTGTGCCGCCTGGTCGCCGGCGATGTCGACCGTCGCATCCTCGTAAAGCACTTCGACCGCGCGCTGGACGGCCTGGAGGCTTTGCCACACGGTCGAGCGGGCGTGAGCTGAGGCGCGGCGGCCGATGGCGCGGGCGCGGGCGAGGTGGTGGTCGACCTGGCGGCGCATGACCAGCGCTTCGCGGCATACCGTGTCCGAAAGGTCAGGGCTGCGCGCAGTGGCGGCATTGGTGATCACGGTAAGCGGGGTCTTGAGCGCATGGGCGAGGTTGCCGGCGTGGCGGCGGGCTTCCTCGGCTTGCTCTTCGCTGTGCGCGAGCAATTGGTTGATCTCGTCGATCAGCGGCCGGATTTCCTGCGGAAAGTCCTCGGCGATGCGGGTTTGCCTGCCCGATCGGATGGCGACCACTTCGCGCCTCACCCGGCGTAGCGGCCACAGGCCGTAGAATGCCTGCAACGCCGCAAGCATTAATAGGCCTGCGCCGAGTGCGACGAAGCTCGAGATCAGAGTCGAACGCAATTCCTTGATCTGGCCGTCGATCATGTCGCGCGACTGGGCGACCTGGAAGCGCCAGCGGACGTTATTGCCGGGCAAAGTGACGTCGCGCTCGACGATGCGCAGCGGCTCGCCGGCGAATTCCTTGCTGTCATAGGTGTGCAAGGCGATGTCGTTGTGATTTTGGACGCGCAGCCGCCGGTCCCACAGCGAGCGTGAGGGGAAGGTGTCGGCGCCGGAGCCGCTGACTTGGAAATAGACGCCCGAATAGGGCTCGATGAAGCGCTGGTCGGCGGGCGGGCGGTTGAAACGGACTTCGCCGTCGGGGCCAATCTCGGACGCTGCGATCATCGCGTTGAGGACATATTCGAGCTGGCTGTCGAAATTGCGGACGATCGAGCCGGTCAGGACGCGGTCGAGCGCGAAGCCGCCGAACAGCAGCAGGACGCCGATCCACAGCGCGGCGATGCCGATCATCCGGCGAGTCAGCGAGCCGGTGCTTCTCCGCCGCCCAGCGGCAGCCGGTGCCGCCGGGGTTGATGGCTTCAAGCGGTGACGTCCTCGAGGCTGTAGCCGAGCCCGCGGATGGTGGTGATGACGTCGGGGCCAAGTTTCTTGCGGATACGGGTAACGAACACCTCGATGGTGTTCGAATCGCGGTCGAAATCCTGGTCGTAAATATGCTCGATCAGCTCGGTGCGGCTGACCACCTTGCCCTTGTGGTGCATCAGGTAACTGAGCAATTTATATTCCTGCGCGGTCAATTTGACCGGCTCACCGGCCTTGGTGACCTTGCCCGAGCGGGTGTCGAGGCGAATGTCGCCGGCGTTGAGCTCCGAAGAGGCATTGCCGCTGGCGCGGCGGATGAGGGCGCGTAGCCGGGCGATCAATTCCTCGGTCTGGAATGGCTTGGCGAGATAGTCGTCGGCTCCGGCGTCCAATCCGGCGACCTTATCCGACCAACTGTCGCGCGCGGTCAGCACCAGCACCGGGGTGCGGATGCCGTCCTTGCGCCAGCGGTCGAGCACGGTCAGCCCGTCGACTTCGGGCAGGCCGAGGTCGAGCACCACCGCGTCATAGCTTTCGGTCGAGCCCAGATAATGGCCGTCCTCGCCGTCGGTGGCGAGATCGACCGCATAGCCGGCGCCCTCGAGCGTCGATCGGAGCTGGCGCCCGAGGTTGGGTTCGTCTTCGACGATCAAAACGCGCATTCGTGTCGGCTCCTCAGCGATTCACCGAGCTTAACCCCTGTTGAGGCTGATCGGTTGCGGTATGGAAACGAACTGGGGAGATGTCGGCGAAAGTCAATCGCCGAGGCGACGAACTAACGTGAGCGCCCGAGGATTCGCCCGGTGGCGGCATCGACGTCGACCCAAATCACCCGTCCGCTGCGCATGAACTTGAGGCGATAGGTCTGCCCGCGAAATTCAGGCCCGAGATAGTCGGCGCCGCCCATGAATGGCATCACCCGTTGCTCGATCTTGGGCAATGGCATCGACTGGCCGTTGACGGTCGCGCGATAGGCGCGGTCCTGGTCGCGCGGGCGATCGGCCGCCACCGCTGGAGACGCTAGAAGGCCAGACGCAATCGCGGCGGCGAGAAGGGGTGCAAAGACACGCATGGGATACTCTTGGGCAGGGTCATAGCACAGCGCTTTGAATGCCTTATGAATGATTTTGCGGGATCATATTCAGCTTCGGGCGTGACGCCGGGCGGCCGCCTGTCTAGGGGAAAAACAGATGCCGCCCCCAATCCTCTCTTTTGAAGGCCTTGGTCTGGTACAGGGCGAAGGCTGGCTGTTCCGCGGGATCGACATCCAGGTCGCGCCCAGGGACCGGCTGGCGCTGATCGGCCGCAATGGCGCCGGCAAGACGACTTTGCTCAAATGCCTCGCGGGGATGATCGATACCGACGAGGGACGACGGTCGATCGTTCCGGGGACCAGGGTGGTGCTGCTCGAGCAGGACCCGGAAATGAGCGGCCACGCCACTCTGGGCGATTGGGTCTTTGCCGGCGACGATCCGCCGGCGCATTATCGTGCCGACGCTATCGCGGGGCAGCTCGGCATCGACCTCACCCTCGATACCAACAGCGCGAGTGGCGGCGAGCGGCGGCGGGCGGCTATCGTTCGCGCGCTGGCGCTGAAGCCCGACATACTGCTGCTCGACGAGCCGACCAACCATCTCGATCTGACCGCGATCGACTGGCTGGAAGGCTGGCTCGGGCGCTTTTCGGGCGCGTTCATCGTCATCAGCCATGACCGCACCTTTCTCACCCGGCTGACCAACAGCTGCCTGTGGATGGACCGCGGCAGGCTGCGCCGGGCCGAAATCGGCTTTGGCGGGTTCGACGCCTGGACCGAGGCGGTGTTCGCCGAGGACGCGCGGGCGGCCGACAAGCTCGACGCCAAATTGAAGCTCGAATTGCATTGGCTCGAGCGGGGCGTCACCGCGCGGCGGCGGCGCAACCAGGGGCGGCTGACCAAATTGCACGAAATGCGCGCCCAGCGGGCGGCGATGCTAGGGCCGCAGGGCAATGCCAAACTGGCGCTGGCCAGGGACGATGTGAAGACCAAGACGGTGATCGACGCCGAGCATGTCATCAAGGCCTTTGGCGAACGGGTGATCATCCGCGATTTCTCGCTCCGGGTGCAGCGCGGCGACCGGATCGGCATCGTCGGCGCCAATGGCGCGGGCAAGACGACACTGCTCAAGCTGCTGACGGGAGAGTTCCAGCCCGACAGCGGGATGATCAAGCAGGCCAAGACCCTCAACGGAATCGTCATCGACCAGCAGCGCAAGCTGATGGCGCCCGACAAGCGTGTGCGCGACGTGCTTGCCGAGGGCGGGGACTGGATCGACGTTCGCGGGCATCGCACGCACATCAAGGGCTATTTGAAGCAGTTCCTGTTCGACCCGAGCCTGAGCGATGCGCCGGTGGCGACGCTGTCGGGCGGCGAGCGGTCGCGGCTGCTGCTGGCGCGGGAGTTCGCGCGGGCGTCGAACCTGCTGGTGCTCGACGAGCCGACCAACGATCTCGACCTCGAGACGCTCGACCTGCTGCAGGAAGTCATCGCCGATTATGACGGCACGGTGCTGATTGTCAGCCACGACCGCGACTTCCTCGACCGCACGGTGACGGTGACTTTGGGGCTCGACGGATCGGGCAAGGTCGACGTGGTCGCCGGCGGTTATGAGGATTGGGTGAAACGGCGGGCGCCACCGCAGCGCTCCCCGGCAAAGGCAGTGGGCCAGAAGGCATCGCCTCCGGCGCCTCGGCCCCGGCCTTCGCCGGGGAACAGGAAGCTGTCGTTCAAGGACCAGCGCGACCTCGACCGCTTGCCGGGCGAGATCGAGCGGCTAGTGGCGGAAATCGCGGCGGATGAAGCGGAGCTGCATTGCCCCGATCTCTATCTCAAGAACTCCAAGCGCTTCGCCGCGCTGACCAAGGCGATCGAGGACAAGCGCGCGGCCAAGGACGCCGCCGAGCACCGCTGGCTCGAAGTCGCCGAGATGGCCGAGGCGCTCGGCTAACCCTCTTGCGCCCGCGTCCTCTCCGCGATCCGTGCCTCGAGGATCGTCAGCGGCATCGCCCCGTCCTTGAGCACTTCGTGGAACTGCTTGAGGTCGAAGCGCGGCCCAAGCGTTTTCTTCGCCTGGTCGCGGGCACGAGTCCACGCCATGTGGCCGACCTTATAGCTGCACGCCTGGCCGATCTGGGTGCAATAACGCTCAACCTCGCGCTGCGAGCGGGGGCGGGCGAAGCCGGTCGTCTGAACCATATAGTCGGTTGCTTTTTCGCGGGTCCAGCGCTGGGTGTGCAGGCCGGTGTCGACCACCAGCCGGGCGGCTCGGAAAAGGAAGGACTGGAGATAGCCGGCGCGCTCGATCCCCTGGTAGCCGCCAAGCTCGTCGGACAATTGCTCGGCGTACAGCGCCCAGCCTTCGGAATAAGCCGAGAAACCGCCGATCTTGCGGATTGTCGGAATGTCCTTGGATTCCTGAGCGAGGCTGATCTGGAGATGGTGGCCGGGGACGCCCTCGTGATAGGTCAGCGACGGCAAAGAATATCTCGGCCAGTCGCCGGTGTCCTTCAGATTGATGAAATAGATCGCCGGCCGCGAGCCATCGAGCGCCGCACGGTTGTAATAGCCGTTCGACGCGCCGTCCTGGATCTCGGGCGGAACGCGGCGGATTTCGAGCGGCTGGGTGGGCAGGCTGGCGAACGCCTGGGGCAGGCGCGCATACATTCCCCTAACGCCTTGGTTGAGGCTGGCGATCAGCGCCGCACGGCCCTCGTCGGTGTTGGGGAAAAGCTGCGCCGGCGACACGTTAAGCGCGGCAAGGCGCTCGCCGACCGAGCCTTGAGTCATTCCTTCCTTGCGCAGGATGGCGTCGATCTGGGCGCTGATCTCGGCGACCTGGGCAAGCCCAATCCGGTGTACTTCCGCCGGCGAGAATTTGGTGGTTGTCGCCTGTTCGAGCGCGGCAGCATAGATCGCCGCGCCCTGCGGCAGCCGCCACGCGCCATCGCCCGCCCGGGTGGTCCCACGCAATTGGGTCATCAGCGCGATCTGGCGATCGAGCGCGGGATAGATTTGACCGTCGACAATCGCCGCGGCACCGCGCTGCCAGTCGCCCGATAGGCCTTTGGCGGCGGTGCGCGTGACGAGCGACTCGACCATCGTGCTCGACGCCGAGGGTTGCTGGCGGAGCTTCATCATCTGGCCCAGCGTCAGGTCGATCGACCAGCCCGGCGCGATGAAGCCGCGCGATGCCTGGGCGCGCTGTTCGGCGCTGTCCTCGTCGAGCGCGGTGGCGATTAGCGCCAAGCGGGCGAGATAGGCCTCGGCATCGGCCGCAGTCTCGATTGTGTGGGCGGTGTTGAGGAAGTCGGGCAGCTCGAAATATGCGCCGCCCTGCTGGAAGATGCGATAGGGCCGCTGGACCGAATCGATCCCGAACCGCCCCGCCGGAACGGCGCGCGTCTCGAGCTGGTAGATGACCACCTGGCGGTTCAGCCGAGCAGGGCCGGACAGGGTGCCGGGAGCGACTTGGCGCAATTGGTCGAGGTTGCGGCGGATGCGCGCGAGGTCGGCGGCGCGCTCGGCCGCGGTGCGCGGGTCGAGACGCGATTTCAGCGCGGCATTGGCGCCTTTGTCGCGGCCGAGCGACGAGGCCAGCTCGGGCGACGTCGCGACCGATTCCTCGAAAATTCGATCGAACATGGCGTTGAGCGCGGCGTCGCCCTTGGCCGGGGGGAGTGCGAACAAGGGGGTGGCGGGAAGCGTCGAGCCGATGGCGACGGCGGCACTGGTGGCAAGGAAGTTGCGGCGATCCATGGAATAACCTCGTGCGGCAGGGGACGGTCGGAGCGCAGACTAATGCTCCATCGGCATACCGCAAGGCGCGCTCATGGCTCGAAAGACTAAAAGCTTATGCCAGCCGTGCCCGGGCGCGCGATTCCACGCGCCGTTCGAGGATGGTCAGTGGCATCGCGCCGTCCTTCAACACCTCGTGGAATTCCCGGATGTCGAACTTCGGGCCGAGGATCGCCTTCGCTTTCTCGCGCGCCCGGAGCCAGGCAAGGTGGCCGATCTTGTAGCTGCAAGCTTGGCCGATCGAGGCGCAATAGCGCTCCACTTCGCGCTGGACGCGCGATCGCGGGAAGCCGGTCGTGCCCGTCATGTAATCGACCGCTTTCTCGCGGCTCCAGCCCTTGGCGTTGAGGCCGGTGTCGACCACTAGCCGCGAGGCGCGGAACAGGAACGATTGCAGATAACCCGCTCTTTCGATGTCACTATAGCCGCCGATCTCGTCGGACAATTGCTCGGCGTAAAGCGCCCAACCCTCGATATAGCTGTTGTAGAAACTGATCTTGCGTAGCATCGGAATGTCCTTCGACGCCTGCGCCAGGCTGAGCTGCAAATGGTGGCCTGGAACGCCTTCGTGGTAGGTGAGCGACGGAAGCGAATATTTCGGCCAGTCGTGGGTGGATTTGAGGTTGATCCAATAGATCGCCGGCCGCGTCCCATCGAGCGAGGCGATATTATAATAGCCGTTGGGGGCGCCATCCTGGATATCCACCGGTACGCGGCGGATTTCCAGCGGCTGGCCGGGGAGGGTTTCGAAAGCCTTGGGAAGCAGCCCCATCATTTGTTTGACGTTGGCGTTGAGGCTGGCGATCAGTTCGGTGCGTCCGGCGTCGGTGTCGGCATAGAGCTGAGCCGGCGAGGTATTGAGGGCGGCCAGTCGTTCGCCAACCGAGCCCTTGGTGAAGCCGGCCTGCTTGAGCAGGCCATCGAGCAGGCCGGTATATTCGGCGACCTGCGAAAGGCCGAGCTGGTGCACTTCTTCCGGAGTCATCGTCGTGGTGGTCGCTTCGGCAAGAGCCGCGGCATAGAGCGCTTCGCCGTTGGGCAGCCGGGTGGCGCCGTCGCCCGGCAAGGTCGTCGGCTTGAGCCGCTTCAGCATTGCGACCTGGCGGTCGAGGGCGGAATAGACGTCGGCCTCGACTATCTTGGTTGCGCGGCCCGCCCAGTCTCCGGCGAGACCCTTGGCCTTTGCGCGTTCGGCGAGCGATGTGACGAGGCCGTTGGCGGCCGCCGGCTGATTGCGGAGCTTGGCGATCTGGCCGAGGGCGAGGTCGAGCGACCAGGCCGGCGCCAAATAGCCGCGAGCAGCCTGCGCGCGCTGATCCTCGGTTTCGAAGTCGAGCAATTTGGCGAATTCCGAAAGACGCGAGAGATAGGCTTCCGCGTCGGTCGCATTCTCGACCGGATGGGTGCTGTTGAGAAAGTCGGGAATGCTGAAATAATTCCCGTCCTGCTGGCTGATGTCATACGGATTCTGAACGCTGCCGATCCCGAACTTCGGGTAAGCGATCAGATTCCGTTCCAACCCGTACAGGACGATCTCGCGGTTGAGCGCGGCGGGCTCCGACAGCGTCGCCGGGTCGATCGATTGCAGCATCGCGATCGCGGCTTGGTCATGCGCTAAGGTTTCGCGGCGCGACAGGTCGTACGGCTTCGGATCGAAGGTCGAATGAAGCGAAGCGAGATCGTCCTTATCGATGCCGAGGCTGGTTGCGAAGCTCGGCGAGTCTTTCATCGTCTGCACGAAAATCTTGTCGAAGGCGGCATTGAGGGCGGCGTCGCCCGAGCCCGCGGCGGACGCCGGCGGCAGCGGCGCCGCGACGACGGCGGCGACCGGGCGCGGTGCGCATGCGGCGAGGATCGGAACAAGCGCTGCGGCGCTGCCCGCGGACAGGAATGAGCGGCGGTCCATGGTAGTCTCCCTGAGTTTGCCGGGGAGAGTAAGGCTCTCGTGCGCGTCCGCAAGGGCGTCTGTCGAAGGGAGGCGTATGTTTGTCGGCTACCCCCGGCAGCATGCGCCAGGAAGCATCGTTACGCCTGCAGGCGATATTGCTTGAGCAAATCGTAAAGCGTTGGCCGGCTGATCCCGAGCAATTTGGCGGCGCCTGAGATATTATTTTCGGTGCGGCTCATCGCCTGGCGGATAGCGCGGCGGTCGGCGACCTCGCGCGCGGCGCGAAGGTTGATCAGCACCGACTTCTCCTCCTCGTCGCGCGCGCCGGGCAGATCGAGATCCTCGGCGCCGACATATTTTCCGTCGGCCATGATCACCGCGCGCTTGAGGCGATTCTCGAGTTCGCGGACATTGCCGGGCCACGGGTAGGCATCGATCGCGGCGAGCGCTTCGGGTGCTAGGCCGCCGACCTTTGGGTTCATATCGCGGGCGAAGCGGGTGACGAAATGGCGCGCGAGTAGGGCGGCGTCGCCGGGCCTCTCGGATAGCGTCGGGATCTTCACGACGATCTCGGCCAGGCGGTAATAAAGATCCTCGCGGAAGCTTCCCGCGGCGGTCATCGCATCCAGATTCTGGTGGGTGGCGCAAACGATCCGCGTGTCGACCGCGATCGGGGTGCGTCCGCCGATGCGCTCGATCACCCGCTCCTGCAGGAAGCGCAGCAATTTGACCTGGAGGGCGAGCGGGATGTCGCCGACCTCGTCGAGGAACAGGGTGCCGCCTTGGGCCAGCTCGATCTTGCCGACGGTGGTCTTGACCGCGCCGGTGAACGCCCCGCGCTCATAGCCGAACAATTCGGCCTCGAGCAGATTTTCGGGGATGGCGGCGCAATTGATCGCGATGAACTCGCCCTTGGCTCGCGGGCTCTTGTCGTGAACCGCGCGGGCGAGCAATTCCTTACCGGTACCGCTGGCGCCCAATAGCATCACCGAAACATCGGCCGACGCGACCCGTTCGATCGTCCGGGCGACTTTCAGCATTTCGTCCGACGCACTGATTATCGAGCCGAGGATCGTGTCGCCGCCACCTTGCGCCTCGAGCCGGCGGTTTTCGTCCTCGATCGCATGGAGGTGGAAGGCACGCGCGACGATCAGGCCGAGCTCGTCGATGTCGACCGGCTTGCGATAGAAGTCATAAGCACCGAGCGCGATCGCTTTGAGCGCGCTTTCGCGGGCCCCGTGGCCCGATGCGACGATGACCTTGGTATCGGGTTTGATGGCGATGATTTCGGTCAGCGTGGCGAAGCCTTCTCCAGTCCCGTCGGGGTCGGGCGGAAGGCCGAGATCCAGCGTGACCACCGCCGGCTCGTGAAGGCGCACTTGCTCGATCGCCGAAGCGCGGTCGCCGGCAATGATCACGCGATAGCCGTCGTAGGCCCATTTCAGCTGGCGCTGGAGACCCTCGTCGTCTTCGATGACGAGCAAGACGGGAAGGTCGGAAGTCTGGTCGGTCATGCGCGTTTCCGTGCTTGCTGGCTCGCCGGATCGGCGGCGGGGAGGTGGATGGTGAAGTGGCTGCCCTTGCCGGGCTGGCTGGCGACGGTCAGCCGGCCGCCCATCGCGACGATCAGCGATCGCGCCTCGAAGGCACCGACGCCGAAGCCCGACAGCTTGGTCGAGACGAACGGCTGGAACAGGCGGTTGCGGATGAAATCGGGGTCCATTCCGCAGCCTTTGTCGATAATGTCGATGGTCACCTGATCGACCGCCCCGGCGACGCGGACCAATACCGGTTCGTCCGCCGCACTCGCGTCGATCGCGTTCTGGAGCAATTGGCCGACCGCTTGCTCGAGGCCGTTGGCGTCGCCATCGACCCACAAGCTGCCGTCGCCGAGCAAGCGGACGTCATGGTCGCGGCGCTTGGCGGCGATCGCCGCGGTGAGCGTCGTGCGCAGGGGAAGCGGCTTGACCCGTTCGGGACGCGCCGGAGCCTGCGGTGCGAGCCGGGCGAGGAGGTCGTTCATCTTGCCGACCGAGCTTTTCAGCGTCGCGACCATGTCGGCGCGGAACTCGGCATTGTCGGCGTGCCGCTCTGCATTGCGCGCGACCAGCGACAATTGGCTGACGAGGTTTTTGACGTCGTGGAGGATGAAGGCGAAGCGGCGGTTGAATTCCTCGAACCTTTGCGCGTTCGACAGCGCGGCCTGGCCATGCGCTTCGGCAAGCGAGCTCGCTGCCTGGCGCCCGGCGGTACGCAGCAGGTCGAAATCTTCCCAGTCGAGCGGGCGGCGATAATCGGGCGCGGCGAGCAGGACCAGGCCGACCAGCCGGTCGTGATGGATTAACGGAATTCCGGCCCAGGCATAATTCTCTGCGACCATCCAGGGCGGCGGGGCGATGGCAAGATCGGTTGGGTCACCAAGGGCGTGGCGATGGGCGTCGAGCTCGAGGATGCGTCCTTCGCATTCGACCACCAGCCAAAAGCGGCGGCTCTCCTCGGCGTCGCTCGAAGCGAGATTTCCACCCGGCCAATTCCACGCCGCGGCGGTCTCGATCGTCCCGGCTTCGTCGGCGACCAGCAGAACTCCGCCCGGCGCATCGACAATATCGGCGAATGCCTTGACGACGCGCTCGCCGAGGGGCGCGGCGGACGGGCCCGATCGGCCGACGGTGTCGGTGAAACGCAGCCATTCGGTGCGGTAGTCATAGCGATGCTCGAACAGATGCTTGGCTAGCTTGACCTTGGCCCAGCTGCGCGCCCGCGCCGAAGGCACCAGCACCATCGCCGCGACGGTCATGCCCGCGAGCATCGCGATCGCCGCCGACCGCGACCAATCCCAGCCGCTGCCGCGAAGCGCGGTGGCGAGGATCGTCATCACCGCGAAATAGCCGCAGATCGCCAGCAGCGACAAAGACTGGAAAGTCGCCGCGCGCGACAGGCGAATGCGCCAGCCTTCCTCGCGGTGCGCACCCAATGCGAACAATGGCGCGGTCAGCGCGACGATCGCGCCGCGCCACTGGATCAACCCGGAAGTCGAACTGAGGTCGAGATAGGCCAGGGTATAAAGATTGAGGTCGTAAATCCAGATGATCGCCAGCGCGAGCATGGCGAAGCGGATGCTGGTCCGGCTGGCCGGCGCGGCCTGGCCGTAGAGATTGTGGACAAGCACTAGCGCACCCGCCGCGGCGGTGATTCGCAGGATGCTCGCGGTGAGCAGGATCGCCTCGCCCGACCCCTCGGTACCGGCCAGATGGGGCAGCGCATCGACGACTAATTGCAGCCCGAGCACCGCTGCGACCGCGCCATAGACCAGCCGAACGCCGCGCTGACGCCCGCCATCGCTCTTGCTCGAGCCCGATAGCGTGTGGAGCATCCCGACCCACACGAGGTTGCGCGCGGTTTCGGCGTAGGTCGCCAGCGCGCCGCCCATGGCAATGGCATTGAGCCACGCCCAGATCGCGGTCAGCGAGAAAGCGGCGAGCAGCAATCGCTGGCCGCCCTGGCGAACGCCCGAGCGCAGCCGCCACAAGATCAGCGAGACGAACAACGCCGCGGCGAGCGCGTGAGTCCAGAAGGCGATCAGAATCGCCATGCCTGCCCCGTTACTGTCAAATCGTCCGACATGACCGCAGTGTCGCTAAACTTTACAAAGAAATGCTGAACGCTTCCCGATTGGTGCGTTTTTCTGCATGGGGTCAGGCGGATTGATCGGGAGCGATGCGATGGTGACCAAGCGGGCGATAGGCAACAGCGGGCTAAGCGTCGCGCCGCTGGCGCTGGGCGGAAACGTGTTCGACTGGACCGCCGATGAGGCGACCAGCTTCGCCATACTCGACAAGTTCGTCGATGCCGGCGGGACGATGATCGACACCGCCGACGTCTATTCGGCGTGGGCTCCGGGGCATAGGGGCGGCGAATCGGAGGCTTTGATCGGCCGTTGGCTGAAACGGACCGGCAAACGCGACCAAGTGATCATCGCCAGCAAAGTCGGTTTCATGGATGCCAAGATGGTCGATGGCGAGTTCGTCTCGTCGCTCGATCCGCAGGTGATCGCCCGCTCTTGCGACGCGTCGCTGGAGCGGCTGGGGGTCGAGGCCATCGACCTTTATTACCAGCACAAGGACGATCCTTCGGTGCCGTTGGTGGACAGTCTTGGCGCGTTCGATGCCTTGGTGAAATCGGGCAAGATCCGCAGCGTCGGCGTGTCGCAGTTTACCGCCGAACGAGTGGCCGAGGCCGTCGCGGTCACCCAAGCCGAAGGGCTGACGCCGATCTCGGCACTACAACCCTGGTATAATATGGTTGAGCGCGAAAAGCTCGAAGGGCCATTGCGCGATGCCGCGACCAGCGCAGGCATGGCGATTTTCACTTTCTACAGCCTGGCCAATGGGTTTCTCACCGGCAAGTATCGATCGAGCGACGACCTTGGCAAATCGGTGCGCGGGATGCGCAACGTCGCCTATCTCGAAGGGCGCGGAATGCGCGTGCTGGCGGCGCTGGACGAGGTTGCCGCTGAAAGCGGCGCGGCGCTTGCGAGCATCGCGTTGGCCTGGACCATGGCCCAGCCGGGGATCACCGCGCCGATCGCCAGCGCGACCAGCCTGGCGCAGGCCGAGGAGCTGGTCGCGGCCTTGACCCTGGAACTGACGGCCGAGCAAATTGGCCGGCTCAACGACGCCAGCGGCTAATCCGGGCTGGCCGGGCCGGCGGCTCCCGGATGGCCTCCGGGGCGTTGCGGCAGGATCAGGATCAGCGCCACGATCACCCCGGCGAGGACCGCCGACGCGAGCGGCCGGCTGAAATTCAATCCGCCCGAGGCAATCGGCTTGTCGAGGAAGTCGCCGACGGTCGCGCCGAGCGGGCGGGTGAGGATGAACGCGGCCCAGAACAGTGCCACTCGGCTGATGCTGGTCGTGAAATATAAAAGGGCGAGCACCGCCAGCGCTGCTCCGAACAGGATCGCCCCCCCCGAATAGCCAAGGCCGCCGTCGGCCGCCCAGTCGCCGAGCGCGGTTCCGAGCGTTTGCGAGAAGGTGATCGTGATCCAGTAAAATGTCTCGGCTTTCGCGGTCGCGACGCTGTTGACGTCGATCGTGCCGAGCGAGCGGTACCAGGCGAACAACGACACAAGCACGCAGGCGAGCAGCAGCAGCGACCCGCCCGGATACCCAATCCCCAATGAGCGGTCGGCAAAGTCCGCCAGGGTCATGCCCGCCGTGGTCGACGCGACGATCGTCGCCCAGTAGAGCCAGCGGTTGAAGTGGCGGCCGCGTATCTGCGCCCACACCAGGGCCACTAGGATCAGCCCGAATATCGCCGTGCCGATCAGATAACCGCTCAGCCAACCGCCCGCCGCGTTGGGCGTGGTTTCGCCAAGCCAACTCATCGTGACGCTGTCGCCGCCGGTCTCGCCCAGCGTCGTGGCAAGGATCTTGATGATCCAGAAACCGATAGTGACCGCCGGAACCTTGGCAAGCGCGTCCCCAGCCATTTCGCGGTCGGCCATCGCTTAGCTCTTCTTCAGAATGTCCAGGGACGCGAGGGTCAGCGCCTCGGTCGCGGTGCTGATGACGGCTTCGGCATCGGGCGCCCAGAACGGACTGTGCAGCGATGGCAATTTGGCCTGATCGCCGCCCGCCGCCTTCCACTTATCGATTGGCGCCCCGCCAACCCAGAAGATCAGGCTCTCGATCTTTTTGTCGGCCAGCCAGAAGCGGCTGAAATCCTCGCCGCCCATCACCGCCGGGGTCTTCATCACCCGGTCCGCGCCGAAATTGGCGGTGAACAGCTCGAGCGCGCGGGCCGACAGTTTCTCGGTATTGAAGGTCGACGGCGTATATTCGGCGTCGCGAATGGTGACGACCGGCATCTTGTCCTCGGGCATTCCGGCGGCGATCGCCTCGCCGCGGACGATCCGGCGGATTCCGTCGAGCAATAGCTTGCGCACTTCGGGCGTGTAGCTGCGCACGGTCAGCTGGAGCTTGGCCTCGTCCGAAATTATGTTGTGCTTGGCCCCCGACTGGAAGCTGCCGACTGTCACCACCGCCGGATTGGCCGGGTCGTTCTCGCGGCTGACCAGGGTCTGCAGGGTCGTGACGATCCGGCTGGCGAGGACGATCGGGTCTTTCGTCGTCTGAGGATAGGCGCCATGCCCGCCGACGCCCTTGACCGAAATATCGACGCTGTCGACATTGGCCAGCGCATATCCGGGAGTAACTCCGATCACTCCGGCGGGAAGCGCCGCGGCGTCATGGAAAGCGAGCACCACGTCGGGCTTGGGGAAGCGCGTGTAGAGTCCGTCGTCGAGCATCGCCTTGGCACCCTCGCCGGTTTCTTCGCCGGGCTGGAGGATCATCACCAAGGTGCCCGACCATTGGTCCCTCATCGCCGACAGGCGGCGCGCGGTGCCCAGCCAGCTGGTCATATGCGTATCGTGGCCGCAGGCGTGCATCACGCCGGTCTCGACGCCCGAGCGGGCAGTCGCGCGGACTTTCGAGGCAAATGGCAGGCCGGTCTGTTCGACTACCGGAAGCGCATCCATGTCGGCGCGCAGCAGCAGCGCCGGGCCGGGCCCGTTCTTCATCACCGCGACGACGCCGGTCTTGCCGACCTTCTCGGTCACGGTGAAGCCCAATTTGCGCGCTTCGGCGGCGAGCTTGGCCGGGCTGCGAACTTCCTGCATCGATAATTCAGGATTGGCGTGAAGGTCGCGGTACAGCGTCATCAGCGCCGGCATGTCGGCCTTGACGCCGTCGGCGATGGTTGCCGCGCTCAGCTCAGCCGGGAACAGCATCGCGGCCAGCGCAAACGGCAAAATGGCTTTCATCACGAACACTCCTGTGGGTCATTGCGCGGGCGTCAGCTCGAGGACGTCGGTCAGGGATTCAAAATGCGGATAAGGCAGGATCAGCCGCCAGCGGTTGGGCCCGATGCGCTCGACATAGCCGGCGACATCGCGGTCGGGATCGCGGCCATATTGCATCGCGCGGCTCTCGTCGCCGAGCACCAAGGTGCCAAGCAGCACCTGGCGCAGCGCATCGCCAGAGAAAATCAGCCCGATATGGCGCTGCGACCCGCTTAACTTGGCGAATCCCTGCAGATCCTTTTCCTGGCGGATGCGGCAGCCGAAGGCGGGGTAGGCGATGTAATCGAGCATGCCTTGCGACTTGGCGCCGAGCTTGATCATGCGGCACTTGTAGCGGCCGTTGGGGATCGGCCCGCCGCCGAGCGCGGCATCGGGTTCAAGCAAAATTCCCTCGCGAGCGATCTCGGCGCCATGACGGCCGGCGCGGGCCTTGGCTAGCGCGCCGGTAAAGGCCGTGCGCCACTCGCGCAGCCGCTCGCGATCCGAAGCGGTGACGACTCCTCGCCAGTCGCGAGTGGGGTTGGCGATGACCGCGTCGGCCGGCCGCATCATTGTGCACGCGGGAAGCGTGAGAGCGAGGCCAATGGTAGCGAGAGTGTATCGACGCATGTGTCCCTTGTACCCCTGCGAAGGCAGGGGTCCACCCCGCTGCCGCAGGCAGCGCTTGCGCGCTGGCCTGGGCTCCTGCCTTCGCAGGAGCGCTATTGGGCCGTCCAACCGCCGTCCATGCTGAGGTTGGCACCGGTGATCGACCCGGCCTCGTCGCGGGTCAGGAACAGCGCCAGCGCGGCGATTTCTTCCGGAGTGACAAAGCGCTTGGTCGGCTGGGCGGCGAGCAGCACGTCGTTGATCACCTGGTCGCGGGTCAGGCCCCGCGCCGCCATCGTGTCGGGGATCTGGTTTTCGACCAGGGTCGTCCAGACGTAGCCGGGCGAGATGCAGTTGACCGTGACGCCGTCGCGCGCGGCTTCCAAAGCGACGGTCTTGGTGAAGCCGGCGACGCCGTGCTTGGCGGCGACATAGGCCGATTTGTTGGGGCTGGCGACGAGGCTGTGGGCCGACGCGGTGTTGATGATGCGGCCCCAGCCGGCGGCGCGCATTCCGGGCAGTGCGAGCCGGGTGGTGTGGAACGCTGCGGTCAGATTGATGGCGATGACCGCATCCCATTTTGCGGGCGGGAACTCGGTCACCGGGGCGACATGCTGGATTCCGGCATTGTTGACCAGGATCGCCGGCGCGCCGAGCTCGACGGTGCAGCGCGCGACCATCGCCTCGATCGCCGCGGGGTCGGACAAGTCGGCGCCGTCGTGGAGTGCCCTGGTGCCAGAGGCGAGGGCGATTTGGCCGCGGATATTCTCGATTTCGGCGCTGTCGCCAAAGCCGTTGAGCATCACGCTGGCGCCCTCGGCGGCGAAGGCCCGGGCGATAGCCAGGCCGATGCCCGAGGTCGATCCGGTGACGAGTGCGACCTTGCCGCGAAGTTGCATGGCTTGCTCCACTATTGCCACCGCCCCTGTCGCCGGGCGAAGGAGGTTTTGCAACCGTTACGGCCCCCCAAACATTGGGCGGTCAAAGACAGGAGAGCGACGATGCGGCTGGGCGACGAACCGGGTAGCAGCAATTTCGAGGATCGCACCGGGCGCTCCGGCGCGGGGTTCGGCGGCGGCGGTCTCGGCGGCGGCGCGATCGGCCTTGTCTTGCAGCTGGTGGCGAGCAGGTTCGGCATTGTCGGAATCATCGTCCTCGCGCTCGGTTACTGCGCGCTGACCTCGCTTGGCGGTGGCGGCGGCCTGCTCGGCGGCGGCGGCCCGACCGCCTCGGCGCCCGGCGGCAAGTCGACGCTCGACGCGCCGACCAAGCAATTGCTGACCGGCGTGCTCGGATCGACCGAGCGGGTGTGGGGCGAGTTGTTCCAGAAGGCCGGGCGGCAATATCAACCGACGACTCTGATTGCCTATACAAGCGGAACCCAATCGGGCTGCGGCGCCGCGCAGTCGGCGATGGGCCCGTTCTACTGCCCGACCGACAAGCAGATTTATATCGATCCGAATTTCTTCGGCGAGCTCAGCACCCGCTTCGGGGCGGCGGGCGATTTCGCTCAGGCCTATGTCATCGCCCATGAGGTCGGCCATCATGTCCAGGACCTCGAAGGCACGCTGGACCGCTCGCAGCAGGCGCAGGCCGGCTTGGGCCGGACCGCGGGCAACCAGGTCCAGGTCGGGATCGAGCTTCAGGCCGATTGTTACGCCGGGGTGTGGGCCGCCAACGCGCGCGACGCCAAGGGCTCGCTGATGGAGCCGGGCGACGTCGAGGAAGGCATGCGCGCGGCCGAGGCGATTGGCGACGACACTTTGCAGAAGCAGTCGCAGGGGCGGGTGGTCCCCGACAGCTTCACGCACGGCTCATCGGCGCAACGCGTCGAGGCGCTCCGCCGCGGCCTGACCAGCGGCAACCCCACGGCCTGCAACTACGCGCGCTAGTCGGTCGCCCGCGGCGGCGTGATGAACAGGGTCGATGTGCCATGGGCAACCAACCTGCCCTCAGCGGAAAACAGCTGCGCTTCGGCGGTGGCGATTTGCCGGCCGAAACTCAACACTCGTCCGGTCGCCCGCAACAGTCCGCTGTCGGCCGAAATTGGGCGGACGAAGTTCACTTTCGTTTCGATCGTTGCGTAACCCGTTCCCGCCGGGAGCATCGTATGGACCGCGCATCCGGCCGCGCTGTCGATCAGGGTCAAGGCAACTCCGCCGTGGACCGAGCCGAGCGGGTTGAGCAGGTGCGGTCCGACGGCAATTTCGAACACCGCCTCTCCTGGTGATACCTCGACCAGCCTGAAGCCAAGCGTTTGGCTGATGGTCGGTGCGCCCAACTTTCCGTCGATCATCGCCTGGAGAAACTCGAGGCCGCTCAGCTTTGCAATGTCCGGCCGACCCGCCGCCTCTTTTGTCGTCACAGCTTGACCAGCATCTTGCCGGTGTTGGCCCCGCTGAACAGGCCGAGAAAGGCCTCGGGGGTCTGCTCAAGCCCCTCGACCACCGTGTCGCGGGCCGTGACCGCGCCGCTCGCCAGCCAGCCCGCCATGTCGCGGTAAAACTCGCCCAGTCGCGGCAAATAATCGGTGTAGATGAAGCCCTGGATGCGGATGCGCATGGCGATCACCCGCATGATGTAGCGAAATGTCGCGGGCTGGCCGCTGTTATAGTCGCCGATCATCCCGCAAATCGCGAAGCGCGCATTCTGCCGCGCGAGCGCGAAAGCGGCATCGAGATGGTCGCCCCCGACATTGTCGAAATAAACATCCACGCCCTTCGGAGCCGCCGCCGCAAGCGACTTGACCAGCGGGCCGTCGGTATAGTCGATCGCCTCGTCGGCGCCCAAGGAGCGGACGAATTCGCATTTGTCCTTGCCGCGCGCCGATCCAATCACCGTCATGCCCTTGGCCTTGGCGATCTGGACTACAGCGGAACCGACCGCGCCGGCGGCCGCCGACACAAACACGACGTCGCCTTCCTTAGCCGACGCCGCGTCGAGCAGCCCGAAATAAGCGGTCCCGCCGGTCAGGCCGAGATTGCCGAGGAAGGCTTCGGGTTCGACACCAAGCGCGGGCAGCTTGTTGAGCGCGGGCCCCGGAAGCACGGCTTCGTCGCGCCAACCCGCCATGTGCAAGACCATGTCGCCAGGTTGAAGGCTAGGGTCGTTGGATTCCACCACCTCGCCGATTGCCCCGCCTTCCATTGGAGCGTCGAGCGCGAATGCCGGGACATAGCTTTTCACGTCGTTCATCCGCCCGCGCATGTAGGGATCGACCGACAGCCAGCGATTGGCGACGCGGACCATGCCGTCGGCGAGGGCGGGAAGGTCGACGTCCTTCAAGACGAAATTATCGGCGGTGGGAAGCCCCTGGGGGCGGCTCGTCAAATGCCAGGCGCGGGCCATGTTCGTCTCCTCGGAAGGGCTGCCGCTCGATAGGCGCGCCGGCGCTCAAGGAAAAGGCCCGGCGGCGCAGGGGATTCGCGCAGCCGGGCCTGATCGTCCCCTTGACCGCCGGGCTTAGCGGTAGGTGCCGGAGAAGCTGCGGTCGAGGATGTGCGGCCCGGCCTCGCCGCGATCCTCGCGTTCGAACAAGGCGCGGTCGCGGCTCTCGTCGCGCCAGCGCGTCTTGGCCTGCTCGGCGGTGGTGTCGAGGATCACCTTGTCGCCGTCGATGCGGTCGACTGCGGTGCACATCAGCGAATGATGGGCGCCGCCCGCCTCGCGGTCGCTCTTCGCGAGAATCAGCCGGTCGCCGGCGATGCGGTCGACCGTTCCGACATGCTCATTGTCGTTGCCAAGGACTTCCATCTGCTCGCGGATTTGGCCGAGCAGCTGGCGCTTGGCCTGCCGCTGGTCGCGCCACGTAGCGAACTCGCTTTCGAAGCGCGACTGATTTTCGCGGCGATATTCGTCATAGTCGCGGTCGAGCGAGTCGATCTGGCGCTGGCGCCATTCGCCGTATTGGGGGTCGTGCCCGCTGCGTCCGGCGGGCCGTTGCGA
>Ga0193706_1000440_pt1 | contig 24572 bp, 17 predicted proteins | sample U3c1metaG_FD_160130 | JGI IMG/M metagenome (GOLD analysis project Ga0193706, IMG submission 160130) | Soil microbial communities from a riparian zone of the East river system, Colorado, United States - U3c1 | ecosystem: Environmental > Terrestrial > Soil > Riparian zone | place: USA: East River... | reverse complement strand
GAGGTCGAGCTGCGCCGGCGCGGACCGATCAGCAAGCTCACCTACGTCGGCGCGGGCTTCCGGGCTTTGTGGAGCTACGTCGAGCCCGTCCTGGAAGTCGAGATCGACGGCGTGCGCGCGCCTGGGGCCTTTGGCTGGATCCTGGTCAGCAACGTGATCCACTACGCCGGGATCTTCCGCCTCTCTCCCGATCGCGAGCTCGGCGACGGATTGTGGGAGGTGTACCTCTTCCCGCGCGCGGCGCGACGCCACCTCGCGAGCCACGGACTGCGCGCCCTGACCGGACACCTGCCGGGCGGCAGCGTCGAGCGACGTCAGGCGCGACACGTCATGATCCGCTCCGCCAGCCCGGTCGCCGTCCACGTCGACGGAGATTTCAGAGGCCAGACTCCGCTGGAAATAAGCGTCAGCGGCCCGCGATTTCGAATTTTCTGCCCCGCGCGTCACGCCCGCGACTGATCCCTCCCCACAGCGGCGTTCCCTGCCTTTTCTACACGCCGCGACTGATAGGATGGCCGGCGATGACGACGACCACTACCACCTCGCCGCGGCCGAGCGTCCAGATCGGCGGGCAGAGCTTCGGAGCAGGCAAGCTCTTCCTGTTCGCGGGCCCCTGCGTGCTCGAATCACCCGAGCTGATCCACCGTATCGCGGGCGAGCTGCGCGACATCGCGGGCTCGCGCGGCGTGCCGCTGGTCTTCAAGTCGAGCTTCGACAAGGCCAACCGCTCCTCGGCCCAGGGCGCGCGCGGGCCGGGGATCGAGCGCGGCCTCGAGCTGCTCGCCGCCGTCAAGCAACGCTGGAACCTGCCGCTGGTCACCGACGTGCACACCGCCGAGCAGTGCGTGCAAGCCGCGGAAGTCGTCGACGTGCTGCAGATCCCGGCCTTCCTCTGCCGCCAGACCGACCTCCTGATCGCCGCGGCAGAGACCGGGCGCGCGGTCAACATCAAGAAGGGCCAGTTCCTGGCACCCTGGGACATGGTCAACGCGACCAAGAAGTGCGAGTCGGCGGGCAACACGAATCTGCTCGTCACCGAGCGCGGCGCGAGCTTCGGCTATGGGCGTCTGGTCGTCGACATGACGGCCTTCGCGCACCTGTCGAAGACCGGCCACCCGGTGGTCTTCGACGCCACCCATTCCGTGCAGGAGCCCGGAGCCCTGGGCACCTCGACCGGCGGCGATCGCACCAAGGTGCCGGCCCTGGCGCGCGCCGCGATCGCGACCGGCGAAGTGGACGGATTGTTCTTCGAGGTCCACCCCGATCCGGACAACGCGCCGTCGGACGGGCCGAACATGATCAAGCTCCACGAATTCGCCGCGATCCTCGACGGAGTCCTCGCGGTCCACCGCGCCGTGCGCAGCGCGCAGAGCGGATGAACGAATCCCCGCTCCTCGGCGTCGAGCTCACGGCCGAGCTGCTCAACGAGCGGCTGGAGAGCTACCGCGTCGTGCGCGAAGTCGGCCGCGGGGCGATGGGCATCGTGTTCGAAGCGCACCAGCGCGGCCTCGAGCGCCGCGTCGCGGTCAAGGTCCTGCCGCCCAACCTGTCGATGCGCGACCGCACCGTGCGCCGTTTCCTGCGCGAGGCCGGCGCGATGGGCCGCCTGGCGCACACGAACATCGTCGACGTGTACCAGGTCGGCTCGCACGGCAGCCTGCACTACTTCGCGATGCGCTTCGTCGACGGGCCGCCGCTCGACCTGGTGCTCAAGGCCGGCGTGCTCGGCATCGGCGACGTGGTGCAGGTCGGAATCGACGTCGCGTCGGCCCTGGCCCACGCCCATTCGCGCGGCGTGCTGCACCGCGACGTCAAGCCTTCGAATCTCTTGCGCGATGGCGAGCGCGTCGTGCTGACGGACTTCGGCCTGGCCAAGCCGATGGATTCCGACGACGAGGACGCGATGACCGAGTCGGGCGATCTCGTCGGCACGCCCTTGTACATGAGCCCCGAGCAGATCTCCGGCGATTCCCACGGCATCGACGCGCGCTCGGACGTCTGGGGACTGGGGGCGACGCTCTACGAGCTGTTGATCGGCCGGCCGCCGTTCTCCGGCGGCAGCGCCCAGGCGATCCTCAACGCGATCCTGCACCGCGATCCCGTGCTGCTGCGCCGCCAGCGCGCGGACGTGCCCCAGGATCTCGAAGCGGTGCTGCTCAAGTGTCTGGAGAAGGATCGCAATCGGCGCTACTCGGGCGCGGCGGGACTGCACGCCGATCTGCTCGCGATCCAGGCGGGTCAATCGGTCAGCGCGAGGCCGCCGCGATTCTTCGACCCGGCGCTGCGCTGGAGTCGGCGACATCCTTACCAGGCTGCGGGCGTGCTGATCGCGACCCTGGCCTTCGGCGCGTTCGTGTGGAAGCTGCAGTCGAGCGATCAGAAGCGCAAGGACGCCGTCAAAGAGCAGCAGGTGGCGGTCAGCGCGCGCAAGGTCGCCGTCAGCCTGCAAACCATGGCGATCATCAACATGGAGCTGCTCGCCGCGACCGACCAGTGGAGCAACGCGGAGGGCAACAACGGTCTTCGATTGCACGCCCTGGAGCGCGTCCTGAATCTCCAGATGGTCATGCCCTTCGATCAGTACCCCGAGATCGCTGCGCAGATCATGCGCGTCTACGCGCGTTTCAGTCGCGAGCTCGGCAACTCCGAGCAGGCCATGGCGGATTTCAATCGGCTCTACGGCGAGGGCACGTCGCGCATGGTGCTCGCGATGCGCGGCGCGATGCTGGAAGGCCTCGAGAAACTCCCCGAGGCCCTGGCGGTCCACCAACAACGGGCGAGCCTCTATCCGAAGTCGCCCGAGTCCTGGCTGGACGGCGCGCGCGTGCTGTACATGATCGCGCTGCGCGAGAATTCGAGCAGCAGCGGCGACCCGATCAGCGCGAAACGGCAGTTCACCCGGGCCGTGCTTCTGTGCGACCAGGCGCTGGACCGTGCCGTGCGTGCGCTCGACGCCAATCTTGCCGCCACCGTCATGATCGAGCGGGCGCGCTGCTTGATTGCCCTGAATCAGGTCGACAAGGCCGAGCTCGACCTGCGCCAGGCCCTGGAGAACGACCCCGCGCGCGCCGATGCGCGGGGCCTGCTCGAAGCCTGCAAGCCGAAGCTCGACTTCGAAGAGCTGGTCCCGCCGGAAACCATCGCCGTGGTTCCGGCTGATGCGGCCCAACCGGACGCCGCCATCGCGAAACCGGTGGCCTCGAATCAGCAGAAGCCAGCCACCAGTCCGCTCAAGGCCCTGGCCGACCTGCCGCTGATCGGTCGGATGAACCAGTCGCTCGAGATCGACAAGAAGGACCTCGCGGACGCGGGCAAGAACCTGACCTCGATCTACCGCGGCCTGCGCGACGTGCTGCGCACCGCCGCGAGCGGTGTGCCGGCGGCCGGTGCAGCCAGCGACGCATCGAAGGACGCGGCGCCGGCCGGCACCAACGGCAATCAGTGATCAGCGCTGGATCAGCGCTCGGCCGTCGAAACCATCCGGTACCTCGAGACCCAGGGCAGCCATCAGAGTCGGCAGGGCATCGACCGACGACGCCGGCTCGAAGTTTTCGCTCAAGCGGAAGCCGGGCCCGTAGAAAGCCAAGGGAATGCGCGTGTCGTAGGGATAGGGCGTGCCGTGCGTCGTGCCCGCGCCCATCGAGAGCAGCTTCCAGGGCTTCTGCTGCAGCATGACGTCCGGCGTGCGCTCCTCGTCGAAGGAATTCGCGCAGCTGCGCAGCCAGCCGGTCGCCGCTTCGCCGCCGCGCGCGACGCGCTCGAGCTCGTCCAGAGTCCACGCGTGCTCGAGCCAGTCCAGGCTCTCTTCCTGCAGCGCCTTGGCCGCGAAAGCGCGCACGTCTGCGAGCTTCTTGCCCGCCGCCTGGATCCTCGTCCACGACAAGCGCACGCCGCGGTAGTCGTAGGTCAAAAAGAAATCGTCGCCGAATTCCGCGGCGACTTTCTTGCGCATGGCCTTGATCGAGGCGCTGACCAGCTTGCCGGAGACGCGCTCGGCGCCGATGCCGCGCTGCACCAGGGCCTCGGGCAGGTCCATCACGCCGTGGTCCGCCGACAGCGACGCGATCCAACGCCCCGCGCCGACCACGTGATCGAGATCCGCGAACAACAATTCCAATTGACGGTCCGCGCGCAGCAAGACGTCGGTGACCTCGCGGCTGCGCGGACCGAAGGAATGCCCGACGGTGTCGCAGGAGCTGAGCGAAAGGCACAGGACGTCGACGTGGTCGTCCTTCCCGAGCTCCAGAGCCACGACCGCGCGGCGCGCGAGCTCGCACACGAATTGATCCCCCGCCGGCGAGCCGTAGACCACCAAGGCGATCTCGGCCAGCGACTTCGCGTCCGGCTCGGCGCTCATCGAAGGCGCCGGATAGGGAAATTGGTTCTGGCCGTGGTAGGCAAGCTCGCCCGGCGAATCGTCGGGCGCGGTGTCGGTGCCCTCGAAGGACGGCACTTCGAGCGCTTTCCATCCGCCGCTCCAAGCGCTCTGGAACGACGCGAGCCACTGCCCGTCGAACTCGACCACCCAGGCAGGCAGGGTCGGGCCGTACCAGGTGGAAGACACGAATCCACGGCCGCTCTTGTCCCACCACAGCGCGAGCTCGGGGTGCTGTCCCGACATGCCGATCGCGGCGCGGTCCTTGGAGCTGACCGAAAAGCCCTTCGACTGGGGATCGAGCTGCTTCAAACGGTCGATCAAGCCCGGCGAGCGGATGTTGCGCGGCGACATGGACTCGTGGGACGTCGGCCCCTCGGCCGTCACCAGCCGCGCCTCGGGATCCGACACGCAGTACGAAGCCGACTTCTCCTCCGGCAGCACCCAGTCGTTGCCGACGATGCCGTGATGCAGCGGGTTCATGCCCGTGCCGTAGGTCGTGTGGCCGGGGCCCGTCTCCGTGTCGGAATACTGCAGGCGCGCCTGGCGGAAGCGCGTGCCAGCGTGGACGAAGCGTCCCAGGCCGCCTTCGAGCAGCGGGGCAAGGCGCTCGAGCTGCTCGGGGATCATCTGGTCGATCGCGATCATGACCACCAGGCGCGGCCGCTCGGTCTTCGAGCCGGCGAGCGGGGCCTTGGGCTCCTGGGCAAACGCGGCGATCGAAAACAGAACCACGCCAGCGGCGTAGCGCGTCGGCCCTGCGGGATGCGTCATTCCGCGATCCTCAGGCAGCAGGCCCCCGCCTGCAAGCAAGTCCCGCGATCCGCCAGTCCCCCGAGCCCCCCGGTCCGCGTTACAGTCCCTGCGCGACCCGACCCAAGGAGATCCCCATGAACGCCCGTCGAATCACGAGCATCGTCCTGCTCGCCTGCCTGTCCTCCACCAGCGCCTCCTGTGTCATCCACAGCGATGGCAGCGGCACGAACTTCGTCTTCGCCAGCTCCTCGGAGAAGGCCGAGCGCAAGGAGACCCTGCCTCTCGAGATCACGGCTGGCGAGCAGCTTTCGGTCGAGATCCCCTACGGTGACATCGTGGTGCGCGTCTCCGATTCCGAAGCCGCCCACGTCGACGCCCACTGGCGCGCCGGCGGCGAGGACAAGGCCCAGGCCGAGTTGGTGCTCGCCCGCTACAAGCTCGGCCTCGAGCGCGGCGATGGATCCCTGTCCGTCACCTCCGTCGGCGAGCCGCTGGAGATCAAGGGTCTGATGTCGACGAAGCGCATCGGGGCGAGCGTCGACCTGCTCCTGGTGGTGCCCTCCACGGTGAAGCTCGTCGCCAGCTCGACCTCGGGCAACCTGAGCGCAGCGGGAGCCCTCGGCTCGTGCCGGCTCAAGTCCAGCTACGGCGACATCTCCGCGACCGGCGTGCGCGGCGAGACCTCGCTCGAGACCGCTTCGGGCAATGTCCGCGTCGGGGACATCGAGGCCGCCAACGTGGTCGCGACCAGCCAGTACGGCGACCTATCGGCGGAGAATCTTCAGGCGTCGAAAGTGCGGCTCGAGACCTCCTCGGGCAACGTCAAGGTGCGCGAAGTCGCGGGAGAGCTGGCGGTCAAGTCGAGCTACGGCGACCTGGAGATCGAGAGCTCCGGCGGCGACCTCGAGGCGATCACCTCGAGCGGCAACGTCAGCTTGCGCACACAAGGCAAGGCCAAGCGCCGCCTGGTGACCAGCTACGGGGACGTCCGCGTGCACGGAGCGGTCGGCGAGCTCAGCGCGAGCACCTCCAGCGGAGACGTGACGGTCGATGAATTCGACGGCAGCCTGCGCGCGGAAAGCTCCTACGGCGACGTCGAGGTCAGCGGTCGCCTGAGCGACTTGAGCGCCGTGACGACTTCGGGGAACGTCGACGTGAAGGCCGCACCGGGCAGCGCGGTCAGCTCGCGCTGGTCGGTCGCGTCCAGCTACGGCGACGTGCGCGTCGCCCTGCCGCGCGAGGACTTCTCCTGCCAGCTCGAGGCCAGCGCCAGCTCAGGCGAGGTGCATTGCGAAGGCGAGATTGGAAAAGCGAAGCACAAGCTCGCTCGCAGCTTGAACGCCGGCGGCAATCCCTTGGAGATCCGCTCCTCGAGCGGCGACGTCCACATCAGCTTCCGCTGAGTCAGTCGATGCCAAGGGCCCGCAGCCGGTTGTAGAAAGTCCGGCGCGGGATCCCGAGCATCTTGGCCGCCTCGCCGCGCTTGCCCCCGGTGGCTTCGAGAGTGGCGCGGATCACTTCGGCCTCGATGTCCTCCATGCGCCGGCCGACCAGGCCGCGCAGCGAGCTCTGGCTCGCGCTGCGCGGCGAGCGCGCCAGGTGCGCCACGAGATCGGCGCCGAGCTCGTCTCCGCCGAGCGCGAACATGCGCGTGATCTCGTTGGAGAGCTCGCGCACGTTGCCCGGCCAGTCGTGGGCGAGCAGGCGCTCCATGCATTCGCGCGTGACCTCGGGCTTCTTGCGGTTGCCTTCGGCGCACAAGCGCGTCAGGAAATGGTCGAGCAGCACCGGCAGATCCTCGCGGCGCTCGCGCAGCGGCGGCACTTCGATCTGCACGACTTTCAGCCGGTAGTACAGGTCCTCGCGGAAGCGGCCAGCCGCGACTTCGCGCGCGAGATCGCGGTTGGTGGCTGACACGATGCGCGCGTCGATCGCGATCTCCTGGTTGCCGCCGACGCGGCGCACGCGCCTCTCTTGCAGCACGCGCAGGAGCTTGGCCTGCAGGCCGAGGCTCATCTCGCCGATCTCGTCGAGGAAAAGCACGCCGCCCTGCGCGGCTTCGATCAGGCCCGCGCGATCCTTGACCGCGCCGGTGAAAGCGCCCTTTACGACGCCGAACAGCTCGCTCTCGAGCAGACCCTCGGCGATCGCGCCGCAGTTGACGCCGATGAACGGGCCGCTTCCGCGCGGGCTCTCCTGGTGCAGCGCGGCCGCGACCAGCTCCTTGCCCGTGCCGCTCTCGCCGAGCAGCAGCACCGGGAAATCGCCTTCGACCACGCGATCGAGGATCGCCAGCATCGCGCGCATCACCCGGCCGCGGCCGACGATCGATGGGTACTCGCGCGTCAGCTCGAAACCGCCGTGGCCCAGGCCCTCCGAGAGGGAATCCAGAGCCTGGCTCTGGTAGCGCAGGGCGTTCTTCAATTGCGCGTTGGCCGCTTCGAGGCCCTGGTTGGCGCGCAGGTTGTCCTCGATCAGGCGCACGCGCTCCAGCGCCAGGGCCGCCTGGTCGGCGAAGGCCTCGAGCAGCTCCTGAGCCGACTCGTCGAACTGTCCGTGAGCGAAGCGATTGTCGACGTACAGTGCGCCGCGCACCTCGCCGCCGACGCGCATCGGGACGCAGAGCACGCTGCGCAGCTTCATCTCGGCCACCGAAGCGCTGGGCACGAAGGCTTCGTCGCGCACGGCGTCGTCGGAGCGGAAGGCCTGGCCCTTCTCGAGCACCGCGCCCACGATCGAGCGACTGATCTTCTGCAGCGCCTTCTTGACGTTCTCGCGGTCGATGTTGCGCGCCGCGACGGCTTCCCAGTCCGGCGCGGGCGCGGTCTCGGCGGCCGCGGAGTCGGCACCGGGCTCCGCGGACGTCGGCATCTCCGCGCCTGCGGCTGCTGCGTCTTTCGGCCTCGACGGCTGAGCGCGCAACAGCAGGAATCCGCGCTCGGCACCGACCAGCTCGATCGCCGCGTCGAGGATCCGATCCGGGAGCAGCTCGGGCCGCGGGGCCCGCGCCATTTCCTTGTTGAGCTCGAGGATCTTGTACAGCGCTGCCCGGGTCTGGTCTTCTGCCTGGCCGGGAGCCTGTGCGTTGCGCTTGAGGAATCTGAACACGGTGGGCCGTCGCTCGGCTATTCCGTGTCAGCCTGACAGTCGAAGCCCGTGCTCGCCAGGGCGGACTCGAGAGCGCGCGCGACGACGCTCGGGGCGTGGGCGAGATCGCGAGGCCTGGCGCCGGCGGCCGTCGCCATGCTGGCGATGTCCAGCGCCCTCGCCTGCTCGACCTCGAGACCCTCCAGAGCCTCCGCGGTGAGCGAGGCGCAGGCGATCACCGCCGAGCAACCGCGGATCTGCACCGAGGCCTCGAGGATGCGCGTGCCCTCACGGCGCAGGTGGAAGCGCACCCAGTCCCCGCAGACCTGGTTTTCGGCCTCGCCGGTCTGCTGGGCGCCGGCCAGCGCTCCGACCCGTACGGGGCTCGAGAAGTAGTCGCGGAAGGGGCGCGTGGGGGCGGCCATGTCCGGGCATCTTAGCGCAGCTCTGACCGAGCATAACGGCTTTCTTTGCAGCATCTTACGGCGCCCTTCGAAAGCCGCGGCCCACTTTTCGCAAGGCCCGATTTGCCCCGCTGCTCAATCCCCGTATTCTTCCGCGCCTCGAGGAGGGCCCGAAAGGGCCGCAGGGCCGCCCAAACGGCCCCTGGTGTTCCGCCTGGAACACGTCCGCGCGGCTCCAGAACCCCCGCGGACACCATGACTTTGCGCACTTCGGCTCGACTTCAAATCGCTCTGAGCTCGCAGGCGTGCGTGGAACGGGGAATCGAAACGGCGACGATCGTGTTGGGGAACCGGTCGACGTCTGATGTGAGGAGATCGCGTGCACCGGCTCCTGTGGGGACAGGGTTCGGCCGCAGGGATCTGCAAAGATGCGCTCGCGCACGGTTTATGGGGATACGCCGCGCGCGTAGTGCGTTCCGCGACAAGGCTCGCAATGGGGAGTGCTCCGGTTCTGCCGAAGCAATGCGAGCTGGCTTGACCTGACGCTTGCGTCGGGTTGCCCGCGGGACCGCGAGAGCACGAAGCCGCGCTTCGTGCTCTCGCTCTTTGTCTGGGGCAGTCGCGGGTCGCGGACGCGGCTACTTGCCGCCGTACTGCACGCGCAGGCGATCCTGCAGACGCTCGAGCAGCTTCGTGTGGATCTTGCACACGCGCGACTCGGAAAGGCTTTCGAGCTCGCCGATCTCGCGCATCGACAGCTCTTCCCAGTACTTGAGGTAGACGATGCGGTATTCCTGCTCGGAGAGCCGCTGGGCGACCAGGCGCAGCAGCTCCTCGCGCGACAGGCGCTCCTCCGGCGTGTCGTGGTGGGGATCCATCACCACGTCGAGCATCTCCACGTCGCCGCTCGACTCGCCCGTGGCCATGGTGTGGGCGCCGCTGGGCGCGCCGGGCAGGGCGACGGCGAAGAGCTGTCGGTACTCGCCCAGGCCGAGCTCGAGGGCGGCCGCGATCTCCGACTCGCAGGGCTCGCCGCCCTTGGCCGCGCGCAGGCTCTCGACCACGCGCTTGTGGCGCTCGAGGCGCGTGCGCCAGGGTCTGGGCAGCCAGTCCTCGCTGCGCAGCTCGTCGAGCAGGGCGCCGCGGATGCGCAGCTCGCCGTAGGACTCGAAGCGCACGCCCATGCTCGGGTCGAAGCTCTCGATCGCCGCCATCAAGCCGAAATTAGCGGCGGTTCCGAGGTCGCCGCGGTCCACCGAGCGCGGCAATCGCACCGCGAAACGGCGCACGACGGTCTGGACCAGATCCTGATACGCCAGGGCCAGGGCGTTGCGCGGCCCGGGCGTTTTCGACTTTCGCCACTCGCGCCACAGGCGGCGCAATACTCCGGCTTTCTGCGCGGCGCGGGCGCGGATGCGGCGGCGCTCGCTCGCCAGCTCGCGCGTTTTTTTCGCTCCTCCACGCGCTTCGTCCGCTGCGCTGGCGCGCGCCGGCGCGCTCGACTGCTCCATGTGCGCGACGCGTTTTCGCGTCGATGCGGGCCGCGCGAGCGTGAGCGTCGCGGGCTCTGGAGCGGTGTTGGACTGTGGATCCATGCGTGATGAGCTGGGGACTGGCTGCGTCAGTGCACCTGCGAGAGTCCAGGTTGTGACGGATCGCCGCGGCCAGTGCAAGTGTCAATCGGGCGAATTCACGAACGCGATCGGAGCGCGCGGCGCTCACTCGAACGGCGTCGGATCGTCCTCGAATCCCAATCCGGCGAGCACCGCGCGTTCCGCCGAGCGCATCTTCGCTCGCGCGCGCGCGCCGTGATCGTCGAAGCCGCACAGGTGCAGACAGCCGTGCACCAGGTACAGCGCGAGCTCGCGCTCGACGCGCACTCCGCGCCGGCGCGCGACAGCCGCGGCGCGCTGCACGGAGATGTACAGCTCGCCCGCCGGACCGCCGCCCTCGCCCGACAGGTCGAAGCTGATCACGTCGGTTGGACGCCCGTCGCCGAGCCAGCGACCGTGCATGCGCGCCAGCGCCTTGTCGGTGACGAAGACCACGGCGATCGGAAGACCGGCGCGCTCGCCGTGGTGAAGTGCTGCTCGCGCGATGCGGCGGACGGCCCGGTCGGACAGCGGATGCTTCGCCGTGGACCAGGAAATCTCGACCGGACCCGCGGCCGAGCGAGGTGATTTCGCCAACGACAAGGCCGATTTCTCATGGGGCGGTGCCGACTTCTTCAGGCGCGACACCGACGCATCCACGGACGGACGCTTCCTCAAGCCGGCGGACTCTCATCGTAGAGACCGCGGGCGGGGCTCTCGTAGGCGCGCACGATCTGCTCGACCAGGGGATGGCGGCAGACGTCCTTGACCGTGAACTCGGTCACGCCGACGTCGGCGAAGCCCTGCAGGCGCGCGACGGCGTCGGCCAGGCCGGAGCGCTGGCCGCGCTCGAGGTCGGTCTGCGAAGGATCGCCGGTGACGACCATCTTCGAGCCCTCGCCCAGGCGCGTCAGGAACATTTTCATCTGCGGCAAGGTCGTGTTCTGGGCTTCGTCGAGGATCACGAAGGCGTTGCTCAAGGTCCGGCCGCGCATGTACGCCAGGGGAGCGACCTCGATCACGCCGGATTCCTCGAGCCTTTGGATGTCCTCGACCTCGACCAGGTCGCGCAGCGCGTCGTACACCGGGCGCAGGTAAGGATCGAGCTTGGCCTGCAGGTCGCCCGGCAGGAAACCGAGATGCTCGCCAGCTTCGACCACCGGGCGGGTCATCACCAGGCGGCGCACTTCTCCCGCGCGCAGGGCGCGCACGGCCGCGGCGACCGCGAGGTAGGTCTTGCCGGTTCCCGCGGCGCCGATCCCGAACACGAGACTGCGCTTCTGGATCTGCTCGAGGTAGCGGCGCTGATGCTCGCCGCGCGGCTCGAAGGGCCGCATCGCGAGGGCGCCGACGCGCATCATCGAGCTGCCGATGCCGGGGCTGGTCATCGCGCCGAGCGAAGCGCGCACGCCCGCGCCCATCGCATTGCCGCGCCGCTCGCTGAAGCCAGAGTTGCGCGCGGGACCGCCGGCGCTGCGCGCGCCACCGTAGGAAGTCTTCGACAGGAGCCGCACACCGCCGACCGAGGGATTCATTTCACTCGGAGCGGGCACGCCGTCCCCCATCAGGATCGCCTCGGCTTCCTTGGGCTCGAGGTCGCGGCCCTTGCGCAGCTTGCCCAGCAGATGATCGACGCGGCGGCGCGCTTCGGCGACCTGCTCGTCCGCGCCTTTCAGACGCAGGTTTCCGTTGCGCGTGAAGATCTCGATGTCCAGCGCCTGGCGCAGGAGCTTCGCATGCCGGTCGTAGGGCCCGAGCACGAGAATCGCTTCCTCGTGGGAGCGCAGGGGAATCGTCACTTCTGCCAAGGATTACTCATGCGTTTCGAGGCCGTTGTTGGTTCGAGCCAGAGACCCGAGGATCGACCACCCGGGCCCGCGGCGCAAGAGGTTCCGCGCGAAGTGGACGGAATCGGCTTCACGCCGAAAGGAACAGCGGCCAGACCACCAGGGCGGTCGGCACGCTGAACAGCAGGCTGTCGACCACGTCGAGCACGCCCCCCGACGGACCGAGCCAGCTCGAGGAGTCCTTCACCCGCGTGCGGCGCTTGACCCAGGACTCGAAGAGATCGCCGGCTTGCGAGGCGATGTTGATGAAGGCGCCGACCAGGGCGCCGTTCAGGATGGTCGCGGGCAACATGTCCATCCAGGCGAGGCCGGCGCCCATGGCGACGCCCGCGATGAAGGAGCTGACGCATCCCGCCGTGGTCTTGCCCGGGCTCAGCGACGGGAAGGGATGGGAGCGGCCGATCGCGTTGCCGACGTAGTAGCCCGCCACGTCGCCGATCTTCGAGAGCAGGATCAGGCTGACCACGCCGCTGACTCCCCACAGCCGATCGATCTGCGCCAGGGCCGGCAGCGGCACGCCGATCCAGACGGCGAGGCCGACGCTGATCGCCAGATCGAGGCGCTTTTGCGGGCTTCGATCCACGACGGAAGCGACCAGAAGCGCGAGTCCCGCGAGACCTCCGAAGACGGGCAGGACGTCGAAGGGACGCATGTCGTGCTCGTCGAGCCAGCCGAAGGCGCCGACCAGGACGGCGCACAGCGCGAGGATCAGGAGCTGACGCGCGAGCTTGAACCTGGCGAGACCGCGCGTCAGCGCGTGCACGAGCGCCGCGAGGGAAATGGCGACGAGGATCTCGAGGGCGAGCTGTGCCCAGGGCCCCTCACTCGGCGGCCGCTGGATGCAGGCGAACTCGACCAAAGTCACGCCGACCAGCGGAACGATCAGGATCACCGGCAAGGCGCGCAGGAACAGCGTGCCCATCAGCGAGGCCTCGATCATCCCGAGCAGGGCGACGAAGGAGCCGACGATGAGCAGCGGCGTCGCGTCGCCGAAGCGGTTGGTGAACCAGAGGATCGCGGCGCAGGCGACTCCCAGACCCGTGCCGAACAGCGTGCGCTTCAAGATCCGCGCGCGCTTGGAAGGCAGCGGCGCCGCCGCGCTCGCGGATTTCTCGGGCTCCTGTTGGGTCGAACCGGCCATGCCGACCGATTAGGCGCGCTCGCGGTCGCTGGAGAGCCGGCCGGTGAACTTGGGCGCGGGCGCCGTGTCGCTGATCAGGCCGCCGAACTTGCGCACCCGGCCGGCGTAATCGCGCAGGGCGGCGTGCAGCTGGGGCGTGCGGAAGGCGGGCCAGCATTCCTCGGCGATGTAGATCTCGGAGTAGGAGATCTGCCACAGGAGGAAATTCGACACGCGCATTTCTCCCGCGGTGCGGATCAGGAGATCGGGATCGGGCGTGCTCGGATCGTAGAGGTAGCGGCGCAGCGTCTCCTCGTCGACCTGCTCGGGATTGAGCGCGCCGCTCTGCGCATCGCGGACCACGCTCTTGAGCGCGTCGGCGAGCTCGCTGCGCGATCCGTACGAAAGCGCGAGGCGCAGGAGCATGCCGTTGGAACCCGCGGTCAGCTTTTCGGTCTCCGCCAGCGCAGTGCGCGCGTCGTCGGGCAGAGTGTCGATGCGGCCGATGCCGAGCAGGCGCACGCCGTTGCGCAACAGGGTCGGCCGCTCCTGGATCAGGAACCTGCGCAGGAGCCGCATCAGGTAGCGCACCTCGAGGCTCGGCCGCTTCCAGTTCTCGACCGAAAAAGCGTAGAGCGTCAGCGAGCGCACGCCCATGCGCGCGCACTCGGTGGTGATCTCGCGCACGCTGGCGATGCCTTCGCGATGGCCCCAGATCCGGCGCATGCCGCGCTGCTGCGCCCAACGGCCGTTGCCGTCCATGATCACCGCGATGTGCTCGGGAAACGCGCCGCCGAAATCCGGACGCGAGACCTCGGGCCGCGCCTTCAGGTCTTCCTTGGAGCGATCGTGGTCACTGGCCATGGAACTAACGAGCGGTCGCGTGGGCGCGAGGGCTCGTCGACTGGCGCGCGATCACCTGGTCGCGCTCGGGTCCGACGGAGAGCATCTCGATCGGCACGCCGATCAGCTGCTCGACCGCTTCCACGTAGTCGCGGCAGCGCTGCGGCAGGCGCTCGTACTGGCGCACGGCGGTGATGTCCTCGGTCCAGCCCGGAAATTCGTCGTAGACGACTTCGAGATCCTCGATGCCCGACAGGGCGGCGGGATATTCGTCGTAGCTCTGCGAGCCGACGCGGTACGAGACGCCGACGGGGATCGATTCGAATCCGCTGAGCACGTCGAGGTTGGTCATGATCCAGGAGTCCGCGCCGTTCCAACCCAGGGTGTAGCGCATCTGCGGAGCGTCGAGCCAGCCGCAGCGCCGCGGTCTGCCGGTGGTCGCGCCGTATTCGTTGCCCGCGCTGCGGATGCGCTCGCCGAGCTCGCCGTGCTGCTCGGAAGGGAAGGGGCCTTCGCCGACGCGCGTGCAATACGCCTTGGCGATGCCGATCGCGCGCTCGATCCAGCGCGCGGGAAAACCCGCGCCCGCCGGGACGCCGTCGACGCCGGTGTTCGAGGAAGTCACGAACGGATACGTGCCGTGATCGATGTCGAGCATCGCGCCCTGCGCGCCTTCGAACAGGATGCGCCGTCCATCGCGGTACGCGGCGCGCACTTCCGCGCCGGTGTCGCCCACGAAGGGCGCGAGCTCGCTGGCCAGGGTCGTGTAGCGCGCGAGCTGCTGCTCCAGGTCGAGCTCGGCCTCGCCGTGCACCTGACGGATCAGCGCGTTCTTCTCGGCGAGTGCCGCGCGCAGCCGTGCCCGCGCGTGCTCGCGCTCGAGCAGATCGCTGACGCGCAATCCCGTGCGCGCCGCCTTGTCGGCGTAGCAAGGACCGATGCCGCGTCCGGTGGTCCCGATGCGCCCGTCGCCGCGCCAGCGCTCCGCGGCCTGGTCGATGCGGCGGTGGTGCTCGAAGATCACATGCGCGCTCGAGGACAGGCGCAGGTTGCTGCCGTCGACGCGCACACCGCGCTTGCGCAGGCCCTCGACCTCCTCGAGGAACTTGAGCGGGTCGACGGCCACGCCGTTGCCGATCACGTTGAGCTTGCCGGGGTGCAGGATTCCCGACGGAATCAGGTGCAGCACGTACTTCTGCCCCGAGACCACCACGGTGTGGCCCGCGTTGGCGCCGCCCTGGTAGCGAACGACCACGTCGGCCTCGCCTGCCATGCGGTCGATGATCTTGCCTTTCCCCTCGTCGCCCCACTGGGCACCGAACACGCTGACGGCGGGCATTCTGATTCTTTTCGGGTTGTCGAGGGCGAGGCGGAAAGGCGGCTCGAGTACAGGCAAACCGCAGCGCGAATTCTCGCGCCGGGCGGCGGGAGCGGCAAGCGCTTTTCGAGATACTGCCCCGCATCGCTGTTCATTACACCGCGGGGAATACCCTCCTTTCGAGCAGCCCCGGCACGCTCCAGGGCTGGCCCTGCACCTTCAGCACCATCGCCGGCGTCGCCTCCTCCCGATTGGTCCGGCCGCGCACGTAATTGCGGTAGCAGACCCAGATCGCGAGCTGGCCAGCTAGCCAGCGGCGCAACTTGGCCGCGGCCCAGGTCTCGCGCACCAGGCGCGAGACGTTGTCGCGCACTCGGGCCAGGGTGTGGTTGATCGGCCACAGCGGATTGCTCACGTCGCGGCGGCGCTTCGAAGAGGTGCGCTCGTGTTTGCAGCGCTCACCGAAGAGTTCCACCAGCAGCTGGGCGTAGCTGTGCTTCTCGTCGGTGAGCACACGGATCGGGCGGTCCTTCGGACTGGTCGCATTCAATCGCTCGAAGGCCGCCTTGACCACTTCACGCGACTCGCTCTTGCGCTCGACTTCGCCCTCGAGCAGAGGTGGTTTTGCAGCACCCGGACGCCGGCGCGCGGGAAGGGTTCCGACGCGAGTGTCGATCACGAAACCACTTACACGCTCGATCAACACCGGCACGGTCACGGGTTTCTTGGTGCGGTGCTCCTCGTAGGTCTCGAGCTCGTCGAGCAGGAAGATCTCGCCCAGGCCGCCGCCAGCCGCGACTTCCGAGAGTCGCGCGGCATGGAAAGCTTCGCAGTGCTCGCTCAGCCGACGGAAGTGGCGCTCCTCCGTGCCGCGCGAGCAGGCGTGGTTGCGAGCGGACTGTCGGTGCGTGACCTTGGAAACACGATCGATGAAGAAGGGCGCGAGCAGGTCGGGCCGCTTGAGCCGGTAGTTGACGCGAAACGTCTGCTCGGAGAAGCCTCGCACGCAGGCCCCACACTGGAAGCGTTGGACGGTTTGCCCATCGCACTTGCGCTTGTACTGGCCGCGCAGGCAGTAGGTGAAGGAGCACGAGCGGGTACGGGAGGGACAGCCTGCCCGAGGGCAGAACGGGGGCAGAAGAATCAACATGCGGAGCAGGTCCTCGAGGTCGGGTGACCAGGGAGGACCGCCGCAAGTGGGCGCTGGTGGCAGGGCTAGCGATTTTCCGCACAGCGATGCGGGGCAGTATCTCGAGAAGGCGCAACTCCCTAGCTCAAGGGAGTCGACTCCCCGAAGCCTCCGCCTCCGGGCGTGAGAATCGAAATCGCATCGCCCGCCTCGAGCGAGAGCGTGGCTTGCGAGGGCAGGGCTTCGCGGCTGCCGTCCGCGCGCTGCACCGAGGCTCCGCCGACGGCGCCGCTCTTGCCTCCGGCAAGTCCGCCGGGGCCGCGCACCGATCGATCGGCGATCCAGCCGACGCGCGCGGGCGAGAGGAATCGCACGCGCTTCTGGATTCCGTCGCCGCCGCGCGACAGGCCGGCGCCTCCGCTCTCGCGGCGCACGCTCAAGGCCTCGACGCGCACCGGGAACTGTGTCTCGAGGGCTTCGATCGGCGTGTTGCGCGTGTTGGTCATGTGCGTGTGCACGGCGTGGGCACCGCTGCCCTCTGGTCCGCCGCCCGCGCCGCCGGCGATCGTCTCGTAGTAGGTGTAGCTGCCGCCGACTTTTCCGGAGCGCGGACCGCCGAACGAAAGGTTGCTCATCGTGCCCGAGCTCGAGGCGGGCACGCGCACGGGATCGAGCTGGGCCATCGCACCGAGCAGCACGTCGACGAGGCGCTGGCTGGTCTCGACATTGCCCGCCGCGACCGGAGCGGGATAGCGCGCGTCGACCACGCTGCCGGGGCGCGTCACCACGCGCGCGGGACGCAGCAGACCTTCGTTGGTCGGCGTTCCCGGCGGCAGGAGCAGACGCAGCACGTAGAAGACCGCGGAGAGAGCGACCGCGCGCGTGGTGTTGATCGGCGCCGCGGATTGTTCGTCGCATCCGCTCCAATCGAAGACCAGATCGCGAGCGCGGCGCGCGATCGTGACCGTGATCTTCACGTTTCCCTGCGCGGTTTCCAGGACGTCCTCGCAGGCCACCGCGCGGCGCGGGAGCTTCTCGATCTCGGCGCGCGTCAAGCGTTCCGTCCAATCGAGCAGCTGCGCTCCCGCGCGACGCAAGCGCGCGAGTCCCTGCTCGCGAGCGAGACTGACGAGGCGTTCCGAGCCGATGCGGTTGGCGGAGAGTTGCGCGAAGAGATCGCCCTCGCGCTCGCGCGGCACGCGCATGTTCGCGAGCAGCAAATCGAAGACTTCGCGCTGCACCTCGCCATTGCGGACCAGGCGCGTCGGCGGGATGATCAAGCCTTCGCCGTGCACGTCGTAGGCTGGCGCCATCGAGCCGGGCCAGGCTCCGCCGATGTCGGCGTGGTGCGCGCGGTTGGCGCACAGGAATTCCGGGCGTTTCGCGTGCGAGAGGAACACAGGCGTGACCAGCGTGACGTCGGGAAGGTGCGTGCCGCCGCGGTAGGGATCGTTGAGCACCACCACGTCGCCGCGCTCGAGCTCGAAGCGCTCGAGGGCCGCGCGCACGCACAGCGGGATCGATCCGAGGTGGATCGGGATGTGCGCGGCCTGGCTGAGCATGCGGCCCTCGCCGTCGAAGATCGCGCAGGAGAAGTCGCGCCGCTCCTGGATGTTCGGAGAGAAGGACGAGCGCATCAGCGACGCGCCCATTTCCTCGGCCGCCGAGGCGAAGAGATGGTGGAAGACCTCGAGCTGCAGCGAGTCCGCGGCCATCGCGATCGCTCAGCGATCTTCGTCGGGGTAATCGAGGACGTCGAGCGGCATGTAGTCGAGCACTTCCCAGCGCACGATCGGCACGATGATCGTGCCGTCGTCGGAAGTCACGCGCCAGACCACGGCGCGCACGGTCACGGTCAGGGCGTTGCCGAGCTCGTCCTCGCGCTCGCCGGGCCGCGGCGGGCCCTGGGTCTCGAAGCGGCTCTGGTCGTTGGGGCTGACGATGCGCGCGGTCACGAAGATCGAGAAGACCTGGCTTTGCGTCGTCAACAGGCGCAGCAGCTCGGCCTTGCCGTCGCCGCTCAAGCGCTCCACGCCGGCGACCTGCTCGAGCTCGGCGAGGTTGTCGAAAACCTGGCGCTGGATCACGACCTGCCCGTACTCGTCGTACACGGGATCGGCCTCCTCGGCCGCCGCGTCGTCTTCCTTCTTCTCCTCGAGGTTGCGGTACTCGATCACGCTGTCGAGCCAGCGCGAGGGAACTTCGCGATCGTCGACGAGGGCCTTGAGCACGCAGGGCGGAGCGGTGTTGACGTTGACCGAGATTCCCGCGGCGGTGGCGCCCGCGGCGCTGCCGCCTCCCGTCTGACCGGCTCCCGGCGTGCCGCCCGTGTTGCCGGCGCCCTGCTCACCGCCCGCGCCGTTGTTCCCACCCGAGGCTCCGTTCGCGCCGTTCGCCCCGTTCTGTCCCGGGTTCGTCCCGTCGTTGTTCGCGGACGGCGTACCGCCCGAAGGGTTGGCACCGGGCGCTGCGCCGCCGGCGGGCAGCGGGCCCGCGGTCGTCGGCGCGATCATCGACTCGCCCGTGCGAAGTGCCGTGTAGACCGTCAGGAAAGCGCCGATCGAGTGCACCCACTTGCCGCGATCGTCGCGGTATTCGCGGAAGTGCTCGGGCTTGAAGGGCTCGATCGACGCGAACTCCTTGAGCGTCAGAGGCAAGCCCGTGTCGGGTTCCTCTTCGGTGTCGGAGAGCAGCTTCGTGCGCGGCGAGACCGAGTTCGAGCGCTTGCGCAGGTGATCGCGCATGCCCGAAGCCATGCGTTCCGCGTCGCCGGCGTCGATGTCCTCGGTCGTGCCCTGGCGGCAGGTGTCGAGGACTTTCACCACGCGCTGGTAGGCCTTCTCGGCTTGCTCCTCGTCCGGGCAGAGCATGCCGAGGATGTTGAGCTTCGAATCCTCGTCCTGGACCATCACGCGCAGCTCGACCTGGTTGATCTCGGTGCGCTGAGGCTTGCCCCAGGTGTCCTCGTGTGAATCGACCGGCTCGTCGGCGGCGCCCCCGGCGGCTCCGCCGGCAGCGCCCGCGGCTCCTCCCGCGGGAGGCGTGGTTGGAGGACCCGCTGCACCCGGCGCGGCCCCCGCCCCACCGGCGGAGTCCTCGGCATCGCTCCTGAGCTGGTCCATGACCTCGAGCATGCTCGACTCGATCGCGAGGTCCATGCGCTGCACGCCCAGCTCGTTGTTGGCCGACTTCTGCGCGGCCCCGGTCGACATCTGCAGCTGGGCGCAGATCGCGAGGACGACCATCAGGACCAGGAAGGCCATCAGCAGGGCGACGCCGCGGCGCGCCGGCGCTGCGCTCGAGAGCCTCGAATGGACGAGTTTCATGCAGGGGTGGACGCCCCGTCTGGGAACGTCTTCCGGGAGTCTAGTCGACCGGCCCCCCGCTGGTGAGGAATCCGCCTGGCCCGCGGCTCAGAACTCGCGGTGCACGTCGACGCCCTGCAGGATCCGCGGGCGGATGAAGAACAGGACATTCGCCTGCTCCTTGCGCGTGAACTTGGAGCGGAAGAGGTACTGGAGGATCGGGATGTCGCCGAGCAGCGGGACCTTGCGGATCGACTCGACGTTGCGCTCGGTCACCAGGCCGCCGAGGATCACCGCCTGGCCGGGCTGCAGGTAGACGACGGTGCGCGCGCTGCGCTGGGACAGCCGGGGCGCGGAGATCTCGTCGCCGGCGCCGGTCACGAGCAGGATCTCGCGGCCGGACTGGGTCGAGGCCTCGATGTCGATGTTGAGCGCGACGGTCTTCGTACCGATCACGCGCGGCACGACGTAGAGCTTCACGCCGACTTCCTGGAAGGCGATGGTCGAGGCGTAGCCGGCGACGCCGGCGGTGATGTTGCCCGGCAGCAGATAGGGAATCCGCTCGATGTTCGAGATGTCCGCGCGGCCGCCTTCGCGCACTGCGATTTTCGGCCGCGAGATGATCGAGACGTTGTCGTTGGTGGCGATCGCTTCGATGATTGCGTTGAAAGCCGTGCCGTCCTGGACCGTGCCCAGGGTCAGCAGGGCCTCGCTGATGTCGACGCCGTTGGGGGTCGAGGAGTTGAAGCTCTTGACGAAGGTCCCGCTGCCGGGGAAATCGAACATCGGCTGGCCGATGATCGGCTTGACGCCGACGTCGAGCGTGTCGCTGAAGGTGATCTCGACGATCTTGGCTTCGATCTCGATCTGCGGCACGCCGGCGGCGAAGAGGTTGATGAAGTCCTCGACTTCGTAGAGCAGCTCCTGACCGGTGGTGACCACGAGCCAGTCGGCCAATTGCAGCGGTTTGGCCTCCGCTTTCGGATCGCCAACGGGTGCGCGCAGGTCCTGGTACAGCTCGAGGTCCCAGCCCTCCATCAGGTCGAGCTTGACCACTTCCGGCGTCGAGGGGACTGCAGGCGCGCCCGCTGCAGGACCAACCCACATGGGGAAGTTGCCGTAGTCGGTAATCAGCGCTTTCATCTTCACGCCCGTCCCGACTCGCAGCGGGTAGGGCTTGGTGATGGTGCCGTCCGGGTTGACCTTGATGCGCTCGCCGAAGACGAGGTAGGGGTTCTCCGGCGGAGTGGTTGGGGCTAGCGCCGGCGGCGCGAGCTTGTGCGCGGGCGGCTTCAGATCGGTCGGCTCGATGGCTCCGGGTTCGGAACCCGGCTTGCCCGCGGCGCCATCCCCCATCCCCTCGTTCTCGAGCTTCTTGAAGGGGTCCTCGCCGACCATGCCCTCGGTCGGCTGGATCGTGCCCTTGGAAAGAAGTTCGCGGAACTCCTCCGCGGTCAGCTCGCGCTTGGGCCTCTCGGGGTCGACTTCCTTGGGGCCGACGCAGCCCCATGGCAGCAGGGTCAGGCCGAGGAGCAATCCTCTGAGGAGGTGGGACAAGCTGAGGGGTGCCCTGGGGCTCGTGGGACAGAATCTGGGCACGGAGTTCAATCGGCTGTCCGCACTCGGAGGCCCCAGGCACGCGGCAAGCAGTGCCTGGGGTGGGAGCGGAGGCGGGACCCGGGAAGCCGGTGGATACTTAGAGCAGCGCCTTGACCTTGTCGGTCACGTCGGTGACCGTCCGGCCGTCGCGGTGCTTGATCTCTTTCCAGACGCTGCAGTAGCCGTTGGAGGCCCGGATGGACTCGCACTGGGTCGCGATCCGGTTGACGGCCTCATTGTTCAGCTTGATACCCTCGGGCGAGGTCGAGCTGATCTTCTGGTCCTTCATCTTCTTGTATTCGGGCGTCGCGTCGAGCAGGACGGCGAAGTCGACCACCACCGGGTTGGAGAGCTGGGTGGCGTCCGAAAGCCCACAGATGTTGTTCTCTGCCTTGACGATCCAGTCCCGGCCGCCGGGCTCCGGCGAAAGCGTCGTTTCCTGGACCGGGTGGCTGGTCGCGGCCTGGACGGTGCCGGCGGAACCGAGGAAGGCGCACAGGGCGAGCAGCAAGGAGAAGGACTTCATGGCGGGACCTGCAGGAAGTGAGGTGCTCTCGAAGGGTGGGAACGTGTGGCGAGCGGTCGAAGGTCCTTGCGCAATCCGGAGGCCGGGTTCGGACTGTGTCGCGACGGATCCTGACGGATACTTCACAAGCCGCGTACGGACCTGGACTTAGGGCCGTCCGTGAAGCGTGCCAGAGTGGCCCGCGTGGGTCCGGCCCCAATTCGACATCGGCCGGTTATTCGACATTTTCCGACACGGACGTGCGTCTATTGCCGATTCACGGCCTTCCAGGCCTTCCCGGTGCGCCGGAATCGGGTGCCACGCTTGGTCCCCTCGCGACTCAGGTAGCCGAGCACGACCAGGTCGAGCAGATCGCGCAGACCGGTGCGGCTCGAGATCCCGTGCTGGACGGCATAGTCGCTGGAGCTGATCCGGGCCGAGGTTCCCAGGGCGTCGAGGACCTGGATCTGGCGGTCGTTCAGGACGTGGGAAGAGCTTGCGCCCCCCGTGATCGGGTCGGGGTCGAGCTCGACGTGCTCCTGTGAAAGCTCGGACCCGGCCGCCAGGATGAAGCCCCGCGACAGGACGTTTTCCAGCTCGCGCAGATTGCCCGGCCAGCCGTGGTCGCAGAACAGGTCGAGCACCCCCGGCGATACCCCGGTCACCGGCCGGACCGCCGAGGCGTTGTGCCGGCGCAGGTAGGCGTCGACCAGGCCGGCCAGGTCCTGGCGGCGCAGGCGCAGGGGCGGGACGGACACCTGGGCGACCTTGAGCCTGAAGTAGAGGTCGGAGCGGAAGCTGCCGCGCTCGACCTCCGCCGCCAGGTCAGTCGAGGTGGTCGCCACGATGCGCACGTCGAGCGGGATCGGCTTGGTCGCGCCCAGGGGTTGCACCTCGCGGTTCTCGAGCACGCGCAGCAGGGCGACTTGGCCAGCCGGGGGTAGTCCGGCGATCTCGTCGAGGACGACGGTCCCACCGCGGGCGAACTCGAAGGGCCCCATGCGCCGGGTCGAGGCCCCGGTGAAGGCCCCGATCTCGTGGCCGAACAGCTCGTCCTCGATCAGGCTGGTCGAGAGGGACGGGCAGTGGACGTGGACCAGGGGACCGTCGCGGCGCGGGCTCCAATCGTGGACCAGCTTGGCGATGCGGTCCTTGCCGACCCCGGTCTCACCGGCGACGAGCAGGGTGACCTCGCGCTCGGCGACGCGCCGCAGGGTGTCGAGCAGCTCGAGCATCAGAGGACTGCGCGCGATGAAATCGATCGGCAGCATCTCCTGCATGCTGGTCAGGGCCCCGTCGGGGAGCTGCGACTTGCGCTCGGAGATGCGCTCGGCGACCAGGTGCAGCACCAGTCTTCCGCTGGCGCCGTCGTCGGGCCAGGCGGCGTGGGCGCTGGACAGCTCCGCGACCAGCTCGCCGTCGGGCCAGGCGCCGAGGCGCACGCGCTCGACCACGCGCTGCTCCAGCGCCGCGAAGTCGGGCCGCGCTCCGCTCCAGGGCAGGGCGACCAGGAGATCGGCGGAGCCCGAGCGGCCGAACACCGCCAGGCCGCGCACGGCGAGGCGCATGCGGCGCGCGGCTTCGCGCAGGCGCGCGTGAGCGCGAGCGTCGTCCTCGGGCAGGCCGGTGACGCGCACCGCGACCACCACCACGCCGGCGTCGGCTCGGCCTTCGCAGCGCTGGATTTCTTCGCTGAAGCGTTGCTTGAACCCCGGATCGGACAGGAAGCCGGTGACCGAGTCCGTGACCGCCTGGTGGTAGAGCCGCGCATTCTCGAGCACGATCGCCGCCTGGCTGGCCGCGGTGCGCAGGAAAGCGAGGTCGAGCTCGCGCTTGCGGTCGGCGAGGGCGATCACGATGCCGCCGCGACAGTCTCCGCCGGCGAGCAGCGGCAGACAGATCACGCGCTCTGGGTTGCCGAGCAGAGCCTGGTCCCCTGAGGTCATCGCCGCGAGCTGCTCGGGCGTGGAAAGATCGCTCAGGTCCTCGGAAGTCAGGGCGCGCGCGAAGATCGCCGAACCCTCTGGGACAGCGAGGTTACGCCCGCCGCGCGCGAACAGGCGTTCCTCCTCGCCCGTCTCGCCCGACCAGGCCAGCCACAGATTCATCGCATCGGTGTGGGCCTGGAAAAATTCGAGCACGGCTTCGCGCGCCAGCTCCGCGTCGAGGTGGCTCGAGAGATCCTCCTGCGCCGTGCGCAAGAGCTCGAGCTGGCGCACGCGGTGCTCGAGCATGGCCGCGAAGGACTGCACCGCGCCAGTCAAGTGACCGACCTCGTCCTCGACTTCGATTTCGCGCGGCAGCGAATGGGTCCTGCCATCGCGCACCGCGCGGTCGAGGCGCTCGATCGGAACCACGATGTGGCCGGTGAGGATCCCCGCGAACAGGGTCGCCGTGAACAACGCGGTCAAGGCCGCGGCGAGCAGCAGCTCGTTCAAGGAGTAATCGCCGAACAGCGGCACGCCGCGCTCGCGCCCCTCGGCCACGAGCACGGCCGAGAGCTGTCCATCGCGGGTGTACAGAGGCCGGCGCACTTCGCGCGGCGACTGCGGCTCGAGCTCGGCGAGACCGGGTGTCGGATCGCGCTCCGCGCCGATCAGTTTCAATCCGGCGCTGGACAGGGCGGCGAGGCGCGCGGGCCGCATCACGATCACCAGCATCGGCTGGTCGGCGCCGCTCGGCGTCTGCGCGA
>Ga0193706_1000439_pt1 | contig 24581 bp, 20 predicted proteins | sample U3c1metaG_FD_160130 | JGI IMG/M metagenome (GOLD analysis project Ga0193706, IMG submission 160130) | Soil microbial communities from a riparian zone of the East river system, Colorado, United States - U3c1 | ecosystem: Environmental > Terrestrial > Soil > Riparian zone | place: USA: East River... | reverse complement strand
TTCGCCTCCGGCGATGAGGGGTACGGCGAGCACGCTGCGCAGCTTGAGAGCGACAGCGCTGCGATGAAAGCTCTCGACGTCACCGGAGGCGTCGGTGGCGACGATGGGCTCGCGCAGCTCGAGGGCGCGTTGCGCCAGCGTCTGCGAAAGCGCCAGCTGCTCGCCGCGAAGATCGGCGCGTTCGAGATTGCGGGCCGCGCGCGGAACGAGCCGCCCGTCCGGGGCGCGCATGAGGAGCAGCCCGCGCTCGACGCCGGTCCAGAGGACGAGTGCATCCACCACGTGCGTGAGCAGGTCGCCGAGACGCTCGCGTTCGCTGAGGGACCGCACGATGGCTTCGAGCTCGCGGCTCTGCTCGGGGTCGATGCCGGGCTCCTTCGATCCCGCCCCACGCACGACCCACGGAAGCATGCGCGCCGCATCCGCGAGCTCCGGCGGAAGTCGGCGCACGAACGCGCTCGCCTCGCCGGCGAGCGCCGATTGAAGCCGCCGTGTCATCTCCCCATCGCCGATGCGCGCCGCCAATTCAACGCCCGCGGCCAAGGCCGGACCGCGCGCGCCGACCTCCGCCCGCGCGTGACTCAGCGAAGCCAGGCGCGACAAGACGAACGCTGTCGAATTGCCTTCCATGGAGCTGGGATCTTCACCGCGCCCGAGACGCAGTGAAAGATCGGAGGCGCGCGCGGCCCACCACTCCAGCTTGGCGGCGCTCGCGGCGGCGCCTTCGTCGGAGGCCAGCCCATCGAGCTCGCGAACTCGCGCCGGTGCGAGCGAGCCGCTCGCGTGCAGCAAGAGCCGGGCTTCTGCGCGCAGCCGCTCGCCGGCGAGGCCGGAAGCGACGAGGTCCGCCGCGCCCCGCGACGCAGCGATGGCCTCCTCGGAAAACCGCGGCGAAGCGTCGGCAATCACCCAAAGGGCATGGCTTTCGGCGTGCACGTCGCACGCCTGACGGGCCCAGACGATGGCGTCGCGCGCGAGACGGACGGCGTCGTGGTTGGCGCCTACGGTGGCGTGGGCGGCGGCCCCCGCCAAGAGCGCACGGGCGACGAGCGAGGGGCGCTCGATGAGCTCCGCCAAGAGCGCGCCGCGTCGCGAGGACGTCATGGCGAGCGCGATGTCGCCGCAATCGACCGCGGCGCCCGCGAGGCCCGTCAAGTACGATGCTTCTTCGACGACGGCGCCGGCGCGCACCGCGTGCTCGGCTGCAAGCGACAGCGCTTGGCGGGTCGCCTCGGGATCATGCCCGTGACTCACGTAAGCTTTGAGCCCCGCCAGGCGCGCGAGCCCCTCCGGAGTCGTCGCGAAAGCCTCTCCGCGCGCGACCTCGGCGAACGCGCGCCGCGAGTCTCCTTGTTGGACGGCGATGAAAGCCTGCACCTCGCAAATCGCCGCCGTCGGCGCGGCGCCGCGCGTGAGCTCCGCCGCCTCCTCGATGTGACCGGCGTCGAGCGCCATGCGAGCGAGGGCGGCGCGCGCCAAGCCGTCGGGATCGACCCCGCGCGCGAGGGCGGCGCGCGCGCGTCCCGATGCCAGCTCGTGATCTCCGGCTCGGCGCAGCACGTCGGCGGCGACGGGATCGACCTCGCGCGCCGCCACAGCGACGCCGCGGAGCACGAGGTTGCGCGCGCGTCCATATTCGCCGCGCAGAGTGAGCGCGCGCACCGCAGCCAGTAAAAGAGCGGTGGGCACCTCCGGGGTGCGTTCGACCACTTCGATGGCGCGCGGGTCGGCCGGCACGCGCACCAGCGCGAACGCGAGCTCGGTCGCCTCGGCGAGGTCGAGCGCGCGCCCCCATGCCGCGGGGACAGCCGCGGACGCAGGCGACGACGCCATGACCGCATTGCTCGCCAGCGCGGCCTCGAGATCGAGCGATGTCCAGCTACGCGGCGGAGCGCGTCGGGCCAACCCCACCAGGGCCGCGGCCGTCGCCGATTCGCCGAGACGCAACATGGGTGCGACCGGCCATCCCGCGGCGCTGCTCCCCACGAGAGCGGTCAACCAGCGGGCAAGCTGCTGGGCATCCATCGGCCCCACGCTTTCGATAGCTTGCGCACTGTCGCCAGCGATCGATCGGGCGCGCGCATTTTGCGCGACCGCAGCGGCGAGCCACTCCGCCGTGTCGCCCCCGGTCGCGCTCGCCGATGCTATTTCTTGCCGCCGGAGCCGAAGGTACGTCGCGCGCACCTGTCGCACGTTGCGCTCAATCGTCCTCTCGGCATCCGCGGCTGCGCCGCCGGCAACCGCGGCGAGCGCGGCGCTCGCTGAGTCGGCCACCCAGGCCGCCGATGGGCGCGCCGTGGGTTGCGGCGCGAGGAGGGCGGCGCAAATGGACTGCAACGGTTCGGCGAGTGGAGCGAGCCGTGCCGCCGTGACGGGCGCAGGATCGCGCGCCACCGCTTCGTCGACGATCTCTGCCAGTACGATGCCGAGCGCGACGAGATCGCGCGCCCGCGCGTGACCCAGATCGGCATCGCCGCGTGCGAGATAGCGTGGACTGGCGCCTTCGATGTCCTTGTCCTGACCATCGCAAGCGAGCCCGAGATCGATGACGTGCACACGCCCGTCGCTGTCGACGACGAGGTTATCCGGCTTGATATCGCCGTGCGCCAGCCCTACCGCGTGCAGATCGGAGAGCGCTTCGCCCACATCGCGCGCCGCGCGCAGCGCCAAATCATGGCGCTCGGTCGCACTCGCTTTCGATCCGAGCGCGCTGCGAATCGCTTCGCCTTCCACCCAGGTGAGCGCGATGCAGCACGTTCCTGCCGCGAGCGGCCCCTCGTCGACCATCCACGCCGACGCACCGTCCACACGCAGCCAACCGACGTCGACGAGCTCGGGAAGGAAAGGAGAAAGCGCGAGTGAAGCATGCGCCGCTTCGCGCGCGAGCCAGAGCCGCGAACGCTCGTCTCGACCCACTTTGAGCGCGACCAGCGCGCCGCTTCTCCGGTCGCGCGCCTTCCAGACTTCTGCAAAGCCTCCGCTGCCCGCGCGCTCGAGGATCTCGAACCTGGGTCCCGCCGACGACGAGTCCGGTAACCCCGTTGCAGCCACGATGCTTGACCATAGCGTGCGCTCGGCCCGCTTGCCAACCAGAGTTGGCGGCGACGTGCCAACCAATCACTACTAAGCAAGTAACTATCTATAATCCATCATCATAATTGAATGCTAGTTTGCCCGCGGGTGGTGCGGTGATGGCGAAACACTGCCAACTACCCGTCGCGCAGGGGAGATTCGATGTTGGGACCATGACGGTGGCGATCGCGCGGCCGCGGCGCTGTCACCAGCAGCGTTGGACGACGCTCCTGTCCGTGCTCATCGGTGCCTGCTTGCCGCTAGAGCGTGGTTCGCATTTGGGGATCGCCCAGATGCTCGATGACATTCCACGCGGAAAGCTCGAGCTGTCCACTCCGTGCGTGAAAGCGGCTCACCGAGGCGTTGAAAAGGCGCCGAAACAAGCACTCGCGTTCCGGCTCGGCTTCGCTCTTGGCGTATCCGGCCAGCCAACCGATGACGCCATTCGAAGTGACGACCGCGATGTGGCGTCCTTCCCCGCCGCTACGCAAAACATTGTCGAGCCCCGCCCGCACGCGCCGTCCGAACTCGGGCGCCGTCTCCACACCGGGCAATGTCACTTCGCCACTGAGCCAGAGTCTGACGGCGTGCGCCAGTATGGTTTCGAAGAATGCCGTATCACCGTTTCCGCGTTTTCCCGAAAAAAGCTCGCCCATCAGCGCGGTGAGCTCGGGGTCGGTGGCGAGGCGTTCGGTCATGCAATGTCGCGCCACCGCCTCGATGGGCGCTTCCGACAATTCGGCCATGATGACGGCAGGCGGCCACGCCGCACCGACGTCACCGGCTGCGTCGCGCATATGGGCGAGCGTGTCCAACTGACGCGTGAGCGGACCGCAGTAAACCGCGTCGAAGTGCACTGCGTTTCGCTGCAGGTGTTGTCCGAGCAAACGCGACTGCGCCTCTCCCACCGTGTGCAGTCGGTCATACTGCTCGGCGCCTGCCATCGCTTTGCCGTGCCTGATCACGTGGAGCGTCGTCATCGCCGTCGGGCCTCTTTAGCACGCGTGCGAGCACGTGCGCGCCCAAGGCATCGTCACGCGGGAGGCACCCGAAAGTGCCTTCATGCGAGCCCCTCCGGCGCAGGGCGCGTCAGGCGATTGCCGTTATCGCGGGCGAAAGGCCGCGCGGCCTTCGTGCCAGGCCGTCAGGGCGCGCGGGAGATCGAAAGCGCCGGCGTCTTGCAGCCACAGCAGACATCCCGCGATGTCCCGCGATCCGAAAGAGCGCATGGTGGCCTGGGGCACCACCCAGCTGAACGCAACGATGGCCCCGCGCAAGAGGGGATTGTCGGCGATGACCCCCAGTCGAGCGATCATGGGCACGTCATTCTGCTCGAGAAACGCGGTCGTCTGGCGCCGCTGGGCGGCGTTCGGGTACGCGTGTGCGAACGATGCGAGGATCACCTTTGGCTTTCGCCCGAGCAGGCGTCCCAGGCGCAGCGAGCTTTCGAGAAGGTCACTCCACTCTTGCTCGACGATGACCTTGGCGACGCAGATGTTCATGGAAAGCTCGTCGATCTGACGGTAGTAGTGATCGCCGTTCAGATAAAAGTGCGGCCCCGTATCGCTCACATACATGCGGTGTTCGAACGCGATTTACGACGCGCGACCCGAGGAAGACGATAGCGCGGTGGGCGGGACAGTGGCGCCGGCGCGAAGCTGCGAGAGCGCCGACAAGAGGAGTTGTCGGTACTTCGGCACCGACTCCCCCACCGTCTCGATGACCCAGTCCACGCCCTCGCCTTCCTGACGAACGACTTTGCGGGGGCGGTTGGCGAAGTTGAGCGACCAGATTGTCGTCATGACGCCCCGCATGGCACTCGCCCAAAAGCCATCGCCGAGAACGATGAGCGCGTGCGCGAGCGTTTTGGGGCCGGTCGTGCGCGTGATTTCGAGTGCAACCCGGCGCGTCGCCTCCGACGGGAAATTTGCCGTCGGGTCGACCGCGACGATGGAGCCGCCTCCCTCCTGGCGGTACGCGATCAGCGCCTCGTGGCCGAGCAGCGTGGCCCGAATATCCTCGGGGGTGACGTTACCGAAGCAACGCATGATGAAAAACGCGTCGAGCGTCGCGATGGCGACCCCCGGGGATCGGTGATGCACGACGAGTTTGCCGGCTGGCCGTGACATTGGACGATTGTACATGAGCGAGGATCGACCGCCATAGACGGCGCAGGCCGTCCGTCAGGTCGGAGAACGTGGGCGCATCTGCGATGCGGGTTGCGCCATCCGGCGAAGGAACGGCCGGTGACACGGGTGCCTACCACGGTGCCATCGCCACGGAAAAGGTACTTAGCCCTAGAATTGGCGGCGTAACCGAGTGTCAACTTGCCATACGGCGCGATCGGCCTCGTCGCTGGCGCGGGGGGGTACGCTTCATCTTCGCGAGGCCTCGTGCTAAGAGCGACCGGTGGGCGCGCAAGCGACAATCCTCCGGTCGAGCTCGCGTCGGCGCTATGCGGTCGTCGGAGCCGCAGGCGCAGCTTGGCTCACCGCGGTCGGCATCGGTCCTGCGCGCGCAACGGATGACGTGGGTAGCGCGTTGGCCCCCGTAGGCGAGCCGACCGACACCGTCGAGAGCACGCCGCCCGTCGAGGATGGAGCCGCCACCGCGGTGCTCCCGCTGACGGCGGCGCCTTTTGCGGACGATCGCAAAGCGCAAGTGCGCGCCACCAGTCTTTTCGACGACGCGCGCAAGCGGACCATCTCCGAAGCGCGCGCCGATATGCGGTTGTTCGGCCCGCTATCGCTGCACGGCGGCGCCTTCACGGCCATGGGAAACGGCTACGTCAGCCCCCTCGTCGGGGCGCAGGTTCGCGCGCTCTCCCAAGATCGTCACTTCGTCGACGGCGCATTTTCGGTGAGCTACCTCGGTGAGGGTTTCAACCTCGTTCGCGCCGCGGAGCTGCGAGCGCTGGTCGGCCGGCACTTCGGCGACACTTCGCTCTATATGAACGCCGGGTACACACAGGGGCTCGAGCGCAACGAGCGCTACATCGACCTACGCGTGTCGGCACAACAACGTTTTTGGGATCGCCGGCTCTTCGTCGGCCTCGACTCACGATTGCGCGTCGATGCCGAGCGCGACGCCGACGAGCCCGAGCACGAGCCGGAGACGGATCTTTTGGCGGGGCCGGTCGTCGGACTCACGCTCGGCAACGTCGCGCTGTCGGGCTTCGGCGGCGTTTCCGCGGTCCGCTACCGCGACCAGAGTCCCAGTCGCGCGGGCGCTTTCGCCGGCATCGGCATCGGAGCCGTGCTTTTCTAAATCAGGGTCCGCCGTACTGCGTGATGAGCGCGTCGGAGAGCACGTGCGAGCGGGCAATGGAGTCGTAGACGCCCACGGTTTTACGCGCGACGCGCAGCTTCAGGGGATCGTCCTTGCTGACCGCATAGAGGCCCATACGGATGTCCATGCCGTGGTTCCATTCGACATTGTCCATGAGCGTCCAATAGAAATAGCCGCGAACGTCGGCGCCGGCGTTCATCGCATCCGCGGTCGCTTTCAAGTTTCGCACGAGGCACCTCGGGCCAGAGCCGTCGTCGGCAGGATCGCCCGTGCCATTCTCGGTGATCATCACGAAGCGGCCGAGGTCCTTGTTGACGTATTGCAAAAACGCCGCAAGTTTGTCGGGCTGGTTGTCGGTCTCCACCATGGTCAGCGGATTGACGGTGAAGAGCGGCGACAGATCGGGCAAGAAAGAGACGGGCCACCCCGTCACCTTGAGCCCGCCGTACCAATTCACCCCCACGTAATCCATGCGGTTGGCCAGATCGGGGCGTAGCACGGTGGTCCCGTCGAGGTTCTCGTCGTAGTGGCCGATGGCGACCGCGTTGAGGTAAGCGCGGTTCCAGAGGTAATCGAGGTTCTTGGCGCCCTGGGTATCGAGCGGTCCCGCCGGCTCGATGGGGACGAGCGGATAGACCACGCCCACCCAGCTCGCGGTGCCGTCGCTGTCGGCATCGACGGGGTCGTTTTGCTTCACGGCGTCGTACATGCGCGCGTGCGCGTCGATGAGCGCATGGAACACGATCTTGGCGTCCTTTTGCTGGAGCAGGACGGCGGGCGGATGCGATCGCGCCGCGGTCGGCTCGAGATAACCGAAGACCATGTTTTGCAGCGGTTCATTGACGGTGGCCCACCAATCGATCTCGCCGCCGAACTCGCGCGCGCAGAAGGCCGCGTATTTGGCGATCTCGCGCACGGCGCGCTCTTGATCGACCCATCCTTTGGGCGTGCAATTGGCGTAATCGACGTGACATCCCTTGGCGTCGTGGATCCAAGTCGGTAGCGCATAGTGATAGAGCGTTACGAGCGGGCGAATGCTGCGCTTTTTCAGCTCGGCAAAGATGGCGTGGTAGCGCGCGATGGCCGCGGGGTTGGCAATGGCTTTGAGCGCGTCGTAGCCGTCGATGCCATCGGTCGGCGTGGGGAAGATGCGGCTCCATTCCAAGCTCAAGCGCATGGCTTGGTGATGCAGCTCTTCTTGGACGCGCCGAATATCGTCGGGATAAAGCTCCCAAAAGCCGGGACCGACGACGCCCGGGTCTTGTCCACTCAAGTGGGCGTTGGGATCGCCGACGGTCTCCGGCGCCGTACTGAACACGTACCAATCGGAATTGGGGTCGTCGCATGCAGCGCGTCCGATCGTCGGGCATCCCATGTCCGCTTGAAATCCAGCGATCGCGGTGCCGAAGACAAACATGTCTGGAAAGCGCACGCCGGTGGGAGCTCCGTCGCCGGGCGCGTCACCCACTCCGTCGGTAGAGCGACCGTCGACCGTCGCGCTCTCGCTCTCACCCACGTCGCTGGCGCGCGCGTCGGCATCGATGGGTCCATCGGGCACGGTGCGCGCATCGCCGTCGCTTGCGACGCTGACATCTTCACGGTCCGCCGTCGCCACGTCCACGGTGCCCGCATCGGTGGCGTCACGAGCTGCGTCGAGGGAGATGTCGACGAGTGAACCTCGGTCGGCGGCAACGTCCGCCGGCGGTGTCGACCCGTCGGCGGGGCCCGCCATCTCTTCATTGCCGGCGCAGGCGGCGAGGCACAGTGCCGTCACCCATGTCGCATGGCGAAGAAAGACGGCCATTGCACTTCCCGGCGGAAGGACGAAAACTGACGTTACCGCCATGTCCACATCCTCTACTGGCGCGGGCTAGCGAACGCAAAGGCGATAGACGAATGGCCGTGTAACCGCTTACCAGCCGCCCGTCGTCGTTCCGCCGCCCCCTCCGGGCGGTGGCGTGAGGCGCGAGCAGGTGGAAGCCTGTGTTCCCGCTCCCATTGCGGGCACCATCGTGCCACTCACATTGATGTTACCGCTCGCATCGAAGGCGAACGTCGAGTTCATGGACGATCCGTTCACCGTCGCCGATCCGGATTTGTACGTCAGCACGATGCCGCTGCGAGTGGTACACGTCTGGCCTTCGCTCAAGGTTGCGCTCGAACCGTTGCTCGTGAAGGACACCTTGCAGTTCGCGCCGCCGTCGGACTCGTGATTGGCGGTGAGCACGCCGCTCGCCGCGCTGATGCTCAAAGTCGACATCTCGCTGCTCATCTGCATGCCAGCGCCCGGCGGTGACGTGAACTCGAACGCCAGCAGCTCGGAACACGTCCATCGACCGACGAACGGATCGGTCGGAGGAGCGGAAGAGGTAGAGTCGCCGCTGCACGCGGCGCTGGCGACGACACCGACGAGGACACCGACGAGCATCAGCTTGCTCATGACACGATACCTCCGCGAAGAAGGAACAACCTCCTAGGCTACCAGCCACATTACGAGGAGACCAGCTTCGATGCCGGCGCTCGCGACGGGTCGTTCTTTTTCAAGATGAGCAGGTTGCCTCCCAGACAGAGGGCCGCCCCGAGGACGGCCGACACGCTCCAGCGGTAGCCCTCCAGCACAGTGGACAGCCCCAGCGCCACCACGGGGGTCACGATGCCGACGTACCCGGCCCGATCGGCCCCAATGTCGCCGGCGAGGGTCAAGTAGGAAACGAAAGCGACGACGGAACCGAACACGGCGAGGTAGGCGAGCGATAAGAGATAGGCGGGCGTCGCCGAAAACGTCCAAGGGACGCCGGTAACCACGGCCCACGCCCCGACCATGAGCGCGCCGTAGAGCATGGCGAAACCGGTCGACGCCTGAATCGGCAATCCGACGCGATGATTGTGCGCGGCAACGAGGTTGCCGATCGATGCGATGACCGTCGCCAACGTAGCCAGCACGAGCCCGGTGGCCTCGACGGCGCCGCCTTCGAAGCGCGCCAGCTCGGGCCAGAAGAGAAGGGCAACACCACCGACGCCGCAAATGGCGCCCGCCAGCATCTTGAAACGAATGGGCTGCGCGAAAAAGAGTCGCAACCCAATGATGTTGAAAATGACGATGATCGAGAAAACGACGGCGACGAGCCCCGAGGCGAGAAAGCGCTCGCTGTGGTAGATGAGCACGTAGTTGGCGGCGAACATGAATGCGCCCTGCACCGCCATGAGCGCGTGCTCGCGCGCCGTGTAGTGCAAGCGAACGCGGCGTACCGCGCAAAACGAGAGCAGCAGCGCCGCGGCTAATGCGAAGCGGTACGCAACGGACACCTCCGGCGCGACCGCGCCGAGCTGGTAGCGGATCACGAACCATGTCGAACCCCAGATGACCGAGGAGACGAGAAAGAGGCCGTTGGCACTCCGCATCGCGCCCTCTTACCACTACTTGCGACGATTCTCGTCGTAAGATCGCTCGCTCAGTAGCGCGCGGGCAGCCTAGTCGAATCTCACAGACCGTTCAGCTCGCGCACCACGGTGAACAGATCGCCGACCGCGTAGTGGCTCACCGCGACGAAGTTGGGCAGCTTGCCGCTTTCCATCTGGCACTGCCGCGCGCGCGAGAGGAGCACGTCGTGCGCGTTGGCGGTGCGGCTCAGGTTCTCGTCGGGAAGCGGATTTTCCAGCCAGTGGTTCATGAGAAAAAGTGCATTTTGCCTGGTACCGCGATTTTGCTGACACGAAAAATCGCTCGTCGATTTGAACGAATAGGGCGTATCCCACGCCAGGTCGTAAAAGTGATGATAGAAACCTGGCGGAGGCGCGCCCGACTCCGCGCCGACGAGCACGCGCCGGCCGCTCGCGATCATGGAACGGAGAGTTGGCCAAGGCGCCCCAGCTGGATGTGAGTACACGAAATCGGAGAGCCCGCTCGCGTTGAACGCCGTCTCGGTGTCGGACGCGGAGATGTGATCCTCGATGATGAGCGTCAGCACCTCGTTGGGGTTGTTCTGAAGAAAGGTGGTGATGTCGCGCAACGCGTCTTCGAGCAGCTTGCTGCCGAGAAGACAAGACGTGTGACATAGGTACGTGGTTCCCAGGTACGAATACGTGTCGAGCAGCATGGCGCGAATGCCGTCTTCGAGCTGGCGTTTCATTCCGTGCTGTTGATTCGCCGCCACCCAACCGTCGTCGGCGTTGGACATGGCGTTGTGCGCAGTCGGAAACACCACTTCGTCGAAGCGGCGATCACAAAGTGCCTCGTACCCATTGCAGCGCAGGGGCGCGTCCTCTCTTGGATCGCCGTCGGGCGCAGCACTGTCGGCCGTTGCGCCGTCGACGACGCTCGACCCTTCCCTGCCCACTACATCCGGGAAAACAGGCGCGTCGGGCTGGGCTCCATCGGCAACACCGGCATCTCCCGAAATATCGGCGGCACCTCGACCGTCGGCGATATCGGACACGCCGCGATTGTCGGCAGACGTGTCGGAGATCGTCGGCCGATCGGGCGCTTCGTCGACATCGATGCCGATCGGCGCCTCGCCAGGATCCGCGTCGCTGCTCGCTTCGACGTTCGCGTCATCGACGGAGGCGTCGGCACTGACGGACGCCTTGGCGGAGGGCGCGTCGGAGCCGCAGTGCGCCGCGCCGCTCAGCGCGCCGATCCCCATCAAGGCATAGAGCCGCCTTGCCGTCGCCGCGAGTGGCTTAGCGGGCGACGCAAACAACGCGAAACGTCGGTGTCTCAACCATTCCCAAGCTACTCGAAGGCCACAGCGATTGTCACTTGTCTATTCGAAAAACTGCTCCCCACACACATGCGACGCTCGTGATCCTGCGAGGATCGATGAGCGCGACACCTTCGGTGGAAGCCATCACGAGGGACACTCGTTGCCGTCAGTCTCCACGACACGCTTGAACACATTGCTTTCGTCCTCGAGCGAAAGGAAATTCATCACGTTATCGTCACGGACGAGAATACACGGGCGGTCGGCGTGATCTCGTGATCGCGATATTCTCCGAAGCACGAGCCCCTTTGTAGGCAGGCTGACCGCACGCACTCAGGACGTCGCTACGCCAAAAATCCGTGCTCACCAATTGATGACACGCGGGCTTTGCTCGATCAGCGAGACGACGTCGGTGAAGCAGCCGATCGGATGCTCGAGCAAGGCGTTCTGGCCTGCCGATTCTCGACGACGGCGAGCATGCTCTCGGCAACGTAACGTGGCGGGACCTTCTCCGAGCGCTGCTCGCTCGCGATGCGGCAACGCCAGCTGGCAAGGCGAGCGATCACAATCAGGCGCTTTCTCCGGTGCCGCCGCTCTCCCCGCCGCTCTCGTAGAGCCCGCGCTTTTTCAGCAGATCGCGCAGGTGATGACGCGCCAAATCGGCTTCACGGGCCGCCCGTGAAAGATTTCCACCGCACCGACGCAACATCGTTTCGAGGTAGGCTCGCTCGAAGCGCTCGATGGCGCGCTGCTTGGCCTCGGAGAACGTTCCCCCGAGATCGAGAGGATTTCGCTCGGCCTCGCTTCCGCGAAATCCATACCCTTCGCCAGCGATGTCGCGCACGCGAATGACATTGTCTTCGGAAAGCGCTGCCGCGCGCACCAAGATGTTACGAAGCTCGCGCACGTTGCCGGGAAGGGGCCGGCGCGTGAGCTCGGCCGAAGCATCTTCCTCGAGCGAGGCGGGTTGCTCGCCGGGAAGCGCCGCCTGCATGAGAAAATGGCGCGCCAGCTCGGGAATGTCCTCCGGCCGGTCGCGTAAAGGTGGCAGAACCACCCTGACCTGAGCCAGTCGGAAGTACAGATCTTCGCGAAACCGGTTGGCTTCGATTTCGAGGCGCAGATCGCGGTGCGTGGCGGCGACCACGCGCACATCGACGGACACGATCTCCTTGCCACCCACCCGCGTGAGCTCGCGCCGCTCGAGTACGCGCAGAAGCTTCGGCTGAAGTGACAAAGGCAGCTCACCGACCTCGTCGATGAACAGCGTGCCCCCGTTGGCGCGTTCGAACGCGCCGACGTAGCGCGCATCGGCGCCGGTGAAAGCCCCGCGCTCGTGCCCGAACAGCACGGATTCGGCAAGGGTCGCCGGGATGGTCGTGGCGTCGAGCACGGTAAACGACGCATCTTTTCGCGGACTGTGCGCGTGGACGGCGCGGGCGGCTTCTTCTTTTCCGGTGCCCGTTTCACCCTGAATGAGAAGGCTCAGCGGCTTGGCCGCAATGCGCGCCAAGACGGCGAAGAGCTCGCGCATTGACGGCGTACTTCCGATCAACCCGGCGAAACGCGTGACCGTCGGCACTTCCGACGGTGCGACACGCTCGTCCGCTTCGATGGCGAGGAGCGTTTCGCCCACGCGCAGCGTCGCACCCGGGCCGAGCTCGGCCTCGATGAGACGATGATCGCCGAACCAGGAGCCGTTGGTGCTGCCCGCGTCACGGACGAGCACCCGCCCGCCCGCGCGCCGCGTGAGCTCGAGATGCACGGCCGAAACACGGGGGTCGGCAAGAACGAGATCGTTGGTGGGATGGCGTCCAACCGTCGCCTGCGTCCGAACGAGAGCGATGGCGGCGCCCTGACTCGGTCCCGCGACGGCAACGATCCGCCCCACGACGGCCCCGGGCGTCGTTTCCCGACGCTGTACTTCGGTAACCGCTACGTCCGATCGCTTTGGCTCTGTGCTCATGGCAGCTTGACGACTCGCGTGATCCTATCGCCGGGTCGCACTTCCAGGTTGAAGGTTTTCGATCCGAGGCCGTCGCGCCAAACCTGTATGCGGTGCGAGCCGGGCGTCACTTCGCGCCCGAAGATCGGCGTCGCTCCCACCTTGACGCCGTCGATGGCTACATAGGCGAAGGCAGGCTCCGAACCGATATCGAGAATACACTTTTCCTTGGTCACCTCGGCCCCAGAACGCTCCTCGTGCGGATGCGAGCCGCTCGAGGCCGACGGCGAGCTGGGTCGGGGCCTCCGCGCTGGACGATCCTCTCCCTCGCGGGGTCTGGTTCCGGCGCTCACGGGTTCCGGCGTCGTCACCATCACCGGTTCGGGCGTGGGTGCAGACGTGACGCCGACCGGCGTCTCCGAGGATGCGCGGGAAAGCGTGGCGCCCATCCCAACCTCTCGATGAAATCCGAACTTCAAACCTAGAAGGGCCGCCACCAAGACGCCCCCTACCGTCATTGCATAGATGAGCGGCCTTCGCCGATAAAGAATGGCGGTCTGTGACGCCGGCCGGGGCGGGGCATGCTTGGGGATGGCGAGCAGGTACGATCGCGCCCACGCTGCCATCTCACTGTCAGCTGGAAGGCCGCCGACCATCGCCGCTACCCGCTCGAGTTCGCGCAGCATCATCTCGGCGTTCGGGAATCGATCGGCCGCTTCCGCCGCCAGCGCGCGATCGACGAACTCGACGAGAGGGAACGGTGTTTCGGGCCGGGCCGCGGCCAGAGACTGCACGTCGCCGGCGCGCGCGCGAGCCAGCGCGATCCGAGCATCCTCGTCGTTGTAAATCGGCACGCCGGCCAGCATTTCGTAGAGGATGGCGCCCGCCGCAAAGAGATCGGTCCGCGCATCCACCGGCGCGCCGCGTGCTTGCTCGGGAGCAAGGTAGGCCAGTGTCCCCTTGATGCTTTGCCCGGTGGTCGCCGCTTGCGATCCCGAAACCGCACGAGCCAAACCGAAATCGGTGAGCTTGACGCGACCATTCATGTCGACGAGCAGATTGGCAAGACTGAGATCGCGATGGATGAGTCCGAGAGGGCGCCCCTGTTCGTCGCAGAGGGAATGGACACCGACGAGCGCGCACAAGAGGTCGCGAATGATCCCCAGCGCGATCGGTATGGCGACGCGCGCGCCACCGATATAGGCGAGGTCGGCCCCCTCGATGTATTCGAGAACGAGGCACGTGCCTTTCTCGTCACGCGTGACTTCATGGATGCCGATCACGTTAGGGTGCGTGATACGCGATAAAAGCCGCCCTTCCCGCTCGAATGCTGCGGCGATAGAGGCATTGCGGGCGGCGTGAGGCAGCAGCCGCTTGATCGCCACAGCGCCTTGCGGGCCGTGGGCCTTCCAGACCTCGGCCATGCCCCCCATCCCGAGGAGAAACTCCTCACGATAACGAGGGACCGGCATCGTCTGATAGTAGCGGAAAACCAGATGTCATCGCATCTCGGTGCGCGGACGACACTGGGCGGACGGTGTAGGTATGGCGATTCGATTTGCACCCCGATAAGCTCGTCCGCGTGGGTAGAGCTGCCTTTGCGATCGTCGCCGGCTTGCTGCTGCAATCCACCGTTGCACGCGCCGATCGCCTGGCGATCGTACCGCTCGCCTCGCCCGGGCGCGATGCACCGTTGGCCGCCGCCGATCAGCTCGCGGCAGATCTCATCGGTCGCGGTCATCGCGTCATCTCCGGCCCGGATGCGATGGCGCGCATCGTCACCGGCAACGAAGGCGCCGGGGGCGATTGGGCCGCGGAGCTCATCGCCACGACGCGTGCGGCGCGCGCGGCGCTCACCCGGCTCGATCGCGCGCTCGCGTCGAGCATGGCGCACCGGATCGGGGCCGAGCTGTGGCGATTGGGCGGCGGCGCAGCAGGGCCGGAGGTATTGGTCGAGTGGTGCTTGCTCGAGCGCCAGCTCTCCCTCACCGCGTCGGACGCCGCTCGCGCGCGGGCATGGCTCGACCTAGCCGTGACTTTCGGATCATCGCTCGAGCTCGATCCTCTCAGCCATCCGGAAGATGAACGCGACCTCTTTGCGCGCAGACGTGCCGCGCGTAGCGGCGAGACACCGGGCACGCTGTCGGTCGAGACTACGCCGGCAGCCGCGGAAGTGTGGGTCGATGGCGTGCGACGATGCGCGAGTCCTTGCTCGATCAAGCTCGCGCCGGGGCGCCACCTTTTACGAGCATCGTCGCCGGCGCACGCTCCCGCCGCCGCGCAAGTGGATCTCGCGGCGGGGGACATCGGATCGCGGCGCTTGGGCCTTACGGCCGCCTATTCAGGCGCTAGCGTGCACGCCATCGAGGCGATGATGGCTGACCCCAGCCGTCGCGCCGAGGGCGCGAGTGCGCTCGAACCGATGGCCCGCTTTCTCGACGTCGATCACGTCGTGGCCATCGTCCCCGAGGGCGACAAAACTCGCCTGCTCTTCGCTCCTCCGGCGGCGGGCCGGCGCCCCCTCGGCCCGGCCGTCCCCGAGTCGGCCTTGTCGGCAACGGCGGCCGAACAGCTTCGTCCCATCGCCCCCACTTGGGAAGAGGGCAAGCCCTGGTACGGCAAGCCCACGACGTGGCTCGTGGGGGGCGGTATCGTAGCGGGGATTGTGGCGGGAATTCTGATCTACCAAGCATCTGGGTCGACATCGACGGGTAGGCTGACGGTCACTTCGGACCGCCCGCCGCTTCCATGAAGACAATTCTGGCGTGCCTCGGCGCGAGCGTGTTGATCGCGTGCGGCGATCCATCCAGCACAGATGCCACGCTCATCGTCGATGCACCGCCGAGCGGCGACACCAGCTGCGTCGGCGTGGCCGGCTTCGACGTGACCATTGCGCCGGTGGGCAAGGCGGAGCAAACGGCGCAGCTCATAGGCCCGGCGCCCATTCTCGATCCCAAGGACTGCAAGCTACCTCGTTCGTTCGGGATCGCCGACCTCGACATCGACGTTCCCGTGGACGTCACGATCACCGGCTATGACGGAAGCGGCACTGCGGCGCGCGTCAACGGGAACCAGCGCATCCAAAACTTGCGAGAGAGCTCGGCTCACCTCGCACTAAGCCCGATAAGCTCGCGCAACACGCTCCTCGTCTTCGATCGCAAACCCCTTCTCGGTGCCGCGCGCTGGGCGGACGTGACGTCCATGCTCATTCGCAAGCAGATGGGATCCGAGGATCTTCTCACCGTCGATCGTTCGAGCGCGGGCGACTATTTCGATCCCGAACCCGGCGCTTACGGTATTCCGGCGCTCAAGCCGGACGGTACGGGCATAGGAATAGGGACGGTTCTCGTCGTGACTTTCATCCTCGAACAAGGTGGGAAAGTCGACGCGCGGATCACCATCATGCAATGGACGGGCACGCACTACTTGGCGAACTAGCAGGGAATACCGCGTCCCGTACGAGCGTAGCCGGTCAGTAGAATGGCCAACTGGCCACTCGACTGACCACCTCACCCTGACGGCAACGGCCCCCGAATGGCCAATCGGCGCCAAAAACACGCCGTTCGGAGTGCGTCGATGGCGTCCAGATGTGGTCTCCGCCTTGCACACGATGGACGACGAAGGCGAACCGCTGCTCTCCATGGCCGCCCGAGGGAGATTCCTCATGTCGACACGCTTCTGCTGGCTTTTCATCGTTGGGCTGATCGCCGCAAGCTGCGGCGGCGAGACGTCCGATAGTCCATTGAGCGAAAAACGGCCGGATGCGAGCGCATGCGGTGCGACGGGACTGTCGTGCGGCGCCGGCAACGAGTGCTGCTCGGGGATTTGCGATTCGGTCCTGCACACCTGCGCGACGACCGTCGGTCGATGCGTGACCGCGGGTGGAAGCTGCAACGCGGCTACCGATTGCTGCTCTTTTGCCTGCAATGGCGGTGTATGCGACGGCAAGGTCTGCGTCTCCGACCATGGAGCGTGCGCTAGCAGCGGCGAATGCTGCGGCGGCAACTGTTCCGGCGGCAAGTGCGAGCCGCTGAGCGGCTCGTGTCGCACCGCGGGCAACGCGTGCACCGCGAATGGCGACTGCTGCTCGAAATTTTGCAAGGCGGGCGTCTGTGACCTCGGTGGGTCGTGGTGCGTCCAGGATGGAGACGTATGCTCGAACGCGCATGATTGTTGTGGCGGTCTCTGTAACGTCGCCGCCGGCGGTACCCTCGGACGCTGCGAGACGCCGAAGCCGGGCAGCACGCGCTGCAGCGGCGGCGTCGACGGCACGGTCTGTAACGGATGCAACGATTGCTGCAGCCGCGTCTGCGTACCGTACGGAACCAGCGGCGTTAAGATCTGCGAGCGCGCGAATGGATGCCACATCGACGGCGACCTCTGCGCGCGCGACCAGGACTGTTGCGGTAACGATCAAAGTCTCCCCACGTCAGGGAAGAACGTGCAATGCGTGCGCGAGAATCCCGCCGACGTCGTGGGCGTCTGCCGCAACCCGATGGGCTGCTCACCGGACGGCAACGTTTGCCACTACAAGCAAGACAGCCGCTACGCGTGCGTCGTCTCGTCGGCCCCCAACAACTGCTGCGCGGGCGTCGGCAATTCCGGCGCATGCCAGCTCGACGCGCTCGGCGTGCCGCGATGCGGGGGCGGCACATGCCGACCGAGCGGCGACACCTGCGCCTTCACCGGTGAGTGCTGCAATGGCGCCCCGTGCGTCCCCGATAGCACGGGGCAATTGCGCTGCACCAGCACGCCCGACGGCGGGGGCCCCATCTGCATTCCCTCCGGAGGAAGCTGCACCGTAACGGCCGATTGCTGCGCGGGCAGTGTTTGCCATCTTCCGCCCGGGTCGACGGCGGGCACCTGCGCTCCGCCACCTCCGCCGCCGTGGGATGCGGGTGTACCCGACGGCGGCAGCTGCGCCGTGTACGGGCAGTCCTGCACGCAAGCGAGCGATTGTTGCAATAACATCCCGTGCCTCGATCCCGGTTACAATCCGTGCGCCGCGGGATCGACCAATTGCCATTGCTACATTCCCGTCAAGTGACGGGACGGGCGAGCCGCGTCCGGTAGAACACCGCGACGCGGCTCAGCCGTGAACGAGCTGCGCCACGATCACGGCAAGCGCGACCGAGATCGCGACGGCCATCGCCAAGCTAGCGACACGGCGCTCGCGCGGACGCACCCGGCGGGCTTCCGGCAACCCAAGCACGAGCGCGGCCGCGATAGACACGAGGGCTGGCACCGCCGTGTTCAACATGGCCGATGCAGCGCCCGCCACCGCTGTGCCAACGCCACACAGTAGCGCCGCACGCACGAGCGAAAGACCGTGGCCGGCGACCGCGCCAAAAACGATGGCCATGAAGATCAGATCGCCGACACCGAGCGCGGGCGCGACGCTCGATGTTCCCGGCACCGGAAACGCGATGGCCACCACGGAGAGCGCACGCTCGTTTTCGGCGATGACGTGCGTCGGCCCGAAGCGCGACACCATCGATGCGGCGTCGGCGCACGCAACCACGACGCACGCCGGCAACAAATGCCCGGGATGCTCGATGCGCCGCCCGATCGACGTCCCGATGGCCCACGCCGCTGCCACCAGCGCGGCATCGACGGCGATGGCGGCGACCACCGCCGTGATGCCCGTCCACGCCAAGATGGCGAGCAAAACGACGGCCGTGACACCCACCGCCACACGCCAGCCCGTAGCCGGGTACGAACGCGCGGCGATGGCGAGGGCGGCGACGCTCGTCGATGCTGCCCCGCCGAACACGATGAGGCTGGCGCTTTCGTCGCCGCAATGAAAGTACGGCAGCGCCATCGCCGCGATGGCGACGACCAGCGGCGTCAGGAGAAGGCCAGACACTGCCGTTGGCCAGCGCGCGCTCGACGGCAGATCGGAACTCGGAGCTTTCGCCGCGAGATCAGGGAGCGCCAAGGCTCCCCCGCGCTAGCGCACCCAGCCGATTTCGCGGGCGGTCGTGGCTCCGACCTTGAGATCCGAGAGCGACTCGGGCGGGCGCTCTTCGGTCGGACTGAGCGCCACGTTCCTGGCCATGACTTCGGCATGGCGTTGCGGATAAAGCGGCCTCTGCTCCGGCTCGGCCAACCCCTCGGGCACGAGCGATCGCCCCGACGCGTCGTACTTGTCTTTGGCTCCGAGCAGATGCAAGAGTTCGTGCGTCGTCACGAAGAGCGCAAAGTCGACCATCGTGCGATCGAGCTCCACCTCGACCACGCCTACGGTACCGCCCTCTTGGCTCGCCCCTTCCACGCTCCCACCCGACGCGAATTTCGGTGAGCGGGCTACGAGGTAAAGCGTCGCATCGAAGCTGCTCGCTTCGACAGCCGCATCGGCATTGACCCCCCGCACGAATCTCCAAAGATCGAAATTATACCTGGCGAGGTCGAACAATCCTTCCAAAGGTTGGTGGGGCGGCGCTCGCCGAAGATCGACAGGTCCTTTCACCACGAAATGAAACGGCTTGGGAGCGTCCGGGTTGCGGCGATGAAACTCGCCGGCGAGGCGCTCTTCGAGCGCCACCACGCGCGTCTTCAACATCTCGATCGCGCCTTCGTCGACCTTGTCGTTTCGCACCACGATGAGGGCGACTTCGAGCGTGTCGACCCATTGGTTGCGCGCCCGCCTTCGCTGGATGTCGCATCCCGCCCAGATCAAGACGGCGACCAAGATGCTGAGAAGGATCGAGACGCGCACACGGAAGAAAGCGCGTGAATCGAATCGATGCCAGCGCTCGGGACCGGGCGACGTCATTCCTTCGATGACGGGATCCGAGGCCACTGCGCAGCGGGCGTTTTCGCCAGCGAAACGCGCGGGCGGAGACACGCTGCGGAAGCGTCGATGCCGAAGGAACGCGAACGGGCCGTACATGTAGCGAGCTAGCGTACAAAGTAGCTTACATAGGCGTCTCGTCACGCCCTCAACGGAACAAGCGCGCCAACACCGGTGAGAACGACATGAAAAATGCTAGTTATTACGTTCGGTTAGCGAGACCTCCGGACCTTGTGCTGGGGGCGAAAAACACACCTCTATAGGGGGGTCTTCGGGGGTTCGTGGATCCATGGAGCGAGCCGCCGCGGCTCAGCTGTTCGCATTCTTTTTGGGGCCAATGCCGAGGAGCGTGCGACCGCGAGGGCCACCGGTCGAAGATCGGCCAACCGGTTCCGGCTCGATGCCGAGCCCCGACACGCCACCCGAGACGACGAACGTCATCAGGTCCGTCGTCGAAATGGCGAGTGGTTCGACTTGATCGCGCGGCACGATGACGAGGTTGCCGGCGAAGTTATAAGACTGCGGAAAATACACCGCGACCTGATCACCCATCCCGAGCGCTTCGAGTCCATCGCGCGTGACGAAACCGAGCGCGCGAATGCGACTGCCCGGGACGAGCACGACGGCGACGGGCCGATCGAAGCGCTTCTTGTCGCCGACGAACGCGTTGATGAGATCGCGAATCGACGTGTAGATGAGTTTCGCGAGCGGCACCCGCGTGAGCCAGCGCTCGGTGACCTCGAGGACTGCGCGGCCGACGACGTTCGACGTGAGAAAGCCACCGAGCGTGATGAAGATGACGGTGAGAGCGAAGCCGAGCCCCGGCACGCCCACCGGCACCAGGTGATCGATCGTCGTGAAGATCAGAAAGGCGATGTAGATCGTGGCCGCGGCGGGCAAGAGCACGAGACAACCGCGCCAGAAATATCCGAACAGCGTCTTCATGGTTCGCCTATACCGCGTCCGCGACCGCCGGTAACGGCATTGCCGAAAATCGACAGTGTGGGCGCTTTTTCTCGGCGTGCTTGCGACAATTCACCACATCGTTGCGACAATTCACCGCGGCCGCAGCGCGACATCGCCGAGTAGAGTGACGCCCATCGACCTCTTACGAAGGAACTACGCCATGAACAGCGCGACGCGATCATCGAACTCCTCCCTGCGGCGCGGCCGCATTCTTGGGCCGCTCTTTGCCGTCGGTCTCGTCTTCGGTCTCTCCGTGCAAGCGTGCGGCGGCGACGATGACACGACGACCGCCGGAGGCACCGGAGGCACCGGCGGATCGGGCGGATCGGCTGGTTCGGCGAAGGGCGGCACGGCGGGAACCGGCGGGGCATCAGGATCCGCGGGAACGGGCGCGGCGGGCAAAGGCGGAGCGGGCGGCAGCGCGGGCGCGACGGGTGGAACGGGCGGCGCCGCCGGCGCGGGTGGAAAAGGTGGAACCGCGGGTGCTTCGGGAGCCGGCGGCAAAGGTGGAACGGCTGGCGCTTCGGGAGCGGCTGGCGCAGGTGGAACGGCCGGAGCCGCTGGTTCTTCCGGCGCGGCGGGATCGGCGGGTAGCGCGGGATCCGGAGGCGCAGCAGGGACCGACGGAGGAACACCAGACGGCAGCGCGGGCACGGCGGGATCAGACGCGGGCGACGGGGGCACGACACCGGATGTATCGTCCGATGCGAGCAGCGACGCGCGCACCGACGCAGTGGCAGATCACACCGACAGCGGTTCGACCAGCGACGGAGGGGATGCCGGCGCGTGCAGCAACTATTGCGACATCGTGCAAACGACTTGCGCGAGCTACGCGGGGTACCCGTTCGGCGCGGCAGGGTCCTGCCTGACGGCTTGCAATGGCTACACCTCCGTGGAGCTCTCGTGCTGGACGTATTACGCGAATCTTGCGAAAAACGTGGCGACCGAAAAGCAGCACAATTGTGAGCACGCCTGGGGCGCCCACGACACCGACGAGTGCCCCCCCTAGAGGGCGCCGTCGATCAGCGCACGTCGATGGGGCCGTTGACGGTACGGAGGCGCAGCTCGCCTCCCCCTTTGCCGAGACGGCCTTCGACGTGGTTCTCCTCGACACGCGCCCCATCCATCTTGGGTCCGACGCGAACCGATCCGTGCACCGTGTCCGCGCGGAGCTCGGCGCCGATGTCGGGGGGAAGCTCGACTTCGAGACGGCCGTTGACGCTCTCCAGCGCAACGGTACCGCTCCAAGACTTGGCGCCGATCTTGGCCCGGATCGGCCCGTTGACGGTGCTGGCGCGCGCCAAACCGGTTGTCTCGATGTGGACGGCGCCATTTTGCGTATGCGCTTCCACCTCACCTTCGAGGCCCTGCGCTTCGACCGAACCATTCACGGTCCAGCCGGCGAACTTCGTGCGGGGGGGCACCTGCACGATCAGCTCCACCGAGCCGCCGCGCATCCCATTCTGCTGACTGCACTCGTCGCCCTCGTCACCGTTCGAACCGCGCTCGCGGTGGATGCGGTGCTCGGTGAATTCGTTGTCGCCGTGCTCGTGATCGTCGTCACCTGCGGCGGGAGCCACGCAGATGAGCGTAAGGTCGCCCTTCTCGACGACATTCAAGCGTAGGGCCGCGCCGTGTCTGCTCTTGAACACGTTGGCCACGACGTCCGCTTCGTCCCCCGTGCCGAGAACCGCGCGCACCGGACCGTTCACCGCTCGCACCTCGAGATTCTTGGTCTTGCCGCGCCAGTGCAGCGACTGCCGCGGCGACCGTTGCGAATCCGAATTGCCCGCACCCGTGCTGGAAGACGATTGCACCGCCGGCGCGCCGGCGACCCCCGAATTCACCGATTTGCCGCCGCAGGCGATCACCGGCGCGCCAGCGAGGAGCAGCACCCAAAGTTTGCCGATGTTGGCCTTCATGATTCTCGAGCCTCCAATCATTTCTTCGCTTCCGCTTTTGCCTCGACCCGGATGTCGCCGTTGAAGGTGCGGCCGCGCACCTTGGCGCCACCGCTCCCCGTCCGGAAGTCGAGCGCCGAGGTGGATTGTCGCGCCTCTGATCCGAGCCTTGTTTCGAGCGTGCCGTTGAATGTGCGCAGCTCGAAATCAGCGTTGGTCGCGCGCGGGAGCCGCAGCTCGACGTCGCCGCTGTGCGTCTTGAATTCGAACGATCCTTGCCCCGAGATACCGCCCGTGAAGCGAAGGTCACCCGACACGGCGCGCATCTCGACCTCGGTGAAATCACCGCCTTCGAGCAAGCAGTCACCGCTGACGCTGTCGATCATCGCCCGGCCGCGAGCTCCTACGACGTGCACGCCACCGCTGATGGATCGCGCGTTCACCACCGCGCTCTTCACGTTGAGCTCGACTTGACCGTTCACGGAGTGGACATCGACATCGCTCGGGGAGCCGGACACGGTGATGTCGCCCGACACGGACTGCAGCCGCAGCGCACCGGTGACGTCGCGCACCTCGATCGTCGTACCCACGCCTTTCGCTTCGATGCGGCTTCCTTGGGGAACGTGGATTTCGAGCTCGGCTTCACTGTGGTGGCGCTTGCCGGAAACGCGCACCCGCGTGCGGTCGGCCGACGTCGACATCTCCAGCTCGGCGCGATCGAGCTGTCCCGTGACGTGGACTTCCGACTTGTTCCACGCCACGACCTTGACCGTCCCATTGGGGACATCGATGTCGACCACGCCGTTCGGTTTGGCTGCAGTCATCTGGTTGACAGGGCCATCCGTTCCTCCTCCGCGCGGCGGTGGAGGCGGCAACGGAGGTGCCGGCGGTACGGGCGGCAACGGTGGAGGCGGGGGGAGCGGAGGGCCCGCGGGTGGACGGAGCGGCGCAGGTGGCGTCGGATCGGCCCACGCGTCTCGCGGTGCGACGACGAGCGACGCCCCCAGGGAAAAGCCCGCCAAGGCGATGATGCCCGCAGCGATGCGTCTTTTCATGACGTCCTCGTGACGAGATCGACGACGACAGTGAGCGCCTCGATCTTCTGCTGGTATTCGTCCCAGAGCTGCGACCGGAGATCGACGCTGTCGGGATCGAGCGCGAGCGCGCGCTCCGTCGCTTCGATGGCTTGGTCGAGCACGCCGAGACTCTGGTCGATGCGCTGTGCGGCCGTGGCCGAGAGATAGCTGCGGTTTTCAGCCAACGAAGCTTCGAGTGCCACCACCGCAGCTCGATACGCGGCCCGCTCCTTGGTGTTTTCCAGCGGTTCGACAGCTGGCGCTGGCAGCGTCGGAACGGAGCTGGCGATCGCTACGGCGGACACCGTCGGAGACGGCCAAGGCCACGCCGGTCGGCGCACGCGACCCGAAACGAGGAGGGTCACGGCTGCGGCCGCGGCGATGAGCGAAGCGGCCCCTGTGACGACCCATTTTCGCCGGTGCGCCGCGAGAAAGGACGTCGTCCGCGGCGTGACGATGCGGTTCTCGATGTCGGTCCACAAATCCCGCTCGGGGTGCATGGACCGCGGCAGTTTCGCGACGCGGCGGTCGAGCTCGCTATCATCGCCCTGGCTCATGTCAGCTCCTTCTTCAAGATTTCGCGCGCGCGATGGAGGTGCGCGCGCGAGGTACCTTCGGCGATCCCGGTCAGCTCCGCGATCTCGTCGTGGCGATAGCCTTCGATGGCGTGAAGAACGAATACGGTTCGCGCGCCTTCCGGCAAAAGGGCGATGCAACGCTCGAGGTCGATGTCGCCGTCATCGGTGCGTTCGCGTGGGACCGCAGCGAGCGTCTCGTCGTCGGTGGTGATGACGCGCTTCGTTCGCCGAGAAGCCGCACGGCGCTCGGCCATCACCACAT
>Ga0193706_1000438_pt1 | contig 24611 bp, 16 predicted proteins | sample U3c1metaG_FD_160130 | JGI IMG/M metagenome (GOLD analysis project Ga0193706, IMG submission 160130) | Soil microbial communities from a riparian zone of the East river system, Colorado, United States - U3c1 | ecosystem: Environmental > Terrestrial > Soil > Riparian zone | place: USA: East River... | reverse complement strand
TGCGCCCCCCGGCATGAAAGAATTGAAAAAGAAACCCATGTAGTGCAGGCGTACCAAGGTAAAAAAGGGTACGTGCACGCTGCTCGCGACGAGCAGGAGCTGCAGCCGAACTGCCATCAAGAAGAGCGCCGGACCGAAGGCGAGGACCGCCAGCCCGAGCTTCGCGGCGTCGACGTTCTCGAGCAGCGTGCGCCAGCTGGGCAAGAGGGTGAACGGCGCGTTGCTTGGTGCCCCTGACGTACCTTGGATATCGTCCGTCGGAATTTCGAGCAGGTCGCCATCCTTGGTCCGCGCTCGGTAGGCGGCCGGGGGCGCTCCTACGCCGCGCGGCTTTTCCACGACGGTCAGGCGTGCGCCAGGGGTCAGCCGAATCGTCCGACCGTCGACCCCCTGCAGGACGAATTCTCGATGCGGGGGGATCCCGGCTACCGCGCCGCGACTGGCCAGCGTTGCCGCGGCGTCACCTTCCGCCGCCGGCGCCGCGATCTCGTCCGTCGTTTGGCTCTGACGGCGCGCGTATTCGAGGATGGCCGCCAGGATCGTGATTTTGACGATCACGACGACGGCCTTTCTGAGGCGAGGGTTCATCCGACGTTACGGGAACCCTTCTTAACATCGATTGCGGCGCAAGCGAGCCGAGCGTCGGAATGGTGCGGGCGCGCGCCTTAGAAGCTGCCGCCCAAGCCAATCTGACCGATGCCAATGAACGCGCGCGGCTCGAGCGCAGCAATGCCGGATTTCGCCGGAGGGGGCACCGCTCCGGCGATGTGACGGCCTGCGCCGTTCGACGCGCTCGCGCTCGAGCTCGCGGTAAAAAAGAGCACGGTTCCGAGCGCGACGCCTACTCCGCCGACGATGAACGCAGCGGTGGAGATGTTTCCAGCGGTCTTTCCAGACTCGAGTTTGTCGCTATCGCTCGATGGACAAACCGTCCCCTCGCAATTGAGCTCGTTCTTGGCCTTCATCGCCACCGCGCCGAAACCAGCACCGACGGCGAGCGCTACACCACCCACGGCCCAGGCGATGTAAGCGCCGGTTCGATTGGGCGCTGCGTTCGCCGCTCCGTTGTCCGCGCCGGCGTTGTAGCGCGTCTCGCGCACGGGGGCCGGAGCGCTCGTCGGGGGCGGATGCTGCGGTCCCGTCGCCGGTTCGGCCGGGCTCGGAGGGGGCGCGGGAGCGACGGCGTTGGGATCTGCATCGAGGCGGACGCTGACGGCCTTCCTCTCTGCTTCTTTGACGGAGACGCGCGCCGACGCTCGAAGGTACCCCGGTGCGCTCGCTTCGATGACGTGGTCGCCCGGATCTGTGGGTCGATCGGCGTCGAGAAGCGCGGGGGGCACGCTTTCGCCATCGACCGTCACGGTCGCCGCGCTCACCTCTTTCGGACCTTTCACGGAGATCATCAAAAAGGCGATCTTCGGCTTGGCACCGTCGAGGGCGTTTTGCGCGCGCTCACGTGCCTTCACGAGAGCGGGCGACGGGTTGGCGGGCACGGGCTCACGCAGAACCTTGCGCAGATTCTCCGTCCCGTCGACGAGCTTACCTAGCGTGATCTGGCATTCGCCGAGTCGCCCCTGCACGATGGCCGAGTGGTGTAGTTTCTCGGCGCGAGCGAGCTTGTCGACCGCTTCCGTGCATTTTCCAGCGTCGGCGAGCTTCAGCCCGTCGACCGCGAGGCCCCGTGCTGCCGCGGTTTCGGCTGAGGACGGCTCTTCCTGGGCAAACGCGGGTCGCACGGCAGTCGCCTGCGCCAACATCGCCGCTAGGGCGGCGCTGCAAACATATCGGGAAGAATAGACCACATGACGCGACGCCCCGGTCCGACCGACCATCAGCCCCTCTCCTTCACGTAGCTCTCGGCTGACGTTACCATCGCTTTCTTCGCGAGAACTAGTTTTCATCGAGCGCACATTAAATACGGGGGTGGATGTAGGCGCCAATGCGGCGAGCATCGATCGAGCCCGATCCTCGGCTGCGGCGACGCTCGGACCCGTCGGCGCGCCAAGCGGGGCGGAAGATGCCCGATGCAGTCAACCGGGTTTCAGCGGCTTCAGCGGCCAAAATCGCGGGAGGAGCGACCCGGCGGCGACGATAACGAATCGCAAATGCTCTCGCCAAAAACGCCGCCCGCACCGGCGGAAGACCATCGTCCCGTGCGTCGGGCGAGAAGCTGGCAATGCGCGCCCACCTCGTACCGACGCAGACGAATTGCAAACCATGTTATAAAAATGCGAGGATCTGCAGGAGTGGGTGCGAGGTCTGGCGTCCGACGCAAACGCGTAGGACTTACCGTTTCTTGACGGGGAATCTCGGCATGCGAGCGAAGCGAACATATTTCGTGTTACCCGCGGGCTTCATCGCCGCGTTGGGCCTCGCGGGTTGCAATTCGATTTTGGGGCTCAACCAGCTTTCGATCGGACTCGACCAGCCGGATGGGTCGATGATGAACGACGCGCCGCCCATCGGCCCCGTCATCGATGCAACGCCTGACGGCTACATCGGCGAATGCGTGACGAACGCCGAGTGCACCGAACGCGCCACTGCGGAAGCGACGGACGCGGGCACGCTCCCGGACGCAGCCGACGGCGGAGCGCGCGTCGTGCCCGCGATTTGCCAAAAGCCCGAAGCGCGCTGCGTCCAGCTGCTCAGCGAGGATTGCAACGACATCACCGGCAACTACCGAGACGACGACGCGATCATCCTCGGCACGTTGTTTTCGACAGTGGGCGCGCAAGCCGCGACGAATCTCCAGCGCCAGCGCAGTGCGACGCTCGCCATCGAACAAATCAACGGCGTGGGGGGCATTCCCGCAGCCACCCCCGGTGGCCCCCGGCGGCCCCTCGTGATGGTGTCGTGCGACGAGGCAACGAAGGTGATGCGCGCCGGCGCGCACCTCGTCAACGATTTGCGCGTGCCGGCAATCGTCGGTCCCAATACCAGCCAAGACACGATCGATCTTTCCAACAGCCTCACCAATCAAGCTGGAACCGTGCTCATGACGCCCACCGCGGTCGCCTCGAGCATTCCCGAGCTCATGGACAACGACATGACCTGGCTCATGGTGCCGTCCGACAAGCAGCGGGGCAGGCTGATGATCAACCAGATCAACCAGCTAGAGACGGAGCTCAAGGAGGCGCGCGGTAAAGCGACCATCAAGCTCGGCATCGTTTTTCGCAACGATGCGCTCGGGCAGGGCACGAGGAGCTCGCTCAACGACCTCGTCCTCAATGGCAAGCCGCTCAACGATCCCGTCAATGCCGGGTCGGTGACGGGCAACGTGACGATCGATGGCTACGACTTCGTGGCGCCCAATCAGGACGCGCTCGTCAACCGGTACGTCCAATTCGCCCCCGATATCGTCGTTCTCGCCGGGACCGCCGAAGCGATCACCGCCGTGCTGAATCCGATCGAACAGCGATGGGCCGACGCGGGCGGAGGTCGCCCCTACTATGTTCTCATCGACTCGGCCAAAGTCCCCGAGCTCATTGCCGCGGCGGCCAATCCCGATTTGCGGGCGCGCGTGCGCGGCACCGGGATCACGCCGGGGCCGACTTCGGATTCTGTGAAGACAGCGTTCGAGCTCGATTACCGGGCTCGCTATGGGACGTCGCCCACTGCGTCCGGTGTGGGACCGGCCTACGATGCCGCCTACGCGATTGCCTACGCCATGTCGGCGATTCCGCACGACGCCCCGGTCACGGGTCCCAACATCGCCAAGGGGTTACGCAAGCTCGCCGGTGGCGAAACCAAAGTGAGCGTCGGTGTCAGCGGGGTGCTGCCGGCGTTTTCCCGCCTCGGCGCCGGCGATAGCATCAGTGCGGTCGGCACCTTTCTTCCGCTCGAATGGGACGATCGCGGCGCCGTGGTGGGTGGGACCATCGAAGTCTGGTGCATCGGCTACCCCGCGAACAGCGCCGCCTACGAGAGCTCCGGCCTTCTCTACGACGTGAAGAAGGACGAGGTTTACGGAACTTACACCGCGTGCAGCAAGTGAGGCGGGGGCGTTCACGGTTCGTTGAGCACCGTGGCCCAGGCCATCGTGTGTTGTCTTGCGGAAGTATCTGAGCTCGCGCCCAGATTCGGACGTACGGGCGCTCGCCGGCGTCACCCGACTTCGGGCGTGGACGCTCACCATTTTGGCGATGTTGGCGCTATCGGTGACGCTCGTTCAGCGCCAAGTGCTCTCGGCGCTTGCCGCCACCGTGACGTCATCGCTCCGGATTTCCGATTTCAACTACGGTTGGCTCTCCTCGGCCTTTGCATCGGCCTACCTGCTGGGGTCGCTGCCTACCGCCCGCTTGATGCAGCGCATTGGTCCCCGTCTCGGGTTCGCGGCGACGCTCGCGGTTTCCTCGGCGGTGATCGGGCTGCACGCGTTGGTGCCCGGCTACTCGGTGCTCTTGGGCCTCCGCGCCGGTGCCGGACTCGCCGTCGCGCCTTCGTTCGCCTGCGCCACGCAGACGGTTCATCGCGTGCTGCCCTTCAAGGATCGCGCCCGCGGGATCGGTCTTCTCTACATGGGAAACTCGCTCGGCTCGGCGATATGCCCACCGATGGCCGTCGCGCTGGCCTTGGCGTTTGGCTGGCGGCAAACGTTCTTCTGGGTCTCGGTCTTCGGCTTGGTGTGGGTGCCGCTGTGGATCCTGGTCGCGTTCACGGGGGGAGCGCGCTCCACTTTGGACGCACCCGCCGTCATTCTGCCCGCCCAACGGCTGCCGAGCTTCGACGCTGGCGGTCGAAAGATGAACTGGCGTCGCGCGAGCTCGAGCTTCGTTCAAGTTGCGAAAAACCCCGGCGTCATGCGCGGCAGTCTCGTCGTCGCTTCGGCCGCGCCGGTGACCGCCGTCATGCTTCTCTGGGGCACGAAGTATCTGGTGCGCGATCACGGCCTCACCCAGTCCCAGACGGGTCGCTACCTGTGGTTGCCGGCGCTCCTTTTCGGCGCGGGCTCGCTCATCTTCGGCGAGCTGCGATCGCGCTCGGCGCGGATCCGCTCCAAGACGCGGCCTGCGTACCTCCTCATGGCGGTGGCGATGTGCATGAGCGCGCTCATGGCGGCCGTACCTTTCGCCCACACGCCGCAGGTCTGCGTGCTCATCGCCAGCCTGGCCATGGCCGGCGCGGGCGGCCTCTATACGCTGGCCACGAACGACATGTTGTCGCACGCGCCCACCGGAAAGGTCGCACCGACCTCCAGCTTTACCACCCTCACCCAGAGCCTCATCTACATCATCATCAGCCCCATCATCGGAAGAGTCGTGGAGGTGTTCGGCAGTTACCGCTGGGTCATGATCGCAGCCGGCCTGTGGGCGATTCCGGGGTGCGTTTATTGGTTCTTCCAGGCGTGGTCGAGCTCGCGCGCCGTGCCGAACCCCGCCATTCGCTGATCGCTGCGCCGCATCCGGGCCCTCCGGCGACTACCACGACGAGCGGTGCCTCCCGAGAATCGTCGTCGTGACGGCGCCGCCGATAGCGGCAAAGAAGCTACTTTGTCTTACTATGTCGCCATTCGCCGGCAATTGTCGGTGGGCATGCTCGTTTCAAACACGCCATATGCGCCAACGACCCGCCGAGCTAAAGGAATCGCGCGGTTCGACGTAAGCCCTGAAAGGAGAACTCGTCAGTTTCCTGAACCATTTGATTCATGACGGTCGAATTGGCAGGATTGCGAGATAGAGGCGATCGGTGAGCAAAGCGGAAGTTATCAACGCGGCACCCGAGAGCGGATACCAGACCGTGTCTCAAGAAACGATTAATATGCCTTTCCAACCCGGCGATTTGGTCGCCGGGAAATACGAGATCAACGATCTCATTGGCACCGGCGGAATGGGCTTCGTATTTTCCGCGACCCACGTCGAGTTGGGCGAGAAGGTCGCTCTCAAGTTCCTGCGACCGGAGTGCACCACCAATGAGGAGTTGGTCGGGCGTTTCGCGCGCGAGGCGCGCGCCTCCGTCAAGATCAAGAGCGAGTACGTCGCGCGCGTGTTCGACGTCGGCACTTTACCCGACGGTCTCCCTTTCATCGTCATGGAATACCTCGAGGGCAAAGACCTTTTCGAGGTCGTGCGCGAGCAGGGCCCGCTGCCCATCAAGGTTGCCGTCGAGTACGTGATGCAGGCCTGCGAAGCGCTCGCCGTGGCGCACGCCAACGGCGTCGTGCACCGTGACATCAAGCCCGAAAACCTGTTTCTCACCCAGCGCGCGCAGGGCATGGACATCGTCAAGGTGCTCGACTTCGGGATCTCCAAAGTCGCCCTCACCGGTTCCGCCTTCGAGCACAAGATGCCGCTCGTGCAGACCATGATGCCGATGGGCTCGCCGGTGTACATGTCGCCCGAGCAGATCCGCGCTTCCAAAGACATCGACGCCCGCACCGACATCTGGTCGCTTGGCTGCGTTCTTTACGAGTTGCTCACGGGGACGGCCGCCTTCGACGCTCCGTCGCTCACGCAGCTCAGCGCCACCATTCTCGAACAGAGCGCGCCTCCGCTGCGGGCGCTTTGCCCGAACGCGCCGCTCGAGCTCGAGGCGATCGTTTTGCGTTGCCTCGAAAAAGAGGCGGCCCGCCGTTTCCACGACGTGGGTGAGCTCGCCATCGCGCTCTACCCGTTTGCGCCGCGCCGGGCCCGCATTTCGGCCGAACGCTGCTGCTACGTGCTCAAGAGCGCCGGTCTGTCGAACGCCGAGTTCGAGCTCCCCAGCGTGATGCCGCCTATGAACAGCGGCGCGGAAAGCGAGGCCAATATCCCGCTGCCTCCGTCGGTCATGCGTTCGAGCGCCACCGCGCCGAACATCCCCGTCATGACGCCGCAGCGACCGCAGCAGTCGGGCAGTTCGCGCTGGGCGTTCGTCGCCCTCGCCGCGGCGCTGGCAGCCGGAGCGTACGCATTCTGGATCCATCGCAGCGTCACCAATGTCGCAGCGCTCGAAGCAGCGCCCACCCCGGCGGCGGCCGCGGTTCTTCCCGCAACTGGCGCCGCAGCTGCCCCCGCGCCGTCGGCGCCCGGGGTAGCGCCGACCGCAGCCGAACAGCCGCTACCAACGGGAAACACGGCAACCGCTGCGCAAACGGCAAGCGCCGGCGGTCAAGGTAAGGGGGCGTCCACCGCGGCCAAGCGGGCTGCTCCGCCGCCGCGAGCGAAAGCGCCTGCGCCCACCGCGCCACGTCCGACACCGAGCGGACGCGACGAGCTCGACGTCGGATTTTGACCGTTCTGCCGGTGTAAACGCACCGACTACAGTGAACGCGCTCGACAAAATGCGAGCTCGCGCCTGCAGTTGTTGACGGCCCCGAACAAAGGCTCGACGATCGCGAAGTCGGGCCGCCCCCTGTCATGAAGAGCTTGCAGCGCCCCTCACTTCTCCTTTGTCGCGCCACGGCGCTCGCCTTCTCTGCCGCACTGTTCGTGGCGGGCGGGTGTTCCAAAGGCGGCCCGCGTCACGTCGAGACCGCGGGTGACGCGCTGGCGCCGGCCGCCCACGAGGGCACGCTGGCGTCCGACGGTGGCGCCGCGGCCGGGGTCAAGGGGCCGCCTGCGAACCTGAACATCTTGCTCATCACCGTCGACAGCTTGCGCGCGGACATGCCATGGGCGGGATACGACCGTCCCATCGCGCCGAATCTGACGGACTTCGAGAAACGCGCGGTGTCGTACTCGCGCGCCTACGCGCTGTCTTCTTACACATCGATGAGTCTAGGGGGACTGCTCGGCGGACGTTATCCCGGCGAGATGAAGCGCGACGGAAACTTCTTCGGTCGCTACCGCGACAACAAGATGTTCCCCGAGCGCCTGCAGGCGGCCGGGGTACGAACCCTCGCGGCCCACGCGCACCTCTACTTCCGCAAAGGCGCAGCCGGCTTCGATAAGGGCTTCGATGTCTACGAGATGGTGCCGGGGCTCAAGTGGAACGCCACCACCGACGAGAACATCACCGGGCCGGCGCACGAAAAAATCGCCGAACGCCTGCTCGGCGATCCCGCCAACACCTCCGGGCGTTTCTTTGCGTGGTTCCATTTTCTCGACCCGCACGACCAGTACATGCGGCATCCGGACATCAAGCCGCTCGGAAGAAAGGCGCGCGATCTCTATGACGGTGAAGTCACCTTCACCGATCGTTACATCGGCCAGTTGCTCGAGTTCGTCGCCAAGCAGCCATGGGGCGAGCACACCGCAGTCATTTTGAGCGCCGATCACGGCGAGGCTTTCGGCGAACACGGCTGTTTTCGCCACGCCTTCGAGTTGTGGCAGCCGCTCATCCGCGTGCCGCTCATGATCATGGTTCCCGGCGTGAGCGCCCGGCGCATCGATCTGAACCGCAGCGCCATCGATCTCGCGCCTACCATCCTCGAGCTCATGGGGCTCGCCCCCGAGGGGCTCGATGGCGTCAGCCTGGTGCCGGAGCTCTACCAAAAGCAGGAACCGGAGGCGCGCGACGTCATCGTCGATTTGCCGCGTACGAGCAACAGCGATCGCCGCCGCGCCATCATCCACGAACGCTACAAGGTCATCGCCTACGGCGACGATTCCTACTACCAAGTGTTCGACATCGAAGCGGACCCGGGCGAAACGAAATCACTCGAGAAGATCGATCGCCCGAAGTTTGACGAAATGGTCGCGCTCTACAAGCGGAAGAAAAAAGAGATCAAGGACATCGGCCCTTACGCATGTCGTACGTTGAAGGGGGCTCCTGTGGGTCGGGCCTACTGATTTCTTAGATCGCAGCTTTCGCCGGCACGTCGCACTCTGCGATGATGCAACAATCGAGGAGACCATTCATGCGTCACCGAAAAGTGTGTCGTGCAATTGGGCTCGCTCCGCTCTGTGCGGCGGCCGCCCTCGTGGGTACGTTCGGATGCGCGCGAGGGCCGGCGGTGTCGGCCGATGGTCTGGCGCTGCGGCGAGTGGTCATCTATCGAAACGGCGTTGCGTACTTCGAGCGCTCGGGCCACATCGAGGCCGACAAGGTCGAGTTCAAAGTCAAAAGAGAAGAAGTGGGCGATTTCTTGGCCACGCTCGCCGTCATCGAAAAGGGCGGCAGCTCCGTGCGGTCGGCGTCCTTCCCGATCAAAGTCGACGACGGCAAAGACAACGGGGACGGTGATGCCGATCCCCAGCCGCCGCCGCCGCGACCCCTCGCCGACGAGGCCATAGGCCCGCGTCGCGGTCCGCGTCCGCCAGCGCCGCCACCCAAGAAAAACGACAATCCCAATAAGCTCGAAACAGTGGTGCTCGAGCTCGACGGCAAAGCGCACGATCTCCAGGTCGGGTACGTCGCCGCAACGCCGGTGTGGCGCCCCTCCTACCGGCTCGTCATCGAAAAAGGCGGCGCCAATCTGCAAGCGTGGGGCATCGTCCAGAACCTGTCCGGTGAGGATTGGACTGGCGTCAAGCTCTCGCTCATTGCGGGCGCGCCTCTCGCGTTCGAGGCGACGCTCGGCACGCCCATCATTCCGCGGCGCCCGACGGTGACCGATATGGGCGAAGTCATTGCCAGCGTCCCTCGCAGCGAAACGAGTCTCAATCAAGAGCCGATGGCGCCTCCTTCGCCGCCTCCGCCGCCCCCGCTGGCCGAAGCAGCGACGGGACAGTCACTCGCGCAGCTCGAAGACGACGCCGAAGCCGAACCCGAGGAGGAGGATCGTCCGAGCAACGCGCCGAAGCCCAAATCGGACATGAAAAAGCGCGCCGGTGGCGGTGCAAGGCCCAGTACGCCCGCCAAAGCACCGAGCGCGACCCGTGCCGCCGCTCCGCGACCGATGATGGTAGAGGGCGGAGCGACTCCCCCCGGCGGCATCCACGCACCTCAGGGCCCGTCTGCGCCGCGCAACCTCTCCGCGCTTGCAGCGGTCGCCATCGAGGGGGGCTCCACGCGTTACGATATCCCCTTACCCATCACCGTGCCCGACAAGAGCGCCACCATGGTGATGCTCTTGTCCAAGTCGGTACCGGGCGAATCGATTTTCCTCTTTGCTCCCGACGGCGGCGTCGGCGACTCGCAAGCGCACCCATTTCGCGTAGCGCGCTTCACCAACAAGAGCGGGGGTCTGCTCGAGCGCGGCCCCATCGCCATCTTCGAAGCGGGCGCGTTTCTCGGGCAAGGTATGGTCGATCCCTTGCCCGAAGGTGCGACGACGACGGTGCCGTTCGCGCTGGAGCGCAGTCTCGCGGTAGAAACGCACCGCGACTACACCGAGGAAGGAGCGCGGCTCTCCAAGATCGAATCGAGCCCGATCTACGTCGAGCGCGACGCGGTGTCGCGCACGCGCTACCGCGTCAAAAACGGCGGCGAAAAAGGGGCAAAGCTTTTGGTCAAGCACCCCCGCAACGCGCAAGCGCGGCTCTTCAATCCCCCCAAGGGCACGGAAGACAACGTCGGAACCGGCAGCGCGCTGGTGCCGGTCGAGGCGGCTGCGCATGCGGTGAGCGATCTTACCGTTGACGAGCGTCAATCGTATGAGCGCTCGGTGGACTGGCTCTCGCCGCAGGCCGACGATGCGGTGCGCCTCTACCTCTCCGATCGCCGCGCCGAGCCGGCCGTGGTCAGCGCGTTGCGAGCGGCGTGGGACGTTCGTCTCTCGCTGACGCGCGCCCTCGAGGAACGCAGCAAGCTGACCACCGAACAGAACGAGCTGTCGCGCTCGACCGAGGAGACGCGCCGCAACCTGAAAGCACTCGAGAAAAACCGCACGGCGGCCGATTTGCGGGACAAGCTGACCGAGCGCCTGGCCAAGAATTCGCTCCGGCTCGATGAGATCACGAAGCGGCTCGTCGAGGTCGACATGCGCGTCGACGAGCAGCGGGTGCGCTTTTCGGACATGATTCGCTCCATCAAGCTGCTGGCGCCGCCCCAACCCACGTAGGCACTACCCCACTCACAGACGCTATGGGAACAACGCTGCAGCCGGCAGGGTCCCCCTCCGGCGGCTGCGCAACTTGGCGCCGTGTGCACCGACGCGACGCGCGGAGGGTACGGCGCGTGGTGCCTGGCGCCTTCGGACAGAGCTCCGCCGCCTGCGGGGGACCCTGCCGTCCTTCGCTATGTTCAATAGGAGCCGTTCACGTCGATTTCGCGGCCTGGGATCACGAGCGCTGCGGCAAGCCGGTCCCGACCCCGCAACAACTGCCCAACGTGCCCCGACGACGCTTGCGGCACAACCTATTCACCTCGACGCACCACGCAACCCACCCCCCACAGTCCAGCGGTGCGGCGCATAGCGGAGGGGCAGCAGGGTCCTCCGGAGGCGGCGGAGCCTTGTCCGAAGGCGCCAGGCACGGCGCGCTGTAGTCTCCGCGCATCACGCCGTTGCACACGGCGCCAAGTTGCGCAGCCGCCTCCGGGGGACCCTGCTGCCCCTCCGCGGTCCCGCCACGCCGCTTGACAAATCCGTCCCTCCTCATCATGACTCCGTGGGAGCCAACCATGCGCGACGACGTTCGAAAGAAGATCGAAGAAACCGTTTCCGGCAGCAAGGTCGTCCTCTTCATGAAGGGGACCAAAAACTTCCCGCAGTGCGGTTTTTCGGCGCGCGTCGTGGAGAGCTTGAAAAGGGTCGGTGAACCCTTCCTCGACGTCAACGTGCTCGCCGACGCCGAAGTCCGCGACGGGATCAAGGAGTTCTCCTCCTGGCCCACGATTCCTCAGCTCTACGTGAACGGCAAGTTCGTCGGTGGCTGCGACATCGTCACCGAGCTCGATCAAAACGGTGAGCTCGGGCCGCTGATCAAGACCTGAGCCCGTGCAGCGCGTACGGGTGGGGCACATCTGGATCGACGCGCTCACGTTCCAGCAAGCGGTCGATGCCGTCGATCGACTGGTGACGGCCGGACAAGGCGGCACCATTTTCACCCCGAACATCGACCACGTCGTTCAGGTCGAGCACAACCTCGTCTTTCGTGACGCTTACCAGAAGGTGAGCCTTTCCGTCGTCGACGGGCAGCTGCTGCTTTGGGCCTCGCACCTTCTCGGGACGCCGCTCCCGGAGAAGATATCGGGCTCTGATCTGATGCTGCCCCTTGCCCGGCGGGCCGCCGAGCGTCAGTGGCGTGTCTACCTTCTCGGCGGCGGCCCCGGAGTGGCGGATCTCGCCGCCCGGGAGTTAAAGAAGCAGTTCGATATTAACATCGTGGGCACCGACGCTCCGTTCGTGAGCGCTGCCGGTCATCCCGTCGATGGGCCGGCCGTGATCGACCGCATCGTCGAAGCGCGGCCGCATCTCCTTTTTGCGGCCTTCGGTGCTCCCAAGCAGGAGCTCTTTCTTCACCATGCTGCGCCTGCCATTCGCCCGACCGTGGGGATCGGGGTCGGCGCGGGCTTCGATTTCATCGCCGGCCGCGTCAAGCGCGCCCCGCGCTGGATCTCGCAAAGCGGCATGGAGTGGCTCTATCGCCTCGCACAAGAGCCGCGCAGGCTCGCGAGACGCTACCTCGTCGATGACCCCGCGTTCCTGGCCGTCCTCGGCCGCACCTCGCGCGAACCGAAGAGCGCGCGTGTACAAGTGCGGTAAACGCGTCGACTGCCAAAGAGCTGGGTCATTCGGCCCGAGGACTTTCGTTCATCGCGCGGTCACGATGAGGAGCAATGCCGCTCGGAGGCAGGAGGCTCCGCACCGATGACCAAGCAAGAGAATCGTTGGGATCCGCGCACCGCAGCGCGTACTGGGATCGCCGGGCTGGACAGCATTTTGAAGGGCGGATTTCCTCGCGAGGAAATTCATCTGGTCGAAGGAAGCGCCGGAACGGGCAAGACCACGCTGGGTCTGCAGTATCTACTCGCCGGAGGGCAGGACAAGGAGACGGGGCTCTATGTGACCATGTCGCAGAGCGCAAAAACACTGGAAATGATTGTCCGTTCTCACGGCTGGTCGTTCGAGCAACTGCGCGTTCACGAGCTCTCTCCGGGCGGGCTGATGCAGCGAATTGCCGCGCGGCAGACCGTTTTGAACACATCGGACGTCGAGCTCGACGAGCTGACGCGCGGGCTCTGCGAAATTGTCGAACAAGTCGATCCGCAACGTCTGGTCTTCGACTCTACGAATGTGATCGGCCTTCTCGCTGGCAGCGCAGCGAGGTACCGGCACGAGATGATGGCGTTGCGCGATTTTCTGACGTCCCGCCGGTGCACCACGCTCTTTCTCGGCGATTCGGACGAGGAGACGGGCGCCGATGCGGCCTCCAACGCGCCTTTTCAGCATCTTGCGTCGAGCGTGATTCGACTGGAGCAGGTTGCCCCGCCTTATGGCGCCATTCAGCGGCGACTCAGGGTCGTCAAAATGCGCGGTGTCGACTTCAAGAGCGGTCTTCACGACTTTCGCATTCGCCACGGCGGGCTCGAGGTGTACCCGCGACTCGGCCCGCCGCCTGCCGAAGAGTATTCAGATTTTCGCGTGATTCCGAGCGGAATTGCAACGCTCGATGCGCTGCTAGGCGGAGGTTTGGAGTACGGCACGACCTGTTTGATCTTGGGACCACCAGGCGCCGGAAAAAGCTCGCTGGCCGCGCTTCATACGCGTGCGGCTTTCTCACGTGACACATCGTCGGCCATCTTTCTCTTCGACGAGCGCCCTGAGACGTTCAAAGCGCGGGCGAAGGGTTTGAAGGTCGATTTGACGGCCGCGATTGAGCGCGGGAAAGTCCGAATTGACGCGATTGACCCAGCCGACCTCACTCCTGGCGAATTCTCACAGCGGGTGTGCCGATCCGTGCTCGACGATAAAGTCAAACTCGTGGTGATCGACAGCCTGACCGGCTACCTCTCGGCCATGCGCGACAAGACGCTGCTCTTGCCGCAGCTTCATGAGCTCATCACGTTTCTCAGCCGAAACGGCGTGTTGACACTCTTGCTCGTCGCTCAGCCTGGCTTCATGAGCCTGGGATCAGGCGTGTCGGTGGACGTGAGCTATCTCTCGGATACAATCATCGTTCTTCGCCATTTCGAGGCAGATGGCCAAATTCGCCGATGTCTCTCGGCCGTCAAAAAGCGTCAAGGAGAGCACCAAACGACGATCCGCGAGCTGACTCTGAACTCGAACGGCATCTCCGTAGGTGAAGAGCCCCTCCTCACGCCCGGTAGCCTCGTTATCAATGCGCACGGCGGGCCGGCGGAGCAAGTCGATTGATGTCGCACCGCGCCGAACCTCGTGTCGACGAGCGGGTGCTCTTGCGGGCACCTTTGGGGCGCGACGGTCAGGTCTTGTCGCAGATTCTCATTGCTGCGGGATTCTCTCCGGTCATCTGTGCCGATGCGGATGAGCTCGCGTCCAAATTGCAAGAGGGCGCCGGCGCGGTGATCATCACCGGCGAGGCACTCGGCCCGATGATGACAGCCCGGCTCGTGGAAATTCTGAAGGCGCAACCAGCCTGGTCCGACCTGCCGGTCCTGCTCTTGGGCGGGGGAGAAGGGCTCGAGACGCGCATCAAAGCCGCGATTCAGGAGCTTCGATCCGCGGGAAATCTGGTGCTTCTCGAACGCCCCGTCAGAAAACTGAACCTCGTGACCGCGCTCGAAGCCGCCATTCATGCGCGTCGTAGGCAATACGAAGCTTGGGATCTGATTCGCGCCGAACATGCCGCGCGACAGCAAGCGGAAGAGAGCTCCCGTATCAAGGACGAGTTTCTCGCCACCGTTTCCCATGAGCTGCGCACGCCCATGAATGCCATCTTGATCTGGGCGAACCTTCTCACCGAACGAGGTGGCGATCCGGCTCTCATCGAACAGGGGCTCTCCGCGATAGCGCGGAGCGCAGCGGCGCAGGCGAAGCTCATCGAAGACCTGCTCGATGTCTCGCGCGCGATTTCGGGCAAGCTGCAGATCGATGTCCGCGAAATCAACATCGAAAATGTCGTTCGCGCCGCCGTCGACGTGATTCGGCCAGCGGCGAAGGCCAAAGGCATCGCGCTCGATACGGCGTGTCCATACGGCATCATCGCGCGAGCCGACCCCGATCGGTTGCAGCAGGTGCTGTGGAATCTGCTCAGCAACGCGGTGAAGTTTACGGCGCCGGGGGGCAGCGTTGCCATGAAGGTCCTGCGCGATAGAAGGTTCCTCCGTATCGAAGTCTCTGATACCGGGCGGGGGATCGACAGCGCGTTCTTGCCGCACGTATTCGAGCGTTTTCGCCAAGCGGAGTCCGGAGCCAAACGAATGCAAGCTGGACTTGGACTCGGCTTGGCCATCAGTCGCCAGATCGTGGAGCTGCACGGCGGTGTCATCGAGGTCGACAGCCCGGGGGAGGGGCATGGGGCCACCTTTACGGTGGAGCTGCCGCTACCCGACGAGGCGGGGATGAGCGCCGCCGGGACGCCCAGCTCGGCGGGCAAAGGCGCCGGCGTGACGAACCGAACACTCGAAGGAGTGTCCGCGCTGCTCATCGAAGATGATGCCAACACTCGCGAAGCGATGACGTTGGTGCTCGAGTGTCACGGCGCTCGCGTGCGGTCGGTCGATTCAGGACCGGCCGCAATCGACGCGCTTTCGGGCACCGAGGCAAGCGATGGGCCCAGCATCGTCCTCAGTGATCTCGGCCTGCCGGCCATGGACGGTTGCGAGCTTCTTGGGCGGATCCAATCGCTTTACGAGGCGCGGGGCATGCCGATGCCGCCCGCAGCTGCTGTTACCGCGTATGTCAGCTCGGCCGAGCGCGCGCGTGCTCTGGCCGCCGGATTTTCATTGTATGTCGCCAAACCCGTGGCGCCGGGACGACTCGTCGCCGTCGCGGAGAACCTCGTCGCTCTCGCCCGCGGAGCCCACCATGCGCGATAGCGACCCGCGCAAAGCCCTGCGCGTCACGCAACCCGTAGCGGCGGACAGTCTCGTCGTGATTGCAGCGTCCGCGGGCGGGCTCCCCGCCATCCGGGAGGTGCTCGCGTCGTTACCTGCCGATTTCGGGGGAGCCGTGGCCATCGTTCAGCATCGGGGTGACCACTATCCCGATCTCTTGCCGGAGCTGCTGGCGCGGAGCACCGCCCTGTCGGTGCGGCAGGCGGCGCCCGGCGACGTCATCCTACCGGGACACGTTTATGTTTGCCCGCCGGGAATGCACATGACCGCCCGCCCGTGCATTCAATTGATAGAGGGCCCGCATCGCAAATTCGTGCGCCCATCCGCCGATCTGATGTTCGAATCGGCGGCGCGTACCTACGGTGATCGCGCGATCGGCGTCGTACTGTCGGGCTCGGGTAACGACGGGGCCGTTGGTTCGCGAGCGATCCTCGATGCCGGCGGGCGTGTCATCGCGCAGGACCCAGCCTCGTGCGAATTCGAGGGCATGCCGACCGCGGCGCTGGCATTCGGATCGGATTGCGTGCCGGTCGATAGGATCGGAGCAGCGCTGACCCAGCTGCTCGGCGAAGCTCAAATGGCGCTGCGCGGAGCCGGGCAATCGCCGGTCAGCTCGGAAACATCGGCACGCGCCACGACGGTTCTCCTCGCCGACGACCATCGAATCGTGCTGGACGGCCTCATTGCGCTGCTGCGCGTCGAACCGGATCTCGAAGTGATTGCTCACGCCGAGAGTGGACGTGTGGCCGTGCAGCTGGCGCAGCAGCTCGCACCTGACGTCGTGGTGATGGATATTTCGATGCCCGACATGGATGGCATCGAGGCCACGCAAAGGATCAAGACCAACAATCCGCGCACGAACATCGTCGCATTGTCGGCGCGAGTAGACGATGAATCCGCGCTGCAAATCATCGAGGCCGGCGCAACGGGCTATGTCGGAAAAGAGAGTGCCTTCCGTGAGCTCGCGACGGCGATTCGCACCGTACTCGCGCGCCGCCCGTATTGGAGCCCGCCCGTTGCCGCCGCCATCGATCGGCATCGGGGACAGCAAGCTCGCTTCCAAGCCGCTCGGCTTCTCACGGTCAGTGAGCGCGACATTGTTCAGCTGGCTGCCGAGGGACAATCTGCCGAACAGATTGCGTCGTCGCTCGGGTTTACGACGTCATTCGTCGAGGCGCGGCTCGCAAGAACGATGCAGCGCCTCGGACTTTCCAACCTCGCAGACCTTGTCCGCTACGCGATTCGCGAAGGTCTCCGCTCGCTCGAGCACTGAAACCAGGTTGCTCGACGCTTAGCTCGCGCCCTTACCCGTAAGAACGACGGGGACCGTCTTCAAAATCAGGTTGAAGTCGCGGCCGAGGCTCCAGTGGTCGATGTACTGCATGTCGAGGTACATCCACTCCTGAAACCCAACGCTGTTGCGGCCCGACGGGCTGACCTGCCACAGGCAGGTGAGACCAGGACGAACCGAGAGGCGGCGGCGCTGCCACGGCTCGTACTGTGCGACCTCGCTCGGAATCGGCGGTCGCGGCCCGACGACGCTCATCTCGCCGCGCAGCACGTTGATGAGTTGGGGGAGCTCGTCGATGCTGAACTTGCGGATGAAACGGCCGAAGGGCGTGATGCGCGGGTCCCGCTGGATCTTGAACACGGGGCCGCTTTGCTCGTTTTGCGTCATGAGCTTGAGCTTCAACTCTTCGGCGTTGACGACCATCGAGCGAAACTTGAGCATCGAGAACGTGCGTCCGTGCATCCCCACGCGCTGCTGCTTGAAGAAGATGGGGCCGCGCGAAGTCACTTTGACGAGAACCGCCGCCACCAGCAGGATCGGCGAGAGAAGCCAGAGAGCGAATGCCGACGAGGCGATGTCGAAAAGCCGCTTGCATACCATCTGAAACGGCTTGTGCTCCACGTTGAGGAAGTGCATGTACCCGTCGCGGAACCCGCTGCCGTTGACCGGCCGCGCGCGGCTGAGACGAAAGCCGTACGCCGGAAGCGCGAAGGGAACACCGAATCGTTCGCAGGTGCGAATAGCGGCCTGCATCGCCTCGCCGTTTCGGGCAGGGTTCCCAGCGATGTACACTTCCGCGATCGCTTGCTGCTTCAAGGTGTTCTCGAGCTCGTCCCAACGTCCGAGGACGGGGGCCGGAAGGCGGCGCTGTTTCGCGTCGTCTTTCCAGCTGAGGTACGCGAACACATGGCGGCGCTTGTTCGTGTCGCGCAGATCTTCGCCGGTGACCCGGCCGAGCGGCCCGGTGCCGACGATGAGGACGTGTTCCGGTGGCGAATGGCGCCACGCACGAAACGCGACCACCGTGGCCCGCACGAACCAGAGGGTTGGCCACGTGATCAGCAAGAACATTCCCACGCCGGAGTGCTCGTGCCCCGCGACTTGGTGCGTCAACTTGAGGGCGACCGCGACGCTGACGACGAGCACCAGCGTGACGGCGAGCTCGCCAAAAAGACCTTCCGAAAGCGCGTCGTAGTGCCGGAGGGCGCGGGCGCCCAGCATCCAGACGCCGAGCGCGATGCAGACGACGAGCGGAATCTGATCCCACCCGGTGCGATAGACGGTGGAGACGGCGGAAGCGGCAATGACGAGCACGCAATCGAGCGCGAGATTGAGCTTGGAGGTTACGCCGGGGGCTAGCTTGCTGATTCCCTGCAGCACTTCGCGGCTGGCCGTGATGGCAGCTTCGCTACGGCTGGCAGGGGAAGAATCGCCACGGCTCGATGCCGGGCCCGCCTCGATCGAGATCGACGAAGCCGATGTGGGCATTTCTCGCACGGAGGAGGGCGCCGCGTCACGGTCGGACCCCGGGACTTCACGCACCGGCGAAACCGGGGTAGTGGCATCGACCAGAGAAACCGGAGCGGTTTGGATCGCGAGTGCACCAGTAGAACGGGGCGCGACATCACGGCTCGAGCTGCGGCTAGACGGGGGAGTGGGCTCGCACGGTGAATTGGCGGTCATAGGCTCTCGAATCGGTAATGCGGTTCGCTGTTGTGAAGACGTTGGCGGTTGCTGCGAGGAGTGAAGGAGCGTCTAACGTTAGAAAGATTGATGAAACCGGAAAGGTTGAAAGCAAAGAACGGGCCCCTCACCCGCGCCGATACGAGCCGCGGGCGTTACCTGGGGCCACTTCATCGCTGACGGTTGACGGAATGCATTGGGCACCAGGTTCTGCCTAACGAAGGACGGAGTGAATGCTCGACGCTCGATGAACCGATGCGATCGGCGGTGCGTTGCCCGCGTCCCAAAAGAAACGGCGCGGTCTCCAGCCAGATACGATCTGTGGAAGAGCCGCGTCCGAAGACGTCGCTCGTCCGATGCTGGTAGACCGTTGCCGCGCTGCCGAGGAATGCCTTGACTCGTTCATCGACACCGCTGCTGGGTCGCATGCGAGCTGACCCCAGGCGATCCACACACCATAGCGAACCTACATTGGCGTCCGCAACGAATTTCGACCGAGACGCTTTGTCTTTCGCGGTCCGCCAGGGGAAGAACATTCGATACTTCTCGTAGGTTAGCGTTCGGCCGCTCTTCAATGCTGTAATTACGGGTGGTTGGCCCGCACAGGCTGCTTCGGAGACCCTCGCGTCAGCCCGCCACTCTACTACGGCTGCTCGATAGAATTGAGTAATACTTCACAATTCTCGTGTGACGGTCAGAGCAAAAACTTGGCCGACCGCTGCAGGTAGGATCTGCGCACCTCGGTGCAGCGCTGATGCGCCCGGCCAGCGACTTCAGTTCGCCGGCCTTCTGCTCCGGCGGCGCGTGCTGTCGAGTAGGATGGGCGAACTTTCATGTCGAACTCGCTCCGCCCCTTGATCCTGCTGTCCAACGATGATGGTTATCGAGCGCGCGGACTTCGCACACTCGCCGCAGTGCTCGGAGAATTCGGCGACGTCGTGGTCTGCGCGCCTGAATCCGAGCAGAGCACGACGAGCCATTCGCTCTCGCTCACCCGCCCGCTACGGCTTCGGCAAGTAGAAAAAGCAGTCTTCGCCATCGACGGAACGCCGGCCGATTGCGTTTACGTCGCGCTCAATGGCGGGACGCGCGTTCTACCGCGAATGCCTGACGCCGTCGTGTCGGGGTTGAACCATGGTCTGAATCTCGCGACCGACGTGTTCTATTCGGGCACGGTGGCGGCGGCGCGCGAGGGCGCGCTGCGCGGTATTCCGGCCATGGCCACGTCGGCCGACATGCGCGCCAACATGGAGCGCGCCGCCGCGATTTGCGCGAAGCTCGTGCGAGCGCTCATCGAGCTTGCGCCTGTCTCGCCGCCAGCGCGCGAAGCGCAAGCGAGTTCCGGCGTCGATCCTTCTGCGGGCGCGCGCGTCGGTTCCCCGACGGGTGGCCCCTTTCGTCGCAAGCTGCCAGCGCCGCTCATCAACGTGAACGTCCCTCCGGGCGAGGAGTGGTCCGTCGCGGCGACGCGCCTTGGACTGCGGCTCTACGAAGATTTGGTCGAGTTCCGTGTCGATCCGCGCGGGCGCGAGTATCTATGGATCGGTGGGGGCGGCGTACGTCACGGAGAGCTCTCGGGCTCGGACACCGAGGCTTACGATCGCGGCATGGTCAGCATCACCGCGCTTCAGCTCGACTTGACCGCGGCAGAGGGTGCAGTCCTGACGGAGCGTATGGTACAAGCGCTGCCGCGCTAGTTGCCATCCGTGCGGTGCCGGCGCGGCGCGAGAGATCCAGGCCGAGTAGTGGTACAGGGGATCACCATGGCAAAAGCAAAGGGTTCAGCCAAGTCGGGAAGAAAGCGCGCGCCGGCTCGAACTGCGCCTACACCGCGAGGTGTTTCGGCGCGGCCATTGGCCGCTCCGCTCCGGGTGGTCGTGCCGGCGACGAGCGTGGACACGCTGGCCTATGTGCGTGCGCTCATCCGCAACGTCCCCGATTTTCCCAAGCCGGGGGTGCTGTTCAAGGACATCACGCCGCTTTTGGCAGATCCCAAGGGCTTTCACATCGTCATCGACTCGCTCGCGGAGCGGTTCATCGGCGAGCACATCGATGCCATCGTTGGCATCGAATCGCGCGGGTTCATCTTTGGCAGCGCGCTCGCGGCGCGCCTCAACGCGAGCTTCGTTCCGGTGCGCAAGACAGGCAAGCTGCCGGCGGCGGTCGACCGCGTCTCCTACGACCTCGAGTACGGCACCGCCGAGCTCGAAATGCATCGCCACAGCATTCACGAGGGCGCCAAGGTGCTCGTGGTCGACGACTTGCTCGCCACGGGTGGTACCTCTTCGGCGACTGCGCAGCTGGTGCGGCGACAGGGGGGATACGTTGCTTCCTTTGCGTTCGTGCTCGAGCTCGACTTCCTTGCTGGGCGCGAGCGCCTCATGCCCGTCCCCGTCGTTTCGCTCCTGCATTACGCGCTCGGCGAGTAACGCACTACGCGGACTGCGGGCGCTGGTTCGCGCGCCTTTCGTCTCAAACGATGCCGGCGGGAAACGGTAAGACGCGTGCGATCTCGTGCTCTCCGAGGCAGAGGGCGATGATGCGGTCGATGCCGAGAGCGTTTCCCGCACTGGGGGGCATGCCCTCCGCCAGCGCGGCGAGAAACCGCTGATCGATGGGGTAGACCGCTTTGCCGGCCGCGGCGCGGGCGCGTTGATCGCGCAGCAACCTTTGCCGCTGCTCTTCTGCATCGGTGAGCTCGCCGAATCCATTGCAGAGCTCGAGACCGCCCAAGTAAAGCTCGAAACGCTCGCAAACGCGGGGGTCGCTCGGCTTGGCGCGGGCCAGCGAAGCGTGCTCGATGGGGTAGTCGACGAGGAACACGGGTGTCGTTGCGGCACCGAGCGCCGGTTCCACCCGCTCCACCAGAAGGCGGAAGAAGGTGTCGGTGTCCTCGCGCGCGAGCCGGAACACTTCCGTCTCTTCGACGTCGGCATAGCGAGCGAAGGCTTCGGCGACGCTCAGGCGGGGAAACGGCGGCGTTACGGTGATGTCCCCGCGCGGGCCGGGGAGTCTACCGTCGCTGCCGAACGCAAGTACGAGCTCGGTCACGAGCTCTTCGGTGTCGCGCATGACGTGCTCGACGCCCGCGAACGCGCGGTACCATTCCAGCATGGTGAACTCGGGGTTGTGGTGCACGCCCGTTTCCCCCTGTCGAAAGACGTGGACAATCTGGAATTGGCGCGGCACCCCCCCCGTGAGCAGCCGTTTCATTTGGTACTCGGGCGACGTGATCAAGTAGCCGCCCGTGGCCTCGACGGCATCGAGGTGCAGATCGAGCCCCGGCGATGGGACGAGTAACGGCGTGTCGACTTCCAGAAACGCGCGCGCCTCGAAAAACGAGCGCACGATCGCGATCGCGCGTGCGCGATCGCGCAAGGTCCGTCCGACCCTCCCTTCGATGAAACGTTCGACCTCCCCGACGGGCGGGGGTGAGTCGAGGTGCGGCGTTGTGAACGCGTCAACGGGGGGGGCCGGCTTCACCGCGGGCGTGTGACGCTCGAGGACGCGGACAAGGACGAGTCCCTTATCCGAATCGTGCACTTCGAGGACGACCAGATCGCCCGCCGTGACGGCGGCTTCTCCCGCCACGGACGCCGCGGTAAAGGCGTCGGCGAGCGTGAGCGTGCCGCCGCCCGTGGCCATCACGCGCCCAGCAAGCGCGAAGGTTTCTTTCGACGGCGAGCGGATGTCGCTGGGAAAGAGCGGGAGATCGGGCGGGTAGAGGGGGTGCTTTTCGCGTGCGGACACGGGGGGGACCGGTAGACTTGGTTTCGTAGGATGGCTTACCCCGAGGGCGACGGCGAGAGAAGTCGAGCGCGCGCGGGGTGGGCCAAAGCGCTGACGTGGTGGCTCGCCCTGGTGAGCATGGGTCTCGCGATCTACGTCGCGATGAAGCACTTCTCACCTGGTGCGGTAGCGGGTCCCGTCGTGCGACCGACGGCAACGATCCTGATGGCGGTGAAGGATCTGGCCCGCCTCGAGACGAACGAGCTTCACCTGGAGAAGGTGATCGATCTCACCGACAAGCAGAGCCGCTTCTTCGGACTTATCGACACCGCCGACGCCATTCTTCTCATCGCGGCCGGGGACGTCACCGTGGGCATCGATCTCACCAAACTACAGTCGAGCGACGTGGAGGTCGATCGTGCGACGGGAACGGCGCGGCTCACCCTGCCGCCGCCGGAGATCCTGTCGGTCCGGCTCGACGAGCAGCACACCTACGTTTACCGGCGCACGGTCGGGCTGCTCGCCGAGCGCAACGATCAGCTCGAATCGAAAGCTCGCCAAGAGGCGCTTCGCGCGATCGAGGAAGCCGCGCGTCACACGGACGTCATGGAGAAAGCGCGACGACAGGCGGAGCGGCAGCTGCAGCAACTATTCGAGAAGTTCGGCGTGAGCCGAACCACCATCGGCTGGCGCCCCGCTTGACCAAACGTCGTTGACGAAGCGAAACCAGATCAGCGGATCGATGGCGGGGTCGCCCATCTTGGTGCGGTAGAGCGGGGGATCGCGGCGGAAGCGCGCGGTGAGATCGTCGGCGAGCGCTTCGGCTTCTTCGAGGTAGCGCGCGCGTTCGCGATCGAGATCGACATCGGGTAAGGCCCAGCTCTGCGGCGCGCCTTTGAAGCGTTCTGCAGCCTGGCACAGCGCTTCAGCGGTAAGCTCGATGGGCTCGGCGTCGCGCATGGGTCGCTCGGTGTGCTGCCACAATCCTTCGCGCCAACACAAACGGTAGAGCGGCAGGAAAAGATCCCCTCGCTCGGCGACGAACTCGATGGCGCGCACGACGAATTCGATCTCCGCGTCACTGCCGTAATAGGGAAGCGAGACGCGTACCCATCCCGGTTTGATGCCCACCACGCCGCGCGCGATCTGGGCACGATAGCTGGAGCTTTTGTCGAGATCGATACCGAGCAGGCGGTGCCCGTAAGGCCCTGCACAGGAGCACCCGGCGCGGTTCTGGATGCCGAAGAGGTGGTCGAGCAGGGTCGAGACGAAGTCGTGATGGAGCCCCTTCACATTGAAGGAAAGAATGGCCAGGCGCGGTTGGTCGACTGGCCCGTACACGTCGATGCGCGGGTGCCGCGTCAGACGGGTGAGCGCGCGACGCGAGAGCGCAATCTCGTGCTCGAGGATGGCGGCCGGGCCGACCATCTCCTTCAAGAGGAACGCCACGCCCGCCCGAAGATCGCCGATGATCGAGGGTGTCCCCCCTTCCTCGCGGTCGTCGAGTCGTTTGACGTAGTCGATTTGATCGGGATGGCTGCCGGAGACGTAGTCGACCGTTCCGCCACCGGGCCGCTCGGGCCGGGTGCTGCGGAACAGATCGCGATGGGCGATCAAGAGCCCCGACGCGTTGGGACCGCCCATGAATTTATGCGGAGAGATGACGAGCGCGTCGATCCGTTGATCAGGGTCTTGGGGGTGCATGTCGATGGGCACGTAGGGGCCCGATGCCGCATAATCGAAGACGGCGAGCGCGCCGCCGCGGTGCAGTGTCGTCGCGACGCGCTGAACGTCGGTGAGAAGGCCGGTGACGTTGGACGCCGCGGAAAAAGCGCCGATTTTGAGGGGCCGGTCTCGAAACGCGTGCAGCTTCGTTTGCAAGTCCGCCAGCGAGACGCAGCCACGCTCGTCCAACGCGATCTCGACGATGGTGGCGATGGAACAGGTCCAGGGGAGCTGATTGGAATGGTGTTCGTAAGGTCCGACGAACACCACGGGGCGCTTTGCCTCGGGAATATGCGAAGAAAGATGGTGCTCTCGTTCGAGCGGCTCGGGGATCGTGATTCCGAGCAGGCCGACCAGCTTGTTGACGGCAGCGGTCGCACCGGAGCCAACGAAAAGGACGACGTCA
>Ga0193706_1000437_pt1 | contig 24615 bp, 21 predicted proteins | sample U3c1metaG_FD_160130 | JGI IMG/M metagenome (GOLD analysis project Ga0193706, IMG submission 160130) | Soil microbial communities from a riparian zone of the East river system, Colorado, United States - U3c1 | ecosystem: Environmental > Terrestrial > Soil > Riparian zone | place: USA: East River... | reverse complement strand
TTGCCGCCTTGGTAGACCTTGCCGCGCTCGAGCGGAAACGTCGCGGGGCGAAGCTCTTCGCCGACGCGCTCCTCGAGCGGGCGGCGCTGCTGGAAAAAAGCTGGCTTCTGTGCGGCCACGATCACGACATCGAAAAAATGACGCCATGTCGGGTACTCGGGCATCGAGCCGCCGAGCAGATACGTCATCATGCGGTCGGTGTACGACCAACGCGAGTTGGTGAGGAGAAAGAGCTTGTGCCCGGCGCTGCGGAATTTGTGTAGCGTCGGCGCGAGCTCCGCGTCTTTGACGACGAAGCGCGGCAGATCGGCGAGAACCGCGTCGAGGATGGTCCCGTCGCTGTGCGCTTCGTCGATGCATTCGCGAATGTCGACGAAGAGCCGCATGAAGTCGACGGCGAGGCCGCGCTTCTCGAAGGAGTCGACGATAGCGGCATAGAGCGCCGCCTCGCTCAGCGCATAGAGCGTGTCGATCCAGTGGTAGCGCGGCGTCGTGGGGCGAAGCTTCTTCGACTGATAAAGGGTGCGAAGCTCCTCTTTGGAGAGCTGGCGCAGCCCGTGGTAGCCGCGCTGCACCCCCTTGTAGCGGTCCATCTTGAGGATGTGCCCGAACCGCTTGTCGATGAGAAGGCCGCGGATAGGAAACTGGGTGTCGCAGGCGATGTCGACGATGTGATCGGGGTAGCCGCGTTTCACCAGCTTATGGGCGGTGGCCTGGATCGACAGGTTGTCCATCTCCGGCTGGTCGTAGATGGCCAGCGTGTAGTCCATATCGAAGCCGATGTAGGCGGCGCCGGTGAGGCGAAGGTCGCGATTGACGAAAATGCGCCGGGTCCGCTTGATCCCGTGGGCCTGGCCGCCGCCGATGACGTCTTCGAAGGGGAGGACGAGCTGCTGAAATGTCACGCCGAACGTAGTTACGGTAGCACTCCTCGCGCGGCTTTGCCGAGCCTGGCCGAGGGCCGGGGTGAGGTCGGCTGGTACCCGGGCGGGATGAAATGCCCCATCATCGGCCGGCGAAGGATCGTCGAAGCGGTCTTAGGTCCGCGCAAGGAGCTGACCTAACGGCGATTTCTCTTCTCCGCGAAGGCGACTGCGGTGCGCTGCCGGCCGAGCTCCGCTCAGGTGATGCGGCGCTCGATGGGGTCGGCGTCGGTCTCTTCCATGCCCGAAAAATCGCGCCGCTCGCGCTTTTCGCGGACGCGCTCGCGCACATAGTCGACGACTTTGTCGACGTAGCTCTCGAAGGGCGGGCAAGCGATGCGGGACTCGGCCAGGAGCTCGTCCGTGTTCTTGGCGTCGAAGCGCACGCGCGTAGCCAAGCGATCGATGAAGGCGCGCGGGCTCTTCGCGAATCGCTCGAGGCCGGGCGTGCGCAGCAAAGCTTTGGTGAGATTGGTGGGAATGAAGCCGCGGGGCGCGGGTCTGTCGCTGGCGCGCGCCACGAGGTCGAACACCCGCTTGGCGGTGAGCGGGTTGGGATCGACCAGGTGGAAAGTGCGGCCCGGTGCGCGCGGATGACGGCCGAGCGCGCGCGCGGCCCTCACCACGAAGTCGATGGGAACGAGGTTGAGCGGCGCGTCGCCGCGGCCGGGCAGAGGAACGGCGATCTCTGCGGGCGTCGTGACGATGAGCAAAATGAGCAGGTAGGGGCCGTCGAAACGGTCGATCTCGCCGCTCGTCGAATCGCCGACGATGGTGGCGGGCCGCACCACCGCAATCGGAACGTCGGACATGGCGCGTCGCGCCAGCTTCTCCGCGCGTGCGCGGGTCTCGGCGATGAACGTGGGAAAGCGCTGTCCCGCTTCGAGCTCGTCCTCGCGCACGATGCCGGTGCGATCGCCGGCGACCTCGGCGTTCGAGTGCAGGACCAGGCACTTCAGGAAGGAGCAAGCGCGCGCAAGCTCGATCACCTCGCTGGTGCCGTCGACGTTCAGCTGCTGGGCGGTGCGGGGATCGACGCCGAGGTACGTGACCTGCGCGGCGTGATGGATGCGGTCGATCTCGCTCGCGAGCGCGCGAAACTCGACGCCCGAAAGACCGAGGTCCATGGCGGCGGCATCGCCTTCGATCATGATGAATCGACTGCGCCAAGCTTTGGGCCAAGCGGCCGCCGTTTGTTCGGCCTCCTGCGCGAATTTGGCGCGGACGATGGCGTAAATGAGCGTCCCCGGCTCCTCGCTCAGCAAGTGCGTCGCCAGCTTGCGCGCCAAGAACGACGGAAAGCCGGTGAGCAGGGTGACTTCGTTGTATCCGGGGCGGGGCATCGTCCGTCAGTGAGTCGAGCCGAGCAGGTTGCTCGCCGCGGCAGCGTAGCTCATCACGAGAGCGGAAGGTGCTTCGAGCTCGAGAAAGGCCCGGGCCCCAGGTCCGGGGTCTTTGCCGTAAACGAGGAGCAGCGTCGAATCGTCGCCTGTGGCGGAAGGCGTCGCACCGAGGCGGGTTGGATCGACGAGCAGCGCGAAGGCGATGGTCGGGCCGAAGCGCGCGGTGGCCTTTTTCAAATGCACATTGCGCGCGAGGGTCGCGCTCTCGTCCGATTTCTCGAGCGCCGCCAGCGTTTGCTTTACGTCGCGGCCCGCCGCGGCGACGAAGATCTCCTTGCCGACAGTCCAGGCGAGGTCGAAGGTGTCGCTCTCCGTCGATTTGTCGGGCCGCTCGGCCTTCTCCGGTTTGTCGCGCGGAAGCTTGACCTTCGGCGGCCGGCGCACGACGCGAACGGCGCGCACTTCGGCTTCGCCGGCGGCGCGGGCGCTCTCGATTCCGGAGACCTTGATGTCGCCGATCCAGTTGCCGATCGGTTCGGCGAAGGCGCGCACGTTGAGCAGATCGAGCAGGGCGAACGCGCTTTCATCGATGTCCGCGGCTTCACCCACCGATCCGCGAATGACGGCGGCGCGCGCGGGCCCTGCGACGAGACCTCCCGTCAGCCATTCGCCGCGACCCCGCGCGAAGGTGCGGAACGCGGTTTCGATCTTGGCACGGTCGCTCCCCGCCAGGCGACCGCCGAACACTTTGGCGATGGCGTCGACCTGGGCGACCGCCGAGCGTTCGCGGACCTCGCGGCTATCGCGCGTCAAGAAGGCGATGCCCGCCGCTGCCGGAAGCGCCAAGAGCGGTTCGAGCCCAGCTACGGTCATCGTCGCCAGCTCTTCGGCAGCGGGCCCCACCCCGCGCGGTTTCAGGAGCGCGACGGCGCGGTATCTCTCCGGGGCGTCGGGCTCGCCGGGATTGACGGTAATCGCCAGCCGCGCTTCCTCGAAATCGCCGAGAATGGAGAAGAAGCGGGCCGCCTTGGCGTCCATGTCGGCGAGTGCCTCGGCTGGGTCGCCGAAATCCGGCGCGCTGCCGCCATGCTTGGCGCGCATGGCGACGTCGTCCGCTTCGCGGTCCTTCTTCCACGACTGCCAGAGTCGAACGAGACGCGTCGAGATCGGGCCTGCGAGAGCGCTCTGCGTCATCAAAGCCGTGATGTCCTCGGCCGGAAGGGGACGGGCCGTCAGCGTGCGGGTGACGAACGGTGCCCAACGTTCGACGAGCTCCTTGCCGCGACCGAGCACGAGATAGTTGCCGGAAATGGCGAAGGCCGCCCCCTCGGGGTCGGCGGGCACCGGAATGAGATGAATGATTTCTCCCCCTGGTTTCTGCTCCTTTGCGAAGCGCGGCGATCCCGACGTCATGCTCTGGACCACACGCTGCCCGTCTTTCACGTGGATGGCGCCGACGGCGGCGAGCGCGCCCCCGTCTTCGACGATGGCGCCGACCATGGGGATGTTGAAGTCGAGCTGCTCGAGCACGCCGAGCGGCAAGCCCAACGCGCCGCCCAGAAAAACCGCGGGCGAGCTGGGTACGAGCGCGGTCGTCGCGCGCAGCTTGGCGCGAATGGTGTCCCAGGTTCGATCGGGATGCGCGACGATGATCTCCGCCACGAGCCCCGCGGGTGCGGACACGGGCGCAGGGCGGACAGCCTCTTTAGACGGCGGCGGCGAGCGTTTGCACGCGACCAGCTGCGCGAGGAGGACGACCAGCGCGACCACGACCATCGGCGGGCGGGCACCACGGCGATCCGCGCATGGGGAGGCCCGGCGAGGCGGCGGGGAGGGCTCCTCGTTGAGCATCGGCATCGAGCGAGGCTAACATGGACGCGCCATGTCCCGCCCAAGCGAGGCCCCCCCACCCGAGGGTGCGGCCAGTTCAGTTCCGCGGCCGCTCATCGGAGAAGTCATCTCCGGCCGCTACCGAATCACGAAGCTGCTGGCGACGGGAGGCGTGAGCTGCGTTTACCTCGGACAGCACGTTCACATGCTGAAGCACGTGGCCATCAAGGTGCTCGACCCGAACGCCGAGAAGCTACCCGAGTTCGTTGCACGCTTTCGCCGGGAAGCGGTGGCGGGAGCGCACGTACACCACCCGTCCATCGCTTCGGCCACCGATTTCGGCCAGCTCGAAGATGGATCGTACTTTTTGGTGCAGGAGTACGTCCCCGGGCAGACGCTCAATCGCATCATCGCGGGCGGCCGAATGCCCACGCTGCGCGCCGTGGCCATCGCGCGAAAGCTCGCTTCTGCGCTCGGCGCAGCCCACGAGGTCGGTATCATCCATCGGGATCTGAAGCCTTCGAACGTCATGCTCGTCGAAGGGACGGACGATGTCATCAAGCTCATCGATTTCGGTTTTGCGAAGCTCCGCTTCTCCGATGTCCCGACCTTGGCGCCGCCACCGGACGAGCCGGTCGCCCCCGAAAAGCTGCTCACGCAGGCCGGTGTGGTCCTCGGCACGGTCGCCTACATGGCGCCGGAAGCCGCCCTCGGTATGGCGGCGGTCGATCAGCGCAGCGATCTGTACGCGCTCGGGCTGATTCTTTACGAGCTTCTGACGGGCCTGCACCCTTTCGATGCGACCGAGCCAGTGCGGCTCTTTTTGCAGCAGCGCACTGTGCCGCCGCCGTCGATCGCTGCGCGCGCGCCCGGCGTGACGGTCCCCGCGCAACTCGAAAGCGTCGTGCGCAAGCTTCTCGAAAAGGACCCCAAGGATCGCTACGAGAACGCGGCGGAAGTGATGACGGCGCTCGATGCCGCCATGCTGACGGCGGACCTCGACGCGGTTCCTGACCTGGCGACCGTGCCGCGCGCACCGGCGCCCTTCGGCAAATCGGATTCTGCGAACGCGCCGAGCCCTGTGCTCGACCGGGCGCAGCGCCTCCCGAGCGTCGCGAAAATGCTGCCATGCTGCCGGCGGACGGTCGATTTCCACGCTGGGCCTACGTAGCGTTCCCGGCGCTCGCCGTCATGTTCGTCGCTCTGCTCCTCGCTTTGAGCGCCCGCGACGCGCCGAGCGCGCCGGGCGGCGCCGCCGAAGCGATTCCGGAAAGCGCCGCTGTCGAGGTGCCGTCCTCCGCGCCGCGCGAAGTGACGATGGAAGTCGCGGGGCTCGATGCCGCCGGTTGGCGCATGAACTTGCGCAACGCCGCGCGCCGAAAGGAATGGTCCGCCGCATCGGATGCCGTGCTCACGTTGCTTCGCCTCGATCCCACCGCGTTTCGCGATCACGACGTACAGGCGGCCCTCCGCAACACCGCCGTCGGTCTGGAGGACGCCGGGGGTGAAGCTTCGGACAAGTTTTTCGACGCGCTCTCGCGTCAATCAGGCCCCGATGGGCTCGATCTCGTGTACGACGTGGCGCGTTCCCGCGCGGGAACCAAAGCAGGAAAGCGCGCGACCGAGATTCTGCGCCGTCCCGAAGTGATGATGGCGGGGTCGCCCGCCCTCAAAGTGCTGTTCGATTTTCGGGAGGCATCGTGCGTGGGGCGGCGCGATCTTTTTTCTCGCATGTCCGAGCAAGGCGACGAGCGCGCGCTCGGCGAGCTCGTCGCGCAGCGCGATGCCGACTGCGGGCGGCGCGATCCGTGCTGCTACAAAGACAGCCGCACGCTGGCGGCGGCCATTCGTTCACTCAAGGCGCGCCTCGCTGCACCTCTGCCGGCCGCTTCGGCGTCGCCCTGAGCCGCCGCAGTTCGCCTTGATCGGCGACTTTGCTGCGCCGTATTGCCCTGAACGAAGACGAGCGCTGCGCCGCGCCCGGCGCTATAACCCGGCTCCACCACTGGAGGAGGGAAGCATGACTGTGCACATCGGAAGCATTGCCCCGGACTTCACCCAGGAATCCACGGAAGGAACCATCAAGTTCCACGAGTGGATCGGAAACAGCTGGGCCGTCCTGTTCTCTCACCCCAAAGACTTCACTCCCGTCTGCACGACCGAGCTCGGCATGGTCGCCAAGCTGAAGCCCGAGTTCGACAAGCGCAACGTCAAAGTCATCGCTCTTAGCGTGGACGACGTCGCTTCGCACAAGAAGTGGCTGTCGGACATCGAAGAGACGCAGAACGCGAAGATGAATTATCCCATCTTGGGCGACTCCGACCGCAAAGTGTCCAAGCTCTACGACATGATCCACCCCGAGGCGAACGACACGCTCACGGTGCGCTCGGTGTTCGTCATCGATCCCAACAAGAAGGTGCGGCTCACGCTCACCTATCCCGCCGCCACGGGCCGCAGTTTCGACGAGATCTTGCGCGTCATCGACTCGCTCCAGCTCACCGACAAGCACTCCGTCGCCACGCCCGCCAACTGGAAAGACGGCGGCGATTGCGTGATTTTGCCGTCGATCACCGACCCCAAGGTGATCGCGGAGAAGTTCCCCAAGGGGCACAAAGAGCTGCGCCCGTACCTGCGCATGACGCCGCAGCCGAACAAGTAGAGCGTCGCGTCGCGGCCGGCGACTAACGGTTGAGGTCGGACTTGGTCAAAGTCCAATCTCGCCGGAAGAAGCCGGCCGCCAGCGTCGGCGCGCCGCCCAGCACGACTTGCCCGCGCGCTCCCGCGATCCTCTGGTCGAAAACCATGTAGTCGGGGATGAGCTCGGGAAGGGCGATGGCTCGGAAAGTCCCCAGCGCCGACGTCCCTTCCAGCACGAGGACGTAGCGCGACGGGTGCTTGGGGTTCGGATAGATGAAAGCGACGCCGAGGTCTTTGCCCTTCCACTCCTTGAGCGTGCTCCCTTCGTGGACGGCGCTGATTGACTTGCTGCCAACGCGAAAGGGCAAGGACGATTCGAGATCGCGCACGACCTGATTCGAATCCGAATTGCCGATGAGCACGAGCGAATGCGTTTCACCGAGCTCGTCCTCGTATTCGCGGTCGGATACGACGGGATAGCGGATGTCGACGCCCCACTTGATGCGGGCCCAAGCACGCGCGGTGTCCTTGTTGGCGCGGATTTGCGCGGGGTCTTGCGTTCCGTAGACGAAGACGAGCGGCTCGAAAAACGCGTCGCGCATGGGACCGGCGAGCCCTGCGCGTTTCTGCAGGCCGGTGCTCTCCGGTTTGTTTCCCGCCACCCATGTACCTCCCGCACGATAGGCGGCGATCGGCTGCGTTGGCTCGTAGGTCAATAAGACGCCGTCGACGGTGACGCGTGTCGGCGCGGTGCTGGAGACGAGCTCGCTGTCGCGGTCGAGCAGAAAGGCTTCTACCCGCTCGGTGCTCACCGTGATCTGCGTAGCGTCGACGACGGCGGCGTCGATGGTGGCAAATGCGACGTCACCGGAGATGTCGCGCAGGTGAACCCATGCGTTGTCGGAATAGCGGAGTGAATTGGTTTTGAAAAGGACGCGCTTTTTGTGCTCGGGGCGCGTCTGCTGCGAAAGCCATTTGTAACCGCCGAGCGCCTCGTAAGCCTTGGTCCAGACGTTGTGACCAATCCACGGGTGCTCGTGCTCCACGTTGTAACCGAGCGCCTTGTAGCGATCGATGAGCACGCCCGAGTTTTTCTCGGGGTAGTCGCGCCTGCCGTGCCAGATGTAAAGCGGCATGTAGAGGCCGTTGTCGGCCCAGTGCGTGTTCGAGCGCTGCTCGACGAGGAGCTTCTCCCAAGAGCGAAGCCCGCGCCCCACGATGTCACCGCGGATCAAATAACTGTGATAACCGCAGAGCGGTTCGGCCGCGGCGTAACGATCCGGGTAGCGAAAGGCGATCGACGCCGATCCGGTACCCCCCATCGACGCGCCGCTGATGGTGATGCGGTTTTTGTCGATGGGATAAAAGCTCGCCGCCCAGTCGACTGCGCGCACCACGTCGCTTTCTCCGAGCTCGCGGTACATCGCGTTGCCGTGTCCGTTGGGCGAAAGAACGAACGCCTCGATGGGCTCGACTTCGCCGGGATGGCGATCCTCCCACTCCGGATCGCGGTTGTCGTCATCGTGGCCGAAGAAATGGCCCATCATCGAGTTGGGTCTTCCGTTCAGCCCGTGCAAAATGACGATGAGCGGATAGCTTTTGGTGCGCGCGCCGTGGGCATCGACGTACGAAGCGGGCACGTACATGCCGAACGGCGAAGGCTCGCCATCGAGTGGCGACTTGTAAGCAAAGCGCCTGATCCCCGGATGCACGCGCAGCGGGTCGCGCCGCGCCTCGATGTCCGCCGTATATTCCACGATGGTGCGCGCATCGGAGGCGAGCGTTTCGAGATCTTTGTCCCCCATATTCACGTAACGAGCGAATCGGTCGCGCAGGTGCACCATCGTTGCCCGAGTGACGCCGGGCTCGGTGAGAAAGTTGCTCGGCTCGGTGGGGCAGAGCGCGATGGCGCGCGTCGCCGCGGCCACGGCTTGGTGCATGTACGCGCGCACCGGGGCCGCCGACTCGAGTTTGCGCCCCGCCACTTCCACCCCCATGACGAGCTCTGCCCCCTCCTCGTTTTCGCCGAGCTCCTCGGACGCGATGGGAGGAAGCTGTACTTTGAGCTCGCTCGGACCCGTCTCCGAAAGCGGCACCTCGCCGCCTTCGACGCTGAAGAGCTCCCGCCGGCGATCGCCCGCCCGTGCAGTGGCGGTGACCCGAACCGCGCGATCGGTGGTCCGCAAGATCCCTTCGGGAAAAGAGACCGTGACGCTCGGCTGAAAACCCGCCGACGAGAGGCCGCGATTGATGTCGATATCGGCCATTTTGGCGGAAAGCGAGCGCACGTCGGAGTCGCTCGTCGCCGGTAAGCGGAAAAAAGCGCCGCGCGGCGCGGTGAAGGTGGCATCGACGACGCGCATGCGAAACGCCCAATAGCCGTCCCGATGATGCAGCTTCACCAGAATGCCGTGGTCGCCGGGCGGAAGATCGAGGCGGGCAATGTCTTCGTCGTCGCGCTGGGGGCGATTTCCGTCGCTCGACGACACGACTTTGCGGTCGACCCAAACCCGCGCTCCGTCGCTCGCTCCGAGCAGGAGAGCGCCCCCTTTCAGCGCCGTCGGCAGGTGGAGCACGCCGTAGAGATAAGCGAAGGCTTCGCCGCGCGGGTTCATGGCGGCGAAGATGTCGATGGGCCCCTCGGAGGAATTGATGATCTTCCAGCTCGCGGTATTGCCGTCTCCGTCCCCTTCGGTCGACCCCACGGTCACCTGACGGCCGAGCTTGCCGACCAAACTTGCCTCGTCCGCGTCCATCAGCACGTTCGAATCGAGCGAACGCTGTTGGCCCTTCTTGGTCTTCACGGTGATGGGACCGAGGGCGAGCCACGCGCCGATTCGACCGCTTGGCGCCGGGACCAGCATGACTTCGTTGGCCGTCGCCCGTCGCGCCGCGAGCAGCGTCGCCGCGAAGGCAAGCATCGTCAGCCAACGCGACGCCGCCTTCGCCCACGCCGAAGTCCGTCGGCGGTCGCCCATCGCAACGGGAGACGGGCTAGGCGTCGAGCGCTTGCGCCAGCGTGCGAGGGCCATCCTTGAACATCACCTCTACTTTTTGGCGATCGATGATGCGAACGATGTAGCCGTCACCGAACTTTCCGTGACGAATGAGGTCGCCCGAGCTGAAGGTCTGCGACGCGCGGTAGGCGTGGAATGACGTGACTGGCTTGCCCAGCACCGCCTTTTCCCAAGTGGACTCGCGTTGTCGCTCCACTTCGTGGGCGGCGGCTTTGCGCGCTGACATCGCGGGTGGCGTGCGGGACGGCGAACCCTTGGCCGGCGCTCGCTCGCCGTGGACCGAGAGGGAAGGCGCGCTCTTCGGGCGGCGGTAGTTGTGGTGACCGCCGCATGTGCGGCACTCGACGCGGGCGATTTTGGGACCCTCCATCGCGATGATGCGGTGGAGCAAATCCATGCGGCACTTGGTGCACCAGGAGTCGACTTCAGAACCAGGTTTCAGTGTTTTCGGCATTCGTGTAGGCGGGTGGAACTTAGCACGCGAAGGCGCGCCGTCGGCCACTTCTTGGGGCGTCGATTCCGGTTTGCATAGCACCGCGCGGCCGGATTCTCGGCCGGCACCGATCGACAGCGCTGCCATGGGTCGCTCAGCCGCCGGGGTGGCGAAGAACGGCCGAGGTTTTGGCGCGCTCAGCCGGTTCGGCTCGAATCGGGCGGGGGCGGGCGATCCGATTTGACCTGGACCGACGCTCGCACCTCGGGCTGGCCGAGCTTGGAGCTGACCGCCGAATCGTCGGACGGGACGAACTTGATCTGGGTGTTGATTTCGACCGACAGGTGCGAGAGGGCACGTGCGAGCTCTTCGCCGAGATCGTTCTGCTGGAGAAAGCCGCGAATCTCCTTGGCCACGACGCGATAGAGGCCATTTTTGGTCTCGTCGATCTGCGAAAAGACGTAATTGGCAATCTCCTTCGGTAACTTGATGTCGCCGACGAAGTTGCGCAGGCTTTCGGGCCCTTCGGTAATCTTTTCGAGGCCGGTCTCGACGAGGCGTCGGATCGTGTCGCGAATGAGGCGCTCGATGTTCTTACGACCCGGAAGATCCTCGTCGGAGAGTCGTTCCGTACGGTTCCCGTCCATGGTCATCTTCCCCCAACGTTGACGAGGCGAGTGCCTCGCAGCTGTTCTCACTGACGTTGCTACTTCCCATGATGAGGCGCGTCAATCTGCCGCGGTGCTCGGCCGCGATGATATTGTCATGAGGCATGATCGATGCCGGGCGGGCAAGGTGGTGTGTTGTGGTCGCCGGCTTCGTCGTTTCTTGTCAGCGCGTGCCGAGCGAGTCATCGCCGAGCAGAACGGAGCGCGCCGGGTACGAGCCTCCATCGATCTCCGAACGCGATGCGGCGTCGCTCGCCGATCCTGCCCTCCGCGTCGCGCGCGAGACGGAACCGGCGGTCTCCGCGATGCGGCCGAGCGAGCCGGTGGGTGGTCGCTGGGTCAGTTGCTATGCCAACTATCGACCGACGAGCGCGCCCGAGCGTGACGTCGCTCGCCTCGCCGCCATGTGCGGTCCCGAAAACGGCATGATCCCAGTGGCACCCGTGGCCAGCGGAGAAGCGGCGGACGTCGCCGAGGACCATCGTCTCCCAGCGGACGCCGGCGACTGCTTCCGGATCTTCGCGGTCGCCGACGCCTTCGTCGCGGATCTCGGTATCGAGGTCGTCAACGCGCGAGGCCATGCCGTCACTTGGGATCGCAACGGCGATCGCTGGCCGATCCTCAACCCCGACGGCCCGTTCTGCGTGTTCGACGCGGGACCCTACACAATTCGCGTGCGGGCGCTCCAGGGGAAGGGGCGATATGCCCTACAGGCCTGGCGCTTGCCGTAGCGATGGCGCGCCTCTTGACCACCGGGGTCGCTACCGCTACCCCGTAGCGAGCGTGAGTACCTACGCCGAGCGCCGCAAAAATCTCATGGCCGAGCTGCCCGGCGGTGTGGCCGTATTCCCCTCGGCGCCCGTCGCTATCCGCAATAACGACGTCGAGCACGAGTACCGGCAGGACTCGGACTTTTATTACCTGACCGGGTTTGCCGAGCCGGATTCGGTGCTCGTTCTGGCCACCGAGCACCCGGACCATACTTCGGTGCTATTCGTGCGCCCGCGGGACCCCGACCGCGAGGTGTGGGACGGCGCGCGCGCCGGTGTCGACGGCGCTGTTGCGCAATACGGTGCTGACGCGGCGTTCCCGATCTCCGAGCTCGCGCTCCGGCTGCCCGATTACCTCCAGAACCACGAGCGGCTGCTCTACCGACTCGGTAAGGATCGCGCGTTCGACGAGAAGATGCTGGCTGCGCTCGACGCGACGCGCGCCCGTTCGCGCCGCGCCATCTCATGGCCGACCCAGATCGTCGATCCGGCGTCGTTGGTGCACGAGATGCGCCTCTTCAAGTCGAATGAGGAGCTTTCCAGCATGAAGCGCGCCGCTGCCATTACCCGCGACGCCCATCTTGCGGCGATGCACCTGGCCAAGCCCGGCCGCTATGAATACGAAGTAGAGGCGGCTCTCTGCCAAGTCTTCCGCAAGAACGGGTCGGAGCGACCGGCGTACGCGCCTATCGTCGGATCGGGCCCCAACGCCACCGTGCTGCACTATCGGCAGAACGATCGCCGCATCGAAGCGGGGGATTTGCTGCTCATCGATGCCGGTTGTGAGTACGGTTATTACGCGTCCGACGTCACCCGCACGTTTCCCGTCGACGGCAAATTCAGCGCGCCGCAAGAGTCCATCTACCGCGTCGTGCTCGATGCTCAGCTTGCCGCCATCGACGCCACGTGCCCGGGTGCGACGCTCGAGCAGATCCACGAGAAAGCGTTGCACGTGATCGTCGACGGCCTGATGAAATTGGCACTTTTAGGCGGGGACCGGCAAAAAATCATGGACGAGCAGCTCTATCGTCCGTTTTTCATGCACCGCACCAGCCACTGGCTCGGCATGGACGTGCACGACGTGGGCGCCTATTTCCGACATAAGAAGCCGCGGCCGCTCGAAGCGGGCATGGTGATCACCGTCGAGCCCGGCATTTACATCGCCGCGGGCAACACCTCGGTTCCTCCCGAATACCGCGGCATCGGCGTGCGCATCGAGGACGACGTTCTCGTCACGAACGGCGGACAGCTCAATCTCACGGCCGACATCCCCAAATCGGTGAGCGAAATCGAACGTGCCTGCGCCTGACGCTCGCTGCTGTTTCGTCACATCGGCATGAAGCGATCGCAGCGCACCGAGCTCGTACGCCGGCTCGGGGCGTGGTTCGAGACCGAGCGGCGCGATCTATCTTGGCGGCGCACGCGCGACCCGTACGCGATCTGGCTCTCCGAGGTGATGCTCCAACAAACGCGCGTCAAGACGGTGGAGGACTATTTCCCGCGCTTTCTCCAGGCATACCCGACGGTGGCACACCTGGCGTGCGCCGACATTGGCGACGTGCTCGGCGCATGGAGCGGTCTCGGTTACTACCGCCGCGCGCGCGCCCTCTACGCCGGCGCTCGCGAGGTGGTCGCGAAATACGGCGGTAAGCTCCCCGCCGACGCGGGCACTTTGCGCACCATTTCGGGCATCGGTCCGTATACAGCCGGCGCCATCGCCAGCATTGCTTTTGGCGCGCAAGAGCCGCTCGTCGACGGGAACGTTGCGCGCGTGCTGGCGCGGCTCTTCGCGCTCCGCTGCGACGTGCGATCCCCCGCCGGCTCACGCGAGCTTTGGGCGCTGGCAACCGAGCTCGTGCCCGCCGAACGACCGGGGCGTCACAACGAAGCGCTCATGGAGCTCGGGGCGACGATATGCCTGCCCCGCGAGCCGCGGTGCGACGCGTGCCCCGTGCGCGATCTCTGCGCAGCACGCCGCGAAGGCATCCAAAATGAGCTACCCATCGCAAAAAAGAAGAAGCCGCCCCGCGAAATGAGCATGCTCGCGCTCGTGAGCCGGCGGGGCAAACGTGTCCTCCTTGGCCGGCGTCGCCCCGGCGGTCTCTTCGGCGGCTTGTGGGAGCCTCCGATGGTGGAAGATGGCGCGCGCAGCGCCGAAGCGTCGCTCAGCGAGCTACTCGGTGCGACCGTCGGCGCCATGAAGCGGGTAGGGGAGCAAACGCATGTGCTGACGCACCGCCGGCTACGTATCACCATTGCCACGGCCGAGATCGAGAGCGAGCCCACCGGACTGGGCGGCCCCACGTACGATTGCTTGGCCTGGAAAGGCGCCTCCGAGCTCGGCGCGCTCGCAATGTCTTCGCTCGCGAGGAAAGTTCTTCTAGCTTGTCCGGGTTGAGCGACATCCGGCGAGCCAGAAGTCAACGTCACCTTTTTGCGGAATGCGGCACGGCGCTGCTCATCGCGCTCGCCCCTGCCGCGCTTCGCGCCGAACCTGGCCGCGAAGGGCACCCGGTCGATCCTGTCGACGCCGCCGAGCGTTCGACCCCCGAGAAGTCGCGCCAGAGACTGCAACGTCTCACGGCGCCGAGCCGCTATTTGCAAGTTTTCAGCTCGCTCATGATCGGTGACGGGCTCCGGTTCAATAACCCCTACCGCTTGGCGCACGAGCTCGGGCAAGGCGGACAATCACTTTCCCTCACGGCTCCGTATATCGACGTGGCCGTGGTTCTGGCGACGGGATCGCCCCTCGGGCTCGTGCACGGGGGCCGGCTCAGTTGGTCCATCGCCATGAGCGGCGTGCCCCAGAGCGCGTTCACTCCCGCCTACCTCGCCGCGTGGCGTCCGACGGGCGCATGGCTGCTCTACGCCTGGCTAGGGCTGCCTGTTCTCACCGCGCCCGATCTCAACGTGGGGGGCGAGCTCGGGCTCGCGGCAACGTACTTCGTCCGCGCCGGCATCGGAGCCGCGGCCGCGCTCGTGGCGGATGGTTTCTACGGCGCGGGAACGCGCGAGACGCGCGCCGCCTTTTACCCGGTGCTCTCGGCTCAGGTGGGGGTCTCTATCAACTACGAGGTGCTGCCGTGACGCTTGGCCCGCGCAACGCAGAGCGAGCCGCGAATCGCAAGGTTCACGGTTTGACGATCCTCCTCGCCGTCGTGTTCGGCATGGGGCCGGCCGTGGGCGACATCGGAAGCTGTGGCCAGGAAATCGAACCGCTCGATCCCGCGGTGTTCTTCGCGGTGAAGGCACGCATCGATTGCATTCGCTGCGGCGAGTGCGCGCTTTCTGGCGTGCCTTGTCAAAGTGCTTGCAGCGCCCCTCCGGCGACATCGTTTCTTCGCGGATGCCGCCCTCTCGTGCACGATGGAGAAGTGTGCTTGCACGCCCTGCTCCATGCCTCGTGCGACGACTACCTGTCGTATACCGATGAATCCCACGCCACCGCTCCGAGCGAGTGTCAGTTCTGTCCTTTGCCATGACGAACGTGCGCTCGACATGGCAGAGCCTTGCGCTCCTGGTCCTGGCCTCGCTGGGTGCCGCATGCGCGCGCCAGCTCGACGCCGTGATCGCTCCGACCAGCGACTACGCCGACTACCGCCTCACCCGCGTCGCGCCGACGGTCTCCGAACGCCTGCAAGCTGCCGAGCGGTATCTGAAGCAACACCCCGACGGGGCTTTTCGTGACGAGGTGGCGGGTTGGTACCGTCGCATCGAGCCCCTCTTTTTCGAATCGTCGTCGGACACGCTCGCTGGCGCGGAAAAATACCTGAGCACATTGCCGACGGGGCCTCATGCCAATAGCGCAGAGCAGCTTCGCGACGCTTTCCGCGCCGCGGACCGGGTGAACTCGGGGGAACGGACCGCCGAGCAGGGGGCCGCCTTCGAGCGGCGGCTTTTGGCCGCCGCTCGGGCGCGCGACGAGGTGCTCGTCGCGTATTCCGATTGGATTGGGCGCGTGCTCGACTTCGACGGTTGGGGACGCCCTCTCGCAGATGCGCCCGAATCGTTTTCGAGTGCGTGGGCCGCCGATCCCAAGCCGAAATGCGCGCCCGAGCGCTGCACGAAGCTGCTCACGTTGCCTTACGAGCTCGAGATCGCCGGCAAACCCGAACCATTCGTGTGTCTCATCGAGATCGCGGTGCGTCTCGCCAAGGGTCGCGTCGCCGACGTGACCATCGCCGGTCCCGCCCTTTTTGCCCGCCTCGCGGAAGCGCACCTTGCTCGGCCGACCAGCGGCGATGACAAGGGGCGCGCCCGCGCGCGCGCGTGGGCCATCGAGCTCACCGAGGGCGCGGCCGAACGCCGAATGCCGCGCTCCCGCTGCAAGCGGGAAGGATCGACGCGCGCAGCCCTCGTACGCGAGTGCGACGGCCGCCGCCTGGATCTCTACGCGGCCGGGGGGCCCGACGAATCGGAAGACCGGGTGGTCATTCGCGGACCCGGCGAGCTATAACGTGCCGCGATGATCGCCCCGCTCATCCCGTACATCGACATCCACCCGCTACACATCTACGGACCTGGACAACTCGGACCCATCGGTCTCCCCGAGATTTCCATCAAACCGTTCGGCACCTTGGTCGCTCTCGGCGTGTACCTCGGAACCGAGCTCGCGCGGCGGCAGGGGGAGCGTTTCAAGCTCGACGGCAAGTCGCTTTCCTCGTTCGTCGTTTACGTCCTCGTGGGCGGGTTCATCGGCGGGCACGTGCTCGACACGATTTTTTATCACCCCGATCAACTCGTCAAATCACCCGAATCGCTCTTCCTCATCTGGGCCGGACAATCGAGCTTCGGCGGTTTTACCGGCGCGGTTCTCGGACTGCTTTATTGGCGGTACAAATTCAAAAAAAGTCCCCTCGTCTACGCCGACGTCGTCGCCAGCGTGTTTCCCATGGCGTGGGTTTTCGGGCGCACGGGGTGCTCCATCGCGCACGATCACCCCGGCATGCTTTCCGACGCTTGGTTCGCGGTGCAGTACCCGAACGGAGGTCGCTTCGATCTCGGCCTCTACGAGATGGTGCTCACCATTCCGCTCGCGGTGACTTTTCTCTACCTCATGCGGCGCCCGCGCCCGCCGGGGTTTTTCCTCGGCATCATGTGCATCGCCTACGCGCCCACCCGATTCGCCCTCGATTTTTTGCGCGTACAAGCAGGTGAATTCGGCAAAGAGGCGGACCCTCGCTACGGAGGTCTCACGCCGGCGCAGTGGGGGTGCTTGATCGTGCTCGCGGCAGGTCTCGTGCTCGCCTATCGCGCGGCGCGTGCGGCTGAGAAAGGGCGCGATTGGCTGGCGCTCGCCGCACCCGGTCTCGCCGGTGCAGAGCCCCCCGGTACCTCGGGATGATGGCGCTCGCGCCCGATCCGGCCGCGCCGGGCGCGTCGGAGCTGCAGCCTGACGACGCCGCGTTCGACGTCTCCGACGAGTCCGACGTTCGCGCTTTGCTCCGCGCAGAAGACACGCATTTCTGGCACCGTGCGCGTAACCGCTTCATTCGGCGTAAAATCGAAGCGCTCGGTGTTCGTCGCGGCGCCGGCATTCTCGAGCTCGGGTGCGGTGCTGGATGCGTATCGGCCGAGCTGGCGAGGTGCGGCTATGACGTCACCGGCGTCGACGGCCATCGCTCGCTCCTCGCGGTCGCGTGCACCCGGGCGCCGCGGGCACGCTTCTTCTGTCATGATCTACGGCGAGGACTCCCCGATGTTGGGCGCCGAGCGTTCGACGTCGTTGGTTTGTTCGACGTCATCGAGCATCTCGACGATCCTTTGCAGGCCCTTGCCGATGCGCTGCGTTTTGCCGAGCCGGGCGGTTACGTCGTCGGCACGGTGCCAGCCTTGATGTCGCTCTGGAGCTCGATCGATGTGCACGCCGGCCACAAGACGCGCTACTCGCTGCGAACATTGCGGGCAGCGCTGGCCGGCCTCGAAGGCGCGACGGTGCTCGAGATCACGCCCTTCTTCCGATCGCTCGTTCCGCTCCTTTGGGCGCAGCGCCGCTGGATCGGCAAGTCGGACCGCGCCGCCCCTCGCGATCACGCGGCTGCCGCGGTAGACAACCTACGCGTGCCCCCCTTGCCCATCAACGCGAGCCTTCTCGCGATGGCAACCGCGGAGCACGCGCTCGCGCCCCTGCTCGGCGCCCTTTCGGTGCCGGGGGCGTCGTTGTGGTTTGCGCTGGTCAAGGACGGCGGCGCGCGGCGCGTGTAAACGAAACGCGCCGCGGACCTATCCCTGCGCCGCTTAGGGCGGGCTGATGGTCGTCGAGACGCTGAAGGTCGGGTGCTTGAACGCGCCGACCGTCGTCTTGGACATGGCCGTCTTGATGCACGCCTCGGCGGGAGTCCCCGCCGCCGGGCCACTCACGCTCACGCTTTGCACGCTGCCGCTCGAGGCGAAGACGATGGTGGCGCGCGATGGCGCGTCGTGTCCGACGAGGCAGTTGCGCGCGGCGGTCCTCGGCGAACCGAGCGCACCGGAAATGGCGCCTTGCGCGGGGAGCTCGGGGATGTCGCCTCGCGGCGGAGCGGCCTTGGCCTCGGCTTTCTCGGGGGCGGGTGCGGGTTCGGTTGGGCCAACCGCCTTTTTGATCGCGCCGACGAGCCCAGTGGGCTCTGGGGCTGCGGGTGCAGCAGGTGCCGCGGCCGGCGGGGGAGCTGCGGGGGCAGGGCGGGCCGCGGCCGGCGATTCCGCAGCCATGGCCGCTGCGATGGCCGCGGCTCCCGGCGAAGGACCGGCTGGGGCGGCAGGGGCAGCAGCATTGGAAGCCGCGACTGCCTTGTGGACGCCTTTGGCTCCCTTGCCGGGCCCGCGCTGCACTGCGGCTCGCGTGATCTCGGTTGCATCGGTGGGTGTGACGGCCCCTGCGGGCGTGTTGACGTTCGCCTTTTCCGCGGCGAGAGCGGCTGCCACCGGTGCCGGCGCGACTGCCGGGGCTTCCTTTGGTTGGGTCGCTGGCGCGACCGCAACCGCGGGCACCATCGCGGCGGGCTGCTCCATGGCGGCCGCCGCGCGCTCCGGCGCCGCGTCCGAACCGTTTTGTGCCGTCAAGCCGTAGGCGACGCCAATTCCCACGAGCGCCACGACAACGCCCGCCAAAACCATGCGCGAGCCACCACCGCTCGAGCGCGCGACGGGCGTACTGACCGGCGTTGCCGGCGTCACCGTGTGCGGATCGATGGCCCGGACCGCAGGCGCCAAGGTCGGCGCTTGCGAGATGTGATTCAAATTGATGAGCCCGGAGCCGTTGCTGTCGTTCGCCTGCGATGCCCTACCGGACGGCGGAGGAGCGTACGATGGCGAGGAGGGGGGCACGTACGACGCACTTGCGGCCCGAGGCGCTAGCGACGCGGGATTTCGCGACGAGGGTGGCGTGCTCGGCGACGGCGGGGGTCGACTCGTCCGCTGGGCGGCGCGTGCGGCCATCTCCGTGAGCGAGGGGCGTTGTTTTTCCGAGGCTTTGCTGCTGAACGGACTGTCGGCCATGCGTACTTCTCCGTGATCGCGTTGATCAGTGTCTCGAGGGCGCCGGGACGAGTACTGCCCCCAAACTACCCATTATGAAAAATCGCAGCCTGATCGATCACCGAAGTAGTCAGACGACCACTTGACCGGGCAGGCAACGTCTCTTTCGCCCAAGCCAACAAGGCGACGGCCCAGCGGCTACTCCTGAGAGAATCGAACTTTGCGGCGGTATAGGCCGCATGATTCACGCGGCCGTGTGGCCGAATTGGGGGATTGTGACGGCTAGTGCCAAGAACTGCCACCGCAGTTAAGAGGTCGCACGTGGTACGCGTGAAACCGAGTGCCGACGACAGTGTGCTTAAGCTAGCTCAGGAGGACGCTCGTGCCAAAGCCGGGCCTCACATTCCCTAGATTCCTTACAGTGGCGCGGCGCCCCGAATGTGATCACGGTCGGCGGAAATTACCTACATCGACGCACATTTTAGCTGCCGATCCCCGGCTACCTCTCCCCTTTTCTCAGAGCCTCATCTCCCACGGCTCGTGCGAGCCGACACGACCCGTCGCGACGCGAGGCAGCGCGCGCCGGATAGTGTGCTAGTCGACCTTTCCAGTCATGCTCCGCGACGCCACCGAAAGCGCAGCAAAACGCCCCGGTCTCCCGACCACCACGCCTGCGCCCGTCGCGCCCCTCGCGCCACTCCCCGCCACGGCGGAGCTGGAGCAGGAGCTCGCCAAAGCCGAAGGCGGAAAAGCGTGGATCCGAAAGCTCGCCATCTGGGCGGGGGTCGTGGGTTTGGTCGGGGCGGGCGTCGTCTGGCGCATCCAAACTCGACCGCCGCCGCAGCCGAAATACGTTCTTTCGCCGATCACGCAGGGTGACGTCGTCGAATCCGTTCAATCGACGGGGACAGTACAACCGCTCACGCAGGTGCAGGTCGGCGCGCAGATTTCGGGGCGGATCGCCAAAGTGTTCGTTGATTTCAATTCGGTCGTCAAAAAGGGCGACGTGCTCGCTGAAATCGATCCCACGCTGCTCGGCGCGACCGTCGAGCAGAGTCGAGCCCAGGCCGCAGCCGCCGAGGCGCAGCTCGGGCGCGCGCAGGCCGCGCTGGCGACCGCGCAAGTAGCGCTCACGCGCATCGAACGATTGCGCGCGGAGAACCTCGCCAGCCAAGCCGACGCCGATCAAGCACGGGGACAGCGCGACGTCACCGAGGCGGAAGTGGCGGCGGCGCGCGCACAGATCATCCAGACCAAAGCGCAGCTCAGCTACTCCCGCACCAACATGGCCTATTCGCGTATCTACGCGCCCATCGATGGCCTGGTCGTGAGTCGCAACATCGATCCCGGTCAGACCGTGGCCGCGAGCTTCCAGGCGCCGACCCTCTTCGTCATCGCCGAGGATCTTAGGCGAATGCGCATCTTGGCCGAGATCGACGAGGCGGACGTGGGCAAGCTCAAGGAGGCGATGACAGCCGACGCGACCGTCGACGCCTTCGCCGGTGAGGTCTTCCACGGGAAGGTGAGTCAGGTCCGTTACAACCCGAACTCGGTGCAGGGCGTCGTAACCTACCTAGCGGTGGTGGACGTCGACAACCCCGATATGAAGCTTCGGCCGGGAATGACAGCGACGGTGACGGTGAAAACGCGCGAGGCCAAAGGCGTGCTGAGGCTTCCCAACGCCGCCCTCCGCTATCGACCCACGCCCCCCAATCGTGTGGAAGCGGCCAAAGACGGCGTCGAATTCAAGCCGGAGCCGCCGCCCGAGCCGCTCGCCCACGGCAAGGGGCGCATTTACCTGCTCACCGAGACGACGCTCGGCAAAGAGAAAGCGTCATCGAAGGTGATCGAGGTCGGCATCACCGACGGCATCAACACCGAAGTGAGGACGTCCGAGCTCGCGCTCGGTGCCAAGGTGGTGACCGACGAAACCGATGCCGACGACAAGAAGAAAGGGCCGCGGCTCTTCTGACGCAGCAGCGCTAGAGCGCGTGAAACGGCATGGAAGCCCCGCTCATCGAGCTCGATCACGTCGAGAAGGACTACGGGACCGACTCCGTCGTCGTGCGGGCGCTCATCGACGTGAACTTGCGCGTCGCGCGCGGCGAGTTCGTCGCCATCGTCGGCACGAGCGGCTCCGGGAAAAGCACGATGATGAACATCATCGGCTGTCTCGATCGCCCGACGCGCGGGCGTTATCGCTTGGGGCCGGTCGACGTGGGCGGGCGTTCCAACGATGGACGGGCCATCGTGCGAAACCGCATGCTCGGCTTCATTTTCCAGGGATATAATCTTCTGCCGCGCACGACCGCGCTCGAAAACGTCGAGCTACCGCTGGTGTACCGCGGGGTAAAAAAGCGCGAGCGTCGCCGGCGTGCCGAGCAGGCGCTGCACCAGGTCGGGCTCGCGGATCGGATGCACCACAAGCCGAACCAGCTGTCGGGCGGGCAGCAGCAGCGCGTTGCCATCGCGCGCGCACTGGTCACCGAGCCGCCCGTGCTGCTCGCCGACGAGCCGACCGGAAATCTCGACACCCGCACCAGCTACGAAGTCCTGGCGTTGCTGCAGAAGCTCAACGAGGCGCGCTCCATCACCATCGTGCTCGTGACCCACGAGCCGGATATCGCCGCCTGCGCCTCGCGCATCATCACCATGCGGGACGGGCGCGTTCGATCCGACATCGCCAATCCACCGAGCGACGCGGCGCGGCTACTGCGTGAGCTCGGCGAGCTGCGATCTCTTCCGGACTCGGCATGAGCGGTCTCGTCGTCGGCCTGGGCAACGCGCTCACGCTGGCCTTCTCCGCCATCGTGCGCGCCAAGGTACGCGCCCTGCTCACCGTACTCGGCATCCTGGTGGGAGTTGCCGCGGTGGTGATCGTCACCGCGCTCGGCACCGGTGTACAGGAACGCATCACCACGCAAATCAAGAGCCTCGGCTCGAACATGATCTGGGTGTTCCCCCAGCCCAACCAGAGCTCGGGCGCGCGCGGCGCGCGCGGCGGCGGAGGCCGGCTCACGGAGAACGACGGCAAATCGATCCTGCGCGAGGCCACCAGCGTGACGGCGGTGGTGCCGTACATGCAGGCGCAGGCCCAAGTCGTGGTCGCCGATCGCAACATCGCATCGACGATCGCGGGCAGCACCCGTGCTTACTTCGACGTGCGAGGCTTCACCATCGCGGCCGGCGCGAACTTTACCGATACCGACGAGCGCACGAAGGCCAAGGTGTGTCTCCTCGGGCAGACGGCCAAGGAGAATCTATTCGGCAACCAGGACGCAGTGGGCCAAGTGGTGCGAATCGGTCGCTACCCGTTTCGCGTCATCGGCGTGCTCGCCGGCAAAGGACAGACGCCGGGAGGCGAGGACCAGGACGATCGGGTCGTCATGCCGGTCGGCACGTTTCGCGCCCGCGTGTCACCGACCGCGCCGGGCCGCGTGCATGTTCTTTTGGTCTCGGCCTCCGATTCGCGCACGGTCAACCGAGCCATCGCTCAGATCGGCGCCATCTTGCGCCAACGGCACGGCATCGAGCCCGACAAAGAGCCTGATTTCGGCGTTCGTTCCCAGGCCGAATTCCTGAAGGCGCAGGAGGAGATACTGGGAACGCTGAAAGCGCTGCTCATCGGCATCGCTCTGGTGGCGCTCGGCGTGGGCGGAATCGGAGTGATGAACATCATGCTCGTTTCGGTGACGGAACGGACGCGTGAGATCGGCATCCGCATGGCCATCGGCGCCCGCGAAGCCGACGTGAGGTTCCAGTTCTTGGTGGAGGCGGTCATGCTGTGCGTACTCGGCGGCCTGGCGGGCACGGCGGTCGGACTCGGGGTGATCTATGCGCTGGCGCGAGCCCTCGGCTGGTCGATGTTGCTGCCCCCCGAGGCTCTGGTCGTCGCGCTCGCCACGAGCTTCGGTACGGGCATCTTCTTCGGCTTTTGGCCGGCGCGCCGCGCCTCGCGGCTCGACCCCATCGAGGCGCTGAGGCACGAATGATCACCACCGTGCTCTCCGCCCTGCGCATGGCCACGGTGGCCATCGTTCGCAACAAGCTGCGCACGGGCCTCACCATGCTCGGGATTTTGATCGGTGTGGCGGCGGTCGTCGTCACGACTGCGATTGGCACCGGCGCGCGCGGAAAGATAAACGACCAGATCGCGGGGCTCGGTTCGAATTTGATGGTCGTCTTTCCGCAGTCGAACCAGGCATCCGGGGCGCGCGGCGCGCAGGGCTCGGCGGCCCGTCTCAACGAGGCCGATGCCAAAGCCCTCGTCGGCGGTGCAACCAGCATTGCCGAGGCCGCGCCCTACCTGCGCAGCATTGCGCAGCTCGTCTACGAGGATCGCAACGTCAGCACCCAGGTCATCGGCACGACGCGCGGCTACTTCAGCGTGCGAAACTGGCCCGTCCACTCGGGCGAGCTGTGGAGCGAAGCCGCAGAGCAATCCGGCGAGCGGGTCTGCGTGGTCGGCACCACCGTCGCGGAGAGCCTTTTCGGACCGCTCGACCCGGTCGGCCGCACCGTACGCATGGGTCGCCATCCCTTTCGCATCGTGGGCGTGCTCGTGCACAAGGGAGAATCGCCCTTCGGTACCGATCAAGACGACGTGGTGATGATGCCCACCGCGAGTGCGCGCTCCCATCTCGTTTCGATGCCGCGCCGGAGCGTGCACGGCATCATGCTTTCGGCCACCAGCCCGGAAACCAACGAGCACGCCAAGGCGCAGGCCGTGGCCATTTTGCGCGAACGGCATCACATCGACGACGGGAAAGAGCCCGATTTCGTCATTCGAACTCAGGCCGAATTTCGCGCGTCGCAAGACGCCATCTACGGCGCCCTTTCCATGTTGCTGCTTTCGGTCGGTGCTGTATCGCTCTTCGTCGGCGGCATCGGCATCATGAACATCATGCTGGTCTCGGTGGCCGAGCGGACGCGCGAAATCGGCATTCGCATGGCCGTCGGAGCGCGCGAGAGCAACATTTTGATGGAGTTTTTGATCGAGTCCGTGCTGCTCGCGCTGCTCGGTGGCGTGCTCGGTGTCGTCTTGGCGGCGGCGATCGTGTTCGTGGTGGGAGCCATCTCGCAATGGCCCATGCGTCTCGAGCCGGCGGCCCTCGCCGTCGCCCTTACGACGAGCAGCGTCATCGGCGTCGCCTTTGGTTTTCTCCCCGCTCGCCGCGCAGCGCGTCTCGATCCCATCGTGGCGCTGGGCCGGGAGTAGGTCGCCGTCATCGCCAACACAATCGGAGCGCTGACGTCAGTTTCTGCAGTGCCCCGGAAACGTGAAGGCGTCGCGCTTCTGGCCGTCGATCGTAAAGAATTCGTAGGTGATGTCGGCGGGCGTCGCGGTGACGCGCATGGCGCCATGCTGTTCGTTGTAGCGAAACTTCGTCTCGGGCATCGGCTCGCCGGCAAACTCGTAGGTCGCTTCGCCTCCGAGGCCATTGACGAAGTAAGGGATGCCGTCGATGAGAAAGCGTTCGTAGGTGTGATCGTGTCCCGCCAGCACTGCTTCCGCTCCCCAGGCGCGAAAGGGCCA
>Ga0193706_1000436_pt1 | contig 24674 bp, 14 predicted proteins | sample U3c1metaG_FD_160130 | JGI IMG/M metagenome (GOLD analysis project Ga0193706, IMG submission 160130) | Soil microbial communities from a riparian zone of the East river system, Colorado, United States - U3c1 | ecosystem: Environmental > Terrestrial > Soil > Riparian zone | place: USA: East River... | reverse complement strand
GACGTCGCCTTGCTCGACACGCGGCCGAAGTTTCTGGGACCGTCGGTCAAGGTCGAGCTTGCGAGCGGCTCACCACGTTGAATTCAGAGTTCAGCGCGACGTCGGTTCCGTAACGCCAGGGGTTCCGAATCGGAGTTGGCTTGCGTAGTCTGGATGCACTCGTGCGCAAGCTCGTGCTCTTGATCGTCGTCGGATATGTCGTCCTGAACGGGCATTTTGGTCGCCCTATTCTGCTCGGACATCACCCGACGCCGTGGTGAATCTGCGCTGAGCGACGCAGCGGTCAGCCCTCGATACGCCTGTCTTGGAGTTTGTGCGTCGGATTGCCGCGAGTGACTGTCGCGGTCCGCGGCGAGAAAGCTGCGAGGAATGAGCCTGCACTGCTTCGAGCACCTGGCTCTCACCCTCGCCAGAGACAGCAGTTCGACGGATTCGTGATCTCCGCGGGCGCGGATCCGCGTGGAGGCTCTCGAAACCACTCCGCCCAGCCACGAGGTCCCGCATGCGCTCCCAATCGAACCGTCTCCAGCCATTCCAATCCCCGTCGACTCTCCGCGCGGCCTGCCACATCACCGCCCTCGGTCTCGCGATCGCCGGCTTCGCGCCGCTCGGGAGTGCCCAATGGCAGGCGACCAGCCTGCACCCCGCAGGAGCCCAGGCCTCCCACGCCAACGACGGCGATCCGGGCGGCCAGTCCGGATACGCGCTCATCGCAGGAGCCAAGCACGCCTACGTATGGTCCGGATTCTCGGGTCCCAGCGTCGACCTGCACCCCGCGGGAGCGACGGCCTCGGAGGCATTCGATTCGCACAGCGGTCTCCAGGTGGGCACGGCGATGATCGGCGGCGTCAACGTCGCCAGCACCTGGAACGGAACGGCGGGATCGTGGTCCAACTTGAATCCGCCGGGAATGATCTCGTCCGCTCTCTACGGCGGCGACCTCGGCGCGCAGGCGGGTTTCGTCGAGGACGGGATCGTCGGCGTCCGCGCTGCCTTGTGGCACGGATCCGCGGCTTCGTACGTCGACCTCTCGCCCGCGAACTCGAATGGCTCGGCGGTCTGGGCGATGCGCGGCATCATGCAAGCCGGCCAGGCCACCATCATCGGTCAGAGCACGCACGCGGGCTATTGGATCGGGAGCCCGAACACCTGGACCGATCTGCATCCGACCGGCGCGCAGCTCTCGCAGTGCTGGGGCACCGACGGCGTGCAACAGGTCGGGCGGGCGATCCTCAATGGAAGCGACCACCCCTTCGTGTGGAGCGGCAGCGCCGCCTCCGGGGTCGACCTCTTGCCGGCCAACTTCATCGTGGGCGAAGCGCGCGGGGTCGACGCCGGCGAGCAGGTCGGCTATGTCGGCGACATCTCAGGCACGCGCGCCTGCCTGTGGTCAGGCTCGGCGAGCAGCCGCGTCGATCTCGAGCTGGCCTTGCCCATGAATTTCAGGGCGTCCAAGGCTTCGGCGATCTGGCACAGCGGCGGAACGACCTTCGTCCTCGGGACAGCCCGCAACTCGTCCGCCGGCAATCGCGAGGAAGTGATCCTCTGGAGGCGACTGAGCCTGACGATCTACTGCACCGCGAAGGTCAATTCCCTGGGTTGCTCGCCGAGCATGGCCTTCTTCGGCAACTCGAGCGCTTCGAACTCGAACGTCTTCGTGGTCCGCGCGGACCTGGTGCAGAACCACAAGCCTGGCATTCTGCTGTACAGCAACACCGGTCGGACCGCGATCCCATTCAGCGGCGGCACGCTGTGCCTCACCGGGCCGCTGCGCCGCGTATCCGGGCTGGATTCAGGCGGCCTGCCGTCGGGGAACAACTGCAGCGGGGCTTTCTCCGTCGACATGAATGCGTTCCGCGCCGGCGCACTGGGCGGGAACCCGGCGGCCTATCTCGCGGTGGCGGGAACCCTGGTCGACTGCCAGTTCTGGGGACGCGATTCGGGATTCGCCGCGCCGAACAACACGCAATTGTCGAACGCGATGGAGTTCGAGATCGGGCCGTAACCCGGTACCCGGTACAACACCGCCATCTTTTACGCGCCGCCGCCCGTGGGTTTCGGCAGTGTTCAGGATGGCGGTGCTTTACCGGGAACCGAGCTCGAAGGTGCGCGGGGGGTGATTCGGTACCCGGTCTAAAACCGCCATCTTTCGAGCGATCCCTGGGGACCGCGATCGGGTCGGTCAGCGCGCTGCCGCGGAGCGCGCGCAGGTCGATCCACGCGCTGCCTTCCGCCAGGTTTCGGCAGTGTTCAGGATGGTGGTGCTTTACCGGGTACCGAGCTCGAAGGTGCGCAGGGTGGAGGGCCACTCGCGGAGTTCGGTGTCGAAGGAGGATTCGGGGCCGACGAGGCGGGTGCGCACCATTTGGGAGGGGCCGCAGGGGTGGAACTCGAGCAGGAACGAGTAGACGGCGCCGTCGTCGGACTTGGTCTGGAAGCGCATCGTGCGGCCCTTGCCGAGCGGGCTCGTGATGTTCTTCATGCCGCTGAGGCGGAAGTCCTTGCCGAGCTTGCTGACCGCGGAGTCGACGACGGAGTCGAACTCCTGGCTGGAGACGTCGAAGAACTGCAGCTCCAACGTGAAGGGTGACTCGGCCCCGTGGACGGTCGTGCGGAACGTCTCGGCTTCCTCGCCCTCGACCGCGTACCAATGGCTCGGCAGCTCGATCGTGAGCGGGGCCTTTTTCAGCTTGCGCGGGATGGAACGGTAGTTGGGCTTGCGCTCGAGGGCCTTGCGCGAAGCATCGCCCGCCTGGACGGAAAGCCTCGCGTCGAAGTTGCCCTTGAACTTGGCTTGAACCGCTCCGCCCTCCATCAAGAGCAGCGTGGTTCCCTTCCAGTCCATGCCGCGCACGAACTTGCCACGCGTGTCGACGGCGAGCGTGCACAGACCCTCGAAGGTGCCGTGGCTCTCCTCGTCCTCGACCATGGCGACGATCGGGCAGTCGAGCGTGGCCACTCCGTCGCCGTCCACGTCGCGCAGCGTGAACTTGCTGGGCGAGCTGCGCGCTTTGAATTCATCTCCGACGACCAGGCAGACCAGCCCGGTGGGATCGGCTTGAAACGTCTCTCCGACATGGATGCCCACGGGCAACTCGATCCAGAAGGCCGAATCGGAATGTCGGAGCAGGATCTCGAGCTCCTTCTTGGGAGCGAGCCGATCGACCAGCTCCATGCCGAGCTCCTTGCCGTGGCGCGTGATCAGCGCGCGCGAGCCCACGATCGAGTTGTCGCTCGCCACGGGCTTCCCTCGGCCCTCGGTCACATCCTCTTCCCAGCGCAGGTAAGTCCGCCGGATGTCGATGTCGCCCGCCGCGGGTTGGTCGCGCGCGAGAAGCTCGTCGACGTACTCGAGGTGCGATTGCATCCGGTACTCGAGCTTCTTCGCCTTGGCGGCTGAGCTCGCCTCTCCACTGAGGCGAACCTCGAAGCGCAGGTCCGCGAACAAGGGCTGGTCGCTCCGCAGCTCGACCCGCAAGTCATGGGTCGCTGTCGCGGGGTCAGGGACCTCGGTCTGGGCGAGGCAGGGCGACGGGATGAGGAAGAGAGCGAGAAGGAATCGAGTGGGACGCATGCGGGGGACAACAGGACGGGTTGTCCAGGCCGGCTGAAGGGCTGCGATCAGGGGGGAAGGAGCGCAGCGAAGTCGGTCGAGCAGGGTGCGGAAGCATCACCATGCACCTGGGACACTCCAGGGTTACCCGCGAAACGTGGGATTTTGCCCGATGCCCCGCTGGAGGCCGCAGGATTGACTCTGAGTGTCGCGGTTCATTGCTCGTTCGGGTCGGGCAGGCCGAGCTTCTTGCGGAACTTCCTGCATGGCGGCTCCGGCGATCAATTTCGCCTTTGACCGGGCGAAGCGATCGAGGCCGGCCTTCATGGGGTGGCCGGCCTCGAATGATCAGCCTCGCGTGATCATCGATCGGAAGTCGACGACACCGGGGTCAGTTGCACACGGTGAAGTGCAACCCGTCGCTCAGCGTCGAATTGTTCGGCGCGGAGAAGCCTTGATCGCGACCCCACCACTGGGCGTCGACGGTCGTGCCGGGCGATTGCAGAGCGGGATCGGGATTCCCGCCGAGCGCTCCGACGGCGAATGCGTTGAAGTCGATCGCATACACGCCGGTGCAATCGTTGCCGCTCGGACTTCCGCCGGAATTCACGCCGGTGCTGCGCCGGACCTGGGCCGCCAGGCAGAGGGTTCCGCCTTGGAACGGCACCGCGGCCTGACCGCCGAGGCTGTAGAGCAGCAGTCCTGGCTTCTGATTGAGCACGTTGGAGCCCTGGATCGTGAAGCCGCTGCCGGCGCTCGCGCTCGCGACTCCGGTCGAAGCGATCGCAGGCTGGCAACCGAGCGAGTTGATCTTCGCCGTGCAGTACGCGAGCGGGCTCGGGCAGATCGAGTCGATGCGCGCGAGGATGAAATTGTTGCCGCCCGCGATGTCGGTGTAGACGTAGCCGCTCGGCGGCGGAGGCACGTTGCACTGAGCGCTCAAGTTCTCGCCCCAGGCCACCACCGAGCCGTCGCTGCGCCGCGCGATCGAGAAGTGCGCACCCGTGGCGATCTGGACGTAGGACAAGCCGGGCGGAAGGGCGGGCACGTTGAGCTGGCCATGGGCGTTGGATCCCCAGGCCACCACCGAGCCGTCGCTGCGCCGCGCCAAGGTGAACGCGGTGCCTGCCGCGATCTCGACATAGGTGAGACCGACGGGGAGCGCAGAAACGTTGCACTGACCCGATGAATTGTCGCCCCAGGCCAGCACCGAACCGTCGCTGAGCAGCGCAACCGAATTTGCCTGGTTCGCCGCGACGTCGATGCAACCCGCGGGAAGCAGAGGAACGTTGCACTGGCCTGATGAATTGTTGCCCCAGGCCACGACCATCCCGTCGCTTCGACAGGCGAGAGAGTGGATGGAGCCCGTCGCGACCCGGACGTAGGAAAGGGCGGGAGGAAGCGCGGGCACGCTGTTCTGCTGGAAGGCGTTCCATCCCCACGCGACGATCTGTCCATCGCTGCGACAGGCGAGAGCGTGGTACCAGGTCGCCGCGAAGTCGCGGTACTTGAGGCCGGCGGTGAGCGGGGGCACGACGGAAGCGCCGTTGTCGTCGGATCCCCAGCCGATCAGCGAGCCGTCGCTGCGACGCGCGAGGTTGAATTCGAAGGCTGCTTGAATTCCGACGTAATCGAGGCCGGCCGGAAGCGCCGGCGCGTTGCACTGTCCCGTCTCGTTCGCGCCGAAGGCGATCAGCTTGCCGTCGCTGCGGCGGGCGATTGTGTGCGAAAGCCCCGCATCGATCGCGACATAGGTGAGTCCGGGCGGGAGCGCAGGCACCTGGGCCTGACCCTTGTTTCCATCCCCCAAGCCACGACGGATCCGTCGCTGCGCCGAGCGACGCTGAACTGGCTGCCAGCCGCAATCTCGACGTAGGTGACGCCGAGCGGAAGCGCCGGCGCGTTGCACTGGCCGAAGCCGTTGCTGCCCCAGCCCGCGATCGTTCCGTCGCTCTGGATCGCGAGCGTGTGGTCGCGGCCCGCGGCGATCGCCGTGAAGACGAGTCCCGGCGGAAGCGTGGGCACAATGCACTGGCCGAAATCGTTGCGTCCCCAGGCAACGACCGATCCGTCGCTGCGCCTCGCGACGCTGTACTCGCTTCCGCCGACAACCTCGACGTAGGTGAGGCCGAGCGGCAAGGCCGGCACGTTGCATTGGCCGAAGTTATTCCTTCCCCACGCAGCGAGGGATCCGTCGCTGAGCCGAGCGAAGCTGTGGTAATCCCCCGCGGCGAGCTCGACGTAGGCAAGTCCCGGCGGCGGCGGGGGCACATTGCACTGGCCTTGACCGCCCGCTCCCCAGGCGACGACCGCGCCGTCGCTGCGCATGGCGAGGTTGTGGTATCCGCCGGGAGCGATCTCCGTGTACGTGAGGCCGGCGGGGAGTGCCGGAAGGTTGCACTGGCCGTAGAGGGTCTGACCCCAAGCGGCGATCGTGCCATTGGCGCGCAGGGCCACGCTGTGAAGGCCTCCCGCCTCGCCATCGACGAAGGTTTCGTCATTCAGGCGGCTGTCGAGCACCTGGATGCCCCAACTGACGATGCCCGTCTGCGCACGGGCCTCCGGTGATGAACCGGCGACCAGGAGCAGGGCGGCAGAAAGTGAAGCAAATGAAGTGCGGAGCATGGTCAGGTTCCCCTCGGAAAACGGAAGCGGATCGGGCTTACGCACCGATTACCGGATTGCCGGCGGCGGTTACAGGCGCGCGCAGGGCCGGAGAGTCGACCTCACCCGGATACGAGCCCCTATCGCCCCTGGTTCAGCTTCCGCGACCGAAAAGTTCCGGATCAGCCCATACTTCCGCTCGGAGAAGAATCTGGGCCCGCACGGCTCACGCCGCGTGTTGGCTCGCCGAATGGGGTGCCCGCCGCGGACTACAGCCAGGGCGTGACGTCGAGCGCCGACGTGAGACCGCTGCTGTTCGGCGCCGCGAAGCCGGGATCGCGGCTCCAGGCTTGCAGCTGGTAGGTGTTGCCGAGCACGAGCAGCGCCGGATCGGGGTTGCCTCCGGCGAGTCCCTGGGCGAAGGCGTTGAAGTTCAATGCGTACCCGCCGCTGCAATTGGGAGTGGGGAGCTTCGGATCATTGCCCGAGTTCTGCCCTGGCGTGCGCCGGATGCCCGAAGGACCGATGCACAGCGTGCCGCCCTGGAAAGGCGTCGACGCATGGACTCCGTTCAGCTTGTAGATGAACAGACCCGGCTTCGAGTTGAGCACGTTGCTCACGTACACCCAGTAAGGCCGCGGGTTCGACACGCTGGGCGTGCCGATCGCGCGGATCGTCGGAACGCAGCCCTGCGAGTTGGTCTTCGCGGTGCAGTAGTGCTCCCAGGCGCCCACGCCGGCGCACATGTGGATGCGCATGGAGCTGCTTTGCATGTTCGACGTCACCACGTCGGCGAAGCCATCGCCGTTCAGGTCGGCGGCCACCGCATCGTAGGCGGACTCAGGGATCGGCGAGGTGAGCGTGAAGGCGAACTCGCCGCCGCCCACGCCGACCAACACCGACAAGGACGTGGGAGTGCCGAGATTGCAGGTGATCAGATCGGGGCGACCGTCGCCGCTCACATCGGCGATCATCACCGACGCCGGACTGGGGTTGCCCGTGCCGATGTGGTAGCTCTTCGCCGCCTCGAGGCCGCCATTGCCCTGGCCAAGGAAGCGATACACGAGGCCATTCCCCAAGCCGGGGACGACGACGTCGAGCTTGCCGTCCGCGTTCACGTCCCCCACCGCGAGGCCTTTCGGTTCGTTGGCGTATTCGCTATCGACCAGGTTGAAGTGGCCGTTCCCGTCGCCGAGGTGCACGGTGACGCGATCGTCGAGATAGCAGGCCGTCACGCAATCGAGGGTTCCATTCGCGTCCATGTCGGCCAGGCGAATCCGCTCCGCCGAAAATCCGATGTTGAAATTGCTCGGTGATCCGAGGCCTCCAGCACCGTTGCCGAGCAGCACGGAAAGGTCGTTCGTGTGCTGGTTGCCGGTGACGATGTCGAGCTTGCCGTCGCCATCGAGATCGCCGGCGTCGATCCACACCGGGAACGACGTGCTCGGCGTCGCGAAGAGCGTTGCGGCCCCGAAGCCGCCGAGTCCGTCGCCGAGCAGCACCGACACGTTGTCGGTCGAAGAGTTGACAGTCACGAGATCCGGCTTGGTGTCTCCGTTCATGTCCGCCACGACCAGCGAGCGCGGCGTTGCTCCGACGGGGACCGCGGGCTGCGGATTGAACATCCCGGTTCCCGTGCCGAGGTACACGGAGACCTTGTCCGTGTAGTAGTTGGCGACGACGAAGTCGAGCTTGCCGTCCGCGTTCAAGTCGACGAGCGTGGAGCCGTAGGTCCCACCGAGCGCCGGATACCAGTAGTCGACCGGAAAAAGTGTTCCCTGGGCAGCCGCCGTGCCGGTCAGGAATGCGAGGAACGCTGCGCTCTGGATCGTGCGGAAGCCCATGGTTTGCACCTCGAGTTGGAGCCTCGTGCGCCGGTGCCCCTTCGCCTCGACGCCTCATGAAGTTTAGGGCATCCCCTAGCGGCCGCAATCCCGAGGGACACGCGTGAAATCACCACGATCGTTCCGACATCCGCGGCGCATTGCGGACGCGGGGAAGCCTGCTTGTTCAAGCAGGTGGTGGAATACCGGGTACCGGTGCACCGCCGCGGTGCAGCGCGGTCACCAGGCTGGTTGCGTGTTCAAGATGGCGGTGGAATACCGGGTGCCGCTCGAACCGTCCTGGCTCACAACCAGGGCGTGACGTCGAACGCCGGCGAGAGCCCGGAGTTGTTCGGCGCAGCGAAGCCCGGGTCACGGCTCCAGACCTGAATCTGATAGCTGTTGCCGATGACGAGCAGCCCGGGACTGGGATTTCCACCGCCCAGGCCCTGCGCGAAAGCGTTCCAGTTCAAGGCATACACGCCTTCGCAATTGGGCGATGGGAACTTCGGATTCGTCCCCGAGCTCATGCCTGGCGTGCGCCGGATTCCCGAGGGACCGATGCACAGCGTGCCACCCTGGAAGGGAGTGGAGGCCTGCGACCCGTTGACCGTGTAGAGGAACAGCCCTGGCTTCGAATCGAGAACGCGGTACACGTACACCCAGAACGGCCGCGCGTTCGAGACGCTGGGAGTGCCGATGCCGAAGATCGTCGGAGTGCAGCCCTGCGAATTGACCTTCGCAGTGCAGTAGCGCTCCCAGCAGCCCACGCCGGCGCACATGTGGACTCGGATGCTGTCGGCGATCAGGTTCGAGGTCACCACATCGGCGATACCGTCGCCGTTCAAATCGCCCGCAACGGCATCGTAGGCGTCCTCCTGGATCGGCGAGGTGAGCGTGAAGCCGAAGTCGCCTCCACCCACGTTGACGAACACCGTCATGGAATCGGGATTGCCGGCGTTGCACGTGATCAGATCCGCTCGACCGTCGCCGCTGACGTCCGCGAGCATCAGCGAAGTCGGATAGTAATTGTTGCCATGCATCCAGTAGTTCTTCGGCAACTGCAGAGTGCCGGCGCCGCTCCCGAAGAACACGTACACATTGTTGTTGGTGCTGGCGGTGGCGACGTCAGGCTTGCCGTCCGCATTCATGTCACCCACGGCAAGACCGAACGGGGACGGCGCGAATATGTCGAAAAAAGCGCTCATGTTGCCGTTCCCGTCGCCGAGCGCGATGACCACGCGATCGTCACCCCAGCACGACATCACGCAGTCGAGCTTGCCGTCCACATTCATGTCGGTCAGCTGGATCCGCTCCGGGGTGTACCCCATGGGGAAGTGCCTAGGGCTACCGAAACTTCCCGCTCCATTGCCGGGCAGGACGGAGAGCTCATTGGTCGACTGATCGCCGGTGACGAGGTCGATGTCCCCATCGCCGTCCAGGTCGCCCGCGACGATCGATGAAGGAAACGTCCCGTTCCCCGTCGGGAAGAACGTCGGAGCGCCGAAGCCCCCGAGACCGTCGCCGAACAGGACAGCCACGACGTCGTTGCTCGAATTGACCGTGATCAGGTCGGGCTTGTTGTCGCCATTCAGCTCCGCGACCGCGAGCGCTCGGGGCGCTCCTGCGCCGACGGCGACCGGCGGCTGCGCATTGAACAGACCGGTGCCCGTGCCGAGGAAGATCGAAACACTGTCCGCAAAGTTGTTGACGACGAAGTAGTCCAACTTCCCGTCGGCATTCACGTCGGCGAGCGTGCTGCCAAATGGCCCATCGACGGCGGGGTACCAGTAGTCGACCGGGAAAAGCGTCCCTTGAGCAGCGGCCGTTCCGGTCAGGAATGCAAGGAACGTTGCGCTGCGAATCGTGCGGAAGCCCATGGACTGCACCTCGAGTTGGAGCCTCGTGCGCCGGCGCCCCTTCGCCCCGACGACACTTCGAGTCTAGGGGATCCCCCGCAACCCGCAATCCCAACTGGTACCCGGTATTCCACCGCCATTGATTACACGCCCGCCGTCCGGCGCAGGTGCCGGACGGCGGGCGTGTAAAAAATGGCGGTGGAATACCGGGTACCGCGCTCAGTCCATGTGCGCGACCACGCGCTCGTCGCCCATCTGCAGCGAAATGGCGAGCTGCTGACGTCTCGGGGCGAAGTAGCGCTTGAACATGTTGATCATCACCGTGTCGTAGACGCGCATCACGCCCTTGGTGAGCACGCGGTAGGTGAAGTCGACCGGTGTCGAATACCGGATGCCGTGCAGACCCTGGGCCCGCGCGTAGAGCTTGGCCTGCTCGGCGACCAGGTACTCCGCGTACAGCATGTACATGATCAGGTACGGCCGGGCCATCCACTTGATCTTGATCGCGCGGGGCACGATCGGCATCAGCCAGGGGTAGCGCACGGCGAGCGGGAACCACTTGTGCAGGTTCTCGATCTCGCGCTTGTTGTCGTAGAGGATCGACGAGGTGCGGCGGAAGTTGTCGGGGAACTCGTCGTAGGCCGAGATCGCGTAGCCCATCTCGCGCGTGATGTTCTCGATGTCGAACTGCGGGTAGGGCTGCATGATCGACACCAGCGGGTGGTCGGTCTTGCACTCGATGTTGAGCCGCAGCGTGTCGAGCTCGTCCTCGATCGTGCCGCCGGGCCCGCCGAGCATGTTGAGCGTGCCGAGGCGAATCCCATGCTTGCGGATCCAGAACGCCGAATCGACGAGCTGCTTGCGCGTGGTGTGCTTGCGGAACACGACGTTGCGCACGTAATCGCTCGCGGCTTCGAAGGCGATGCGCGCATAGACGCAACCGGCCTTGGCGAGCAGCTCGATGTGGTGCTCGCTGGTCATATTGGCCATGAGGATCACGTCGAACGGCAGCCCGATCTCCTTCGGGTAGCGATCGCAGAACTCCTCCATCCAATCGTTGCGCAGGTTGAAGATGTCGTCGACGAAGTGGACGAACTTCAGGTTGTACTTGGCCTTGACCTGCTTGATCTCCTCGAGCAGGTGCGAGACCGAGCGCTTGCGCACGTACTCGGAGTTCTTGACGTTGTAGACCTTCTTCTTCCAGGCGTGGTGGAAGCAGAACGAGCAGGGCATCGGGCAACCGCGCTGCGAGACGAACACCTTGCGGTCCGCGTCGCGGTACACGGCGCCGGCGTCGTAGATCACCTCGCGGTCGGGGAAACCCAGCGAGTCGATGTCCATCACCAGCGGGCGCTGGGGGTTCTTGATGATCTCGCCGGTGACCTTGTGCTTGAAGTGGAAGTTGAGGCAGTCGTAGTAGTCCTCACCCTTCTGCATCCGATCGAGTAGCTCGACGATCGCCTGCTCGCCCTCGCCGCGACAGACCGCGTCGATGCCGACTTCCTCGACCATCTCGGGGGTGAAGGTCGCGTGGGGTCCGCCGAAGAGCGAGAAGACGTTCGGCTTGACTTCCTTGACCTTGCGGTTGACGTCCACGAGGAACGTGTGGATGCCGGTCGTCACCGAGTAGCAGACCACGTCCGGGTCGTAGGCCTTGAGCTTGTCCAGCCATCCCGTGTCCGGGATGAACAGGGCCTTGCACTCGTGTCCGGCGTCCTTGATGGCGCGGGACAGCCACATGATCCCCAGCATTTCCTGGGGCAGGAACTCCTCGATGAACAGGACTTTCAAGTTAGCGTTCCAGGGTGTGAGTCGAGTTGAGGAGCTGGCAGGTCACCTCTCGGGGCCTGCCGTGAACGGGAGACTATACCCGAGCAGTCCAGTCCCGAGCGGTTCCCTCATCGTCCGAGGGAAGGGCTCTACCGCAGTCTACCCGTAGCCAGCTGGCGAGGCGTTCGGCGCAGGTCTTCCGCCCTCGCCGGGGCCCCCCAAGCCCCTGGTAGCGGGCGCCTTGTGACGGAAGCTTCAGACGAGCTCCCGAGCCGCCCTGCTCAAGGATCAGGGAAAGAGCGTGAACGCGAGCCCGGTGCTCAGCCCGATGTTGTTCGGCGGCGCGAATCCGCTGTCGCGGTACCACGCCTGGACGTAGAGCACGGAGCCCACCCCGCCACCGAGTTGAGCCAAAGTGCTCTTGGGGATGTCCAGCGCGAACGCCCCGGCGCAGTCGGTCGTGCCCCCCGCGTTGAACTGCGCCGAGCGCCGGATCGCGCCGCCGACGCACAGCGTCCCGCCGCCGAAGGGCAGCGTGGCGGACTGTTGCGAGAAGAGGAACAGGCCGACCGATGCGTGGATCAGCCCGTAAGTGCTGAGTCGAAGATCGTCTCCCATGCTCAGGCTCGAGAAACCGCTCGCGTCGAGCCACGCGATGCAGCCCTTCGAGTTGACCTTCGGAACGCAACCCGGGATCCCCTGGTAATGAGACACGAAGGGCAGCACGAGGCTCGTCGTGGCGGGTCCGGTCTGGGCCATGAGCAACTCGGGAATGCCGTCGCCGCTGAGGTCGCGCACCGCGGCCACGCGCTGAGCTCCCTGGCGTTGACCGTGATATCGCAGAGCTCCCGTCAGACTCGAATGGATGCGCAGTTCCCCGGGGAAGTAGTGGCAGCAACCGATGCGCTCGATCCCCGCGCTGATCAACAATTCAGGCCGGCCGTCGCCGTCCAGATCGGGATACGTGTCGACCAGGAAGCCGAACCCGTTGCCATTGACGAATTGGGTGAAGTCGAACAGGGTCAGGCCGCTCGCGCCGGAAATCATCCGCGCCCTGCCGCTCGGACCGCCCTCGTATCCGTTCCCTGGTCCGAAGGTTTCGCCGGGCGAGCCGACGAGAAGATCGGGCACAGCGTCCCCATCGACATCTCCAGGCGTCGCGACGGAGGCTCCGAACCACCACGAGAAGTGTCCATAGGGATTCTGAGGACCCTGGAAATAGCCCGCGACGCCCGGCTGGCTGATTCCGTGGACACTCACGCTGCCGTTCCCGTTTCCACCGGAGGGATCTCCGACGAGGAGGTCCGGGTTTCCGTCGAGGTCGAAATCGCCGGCCGAAGCGACACAGAAGCCGAAATAGCGGCTGGCGTTGGGCGGCGGCGCGATCGTGGATAGGGCCGCGCCAGTCCTGCCGGAATGGATTCGAACCAGGCCGGGCGCGGCCAGCAGCGTGTTCACGGCTCCGAGGGCCCAGTCGCGAGCTCCGTCGAGGTCCAGATCCGCAAGGCCCGTCAACGACACCACGTTGGCTTGCGGGATCTGCCAAAGCACGGCGCCGTTCGCGCCGCTGATGCAAGCGACGTAGGCCGTCGCCACCACGACCAGATCTCCCCGGCCATCCCCGTCGACGTCACCGAGCGCCTCGACCAGGCTGCCGAAACCGTCGCCAGGGGCCAGTCCAGCTACGTCCAGCAGCACTGACAGGTCCACGCCAGAGCGGACGATCAAGTGCCCGATTCCGGCGGGCAACAGATCTGGCTGCGTGTAGGCAAGATCGCAGACGGAATCACCGTTGATGTCGCCCGCCGCGGCGACGTCGCCCGGCCCGTCGTACTGGGGCCCGGGCCAGTGAGCGAGCACACCCTGCGCCGACAAGGCGGGCATGCATGCAAGGAAGGTGAGGGCGAGCGGCGCGGTCCTGGCTGCGAGGGAGTTCATGTCCGGATAGCTCGGGCCTAACCGGAGTGCTACATCGCCTCGGTCGTCGCGCGGAGACAGCGAGATCTCGCGCGGAAGCATTCAGCTCAGGGCAAGAACACTTCGACCGGATCGTTCGCGATCGTGATCGCGCGCCGGGCAGACTCTTTCGAGCCGCCGGCCCACACTCCGATCGTGTAGGAGCCTGGCGCGAGCAGGATCTTGCGCGGCTCGGGGCCCTGCAGGCGGCTCGAGAGGATGGGGGCGCCGAGGGCGTTGACGATGTCGAATCTCACCAACGGCCAGCGCTCGTCCGAGCGGATCAGCAACGGGGTGCCGGGAACGAGCTCCACGCGCACGTCTTCAACTGATCCCCCGGTCGCATCGACCACGACGCACGCGATCCCGAACGGGCGCTCCCGGAAAGGGCTCTCGGGATCCTTGACTCGGATGCCGTAGCGCCGGCGCGAGAGATTGCTGATCTGGAAGGAACCGTCGGCCTTGGAGCGCGTGCCGGACCGGATGACATGCCGGAGTGACGGAATGCTCGGCGTTGCCTCGATCACTTCGGGAAACACGTCTCGCGAGAGGCCATTGCCGGCGTTGTCGGCGACTCGTCCGGAAATCGTGACCGGGCTGTCGAGGGCGATATCCCCGAGGTCGGTCTCGCGTCCAGGTTCGAGGTGCACCATCAGGTCGACATTCTCGAAGTCCTGGTTCATCGACTTCACGTTCATCCATCCGGGCATGGGCCGACCGCTGTACGTTCCGTCCGCTCCAGTGCTTCCTATATGCACTCCCGCTCCTTGAATGAGCTGCAGCTCGATTTTCGAGAGCGACTGACGCGTGCGCGCGTCGACCAGTCGCATGCGAAGACTGCCCTTCTGCAGGGACTTTGCCTGCGGATCGATCAAGAAACGAACACGCGTCTGGCCGGCTTCGACGTGCTGAGTCGCGACGACGCGCTGGTTGTTCATCAGGCTGACGAACATCGGCGGAGGCTTCGTCAATCGGAGGCATCCGATGACCGGAGCTGGGTACCTGGCTCCTTGTTGGCCGGCATGAGTCCACGCGCCGAACCCATACGTCTCATTGCCCGCAACTTCGTCGATCCATTCGCCCGGTGGCTGGGACGTCGCCACGGCAAACGTGACCGTGGTCAGGTGTGGCTGGCCAGCCCCGTCGACAACCTCGACCAGGATCTCTTTCGGATTCTCCATCTGGAGATCCAGGCGACGATCGCCCCCGGCTGCGTCGACGTCGATCACACAGCGCGCCTCGCCCTCGCCCTGAGACCCGAGGTAGATCCAGTAGCGTCCGGACACGACGAGCGGGAAGGAGTACTCGCCCTTGCCGCCGATGTTCGAGCGACGCTCCTTGCCGAGGCGATCGGTCATGCGCACGGTCTTCAACTCCTCGCTGAACTCAGTGCCGGGCAGCGGGAACGCGAAGCCGTAGAGCAGGACCGTCGAGCTGTTGGAGTCGGTCGCCGTGCTCGCGCCGAGCGTCAGCGGCGGCAACTCCGAGCCCGTGAGGACTCCGGTTCGAGCACTCGCGGCGATGGGCGACGGCCTCGGCTGGCTCGCGAGCTCGTTTGCCGCTTCGTCCTGCGACAGCGGGGATTCCGCTGCTGCAATTTCCAGCGCGCCAGGCGCGGCTTGCGGGACTTCGGGATCGAGCACGAGCCAAGCCGTCGACACGACTGCCAGGAGCGCCGCGACGATCAAGCCGACTTTCACGGATGTCTTCATGGCGGTCGCTGCAAGCAGCAGCGGTTTGCGGGAGAGTCCGCACAGCGCGGCGAGATCCGCTTCCCAATGGCCGCGTTCCCCATTCAGGTCGCGGTCGAGTCGCTCGCGCAGCAACGCGTGTCCGCGCGTGATGCGACTCTTCACCGTCGACAAGGGAACGCGTTCGCGCGCCGCGATCGCCGAGGGCGTCAGATCCTCGTAGTAGCGCGCCAGAAGCGTTGCGCAGTAGGGCTCTGGAAGCGAGACGACTGCTTCCGCGACGCGCAACATGATCTCCGCGCGGGCGAGGACCCCGACGCACGACGGTTGGGCTTCGGCGCGCGCCACGGCGATCTCGCGCGCTTCGCGGCGCGTCGCTCGGCGGAGGATTCCGTTCGAAGCCCGTCGCGTGAGCGTCGCGAGCCAGGCGACCGGATTCACATGCGCGGGCGGCGGACGGCGCAAGGCTGCGAGCAGTGCTTCCTGACAGGCGTCCTCGGCGAGCTGCTCGTCGCCGAGCAGGCCGCGCGCGAGGGCGCGCAGAAAACCGGAATGGCGGGTCAACAGCTCGCCCGTGAGTGTGCAGGAATCCATGTCGGGAAGTGCCTCACCTCTCATGTCCGCGCAGGTCGGCGGGTACGCAAGAAACTGGGGCGGCCGCGAAGAATCCTAATCGGGTCCTGGATCGATCGTCGTCGAGGCGCAAATCGACGAGTCGCGGTCCGCTACACTCGCGCGATGGCGAGCTTCCTGTTCCTCGGTTTCCTGATCGGCATTCGCCACGCGCTCGAGGCCGATCACGTCGCGGCGGTCGTCTCGCTCGCGACGCGCGGAGGATCGTTCCGCCGGCAGGTTGGCCAAGGAGCGATGTGGGGCCTCGGGCACACGCTGACCCTGCTCGTCGTCGTCGGAGCCTGTGTTTCGCTCGGGCTGGCGATTCCCGACAGCGCCAGCCGTTGGTTCGAAGCGATCGTCGGCGCGATGCTCGTGATCCTTGGAGCCTCGGTCTTCCTGCGCCTGCGCGCGCAGAGAATCCACGTTCACGTGCATCGGCACGCCGACGGGATCGCGCATTTTCATGCGCATCGACATGACGAAGTTCCCTCGCACGAGCACGCCCATGCATGCTTGCCGTTGCGAGCCCTGGTCGTCGGATCGGTGCACGGCCTCGCCGGATCCGCAGCCCTGGTCCTGTTGATGGCTCAGACCGTGCAGTCACCCGCGACAGGCTTCCTGTACATCGCCCTCTTCGGACTGGGCTCCGTCGTCGGGATGATGTCGATCGCGGCGGCGATCGCGGTGCCGCTGCGAGCGACGGTGAAGGATCGCGCGCGACTCCACGAGCTCCTCTGCGCGGGAGCGGGAGCGTTCAGTGTCCTTCTGGGCACGAAGATGATCTGGATGTTCGCCGCCTGACGCCGGATCCGCGCGCTGTCTCCGCGCCTCAGTGCACGAAATCGGGTCTGCCTGGTCTCCGCGCTCTCTGTGCGTCACGTTCTTCCGTCAGCCCTGACCGAAGTCCGCGACCGCGGCGAGCGTGTTACCAGGCAGACCCAAGAAAGCGAGCTGCCGGAAAGCCCTCGCAGGATTCCGGCAGCTCGTGGCGTGCTCAGCGGCCCTCCGTGTGGAGCACCCGAAGACTTGCCATCACTGGCAGAAGGTCACGGACAGTCCGTTGGAGAGCCCAGAGCCGAACGAGGCCTGGGTGTCGCGGAACCAGAACTGGAACCAGCGCGACGTGCCGACCATCGGCCCGCTCACCGGAATCGAGTAGGCCGCGGTGCCTTGGGCGCTGATCAGCTGTCCGGGAAGACGCTGGACCGGCGCGGCGAGGCACAGGGTTCCGCCCTGGAACGGCGAGTTGCTCGCGCCGGTCTGGCTGAACAGACCGAGCGACGGCTTGTTCGGCGCGCCGTTCGACAGAGTGATCACGAAGTTCTGCGCGGACACGCTCGGCGTTCCGGTGAAGCCAATACTCGGCAGCGTGCCGATCGACGTCAGCTTGGCCTGGCAGTACGTGTGCGCATCGCACCCGTTGCCCGAGCTCTGATTGAGCAGCACGGAGATGTTCGCGGAGGCTTCGTTGGTCACGACCAGATCCGGCGAGGAGTTCGCGTCGAGCGTCGCCGCGATCACGTGGCTCGGCTCTGTACCGACACCGATCTGTTGCGCGGCGCCTAGCCCGCCCAGGCCATTGCCCGCGAGCAGCGAGATGTTGGCCGAGTCGGTGTTCGCCGTGGCGACGTCCGTGTCTCCGTCGTTGTCGAGGTCCGCCGCGGCGATGAAGCCGGAGTCGAGACCGCCCGTCGGGAAACTGTTCGGACCGCCGAAAGCTCCGTTGCCCAGGCTCAGGATGACCGACACGAATTCCAGGTTGTTGTTGCTCACCGTGGTGGCGATGTCGTTCAGCGCGTCGCCGTTGAAGCGCGCGATCGCGATTCCCTCGGGCTTGTTGCCCAGGTTGATCGTCGCGATCGGAGCGAAGGCTCCCCCGCCGATGTTGCCGAGCACGATCACCGCCGACGAATCGTGCGCCGCGATCGCGAGGTCGGCGAGGCCGTCGCCGGTCACGTCGCCCAGGGCGATCGAGCGCGGCTGGATGCCGGCCTGGTAGCTCTGGACCGTGAACGCGAGCGAGCCGCCGTTGCGCAGCACGGAGACCGTGTTGCCGCTGCGGTTCGACACCGCGAGATCGAGGTCGCCATCGTTGTCGATGTCGGCGATCGCCATGGTGCGCGGCTCGGCGCCCACGCTGAACACCGGACCGAGCGTGAAGGCCCCGCCGTTGTTGACCAGGATGCGCACCTGGTTCGTGTTCTTCAGCGAGACCGCGATATCGACGTCGCCGTCGCCGTCGAGATCCCCCGCGACCGGCGTGTGCGGCGAAGTGCCGCCGCCGGTCTGCACCGTCGCGGACTGGCTGAACGCGCCTGCGCCGTTGTTGGTGAAGATGACGACCTTGTCGGGTTGATCGCTGGACGTGGCGAGGTCGAGACGGCCGTCGTTGTTGAAATCGCCGGCTGCGGTCGCGTCGGATTGCGGCCCGGTCGCGTAGTTCACGGGTCCGTTGAAGCTGATCTGCGCCGAAGCCTGCGCGCCGATTGCGCACAGAGCGATACCGAGAGAGAGATGCCTGATCATGGGAGTGTCCTGGTGAAGCGTGATTGAGATGACTTCCGCGCCCCTCCGAGAACTCCGCAGGTCGGCGCGGACGGCGCTTCTCAAGCTGCGTGCCAGCGCAGCCCCACCCGGGAAACCGGCCTCTGCGGGCCTGAAATGCAGCTCGGCGCCCAGTGGATCGCGATCTGATCCATGTTCTGGACGCCGAGAGCTTCAGCTCCGATTCATCCCATCGGTCACGCCCGCAATGGGCGCCTCGCGATCACGGCCACAGCGTGAAAGCGACCCCTGACGTCAGCGAGCGATTCTGCGGCGCCGGGAATCCCTGGTCGCGGCTCCAGCTCTGCACGACGAGCTGCGATCCCACGGTCAGGCCGTGGCTCAGGAGCAGGCTGCGCGGGAAGGTGAAGGACGTCGAGCCGGTGCAGGTTCCGTTCGTGCCGCCCGTGGCAGCAGCCGGAGTGCGCGACACCGGCGGGCCGACGCACAAGCTCTGACCGTTGAACGGCAAGTTGGCCTGGGTCGAGCCCCACAGAAACAATCCCACCGTGTTCGGAATCAGTTTCGTCGCCGTCACACGCGGTTCCGCACCGACCGAGAGGCTCGAGGCAGTCGACCAGTCGAGCAAGGGAAAGCAGCCCAGCGAGTTGGACCAGCCGTTGGAGCATCCAGATGGCCAGTAGGACGAAGTCAGCGGCACCGCTGCATGGCGGATCACCGCCGTGCTTCGTCCGGGATTGCCGAATCCACCGACCAGCCAATCCTCCTGGCCATCGGAGTTCAGATCGCCGGCGGAGACCACCGGCCCCGGGCCTCCGAATTCGACGTAGGGATATCCAAGCACCATGTCGAGCATCGTCCCCGTGCTTCCCGAGAAGACGAAGGCGCGGTTCTCGTTCTTGATCACATCTCCGTGATACACCGCGGGCGAAAAGCCGAGGATGTCGTCGACGCCATCGCCGTCGTAGTCGGCGATTCCGAGCACGCTCTGGCCGAACTCGAAGGAGCCCTGGGCCGTCATCCGCAGCAACACGCGCCCGTCGAAGCCCGAGTAGAGGCGGACCATGCCCGTCGTGTAGGCCATAGTGCCCTCGTAGGGAGCGCCGACGAGAAGGTCCGCGAAACCGTCTCCGTTGACGTCGCGGGAGCCGCTGATCGCCGTGCCGAAACGATCCGGATTGCTGCCCGGTCGATTCAACGTGTACCGAAGCGCGCCGCTGGCGCCCGAGTAGACCTGGACTTCGCCCTTGCCCGTCGTCAGTCGGCGTGAATTGCCGATCGCGTAATCGTCGCGGCCATCGCCGTCGACATCGCCGAGGATCTTGACTGCACGGCCGAAATCGCCCTCCTGTACGGAAGCCCCAGAGTGCGTGCGCAGCAGCGCGCCGCTCGATCCCGAATAGAGCCTGACCGCGGGAAGGGCGCCGGCGGTCGTCGCCGCCGAGGTGATCAACAGGTCATGCACCAGATCTCCATCGACGTCGCCCTCGGCATCGAGCACGGTTCCGAAGGGGCCTGAGCCTGCCGGTGGGAGGATGGTGCGCAGCACGGCGCCGTTCGCGCCTGAATGGACGCGCACGGCCGGAGTCAGGCCAGCGGTCGTGCTGATCGCGTAGTCGCCGATGCCATCGCCGTCGACGTCGCCGAGCCGCGCGCCGGCGGTGGCGAATCCGTCGTCGATCGCGGATCCAGGATGGGTGCGGAAGACGCTTCCGTTGAGGACCGAGACGACCTGCACCTCGCCGGTGCGTCCGAAGCGGCCGGTGCGCCCGACCAGGACCTCAGGATGGCCGTCCCCATCGAGGTCACCGACGCCGGCGACCACGTCCGGGTGATCGTCGAAGCGCTGCAGGATGCCCTGCGCGGAGGCGAAAGATGGAATCAGGGCAACGAATGCGACGCCGGCGCAGAGCTCGAGGTGCTTCATAGGGGGAGACATAGTCCCCGCGACCGCGGCCAGCTACGCAGCGTTTACGACGAAAAGGCCTCGCGCAGCGTCGCCTCGACTTCCGAGAAAGTCGCTTCGACGGAGAAGCGCGCCATGCGTCGGATGCTCGCTTCGCGGAAGCGGCTTTGCAGCTCAGGGTCGCCGAGCAGGCGTCCGATCGCGCGCGCCAGTTCGGCCGGCTCGCCTGGATGCACGAGAAGACCGTTCACGCCGTCCTCGATCACCTCGGGGTTTCCGCCGATGTCGGTCGCTACCGCGGGCGTCCCCAGGGCGCAGACCTCGAGCAGGGTGTGGCTCAAGCCTTCATAGGTGCTGTTGAGAACGAAGATCTCCGAGGCGCGGATCAACAGCGGGATTTCGGCGTAGGGGCGATTGCCGAGGAAGTGCACGCGCTTGCCCAGGCCGAGCTCGGCCGCGTAGCGCTTCCACGGCTCGAGCATGTCGCCGTCGCCGGCCACGAGCAGCTCGACATCGTCGGGCAGACTCTTCAGCGCGAGGATGATCCCGTCGACGCGTTTCCAGACCATCAAGCGGCAGATGGTCAGGAGGTAGCGCGGTCCCTCGGCGAGGCCGAGCTTCGCGCGGGCCTCGCTCGGCGTCTCGCGCACGGAGTCCGGTGCGGGCCCGTTGTAGGCGTTGTGGATCAGACGCACCTTGTCGGCGCTCTGGCCGTAGCTCGACATCGCGATGCCGCGCAGGTAGTTCGAGCAGGCGATCACGCGCCGAGCGCTCCCCCACCAGCGCTTCTGAAGCCTGCGCATCAGAGCGACGCGCCAGCCGTAGTCCTTCTTCTGGAATTCGTCGATCGTGTCGCCGCCGATCCAGCCCTTGCGGTGGCTGATCTCCCAGGCGCCGTCGACCATCATGCGGATGATCACCGGCTTGCCACGCAGGCGAGCGGCGAAAACGTGCAGCAGGGCCAGGTGCTCGTTGACGTAGACCACGTCGCAGTCGCGCGCATGCTTCAGCACGACGAAGAAGGCGCGCAGGTAGCGCTGGAGCATCGGCGCCGGCAGGATCGAGACGACCTCGAAGGGATAACCGCTGGGCTTGGGGTCCGAGCAGAAGGCGACGACCTTGACCTGATGCCCGCGAGCCGCGAGGTAGCGCCCGACGCTGGGCACGTACACCGCCGGTCCGCCGAGGTCCGGTGGGAATACCGGCGTGGTGATCAGGATGCGCATCGACGCGAAGCGTACGGCGCAAAACGACCCGGCGCGAATCGCGTCGTATGCGATTGCCCGCGGAGCTCGGATGAAGCTCCGCTCCGAGCACACCGCCGACATTCATTTGGCCTTCTTGCAGCTTGGCTGCGCCCCAATCTTCCTGGGTTTCCTGGGCTAGCCGGTCCTGCTGGACATCGAACTCGTGGAACGAGTCAACCTGGACAGTCGCGCATTGCAACTGCTAGAGAAGGGACATGACGATCAAGAGATTGCACCATGTCAGCGTCGTCGTCGACGACCTCCCAGCCGCCATTGCTTTCTTCATCACCCTCGGCATGACGATCGAGGGCGAGGCGCCGATCGAGGGCCCCTGGGTGGATCGCATCAACGGGATCGAAGGCATCCGAGTCGACATCGTCATGATGCGGACCCCAGATGGGCACGGGCGGCTCGAGCTGACCAAGTTTCGCAATCCAAAGCTGGTCAAGATCGAACCGGCGGTCGCACCTCCGAACGCGCTTGGCCTGCGGAGCGTCATGTTCACGGTCGAAAACGTCAACGACACGGTCGCTCGCCTGCGCGCCAATGGCGCCGAACTCATCGGCGAAGTCGTCCAGTACGAGGACAAGTACATCCTCTGCTACATGCGAGGCCCTGCGGGCATCATCGTCTCGCTGGCCGAGGAGCTTTTCTGACGCGTTCACCGCCGTCCGGGACACCGGTGGCAGCCTAGGAGCCCTTGGAAGAAGCCGCTGGTCGGCTTCGCGCGTTGAGCCTCGCTACGGGGCCTTCTTCAACGGGCTCCTGATCGCCCCTTCTACTCGAGACCCTCTAGAACCTGACGGTCGTCACTTCGCCCGCCTTCAGCTCCAGCTTGCGGCGCGAGACTTCCGCCTTGTTCTTGCGCAGCACGATCATCACGCCGTTGTCGGGGCAGGCGATCACGTCCGAGCGGCCGTCGAGCACCGGTTGCCGGCCGCCCTCGCGGCGCGAGTTGCCGGAGAAGACCGAGAGCTCGACCGCCTCGCCGTCGCCGTCGAGCACCGCGACCTCGTCGGCGAAGGCGGGATCGGCGATCTCGACCTGGAAGTGCAGGCGGCGGCCGACTTTGATCTCCAGGCTCTCGATCCGATCGCGCGGCAGCTCGCGGATCGACTTGGCGAAGCGCGGGTCGCCTTCGGCCCAGCGGCCGTACTCCAGCGGGACGATGTCCTCGCCGTCGATCCGCAGGTAGACCAGCGAGCTCGGCACGTTCTTCAGCTCGAAGCGGCCTTCGCTGTCCGTGGTCGTGCCGTCGACGCCGGCGTGGCTCGTGCTGACGGTCTCAGTCCTGTGCTTGACCTTGAAGGCGTCGCACATCGGCCTGACGCTGGCGCGCGCGACCGGCTTGCCGTCGCCGCCGATGATGCGGCCGGCGACGCGCGGGAAGAGCTTGGCCGTGTCGAGCTCGATCTCGATCTCGTCGGGTCCGGGCACCACCGGCTTGGACTCGGCGATCAAGAGCGTGTCCATGTCCATCGCGCGCACCCGGTACTCGCGCGGCAGGAGACCGTCGACGGTGAACAAGCCGTCCTCGTCCGACTGTGTGAAGCGCCACGCCGGGCCGTCCTCGGCGCCGGCGAGGAAGTTCTCGAGCACGATCGGGCCTTTCTCGGTGCCTCCGAGAATAGAGGCCTCGGCGATGTAGACGCGCACGCCGCTGATCGGATCTCCGTGCGATCCGACCACGCGCCCGTGGATCTCCAGCGAGGGTTCTCCCAGGTGCAGCGTGATGCTCGCGGGCCACTGCGGCTTGCCGTCCTCGAGCCGCGGCTCGAACACGGCCGGCAGGAAGCCCGGCTTGGCGGCGGTCAGCGTGCGCGCCTCGTTCCGGAAGCGGACGTTCATCGATGTCGGATCGTCGATCGCGAACACGAAGCGGCCCGAAGAGTCCGCCGATTGCGCGGCGAGACCGAAGGACACACGCGCCTCGGCCGCGGGTTGGCCCGCGGCATCGACGACCTGGCCGTGCAGGGTGCCGTCGCGCGCCAGGGTGTGCTGGAGCGTGATCACGAGGTTGGCATCGCTGGCCGCGGGCAGCTCCTCGTCGTACGGATCGAACTGATCGAAGACCGCGGTGAGCCGCGCGCCGCTCAAGGCCGCGACCGATTCGAGCCGGAACAGCCCGTTGGCATCGCTGACCATGCGGACCGGAACGGGCTCGCTGAGGTCGAGCACTTCATGGAAGCGCGTGCGAAATCCCTCGGGCTCCGGAGCGCTGACCGCGACGCCGGCCAGACCGAATCCCATTTCGTCGACGACCTTGCCGGCGAGGACGACCCGCCGCGCCGCGACGACCACCGGAGTGCGCTCGCGCGAATCGGTGCGCGCCACGCCGGCCAGCACCGTGCACAGGGATTCCTCGTCCTCGAGGATGCGTCCGCTGCGCGCAGACCCCGTGAATTCGAATTCGCCGTTCGCGCCGCTCTTCGAGCGCGCGGTCTCGCCGCTCGGTGCCTGGAGCACCATCGCGATCCCGCTCATCGGGCGGCCGAGATCGTCGATCACCTTGCCGCGCACGGGCACAGCCGCGGGCTCCGGCTTGGCGAGGGCCGGCGACGGAGTCGGAGGAGGCGCGATCGCAGCGCGTTGATCCGCCGCGGCGGGCACCCCGACCGCTTCGGCTTCCCGCGCAGGCGGCTCGCTCTTCGTCGCGACCTCCGCCGGGGAAGCTGCATGTGCGCCGGAGCTCGGCGCGGGCGAATCGTCGCCCTGGAACTTGACCCAGGCGATCGCGCCGATCACGACCACGGCGGCGACGGCGAGCGGAATCTTCAGGTTCATCGAAATCCATCCGAGCGCGCCGGGTGTCCAGTCCTGCTGCGCGCGCGCAAGCGGCAGCCAGGCGGCAAGCCATGCCGAAGAATCTCCACCGTGCCGCTGCTCGAGCTGCTTGCGCAACCGCTGCAGCCCGCGCTTGAGCCGCGTGTTCACCGTCTCGACCGGGACTTCGAGGCGCGCCGCGATGGTGCGCGGCGGCAGGGACTCGAAGTAGCGCAGAATCAGCGTGGTTTTATAGGGCTCGTCGAGCGCGATGAGCGCGGCGACCAGCTCGGACTGGCGCTCGGCCTGCTCGACCGAGTCGTGGGCCGAGACCATCGCTTCCTCGCGCGCGACCAGCAGCTCGCGCTGCGTGCGCCGCTGC
>Ga0193706_1000435_pt1 | contig 24676 bp, 22 predicted proteins | sample U3c1metaG_FD_160130 | JGI IMG/M metagenome (GOLD analysis project Ga0193706, IMG submission 160130) | Soil microbial communities from a riparian zone of the East river system, Colorado, United States - U3c1 | ecosystem: Environmental > Terrestrial > Soil > Riparian zone | place: USA: East River... | reverse complement strand
GTGGTGGAAGCGATGGCGGCGGGCTGCCCGGTCGTCACGACGAACGGCGGATCGCTCGGTGAAGTGGCGGCGGATGCAGCACTCCAAGTCGATCCCGAAGATCCGCGCGCTATCGGTGACGCGCTTCTCCGCTTGTGCTGGGAGCCCGACCTCGTCGAAGAACTCGTACGGCGGGGGCGCGAACGCGCGCCGGTGTTCTCGCGCGCGGCGCAAGCACAGGCGATGGCACGCGTCTATCGCGCGTTTCTCAACCTGCCTTGATGGCCTTCGCGTCGCCGCCGGGCGCCGCGAACAGCTCGCTCAGTGTGACCGACTGAAGGCCGCGCTCGGCGAGCGCTTGACCGATGCCCGGCAGTGCCGACAACGTCACCTCGCGCGCTGCGACGTATGGCGCGGGCAATGTTTTCTCGTCGGCGAGCGCGTCATGCAAGAGCACGATGGCGCCCGGCCGAAGCCCGGCCCGAAACCGGGCCACGACGTCGGCGGGTTCGCGCAGCATTCCGTCGTGCGCGCTGTAGGTCCAATGCACGGCGGAGAGGCCGTAGCTCTCCGCGATCGCGCGCGGATCCTGCCGCCCCCGCTCGCCGTACGGAAATCGCAGCCAGCGTACGGGTTCGCCGAGCAGCGACTCGAGCTCGCCCTTGCTGCGCGCGAGCTCTTGGCCAAAAGCGCGATCGTCGAAGACCGTGCGGCGATCGTGGGAATAGAGGTGCGTGCCAATTTCGTGCCCGCGGCGTCGCGCGTCACGAACGATCTCCGGGTGCTCGCTGGCCGATCGACCGACCACGAAAAACGTCGCCTTGGCCGATATGCGCTGGAGGGCGTCGAGCACGCGCGGGGTCCACTCCGGGTGCGGTCCGTCGTCGAAGGTAAGCGCGATCTCGGCGCGTCCGGCGGCGCCCTGGCTGATCGCCGTTTTGCGCACGAACCGCTCGACGAGCTCGACGATCCCGCGGCGCGTCGCTATGCGCAGAGGAACATGACTCAGTCCCACCGCGTCACCCGACGTACGGCACTCTCCGGAAAGCGGTCGAAGCGCAGGACCGCGGGAAGGCCGGTCACCACCTCGTAGCTGGCGCGTACGCGCTCGGCGAAAGAGCGGTGCCGATTGTCCGCGTCCCAGATCCAAACGACGACTTGCTCGATACCGCGCAGCCAAAAGAGCGGGCGCAGGGTGCGATAGCGGCGCTCGAAGTAGTGGCCCACGACGTGTTGGTAGTAGAAGAGCCGCGCCTCGAGCTCGCGCAAATGCCAGTCGCTTCCGCTGCGCCGCCCGAGCCCGCCGGGCACGTTGGTGCGCCGCCACATGAGGGCGGTCGGATCGAAGACGAACTTCTCACCCGGTTTGCGCTGGCGCGCGAACTTGATGGCAAAGGACTGTTCTTCGTTCATCGGAATGCCTTCGTCCCAGCCGCCGATGCGATCGAGCAGCGAGCGGCGCACGGACGCATTCGATCCGATGAGAAAATCGATGCCTTCCTTGCGCAAGGTGTTGTGCGCAAGGGCCATCGTGTCTTTGAACACGGTAAAGCGCATGGCGAAGTGGCGCGCGACGCGGGGAAAAGGCGGCGCGCTCATGCGCTCGGGGTCCGCCACCAGGCGACCGACGACCCCCATGCAAGCCGGGTCGGCATAGTTCTCTATGTGACGATCGATCCAATCGTCGCCGAGCGGCAGATCGTCGTCGTCGATGAGCAGGATGACATCGCCCTTGCAATGACGGATGGCTTCGTTGCGCGCCGCGGGCGGATTGGTTGGATCTTTAACGACGACGCGAACGCGGCGATCGCCGAGCGCGTCGAGCTCGCGCACGATGCGCGGGTCGTTGCTTTGCTCGAGGATGACGACTTCGAAATTCGGGTAGCGCTGCTGGCGAAGACGCGCCACGAGCTCGAGAAGCGCCTGCGGGCGATGAAAAGAGCGGACGACGACGGAGACAAACACGGAGGAGCCGTCTTTGGCCGCAGCTCGACCCAGCGCACCGTTACGGTCGCGAGGCTCGGGGGCCGGGGGTTGCTCGGTCGGCGCCATCTCAGAATCTTTCGGGGAAGGCGCGCGCCGCGAAACTGCGCGAGAGCGCGCCGAGACCGTGCGCCTCGCTCACGCGATAGAGCGATCCCCACGACGCCACCGTCGCACGGAAGATGTAGGGTGAAATCAGCCCCCCGCGCGATGCGAAGTGGCGAGCGAAATGGGCGTGACCGGCATCCGCGATGCCCTGCGCTTCGTCCAAGTGCGCCAGGTAATGGCGCACGACTTCGATCAAATCGCTCAAATCGGGGGCCACCTCGACGTAGTGTTTTCCCGCTTCGAGTCCGCCGTCGACGAAAGTAGTGTCGCGAATCGACTGAGCGACGACCAGACAACGGAACGCCAACCCTTCGAAGAGTCGATAGGTCACCGGGTGGTTGCCCCAGGGCGCAAGGCATATTCTTGCGTCACGTAGCACCGCGCCGTGCTCGCGCTCGCTGAGACGCTCACCCTCGAGTCCGCGCGGCACGGGATAGCGCGGATCCCGGTGAGGCAAGAGCCCTCCTCGGAATGGCAATTCCGATTTGAGCATGAGTCGCACCAATTCCTCGCGGGCATTTCGGCCGTCGGTAACGTTGCTCATGCCAGTACGTGTGCCGAAAAAAACCGCGCCATGCGAGCGCTCTTGGAGAGGTCGGCCTGCGTGGGGCGCCATCGGCTTGAGCATCGGTGGCAGCCAGCCGGTGCGCCCGCGCGCGAATTCGGGCATTCGGGTTGCGGCTCGCGGCCAGTGGTTGCGCAAGAAAAGTCGCGCTCGCGAAGCGACGTCCCCTCGAATCTGCTCGAAACAGAGGGTTTCGCCGTCACACAGTTGAAACACGGCGAAGGGGGCCGTCGATGCGAGAAGCTGTTCGCAGATCGGATCGGCGATGGGCGGGCTGCCTTCGATGCCGATACCGTGCATCCACATGTCGATGCCTGCCGGCGGGGGATCTCCCACGCGCCCGTGGATCACCTCGTGCCGCGCGTGCACGAGTGCCGCCCGAATGTCACCAGCTCGCACGCGGGTCGGATGATCCTCTTCCGTGAAATAGAATCGCATGGCTACCGACGCCGAGAGGCTAGCATCGAGCCAGACGTTCTCCGGTAGCGGTAAGGCCGTACGCGGCGAGAATCTGCGGTCCGACCCATTTCCATGGAGCGAGCCCGGCCCCTTGTCTCCGTATATCGATGACGGTGTGGCCGAAATGCTGCAAGCCACGACGCCCGCCCGAGCCCGGCCCGGGGACCGGTGTCATCTCCCCGCACGGTGACGCAAACGAGATACGCCGGGTACGCGAGTTCCGCCATGCCGGTGCGCGAAAGTGATGGCGAACGCCCGGTGCGGGACTTGCACAGGACGGGCGGCAGGGGTAGGGTTCGCGCCCGCAGGATTGTTGGATGCCGAAAAAGACAGCGCTGATCACTGGGATTACGGGACAGGATGGTTCGTATCTCGCCGAGCTTCTGCTCAACAAAGGGTACGAAGTGCACGGAATGGTTCGCCGTGTTGCGCTGGAGGCGCCCGAACATCGCCTGCAGCGGCTCAAGCCGATTCTCGATCGCATCACGCTGCACGCCGGGTCCCTCGAAAGCCATGCCACTATTTTTTCGCTAGTCGACAAGCTCATGCCGACGGAGTGTTACCACCTCGCGGCGCAGAGTTTCGTCAGCTACTCGTTCGAGGACGCGTTTTCGACTTTCGACACCAACATCAACGGAACGCTTTATCTCCTATCTGCGATCAAGGATCGCAGCCCCAAGACGCGCTTTTACTTTGCGGCGACGAGCGAAATGTTCGGCAACGCCGGCGAAAGCCCGCAGCGGGAGACGACACGCTTCCATCCCCGCTCGCCTTACGGCATCTCCAAAGTCACTGGATTCGAGGTTGTTCGCAATTTCCGAGAGTCTTACGGACTCTTTGCCTCTAGCGGCATTCTTTTCAATCATGAGTCGCCGCGCCGCGGGTTCGAGTTCGTCACGCGCAAGATCACGAGCTCCGTCGCCAGGATCAAAGCGGGCCAGGCAACCAAGCTCGCGCTCGGCAATCTCGAACCGCGCCGCGATTGGGGATTTGCGGGCGACTACGTGCGCGCCATGGTCCTCATGTTGCAGCAGGACGAGGCCGACGATTACGTCGTAGCGACAGGCGAAACGCACAGTGTGCGGGAGTTTGCAGAGCTGGCGTTCCAGCGGGTCGGGCTCGATTGGCGCGATCACGTCGTCATCGATCCCAAGTTTTATCGCCCAGCCGAAGTGTTCGTGCTGCAGGGTGATTCGTCGAAGGCTAGGGAGAAGCTCGGGTGGGTTCCCAACGTGGCATTCACCGAGCTCGTGAACTCGATGGTGGATGCCGACGTGGCTCTCGTCGGCACGGGCTCTCGCGGCGGCTGACCGGTCGCGTGCGCAGAGGTAGCACCATGAAGGTGGCGCTGTTTCACCCGGCATTCGAAATGGTCGGCGGCGCCGAAATTCTCGTTGCGACTCAAGCGAGTGTTCTCCGGCGAGCCAATGTAGACGCTTGTATTGCGACGTTCTCGGTCGACCAGCGCCGTTGGCGCGAGCGGCTCGAGGGAATTCCGGTTCGGCTCGCGCCCCGAGCCTCATGGCTCGATCGCATTTCGGGACCGCTGACCCGGCTGCGGCGCGCCGTTCCACGCGCCGAGGCATGCCTTGCCGGTGTCGACACTGTGCTGGCCTGGAACTACCCCGCCAACATTCTGCTCGGCGCGTGTTCGATCACCGCCCGGCGAATCTGGTGCTGCACCGAGCCGTCGCGCGACTACCATCTGCCAGCGACCAATCCGCATCTGCATCAGCGCGTCACGTCGCGTTCCGGTGGTATCACCGCCGCGGAACTGGAGTATCCGGGGAGACTTCGTCGATACGAACGCGCGATCCGCAAGCCTTCGTGGGCGGCGTACATCGCTTTCGACGTCGACAATACGCGCAAGCTCGACGCCATCTACGCCATAAGCGAATTTTCACGTGACAACGTGCGCCGCGTCTACGGTCGCGACGACGCAGAGATCATCTGCCCTGTCGTCCGCTTTCCGCCCCCGCTCCAGCACCGTTCCGGGCTCGATCGGCGTGGCCTCCAAGTGCTAACGCATTCACGCCTGGAGACGACGAAAAACGTCGACACTGTCATCCGCGGTTTTGCTCGATTGGCCGCGCAAAGGCCGGGCTCGCAGCTTCACGTGGTGGGCGAGGGAACGCAGCGCGCCAACCTGGAAAAATTGTCGCATGAGCTCGAGATCGCGGCGTCCGTTCGGTTTCACGGCTATCTTCCAGAAAAGGAGCTCGACGCTGTCTATGGTGCGTGTGATGTCTTCGCGCTTTTGACGCTCGACGAGCCCTTCGGCATGGTGTTTCCCGAGGCGGCGGCGCGGGGCCTCTTGATGGTCGGTCCGGATCACGGCGGACCGTTCGAAATCATGGATGGCGGGCGGCTCGGATGGCCGTGTGACCCCTTCTCCCCCGAAGCATTCGTCGACGTGCTCTTGGAGATCGATGGGCTCACAGATGTCGACGTGGATCAGCGGCGTGCGAAGGCCGATCACGCGTGCCGCGATCGCTACGGCGAAGCGGTGATCGGGGCACGGTTGCTCCGTGCCATCGATCCCCGGCGCTACTCGAGCGCCGTCGGCGCATGATGAATCGGTATGCAGAAGACGCTCGTCGGCATCAGCGCCGCGCAGTCTTCCCGACCGCGCGCGCGATCTCCCCTATCGACCGGACGAGAGCTTCGGCCGCTCGTTGCGCAAGGCGACCCATCTTTCCATCGATCTCGCGTTTGTAATGGTACGGAATGAAGTCGTCGAAGACGTTCGGGGCGAGGGCGAGGGCGGGGATGAGTCCTTCGTCTTCTCGCCTCACGTAATAGCGGTTCAACCCGTCGAACACGGCGAACTGATAGTCGTGAGGCAGGATCAGGTCTTCCCACAGATGGTGGGTCGGCTCGGGTGACATCGGACGGGTCGCCTCGATGACGATCACCCGCGGGCGGAAGCGACGAAAGTCAGCCCCGAGAAGCACGGAGCGCTCGTGCCCCTCGACGTCGATCGAGAGAAAGTCGATGGTGCGGTCACTGACATGCCGCTCGCAGATGCTCGAGAGAGTCATGACGGGTGTGACGATGGAGTCGAACTCGAACCCCTTCTTCTCGTGCTTCGCCGCTTCCTCGACAGTAAACGTGGATAGAGCTGTGGCGCGTCCGCGGGTCGCGAGCAGCGTCATCGTGCCAGGCCGATCGCTGCACGCCGCATTCAGATTCACGTCGCGTTGGCGGGCCTTCTGGATGAGAGCAAACGGCCTCGGGGCCGGCTCGACATTGATGCCGGTCCAGCCCTTGTCGTAGAAATGCTTCGAGATCGAGTCATCGACGGGATTGTTCGCGCCCACGTCGACGTAGAAGCCGCTGGCTTGCTTCAGAAACGCCCGCCGAAGCCGGACATCTTCTGCATTCTGTGCGTACGAGACCCAAGGCATGCGATGGCGACGTGAGCGCGTCCGGGAAGGTTGCAGGCCACCTTCACTGCGCCGTGTTATTCCTAGCACCGTCCTTGCAGGGTCGGTAGGTTTCATCGAAACGACGCCAGCCCAATGAGCAACATTTCGCGCGATCCCGAGCCGCTTCCAACAACCACGCCCGGTGGCTCGAAGTCCGTCGTGCCAGTGCCGTTTCCGCGCTCTCCCGGAGACGGTTTGCCGTCGCCAACGATTGGCTCGCGCCTAACGGCGAGGCTAAGCGACGTTATCGCTTCGCTCCGCAGCTTCCGCGCCATCCTGCGCCTGCATCCATTCGACACGGGCACCCCCGAGGGGCGCTCGAACGAACGGTATCGTCGCGCGGCGCTGACGACTTTCAGCACGATGACGGCGCAGGCGCTCGGCATCTTCACGGGACTCGCTTGGATTCGCCTCTCACTCTCGTATCTCGGCGAGGAGCGCTACGGTCTCTGGATAGCCATCGGATCACTCCTTGCGTGGGCAAACCTTGCGGATATGGGACTTGCGCGTGGGATGCAGAACCACCTGAGCCAAGCCAACGGCCAAGATGACCGCGTGCTGGCTTCTCGCTACGTATCGACGGGGCTTGTCGCTCTGGGGAGCGTGGCATTGGTCCTCGGACTGCTCTCTCTACCGGTGGTGTTGCTCTTTCCCTGGGCGACTTTTCTCAACGTGCGGGACCCGGCGCTCGTCCCGGAGACGAGGCAGGCCGTTGCGGCGGCGCTCGCCTGTTTCCTGCTCGGATTCCCGTTTTCGATCGTCCCGACGATCTACGCCGCGTTTCAGCGGGGGTACATCGCGTCCATCTTCAACATCCTGGGAAGCGTGGTCTCTCTGGGCACGCTCATCGTCGCGACGCGTATTCACCTATCGTTGCCGTGGCTCATCGTTGCGACCAGCGGCATCGGCATCCTGATGGCGCTCGTGAACTTCGGCTATGCGCTGAAGGAGATGCCCTGGCTCTTACCTCGCCTTCACCTCGCCTCGTGGAAAACGATGCGTGAGCTCGGGGGAACCTCCGGGGCCTTGTTCGTGTTCCAGATCGGCGCCCTCCTTATTAACGAAACGGCGTGCATGATCATCGCGCGCCGCCTGGGCCTTCCGCAGGTAACCGAGTGGTCCATCTTCTTGCGAGTGCAGATGCTGCCGGGCATCTTCATCCAAATGATCGATGCGCCGCTCATCCCCGCTTTTCGGGAAGCGTACATCCGCGGCGAGCGTGATTGGATCAAGACGGCATTCTGGCGTGTGACCAAGCTCAAGGGTGCGGTTGCGTTGCTCGCTTCCGGTCTTTACTTCATCCTCGGCAACTGGGTCGTCCAGATCATGAGCGGTCAGCCGATCGTGTTTTCCCGCGATATGTGGGCAGGGGGCGCCCTCTTGCTCGTCGTTTCCGTTTGGAATGGGTCGTTCAACGATCTGCTGATTGCGACGGATCGCCTAAGGCTTCTCGTGATCACGCTTTTGGCGAATGGACTCGTCACTCCGATCCTGAGTTACCTGCTCGCCCCCAGTTTCGGGCTGCTCGGTGTCCTTGTCGCGATGCCGGTCTTTTCCCTGGTGGTCAGCGCCTGGGTGCTTCCGTGGGCCTGCCGGGATCTCGTCAGCGCACCCGCCGCGGCTCACCAGAGAACTTAGAACTGTCCCGCATTTCGGGAGTGAGCACCGTTGTGAGAATCAGGACTCTCGTCGAGCATGCTGGAGCCGTTCCGGCTATTGATCTCCGCCGTCAGCTCGCAACCGCCCCCGCCGTGAGTCTCACTTGAAAGTCGTCGTACGTTCGTTTCAAACCGATCGCAATCGGCGTCTTCGGTTCGAACCCAAGAAGCCTCCGCGCCTTGGAGATGTCCGGACACCGTCTCCGTGGGTCGTCCTTGGGCAGAGGCTTGCGGACTAGATCGACGCGCTTGCCGGCGACGCGCATCGTCGCTTCTGCGAGGTCGAGCATGCTGAGCTCGGTGGGATTTCCGAGATTGACGGGTGAGTCGAAGGTGTCGACGCGGGCCGCGCCGAGCAGTCCCTCGATGAGATCGGTGACGAAGCAGAAAGATCGCGTTTGCGAGCCGTCACCAAATATCGTGATGGGCTGCCCTTGAATCACCTGCGTGACGAAATTGCTGACGACCCGACCATCGTTGAATGCCATGCGAGGCCCATAGGTATTGAAGATGCGGACGACGCGTGCATCGGCGCCGAACACGCGGTGGGCATCGAGGAGGAGCGTCTCGGCGGCGCGCTTGCCTTCATCGTAACAGGCCCGTTCGCCGATGGGGTTCACATTGCCCCAATAGGTTTCGACCTGAGGATGCTCGAGCGGGTCGCCATAGATCTCGGACGTGCTGGCATGCACGATCCGGCAATTGCGCGAACGGGCATGATCGACGAGCCGCATCGCCCCGAGCACGCTCGTGGTGAAGGTGGCATGAGGGTCGCTGCTGTAGTGGATGGGCGAGGCCGGACAAGCCAAGTTGAAAATAATCTCGGCATAGACCTTCAGCGTCTCGCGGACGTCGCCGATTTCGAGATGGAAATGAGGATCTCGCCCGGCCGAATCGAGATTCACCAAATCGCCGGTCATCAAGTTGTCGAGACCGATGACCTCAAACCCATCTCCGAGCAGTCGATCGACCAAGTGGGAGCCGAGGAAGCCAGCGGCTCCGGTCACCAGCACTGTCCTGCGCACTGACCCGAGGCCCATCTAAGGTGCATCCCGACGCGACCGAGGTCCGGGAACCTTTCTTGGGGCGGTGACCATTCGCTTTTCCGGCATGAGCTTTCACCTTCGATTCTAGGGACCTGCAAGGTGCACGCCGAAAGGCGCAATGTCCACTCGGATCGAAGGGAAATGGGGGGGAACGCTGCGTCTGTTCAACCGCATCCGCTTCGGCGGGCACATGGCATCGTGCGCCGCACGTCGGTGTGGCTGCCTCGCGACATGCGTTGCGGGCAGGCACGCTCGCGCCCGCGCATCCACCCTGGAGAAACAAGCCCCCCGAAGCTGGAGACCAGCAGTACATCGCAGATGTAGGCTCTCTGAATAGCCGAACGAAACGCTGTCGGTGCCGGTGTCGCGAAGAGCGCGATTCCGCTCCGACTCGAAGCGGTTCGGCTGCTCAGCGGGGTCGGGAAGACGGGGCAGCATTGCTTTCCGGCGACGAGGGGGGGCAATCTAGACGAACGGCCCATCACGGGCCGTGCCGGGTGGACCAACGAGGGGGAGGGCGGCGCGATGAAGCGCGTTTTGTTCGTAGATGACGAGCCCATGATTTTGGCCGGGCTCCAGAACATGTTGCGCAAACAGCGCAAGGTGTGGGACATGGCTTTCGTCGAGAGCGGCGCGAAGGCACTGGAGAAGCTGGCCGAGGCGTCGTTCGACGTCATCGTGAGCGACATGCGCATGCCACGCATGGATGGCGCCACGCTCCTCAAGGAGGTGCAGCGGCGCTACCCCAACGTCGTTCGCATCGTCCTCTCCGGCCATGCCGAGCTGGACACGGCCCTGCGCAGTGTGTCCGTCGCGCACCAATTCTTGGCGAAGCCTTGCGATGCCAGCTCGCTCGAGAACCTGGTGGATCGCGCGTGCAGTTTGCAGGCTCTTCTTGGTGACGACAAGATCCGCACCGCCATCGGAACCATTGGCCAGCTCCCGTCCGCTCCCGAAATCTATATCGCGCTGACCAAGGCGCTCGAAGACCCGGACACGAGCATGAAGGACCTGGCGCACCTCATCGAACGCGACATGGCGATCTCCGCCAAGGTTCTTCAGCTCGTCAACTCCGCCTTTTTTGGATTGCCCCAACGTGTTGCCAGCGTGCAGCAAGCCCTCTCCTACCTCGGCGCCAACATGATCCGGCGCGTTCTCTTGTCGGTCGAGACCTTCAGCATGTTCGAGAAGGAAAAAGTGGCAGGTCCGTTTTCGCTCGAAGCCTTGCAAGCGCATTCCAACGTCGTGGCTGCGGTGGCGTCGAAGTTGATGGACGATGCAGTCCGCTCTGGAGACGCGTTCATGGCCGGCATGCTGCACGACGTCGGAAAGCTGATCCTAGCCGTCTACGTGCCCGACCATTTCAAGCGCGCCATGGCGCTCGGCATGGAGCGTAACGTGCCGCTCCACGTCGCGGAGCAGGAGCTCTTCGGCGTGACCCATGCCGAGATTGGTGGTTACCTGCTCGGCATCTGGGGTTTGCCCTATGCCATCGTCGAGGCGGTGGCCCACCACCACTCACCAGGTCGGGTCGAGCATGCGACGTTCGATGTCCTCGACGCGGTGTACGTGGCCGAGGCGTTGGTTTCCGAGGCTTCCAAGCGGGCCGAAGCCCCCTCCGCTCCCTCGCATTTGGATAGCGCCTATATCGAGGTGTTCGGGTTAGAATCGAAGCTGCCCGCATGGCGTGAGATGGTCTCCGAAGTCATGTCGAGCATGGGCGCAGGATGACACCCAACGCCAAACCCGCGCTGCTCTGTGTTGACGACGAACCACTGGTGCTGGAAGGGCTGACCCTTCATCTGCGCCGCGGCTTCACCGTGACGACCGCTACGAGCGGCGCGGCGGGTCTCGAGATCCTGAAAGGCAAAGGCCCCTTCGCCATCGTCATGTCCGACATGCGCATGCCGGGCATGAGCGGGGCGGAGTTCCTCAGCAAGGTGCGCGAAGGGTGGAGCGACACGGTGCGCATCCTTTTGACCGGACAGAGCGACTTGCCATCCGCCATCGCGGCGGTCAATGACGGGCAGGTCTTCCGTTTCTTGACCAAGCCGTGCCCGCCCGAGATCCTCCTCGGGGCGCTAAGCGCGGCTGCTAAACAGCACGATCTCGTCAGCAGCGAACGCGTGCTGCTCGAGCAGACGCTGCACGGAAGCGTCAAAGCGTTGACGGACGTCCTTGGCCTGGCGAACCCTGTCGCATTTGGACGCGCCAACCGCGCCAAGGTCTTCATGGCCCAACTCCTCGCGGAAATGCAGCGCCCGAGCGACTGGATATGCGACGTCGCCGCCATGCTCTCGCAAATTGGCTGCGTCACCATCCCCGCCGAGACGCTCGAACGCATGTACGACGGCAGCCAGCTCACGCCCGAAGAAGCGGCGATGGCGGCGCGCCTACCCGCCGTAGCGGTCCAGCTTCTTGGCTCGATTCCAAGGCTGGAGGGCGTACGCGACATTCTCGCGCACATGGACGACCACTACGAGCCGACCAAAGCCGGTCAAACCAAACGGGGCGAGGCGATCCCGTGGGGCGCGCGCGCGCTCAAGGTCATCCTCGACTATCTCACGCTCGAGGCTCGGCTCGGTACGGGCGCCGAGGCGCTCGACACCATGCGCGCGCGCAAGGGATGGTACGACGCCGCCATCTTCGCTCCCTTTGCGGAGATCGCCGCTCGCTCCATCAGCAACGTCGAGGTACGGCACGTCGTCGTGCGTGAGCTGCGCCAAGGCATGATTTTGCGCGACAACCTGTTCACCAAAACCGGCATGCTCCTCGTCACCAAGGGAAACGAAGTAACGCCGGGGCTGATCGAGCGTATCGCCAACTTTTCGCGCAAGATGGGGGTGCGCGAACCCATTTCCGTCACCGTCCCCGCCGCCGCGGTGCAGCCGAAGAACAGTTGACCGCCGGTAGGGCAGGACAGTGAAATGGCCGCGCGGAGCAAACGATGGAACCCGCATTTCGTCTGAGAGGCCCGGGCGCGGAAGTCTTCGTGCCGCGTGGCGAGCCTCTCGAGACCGCGCTCGGACGAACGACACACCTCGGGCTCGGCGCTCACCCCGACGACCTCGAGATCATGGCCTGTCACGGGATCCTCCAATGCTACCGAAAGAGCGATCGCTGGTTTACCGGCGTTACAATGGCCAACGGCGGCGGCAGCGCACGCGCGGGCTCGTTCGAGAACAAGAGCGACGCCGAGATGATCGACATTCGCAAGCTCGAGCAGAAGAAGGCCGCTGCGTTGGGGGAGTACTCGGCCGTGCTGCTCCTCAACTACGCGAGCGCTGCCGTGAAGGACCCTACCTGCGCGGATCTGGCGGCGGATCTCGACGCCGTTCTCGCGTCGACCTCGCCCGAAGTCGTGTACACCCATAACCTCGCCGACAAACACGATACCCATGTGGCCGTCGCGCTTCGCGTCATTGCCGCAGTGCGGCGAATGCCGAAGGACAGGCGACCCCGACGCATCATCGGGTGTGAAGTGTGGCGCGATCTCGACTGGCTGGACGATCGCGACAAGGTTCGCTTGCCGGTCGACCAAGACGGCACACTCGCGTCCGATCTGGTAGGCATTTTCCAATCGCAGATCGCCGGGGGCAAACGTTACGATTTGGCTTCCGCTGGGCGCCGCTTGGCGAACGCGACCTTCTTCGAAAGTCATGCGGCAGACGAGAGCCGTGCCCTCGTCTGGGGGATGGAGCTGACGCCTCTTGTCATGGATGACGCGAAAGATCCGATCGAGTTCGTGGGCGAGCATATCGAGAGATTCCTCGCCGACGTGAAGATGCGTATCGCCAAGATGGGCTAGAGTCGAAGCTACGCGCTCGCTCGGCGATGCAGGCGCCACAGAGCCTCGGGAGGTGTGCTAGAAGCACCGCCAAACAATGTCCCAAGTATTCGCATTCGAATCCGAGCTCTGCGATCCCACCGAAGAACACCGCCTTTTGCGGGAAACCGTGCGCGACTTCACGCGAGAAGCGATCGAGCCGCAAGCCGACGAGCATGACCGCTCCGGCGTCTTCAATCTCGGCCTTTTCGAAGACTGCGGCAAGCTCGGGCTGCTCGGCATCACCATCCCTTCCGATGACGGTGGAGCAGGAATGGATGGCGTCGCCGCCGTCATCGCTCATCACGAGATGGCGAAATCCGACCCCGGCTTCACGCTCGGCTACCTGGCCCACGCGATGCTGTTCGTGAACAACTTCTACTACGGCGCGAGTCCCGAGCAGCGCCGCCGTTACCTCGCCAAAGTCATCTCCGGCGAATGGATCGGCGCCATGGGGATGACCGAGCCGAGCGGCGGCACCGATGTGCTCGGCATGAAGACGACGGCGACCCGCGACCAAGGCGGCTATCGGCTCACCGGGCGAAAAGCGCTCATCACCAACGCCCCCGATGCGAGCATCTTTCTCATCTACGCCAAGCTCGAGGGCCGCATCACCGCTTTCATCGTCGAGCGTGCCTTTCCGGGGCTCACGACCGGCAGCCCGACCCACAAGATGGGCATGCGCGCCAGCACGATGGGGGAGATCGTGATGGACGATTGCTTCGTGCCGGCCGAAAATCTTCTCGGGGGGGAGGGTCACGGCGTCATCAACATGATGCGCAACCTCGAAATCGAGCGCATCACGCTGGCGGCGATGAGTCTCGGCATCGCCGATCGCTGTCTCGAGATCATGGTGAGCTATGCGAGAGAGCGCACCTCGTTCGGCAAGCCGCTCGCCGAGTTCGGACAAGTGCAGCGCTACATCGGCGAAAGCTACGCCCAAACCGAAGCCGCGCGCGCGCTCGTCTATGGGGTCGCGCGCACCATTCGTCACGACCGCAGAAACCGCCTCGGTTCCGACGCGGCCAAGCTCTTCGCCGCACCGGTCGGCAAAGAGGTCGCCGACAACGCGATGCAGGTGCTCGGCGGGTGGGGCTACTGCGACGAATTCAAGGTCGAACGGTTTTTACGTGACGCCAAGCTGCTCGAAATCGGCGGCGGCACCTTGGAATCTCACCAGAAGAACATCACGCGCGATTTGACGGAGACCTGACGCGAGTGCGCGAAGTCGCACGCGCTACGCCGCCGCAATTCGGCGCAGGATTCGCCGCACGCCGTCGCGCAACGATGCCGTCTCCGGGAGCAAGCTGAGGACGAGAAACCCGTCGCCCTCGAAATCGAAAAAATAGCCGGGGTGCACGACTACGCCGTCCTCGCGGATCAAAAGCTCGACCCACCCGTCGTCATCGTACAAGCGCGGAACTTCGAGCACGGCGTACCATCCTCCGCGGACCGGCAGCCGGCGAACCGGAGACGTGGGGCCAAGCTCGTTCAGCGCTTCGTCGAGCGCGGCGAGGTTCTGCCGCACGCGTGCGCGCATCGCCGTCACGATGGCGGGGGCTTGCGCGAGCAGTGCGGGGAGCGCGAGCTGCACTGGCGTCGCGACCGAGAGGTAGGTGTCGGCAATGAGCTCGAGCCGTGCCATCGCTTCGGTGACGAGGCTCTCGTCGCCCGACAAGGCTATCCAACCGAGCTTGCATTGCGGCAAGAGCAACACCTTGGATAAGCCGCTCAACACGCAAAGGAGCGGCGCCGCGGTGCTCGGCGGAGTCGTGCTCTGGCCGAGCTCGATGAAGCTCGGCAGTGATTCGGGGGGCAAAGGGTCGAGCGCGTAGTCGCCGAATACCTCGTCGACGATGAGCGCGAGATCGTGCTCGCGTGCGAGCTCGGAAAGCGCCGTCGCTTCGTCGCGCCGTACGAAGGAGCCGGTGGGGTTATTGGGATGTACGAGCACGATGGCGCGCGTTCGTGCGTCGATGTTGCGGCGAAGGTCGTCGAGGTCGAGGCGAAAATCGGCGTCGTGCCGCAGCCGATAAGGGGAGAGGGACACGCCCTTCATCTCTGCGATCCACCCGAAGAGCGGATAGCTCGGTCGCGGGATCAGGATCGTGTCACCCGGGTCCGCCAGCAAACCGAAGAGCCACGAATAAGATTCGCTCGTGCTCGCCGCGATGACGACCTTGGCGGCATCGACGGTGAGCCGGCGCGCCGCGTAATATTGCGCGACCGCGGCCCGCGCTACGGGATGGCCGAGCGGCTCAGGGTCATACCCGATGCCGCGCGGGTGGCCGAGCTCGGCGATCAGCGGCGCGCTGTCGAAGAGGGCGGCCCGCGTCGGATTGGATTCGGTGAGATCGATCACCGCACGCCCCGATGCTTTGGCCTCCGCGAGTGCCGACGCCAGCCGATTCGGCGTCCGATCCCATCGCGTTCGAGCGGAGAACATCGGCGGCGAAGGTAGCAAGAGATCCCCTATGAATCTCGTCAGAGCGAAGACTTCTACCCTTTGCGCTGGGGCAAAAGGTCGGCTACGAGCTTTCCATGTCGATCCACCGACCGAAGCGGGCCACGTCCCGAAAGAGCGACAGCGCACCCGCGCGCGGTTCTTCGCCTTCCAGCGCGCCGAAACCGCCGAAATGGAAGGACGTAATTGCCGACAAGCCGGACGCTGCTTTCGCCTCTTACGCGTCCGCTGCCCGCTATGAAAAGGACGCGCTCATCGCCCACAGCAAGTTCGGTAAAGGCGTCGTTGTCGAGGTGGACGGCAACAAGATCCACATTCTCTTCGAAGAGGGTATTCGCAAGTTACTTCACTGCACCCCCGCGTAGCGCGGCCGCTACGGTCTGACGATCTGCGTCCCTTCTGGGGGCGTGAAGTTGAATTCAGAGTTGGGGACAGGGGTGTTGACGAGCGGCGTGTTGAAGTCGAAGCGGTTGCGATTGCCCTGCGCGTCGAGGATGAGCACCCGCCGCACCTGTGATGTCGCGGCGTCGACATAGAGCAGGACCTTTTGGTAGGCGGGGGTCGCGTCCTTCGGCGTGCCTTCGAGGACCCATCCTCCTTCGAACTTGACGGTCGCGGGGTCGAGCAGACGAAGGGTGAAGGACCGGGTGAGCTCTCCCTGCCCCATCAGGAAGGCCAGCGCCGCCGGGTACTGGGACTTGTCGACGGGCTGCTCGAACATCTGCTGATTCTCATGGTCGTAGACTTTGAGGGTGCGCCCATCGGACACCACGCGATTGCCGTTGGGCTGATCGTACTTCCAGCTCATCTTCCCGGGCTTTTCGAAGGCAACGCGCCCTTCGGACGTGCGGTGCTGGTCGTGCATCCGGATGAAATATTCTTGCTTGAACGCGGCCTGGAACGTCTTGGTCTGGTCGTAGAAAGCCTGCACGCGGGCGGCGATCGACTCGGCCGTGGGTGCGGCGGGTGCGGCGGGTGCGGCCGATACCGCAGAGGAGAGGAACGACGCAACGGGCGGACTCATCGCTGCAGCGCAGATGAGCAGGGTGGCGGCAAAAGCGCGGTTACGCATGAGATTCCTTGGTAGTGCAATCAGGGGCGCGCGTCGAACGGCTGCTGGTTGGACGGCTCATCGAGCCAAGAGCTTCAAGTCTTCCATCACCGCCGGCGGGAAGCCAGTGCTGCGGCGCGGGCGAGGTGGGCCTCGACCCCCGACGCGTTCACATGGGCGAGGGCGATGGCGAGCGCATCGGCAGCGTCGGGGCGCGGCGGCGACGGCAATCGCAGCAGGGTGGCGATCATCATTGCGATCTGGCGCTTGTCGGCGTGGCCGTGGCCGACGATCGCTTTCTTGACGCGCGTCGGCTCGTACTCGGCGATGGGCAACCCACCCCGCGCGAGCACGAGCAGCGCGACACCGCGCGCATGGCCGAGCTTGGCTGCGGCGGTGGCATCCTTGGCAAAAAAGAGCGATTCGACGGCCGACGTCGTGGGCCGATAAGCGGCGAGCACTTCGCAGAGCTCGCGCTCGATCTGGCAGAGGCGCACGGCGATGCTTTCGGTGACATCGGTATCGATGACGCCGTGGGCAACGTGTGAGGAGCGCGTGCCGTCGCGCCTGACGATCCCCCAACCGAGATGTCGCGTGCCGGGGTCTACGCCGAGCACGATCATATCAGCACGCGCGATGGCCGGTGGCGGGGAAGATCTTGCCGGGGTTGAGCAAACCCTTCGGGTCGAACGCGCTCTTCAAGCGTAGCTGCAGGGCGATGAGCTCCGGTGACTGCTCGAGATGAAGGTAAGGGGCCTTCATGACGCCGATGCCGTGCTCGCCGGAAAGGGTGCCTCCCATGGCGATGACGTCGCGAAAGAGCTGCTCGATGCTGCGCTCGACGCGGGGCTCTTCGGCGGGATCGTCCCACAGGAAATTCACGTGCAGGTTACCGTCCCCCGCGTGTCCGTAGGTGAGCGTGCGGATGCGCGTCGTCTCGGCGTTGCGCTCGACCTGCGTCAAAAGATCGGCGATGCGCTGGCGCGGGACGACGATGTCTTCGGAGAGCTTGAAGCGAGAGAGCGCGCGCACGGCCGGAGACATTTCGCGGCGGGCCGTCCACAAGCGGTCGCGCTGCGCCGCGTCTTGTGCGACCAGTACCTCGAGAGCGCCGTCTGCGGTGCAGACGTTGCCGACGCGCTCCGCCTCCTCTTCGCAAGCGCGCGCATCGCCGTCCACCTCGATGAGCAGAAGGGCGCCCGCGCGTTCGTCGATGGCGACGCCGCGTCTACGCACGGCCGCGAGCGTCGCGCTGTCGAGCAGCTCGATGCAGCGCGGGACGAGACCGGCGGCCACGATGGCGGAAACGGCTTGCCCGGCGGCGCGCACGTTTTCGAAGAGCGCCATCAGCGTCGTCACTTCCGGTGGCTTCGGTCGCAAGCGCAGCGTCACCTCGCTGAACACGGCGAGCGTGCCCTCGCTTCCCGTGAGGAGTGCCGTCACATCGTAACCGGTGACCCCTTTGACGGTGCGACGACCCGTGCGAAGGCGCGTTCCTCCCATGAGGATGGCCTCGAGCCCGAGTACGTAGTCGCGCGTCACCCCGTATTTGAAGGCCCGCGGCCCTCCCGCATTCTCGGCGACGTTCCCGCCGATCGCGCACATCTTCAGCGAGTTGGGATCGGGCGGGTAAAAGAGGCCCTCACGCTCGACCGCCTCGTGCAGATCGCCCGTGATGACGCCGGGCTCGACGACGCAAATGCCCTCGGCACGGTCGATCTCCTTGATCTTCGCCATCCCCAAGGTGACGAGCACGATGCCTCCCGCCAGCGGGACGGCGCCGCCGGTGCGACCCGATCCGGCGAGCCGCGGTGTGACCGGCACTTCGGCGGCGGCCGCAACCTCCAAGGCTCGTGCAATGTCGTCGGCGTTCTCCGCGAGCACGACCGCGTCTGGAACGACGCCGGTCGTCTCCGATTCGTCGCTCGCATACAGCTCGCATTGCTTTTGGGCCGTCATCACCTTGGATGGCCCGAGCGCCCTTTCGAGCATCGATCGCGCACGATCGACCGCCGCCGCAGTGGGACGAGGCAAGGCGGCGCCTTTGAGTTGCATCGCACTAGCCATAGCACGAACCTCGCGCTCCCCCTCTCGTCCGGTGGTACGAACGCGCAGCCCTCGCTATGCGAAAGCACGCCGTCGTCCTCACGCTGACACTGCTCGAGCTCTTGGCTCTCGTCCTCTTGGCCTTTTTCTGGCTCGTGATGCGCCCCGACCTCATGACGACGTATGGGATCGCTCCCTCGGACGGAGCCCGCTCAGCGGCGCTCCCCGCCTCGACGCGGATCGCATTGACGACGTCGCTCGTGCCTTTCGTTGGCGTAGTGGGGGCCGCGCTTTTCGCATCGGCTTGGCTGTTGCGACGCGGCGTCAACGTGCGAAACCGGCTGCTCGGTGCGGCGCTCGTGTGGACGGTCCTCGGCCTTGCATGGGCGATCTGGACCGCCTACGCGCCCGCCTTCGAGCAATTATAGTGACTCACGCAAGAGCTACGCTACGTCACCCGAAACGAGCGATGGCGAGAGCAATGATCGCAATAGGAAGAGAAAGCGCGATGGCGAGCACGAGCACGGCGCCAAGCACGGCTGTCCAATCACGCCATGGAGACGGCCCCAAGACGTGACGCTCGAGCAAAAGGTTTGCATTACGGCGATGCGCTTTGAAGACAAAGTCGAAAATGTCCCCCAAAACGGGGATCGCTCCCAGCAGCAAATCAATGGCAAGGTTACGGATCATGCGCGCAAGGACAATCGCGGGCATCCGCCGCCGCACGGCGATCCACACCGGGTACATCCCCACCACGGCGAACAAGAGGTCCCCGGCCCCCGGTAGGATCAATCCGACGATCGGATCGAGGTAGCGGTCATCGAGCCAGTCGGCCATGCGCACCGCGAACGCCACGTCCGGTGACAACGCGTTTCGTTGCTCGAACGCGTCGCGATGCCGCGTTGTCATTGGCTCCAGCATGGCTCAGTTTGCGCCTTATCGACGACATTCGCCGTCCCGGCGCCGTCGGACCGAAGATCGACTCGCGTCCGCCGAGTGAGATCCCGAGGACCTCGCGGCCAGCCGCAGCTACGCCGTTATTTGATGATGATGGGAGGCACGGCGCACCGCCCACCGATGCACACGAGGGGCGGCATGGTCTCGCAACAATCGGCGCTCGTCATGCATTTGTCTTCGACTTTGGAGCACGGCGGAGGGGTTGGCTTGCACATTCCGTCGGTGCAGAAGCCCCCGCAGCAATCGAGCCCGCTCGTGCACGTGGTGCCGTCGCTCTTGCACGGCGTGAGCGTCGCAAAAGCGCGGATGTTGCCCGATTGCAGCTCCTGGCCTGGAAGGTAAAAGGCGGGGTGGCTCGGGTCGCCCATGAGCGGTCCGGGGATCTCGCCCTTCGGCGCTTCGATGTCGATGGCGACCACCCAGATCTTTTTGGTGACGGCATCGATTTCGAGCTGCGTCATCACATTGCCGTAGCTTCGTCGGCTCGTGAAGAAGGCCCAGAAATAGCCGCCCGCGGCGACCGGGCTGACGGTGGGGTAGTAATTGAGATCCAGGTCGCGTGTCGGCAGCCCTTTGCCGTTGGCGAGATCGAGCGGCCGGGCGTTCTTGTTCTTCACGTCGACGATCATCAAGTTGCTGCGGTTGATCTGCAGTCCGGTGGGCGGGTCTTGGATGGTCGCGTAGTCCGAGCCGTTTCCGAGCGCAAAGACGACCTCCAGGCCGTCGGGCGTGAAGAACGGCCATCCCGGAAAGAGCGCCGCGTCGCGGAAGATCTCGACCTTGTTCGAGAACGTATTGGTAGCGTTGTCGAAATCCATGATGGCGAGCGAGTGCCCTTGCCCCGCGTCGTGGTCGTTGAAAGCCACCTTCTTGCCGTCGGGGGAGAAGCTCGGCATCTTGGCGCTGGAAACCAGGCCAGTGACGGGGATGGCGGCGCCTGTTCGGGTGTTGAACAGCTTGGACTGGCGCGGTCCGAGCATGCCCGGGTTATTGAGAGGCGCGAAAGGAAAGGGCGCCAGAAAGCCGCCCGCTTCCGCCGGCTGCGCGGCGGTGAGCACTTTCGTTCCATCGGGGTACACCGCACTGAAGCCCCAGTCTTCGTCGCCGACGGCGCTCGTGGCGACGGGCGGCGGATCGGCGTTGGGATTGGCCGCGACATCGAACGAGTTGCTCGAATAAGGCCCCCCCGGGTACTGATGCCGCTGCGCGACCAGCATCTGTCCGTTGGCGGAAAGCGAGTGGCACGAGTAACACGGGCCGAGTGGCACGATCCCGCCGGCCACCGATTTGACGACTTCCGGCTCTTTGGCGAGCGGAAGAATGCGCATGACGGCGCCGTTGGGGGGGAACGTCTTGGCGGAATTGTAGGTGTTGTAATAGATGGCGCTCTTCAATTGGCCGCGCGCGAAAATCCAGGTCTCTTTGATGGGGCCAGTCACCACGCCGTTGCTCATCGTCGTCACTTCGACGAGCGTCGGATCGGGCGACCCTTGGCTTTCGGTCGCCGCGGCTTCCCATGCGTCGCGCGGTAGATCGAGCTGCGCATTGGGTAGCGCCGTGAAGATCTCCTTGTAGTCGAAGCGCTTGGACGCGATGTGGATGTAAAGGACGTCGATCGTGCCGGGGGCGGGCTTCCACTGGACGAGCGGAGGCAGAATGCCGCCGGGAAAGACGGTGCGGTCGTACGGATAGAGAAATGCCATCCCACTCGTGTTGGGGCCGCCGGTCGTGATCTTGGTGACGACGTCGGGGGGAACTTTGCCTCCCGTGCGATCGATGACCGTGGGCGGCGGCATCGTCGGCCCCGGATCATTGGAGCTGGTTCCGGCTTGCCCGCCGCCGCCGCTGCCCCCCGGCGGTATCGGTCCGATCCCGCCCGTGCCCGTGCTCGTTCCGCTGCCGCCCGTGGCGCCGCTGCCGGCGCCGGCTCCGACGCCCGCGGCGCCGCCGGCTCCGCCTTTGTCACCGCCGGGGCGCGGGCGAGTGTCGTCGGTCGAGCATGCCGCGGCAATGACCAGGCAGCCGAGAGGTAGCAGCAACGAAATCGCGCCCGAACTTTTTTTCATCGCCGTCCTCTTTGCCAATAGGAAATCGTCGTCATCCCAGAACCGGGATCACGGCGCCGACGCTCAGTTGTCGGTACACAGGTTCGCGGCCGCGCTCGTGATGATGCCGCCGAGCGGCGGATGATCGAGCGCGTGGGCCGGATACGCGTAGAGAAAGTCGTAACACATCTCCTGCGTCGTGCTCGGTCCGAAGCCGATGGGGCCAACCGTCGGATTGTCGAAATAACAGGTGGTGAAGAGCGTATCGCCCGGATTGATATCGACCCCTACGTCGTAACCAACCTGGCTCGCGAAGCTGAAAGGCTTGTCGAGCAGGACTTCCTGTTGACCCCCGACGCGATTGATCACCGTCGACATGCGCGTCCCCGTCTTGTGCATATGCGGCCACGCATTGAAGATTCGAATCGATTCCGTAGGCCCCATCCCTTTGCGGCCGGGATCACATTTGCCGCTCGCGGTTCCCATGGCGCGCGGGGGAACCATGATCTTCTCGGTGCCCGCCCAGGTGATGGATGCGGTTTTGGGACGAAACTTGGTGGTGGCGCAGATGCGAACGCCGCTGCGGTCTTGAAACGGTTTCAAGGAGGGGTTGCTGTAATGAATCTCGAGCACGTACGAGCCGGTTGGCGGAGGGAGCTCGAGACCGACGTCGGGCGGCAGCCGCAAACCGTCGTTGCCGGGCGCCCATCCCGTGATGAGCGCCTGTCCGGGGTGCTGCCCGTCGCAATACGAGTACGTCCCATCCGCGGTTCCGAGCGGGCTTTGGTAGAGCAGCCAATGGTGCAACGTCTCGGCGTTGTCGATGATGCTCGAGAACTGCAGACCCTGCACCGGCGTTTGCCAGGGGGAGGCGAAGTTGAAACAGGCGTAAAACTCGACGCCCGGCAGGAAGATCTTGTTCGTATCGAAGGGAGAACGGTCGGCAGGCACCTGCTCGGCGTGAGCGCGCAGCTCGACGCACTCCGTCCCCTCGTCGGTCGGCGCGTCGGGCAAGCCCGCGTCGTAGCGCGGTCCACCATCGGGGGGAGGGGGTGTGGTTGCGCAGCTTTCGGCGGCGCTCGCGCCGGCGGAAAACCAGGCATCGAGCGTGCTCAGCTCGATCGCGCTGAGCGTCTCGGTTTCCGGCATGCGGCCCGTGCCCGTGCGATGGATGCGATCCGCGGCTGCTTGATAGACCTTGCGCGACGGATCCTGCGCCGCGCGCTGGAAGTCCGAGAAAGAGGCGAGTGACATCGGCGCGCCAAAGCGCGGCGGCGAGGTGTGGCAGTTGCCAGCGCAGCGTGCGTCCGTGATCGCCTTCGCTCGGCAAGCGAGGGCCGGCGTGTCCGTGCCGGTCGTGGCGTCGGGCGCGACCCCGCCGCCATTGCCGCCCCATCCCGTACCGCCGGTGCTCCCGGTTCCACCGGTGCTCCCCGTGCTGCCGGTGCTGCCGGTCCCGCCCGCGTTACCGGTGCCTCCGGTGATGTCGCTTCCACCGATGCCGCCGCTGCGGCCACCGAAACCGGGACGCGCCAGCGGCTCGCCGGCCGAGCAGCCGTGGAGTGCGAGAATGACGATTCCGAACGAAAGGTAGCTGCGTGTGACCCCAGCGCGCATGAGTTCCTCACTTTGCGATCGCTCGCGCCCACCATCTGGCGCATTCGCGAGCGGCCGGTATCGGCTAAGTAACCGGAGCTGTAGTCGTTTCAGCAACTGGTTGGACCATTAGCAGAGCATACCGAGGCGTGCAAGGCAATGCCGAGCCATGCGGTCAGGTCCGAACGGAGGTGAGCGGCTACGCAACCGCGCGAAGGCCGCTCGTCGTTGGGCGCGGAACGCCGCGAAGTCGGACGGTTACCTCGCCATGACGACCGGCGGCGGTCGCGCGCTACGTGGCTTTGCGCGGCCGGCGCGTTCGCTTCGTGGCAATTGGAGGCGGCGGGGGCTCGACATCGACGGGCTTTGGCACGCTGCTCGCCAGGATCTCGACGGCTTTGCGCATCGCGGCGCGCGTCTCGGCTTCTGCGCGCGGAGCGTCGCCCTCGGCGATCGCTTTCGCTATCGACGACCGATAGTCGTTGGCGCGAAGTTCGCGCGCTGCCCATTCATCGGCCGTTGACCCCATCACTTGGGCGCTCTTGATGAGGGTGTTGAAGGCGAGGCGATAGGCGAGGTTTTGGGCCCCCTCCACCACGCGATCCCAAAAGCGCACTTCGAGACGGTGCAGTTGTGCGACTTCCACGGCGTTGCGCATCTCGCCGGTGATCGCCAGAAGCTCCTCTTTGAGGCTGGCCGGTGCGCGCTCGGCGCAGAGGCGCGCGATGTCGGCGGCGATCGCCGCGCGCATCTCGAGGACCGCGACCCAAACGGCCGCCACGTCACGGCCGCCCGTGGCGTGCTCCGCCATGAGCGCCAAGAGGTCGAGACCGGCGTGGCGCTTGAAATCGAGCACCTTCGTTCCCCCCCCTTGCGAGACCTTGAGGAGGCCGATCTGTTCGAGCCGCTTCAAACCTTCGCGCACGACGTGACGATTGACGCCGAATACCGTCGCCAGCATTCGCTCGGCGGGAAGGCTCGAAGCCGGGGGGTACCGGCCGATCACGATCTCGCGGGCGAGTTGCTCGAAGACTTGATCGGCAAGGGACCGATTATGAATCGCGCGCAGGGGCACGAGATCTCGCGGGGAGGATGACCGAAAAGACGTATCACGCCTCTCGCGCGGTGGCGAGACGTGTCGTCACGGGGGCCGCTTCGTGACGCGCCCCCGTTCCTTCACGCCGTCCTCTTGTTCGTGCCCACAGCTTCTTCGCCGACGTGATCTTCGCTCATCCCGAGCGGTCGGATGACGCGTCGGCTCCGCCGTCGGATCGTCCGCCGTCGGAGGAGGGGGCGTCGGCGTTGCCGGAGTCATTTGCTCCGCCGCTATCCGTGCCGCCGCCATCCGTCCCTGGACCTGAATCGCCGGGAGGAGGAGTCGCGTCAGAACCGCTGTCGCGCGTCGGCGGCGGAGCGGCGTCTGGACCGCAAGCAACGGGCGAGCCGCCAAGAATTCCCGAAAGGT
>Ga0193706_1000434_pt1 | contig 24701 bp, 19 predicted proteins | sample U3c1metaG_FD_160130 | JGI IMG/M metagenome (GOLD analysis project Ga0193706, IMG submission 160130) | Soil microbial communities from a riparian zone of the East river system, Colorado, United States - U3c1 | ecosystem: Environmental > Terrestrial > Soil > Riparian zone | place: USA: East River... | reverse complement strand
CACTGGCCTCGATCCCCAATCTCTTGATCCCCAATTTCTTGGCGACCTTGGCGTTTTGGCGGTTCTTCTCAGCATCGCTACACGATGTGATGAATGGCGAGGGGGCAGAGCCCCCGCTGAGCGATAGACGAGATGAAGCCAGCTCGTAGAGCTGGCTTTCTCGTGGTCAATTTCTTTTCCAATCCGAGCCCCTTGCGTAGGTTGGCGGAAAGGCCGCTCTCGGCCGAGCTGCGGAGGAATCGGCAGACATGAACAACTGGAAAGACACGATCGCCAAAATACGCGACGTCAAGGCGGAGCTGGCGGCATGGGACCCGACGATGGGCCCCGCCATCGCGCCGCCCCCGGGTGCCGGTCTTCGCACCATCGCGGTGGTCGAGCGGCGTATCCGCCATGCCCTGCCTCCGAGCTACCGCGCTTTCTTGCACCTGCACGACGGCTGGCCGCTGTTCTTTCACGAGGCGAGCCTGCTTGGCACGCGCGAGCTCAGCAAGCCGGGTCCTTTCCACCTGACCCGAGCCGCCTTCGCGGCCTACGAGACCCCCATTCCCGAGATCGGGCCGCCGTCGCGACCGGAGGGGCAGGCCGATTCGATGATCCCCTTCGGCATCGACCCCACCGCCACCACGATCTTCGCCTTCAATCCCACGGTCGTCTCTGCGGACGGCGAGATGGAGGTCATCCTCTGGGTGAACGGGCTCGGCGAGCGCGCCCCGAACTTCGCCGAGTTTCTTTCCATGGCGCTGGAAATGCTCGAACTCGGCCTCGGCGAAGAGCGGCATCTCGTGAAAAAGTCGGCCTGACGAACGATCGCTGGCGCCGGCCTCGCCGCATCTTACTTGGCCGCCTCGCTGAACTGGCCGATCGTGATCGGGTGGGGCGAAGAACGGACAGGGTCGTTCTAGGACGGGTCTCCTTGACCCCGTGTCGCGTTAGGTGGCAACGTTGAGCGGCGTGTTTTCGAAAGAAAACCGAGGATCGGTCTAGATGCCCGAGTCGCAGCACCACCATCAACAACAGCGCTACCGCGTCATCGAGAAGCTTGCCTCGGGCGGCATGGCCGAGGTCTTCCGCGCCGAGAGCGCAGGCCTCGAAGGTTTCAAGAAGCAAGTCGCCATCAAGCGCGTTCTTCCCCATCTGTCGGAGAAGAAAAAGTTCATCTCCATGTTCCTCGACGAGGCGCGCCTCTCCGCGCACCTCTCGCACTCGAACTGCGTGCAGGTCTTCGACATCGGCGTCGGTGACAACGCCTACTTCATCGTCATGGAGTACGTGGACGGCGCCGACCTCAAGGCCGTCCTCGAAACGCTGAAAAAGCAGGGCCGCGAGCTCGCCGTCGAAGAAGCGGTCTTCATCTGCACCAAGATCTGCGAAGGTCTCGCCTACGCCCACGAGCTCAAGGACTCCGAGGGACGTCCCTTCGCGGTGGTTCACCGCGACGTTTCGCCCCCCAACGTGCTCATGACCCGGCACGGCGAAATCAAGATCGTGGACTTTGGCCTCGCCAAAGCGTCGAGCCAGCTCGAGAAGAGCGAGCCCGGCATCATCAAGGGGAAATTCAGCTACCTCTCTCCCGAGGCGGCGCTCGGCAAGGACGTCGATCATCGCACCGACATCTTTGCGGTGGGCATCATCCTCTGGGAGATGCTGGCCGGCCGGCGGCTCTTTCTCGGCGACACCGATTTTGCCACCGTCAAATTGGTGCAGCAGGCGGCGATTCCGCCCCTCACCAGGATCAACGCCAAAGTCACGCCCGACCTCGAGCGCATCATCGGCAAGGCCCTCGCCCGCGACCCGGCCCAGCGCTTCCAATCGGCGCGCGAGCTTGCCATCTCGCTCAACGACTTTCTCTATCGCTTCGGTCAGTCGGTGGGCAGCTTCAAGATTGCGACGCTCGTCCAATCGACGATGCGCGACAAGCAGAAGTCGCGTCCCATGCAGCACTCGATCATCGGCACGATGATCGAGGAGGCGCTGTTCGAGTTCACGTCGCTGCAGGAAGCCGACCTCGTTGCCCAGGGCGGCCCCCCCGCGCCGTCGGTGGGCGCGGTCCCGCTCTCGCTCGACAAGTTCCAAGAAGTTCGCGACTGGTCGCAGGAGATTCGGCTCAACCCGTCCAGCCTGAGCAGCAAACCGGGCACGCCCGTGAGCTCGCTCCCCGCCGAGATGCCCCAGGCCGGCAACCTCGCCGCGCTCGAAGACGCCGACGAGGAGCCGTTCTCCTCTCGGCCCGACGACATGCCGTTCAGTGGGGGCATTCCGACGCCGCACCCTCTGCCCATCCCCGCCGGTTTGGACTCCGAGGGCCCCCCCCCCGCGCCCGCCAAAGGGTCGAGCAGCGCCGTTGCGTTCGTCGTCGTGCTGGTGCTGCTCGTCGTCACCGCGGGTGCGTACTACACGGGGCTATTGCCCGGCGTCGCGCCGCCGCACTGAACGCAAGGTCCCACCTCCCGATCGGGATCCACCATCCATCCGCCGTTGGGGGCGGGCTCTCAGGTGGCCGGCAGGTCGTGCTCCACCTCGTCCTCGTCGTCGTCGTCGTCATCATCGTCGTCGTCGACCAAGTCCGGCTCTTCTTCCGGCTCGGGCAGCGGCACGCGACCCTCTTTGATGGCTTGCTGCCGAGCTTTCTCGGCGGCGGCCTTCATCTGCGAAACCTTCTGCATGACGGCGGGCTTGGGCGAGATGAGCAGCGTCATGGTGCGCCCCTCCATCATCGGCCGAACCTCGACGTTGGAGAGGTCTTCGCATTCACGCACGACGTGGTCGAGCTGATCCTGCGCTTTCTCGGGGTGCGTGATTTCACGGCCGCGAAAACGGACGGTGAATTTGACCTTGTTGCCGGCTTCCAGAAAGCGTCGGGCGGCCCGCGTTTTGAAGGCGAGATCGTGCTGGTCGGTCTTCGGCCGCAGCTTGATCTCCTTGATGTCGACGCTGGTCTGCTTGCGCTTGGCCTCGCGCGCTTTCTTCTTTTCTTCGTACTTGTACTTTCCGAAGTCGAGAATCTTGCAGACCGGAGGCTCAGCCTTGGGATTGACTTCGACGAGGTCGAGCCCGAGCTCCTGTGCGGCTCTCAGGGCATCCGACGTCGTCATGACGCCCATCATTCCCCCGTCGGCGCCAATGACGCGGACTTCGGGAACGCGAATGCGGTGGTTGATGCGGATCTGTGGTCCGCGCTGCTGTGATCGTGGATCGAATCGGGGTCGCCCCATCATGTTTATCTGCCTTTGCCTCCTTTACGGGTTGGTGTTCGAAAACCAGGCCGCCTACGAGGAAGCCTCTTTGAGACGCGGAGGCATGGCCTCCGCGAGCAATCGATCCGCAAATGCCGGGAGCGGAACGGGTCCGAGCTCGCCCTCTTGGCGAGAGCGAATGGAGAGCGTGCGCGTGGTTGCTTCCTTGTCGCCGACGACCGCGATGTAGGGATAACGCATCAACCTCGCATTTCGAATCTTAGCGCCAAGTTTGTCGGCTCCCAAGTCCGTAACGACACGCAGTCTCTTGTTTCGTAGGTAAGACGCGGCATCGTTGGCATATTCGGTCTGTTTCTCACTGACCGTGACCAGGGCCACCTGCTCCGGCGCCAGCCAAACGGGGAAGGCGCCGGCCACGTGCTCGATGTAAACACCGAGAAACCGCTCCAGCGACCCCAGAATGGCCCGGTGGAGCATGACCGGGCGCTTGCTGTGGCCGTCCTCGGCCACGTACCCGAGCTCGAAACGATCGGGCAAGATGTAGTCGACTTGAATCGTTCCGAGCTGCCAGGTCCGCTTGATGGCGTCGCGGACGTGGAACTCGAGCTTGGGGCCGTAAAAAGCGCCTTCGCCGGGCGAGACGTCGAACGCCAGGGCTCTCTGACGCAGTGCGTCTGCGAGCGCCTTTTCGGCCCGGTCCCACTGCTCGTCGGTTCCGGCGCGCTTCTCCGGTCGCGTGGCGAGCTTGATGCGGACGTCGGAAAGACCGAGCGCGCCGTAGACGCGGTAGAGCAAATCGAAAAAGCCCTGAATTTCCGGCTGCACCATTTCCGGAGTGCAGAAGATGTGACCGTCGTCCTGGCAGAAGCTGCGCACGCGGTTCAAGCCGTGCACCACGCCTCCCCGTTCAAAACGGTGCAGGCGCCCGAAATCGGCGACGCGCCACGGAAGCTCGCGGTAGCTACGACGTCGCGAGCCGAAGATCAGGCAGTGGCTCGGGCAGTTCATGGGCTTGAGGCACTGCGCGTCCTCGAGCCCCCGCTCGGCCATGTCGGCGGTGGCGATGCGGTACAGGTTGTCCGCGTAGTTGGCGAGATGCCCGCTCGTTTCGAGCAGCCGCTTGTCGAAGATCTGGGGTGTCAGCACCTCTTCGTAGCCGAACTCGAGGTAGACCTCGCGCAAGTACGCGATGAGCTTTTCGTAGACGAAAGCACCGCGCGGCAAAAAGAACGGCATCGCCGGCGCGTATTCGTGGAACATGAAGAGGTCGAGCTCTTTGCCGAGCCGGCGATGGTCGCGCGTTTTGGCTTCTTCGAGCAGGCGCAGATGCTCTTCGAGCGCTTCCTTCGACGCGAACGCGGTTCCGTAGATGCGCTGCAGCATCGGGTTGCGCTCGTCGCCGCGCCAATAGGCGCCGGCCACGCTGGTCAGCTTGATGGCCGCAAGCTTGCCCGTGCTGGGAACGTGAGGCCCCTCGCAGAAATCGAGCCATTCGTGGCCGGGCTCGCCGTGCTTGTAGACGGTGAGGGCTTCGTCCTTCGGCGTTCGCTCGATGATCTCGACTTTGTAGGTTTCGCCCATCTTGCGAAAGAGGTCGATGACGTCATCGCGGCTGACGACCTCGCGGCGAAAGGGCGAGTCCTTCTTGATGATGGCGAGCATCTCTTTTTCGATCTTCGCCAGGTCTTCGTCGGTGAAATGACCGTCGGAGCGATCGAAGTCGTAATAAAAGCCGTCTTCGATGGCCGGCCCGATCGTCACCTTGGTGCCCGGGAAGAGGCGCTGCACGGCGTCGGCCATGACGTGCGCGGTCGAATGACGGATGACGTCGAGCCCCTCGTCCTCCGTTTCGCGAATGACTTCGAGCGGCGCGCTGGCCGGCACGGGTGTCATCAAATCGTAGACCTTACCGTCCACGCGCACGGCGATGACGTCTTTGGTCAGCTTGCCCTCGCGGACGAGCTTCTCGCGGGGTACGACCAAGCCCCCCTCCCCCTGAGCGGTCACGTCGCTCACCCGCGGCGCCGATCCGAAAAAAGGCGGGCGAAAGCTCGTTGTGAAAGGCGCCCTGCAGTCAATCTCAAGTGTGCTTTTTCAATCACTTATGGAGATCCGAAAACGTGTCGGCCTCTCCGACCGGTGCCCCAACCCCACCCGACGCCGCGCTCCGAGCAGGAAAAAAAGAGGTCTCTCTGTGAGAGGTCAAGTCCGTTTCCGTCGTGTGCCGCACCCCGAGCGGCGCGTCAAGGACGATACCTTGACGGGAAGCGGGTTCGCCGAACACTGAATCGAGGCTCCTCCCCTCGGGTGATCCGTGACTGCTGGCCCTGCGCGTTTGTCCCTGTTCGTTCGCTTCGGTCTCCTTGCTGTCGCTGCTTGCAGCGCGGCGGATTCCGGTGGCGGCGGTGATGCACCCGGCGGTCCTACCCGCGGCAACGATGCGGGAGCCGCCGATGGGGCCGAAATGCCCCCGTCGAAAGACGCCGGCATGGCGGGAACGGGTGGAACGGGAACGGGAACGGGTGGAGCGGGGGGCACGGGGGCCACCGGAGGAGCGGCTGGCGTCGGAGGCGGTGGAGCGGGAGGCAGCGGACCCAGCGGCGGTGCCGCGGGTTCCGGCGGGACCGGCGCCACGGGTGGCCAAGCGGGAACCGGTGGCGCGGCCGGCACCGGCGCGACCGGCGGTAGCGGGGGCGCGACGGGCGGCGCCGCTGGAGCAGCGGGCGGCACCACCACCGCCGGCGCGGGCGGGACCGGCGGCGCGGCGGGCAGCGCTGGCAAGGGCGGGATGTCGGGCACCGCGGGCAGCGGCGGCAAAGGCGGGACCGACGCCGGCACGGGCGTCGGCGACAGTGGCACCAACACGGGCCGCAAGCGCGGCATCGCCTACGGTTACCACAGCGACGCCGATCTCACCGCGCTCTCGGCCGGAATTAGCTGGTGGTACAACTGGGCCACCCGGCCGGACGGCACGCTGATGACCGGCTACCCCGGGCTCGGCGTCGAATACGTGCCCATGGTGTGGGGCGGCACCTTCGACCCGGCGACGCTCGAAAAGCAGGTTCCCGCGGGCGCCAAGTACCTTCTCACGTTCAACGAGCCGAACTTCGGCGCGCAGGCGAACCTCACGCCGGCCCAAGCCGCGGCGCTCTGGCCGAAGATCGAAACGTTCGCCAAGGCGCGCGGGATGAAAATCGTTTCACCGGCCGTCAACTACTGCGGCTCGCCGTGCAACGAGACCGATCCTTTCGTGTGGCTGCAGAAGTTTTTCGCGGCGTGCACGGGTTGCCAAGTCGATTACGTGGCCATGCACTGGTACGCCTGCACCAAGGCGGCGCTCACGACCACCCTCGCCAAGTACGAGCAGCAATTCGGAAAACCCCTCTGGGTGACCGAGTTTTCGTGCCTCGACGAGCCGAGCAAAGTCAACGACGCCGCCGAGCTCGCCTACATGCAAGAAGCCGTTGCCGCGCTCGAAGCCGACCCCATGGTCTTCCGCTACGCGTGGTTCACGGGACGATTCACGAGCAATCCCCCCGTCAACTTGCTCGCGCCAACGTCGGGGCAACTCACGCCGCTCGGACAGAAGTACGTGACCCTGCCGCCTTGAGGCCGAGCAGCGCGGCCGGAATGGCCGCGTTCACCCGAGGGACCGGCATCGCCCACGGTCGTTACCGCGGCAGCCGGAGCGCGCGCACCGCTTCGATCGTCGATGCGCTGATGCCCGCCGGCAAGCTGGGAAGCAGCGTCGCGACAGCGGCCGGTATCTTCCGCGGATGGATCATGGCGAGCTGTACGGTGCGCGTCGGAACGTCGAGTAAAATGACGAAGTAACGCAGCCCATCCGACGGGCGGCGAAACGCGGCCCCCGGTCCCTTGCCCGGGTTCGACACCGCGCCCTGCGCCGCTTCGCGCACGTTCGTCTTGTCGATGAGATCGACTTCGGGACCGAGCTTGGTGACGTCGCATTTCGGACCGCACGGCCCTTCACCGACGTAACCGGCGTAGCCGATCATGTTGGTGCTGAAGACCTCGAGGTTCGTGTACTGGTTGTTGTCGTTCACCACCTCGAACACGTTGAACTGTCCGCAGCCATCGGCGAGGGAGGCCTTGGCTTGGTCCTTCGCGTAGCACTGGCAGGCTTGGAATTGACCGGCCCGCACGAGCTCACCCACGCTGAGCCCGATCCACGGCGCGTCGTACCAGCCGCCGCCCGTTCCCGTGGAGCAGGGTCCGGGCACCTTGCCGGCGTGCGGCATCCCCGCGAGCATGACGAAGAGCTTCGATCCCGACCAGCCGCGATGCATCTGTTTGCCGGCCGGAGCCGGGCAATAGGGGTTACTGCCCGGCCCGCACGCGAAGACGTCGCTCGTCGACACGTTGACCAGGCACTCGGTCCCCACCGTGCCGGCGAAACCGTTCTTTTCGGTATTGTTGCCGTCGAAAGCGAGCCCGCGCGGCAGCGACGGGGAAGTGGCGTCCCATGCCGAAACAAGGCCCCACGTGGCCGTGTTGCTCGCATCCGGCTGATAGACGGCCATCTGCTTCACGTCCATCGGTCCGCGCAGGCTCATGATCAGATCTTCGTCCCACGGCGTCAGCGCATCGGACGTGATGTTCGCCTTGGCCATGCAGCAGGACGACGATTGGAAAGCGTCGCAAGCTCCCGCGGCGGGGTCGCGCCGGCTGGGGAACCAACCGGCGGCGCCGATCGATTCGAAGGTGATCGTCGCGCCATTGGAAGCGGCGTCGCCGCCCCCGAAGTCCGGCGCATCGAAACCCGCGTCGAGCGCGGGCGGCGTGATGGTGCCCGCCTCGGCGTCGGCGCGACTCGTCACATCGCGCACGCTCGTGTCCGCGGGGCCTGCCTCCTCGATGTCGACCGCAGCACGTTCGGTGACCGCGCGATCGATCGCCGAAGCTTCCTCCATCGGTGTCGACGCTTCGGGAACCCCGACGCTCGCGTCGACGGGCGATCCGCTCGCATCCGACGCGGGCCCACTCGCGTCAGGGCGCGAGGCCCTTGGCCCCTCGTCAGCTCCGCAGGCCACGAGAACGACGGTCAGGGCGGCGGCGAACCTCACCATCCGATCGCCACGAGCATGTATTGCGGACCGGTATGCGAAATGTAGCTCGAGTAACTGCCGACGTCGTCGTAGGGAAAGCCGTACGCTTTTCCGTCGAGCGCGTGCAGGTGCCAGAACCGCGCGTAGTAGTTGGCCGGCGCCGCCGAGTAGAACGTGGCGCTGTTGGTCCATAGCTTCTTATCTAGCAGTTTGCCGGCTGCATCGAAGCTTCCCGGTGCGTCGCCGACGTGACGGTAGATGGCCGCGGAAAGGTCGGGGTAGGAACCGAGTCCGCTTCCGTTGGGCCCGGGCTTGGCGATGGTGATGCCGTTGGCGGCCCAGATCTGGTCGACGAAGGCGTCGTAGTAATGCTGATAGGCGCCTCCCTGGTTGAATCCAACGGCGCCTGGTTCGACGATCCGATAGGGGGCATGGGGCGCCTGTGCGAGCGCCTTGAACTCGGCAGGAACGGCGTCGATGAACTTCTGGAACGTGACCGCGCGGTCCTCGAGAAAGGTCTCGTAGTCCTCGCCGACGGTCGCCTCGAAATTGTCCGCGCAGTGCATGCGCATCGCGATCTTGAGCCCGAACGCGTCGACCCGCGTGGTGTTGCCGTTGTATTGATTGGCGCCGATGGTGTGCTCGATGAAGTCGAAGTACTTGCTCTTGGTCGGATCGGCCGCGCACGTCGTGTCGCCGGTTGCGCAGAGGTAGAAGTACATCCGCCCCGACGAATTGGCCGGCATGTCGTACATCGGTTGCTGTGCAATGGAATGCGTTTCCGAGATCGTGCCGCTCTTGAAGCTCCAGTACACCTCGCTATCGGCATACTTGCCGTTGGTGCGATTGAGGAACTTGAAGATCATGACGTTCTGGGCGGCGGGGATGCCGCTCGGATCCCAAAATCCGGGCGGTGGAACGTTGGCGTCGCCGCTCGTCACGTCGAAGAGGGGCGCGTCGGCGCGCGTGACGTCGAGCGCGCCGGCGTCCGTTCCCGGCGCGCCAGTGTCCGTTCCCGGCGCGCCGACGTCGGTGCTGCCGCGGCTATCGGGGATCGAGCTGGCATCGGACGTTGCGCCGACGTCGGGGATCGAGCTGGCGTCGGACGTTGCGCCGACGTCGGGGGTCGAACTGGCGTCCACGGGTCCGCCACCGTCGGAGGGCGTCGATCCCACGTCGATCGCGACGCTGTCGTCATTCACGTCGATCGACGTGACGTCCTCGTGGGGTCGGGATCCTCCGTCACGACGGGCCCCAGCGGTGTCGGAGCACGCTCCCACCAGCAAACCGAGCGCGGCGAGGCCGCACACCCCGTTCTTGGCGCCGACCCGGTCGGCGAGGGTTCTGTGAGGGAAGGTCATGGGGAGGGTGGGCGCGAGTGCGGGGAGCGCCTTCAAAATGGTGTTCGCTCACGGCGTGAATCATTTCGAAAAGCGAAAAAAGCGTCGCCGCGAGATCCAAGCACATTCGCCCGGGCCGCTCGGAGCGGCAGATTGCGCCGTTTGCGCACAATGTGCGCAAACGATCGTCGTCATCGGCACCGCGCGCTACGATGCCCGCCCCGCGAGGAGGTCTGACCATGGAGATGCCGAAACCGACCGAGGAGCACCGCCGCCTGCACGCCCTGGTGGGTGAATGGACCGGAGAAGAGAAACTCTCGCCGTCCCCATGGGGTCCCGGCGGCGTCGCGCTGGGCCGTTCGAAGTGCCGCCTCGATCTCGACGGGTTTTACGTGATCCAAGACTACGTCGAGGAGAAGGACGGCAAGGTCGCGTTCTCCGGCCACGGCATCTTCGGCTACGACACGCAATCGAAAGAGTATTGCTGGTATTGGATCGACTCGATGGGCGTCGTTCCTCCCGCCGCTTCACGCGGGCAGTGGGAAGGCGACACCCTCACCTTCCATTCGAAGAGCCCGCAGGGACAAGGTCGCTACGTGTACCGCTTCGAGGGGGAACGCACGTACCACTTTCGCATCGAGAACTCGTTCGACGGCGGAAAGACGTTCGCCACGTTCATGGAAGGGACGTATCGGAAGAAATAGATCCGCGGCCTCCGCCATCGCCTTCCTCTCCCTCAATCGAAAGGAGTCACCCGGTGCCGCTCCATCTCTACATGCATCCTTTCGCGTCCTTTTGCCAAAAAGTGCTGGTGGCTCTCTATGAGAACGGCACGCCGTTCGAGCCGCACGTGGTCGATCTGGCCGACGAGACGTCGCGGGCCGCGTTCCTGAAAGTCTGGCCGGTGGGGCAATTCCCGGTGCTGCGCGACGAAGAAAAGGGCCTCACCATTCCCGAATCGACGATCATCATCGAGTACCTGGCCGACAAGTACCCGGGCCAAGCCGACCTCGTCCCCGCCGATCGCGATCTCGCGCTGCAGACGCGGCTGCGCGATCGCTTTTACGATCTCCATGTCGACGTCCCCATGCAGAAGATCGTGACCGACAGGCTGCGTCCACCAAAAAAGAACGATCCCCACGGCGTGGAACTGGCGAGAAGCGCGCTGCTCACGGCCTACGGCATCATCGAGGAAGAGATGGCCACCCGAACGTGGGCCACGGGTTCCACGTTCAGCATGGCCGACTGTGCGGCGGCGCCGTCGCTCTTTTACGCGAGCCTCGTGCAGCCTTTCACGGAGACCCATCGCCACGTCGCGGCATACTTCGAGCGGCTCATGCGAAGGCCGTCGTTCGCGCGCGTCGTCAAGGAGGCCGAGCCGTACTTCAAATTTTTTCCGAGGTAGGCGGCGAGACGGACGTTCGTCGATCGGGCTAAATTGTAGGCGCGATTGGGATTGAACCAACGACCCCTACCGTGTCAAGGTAGTGCTCTACCACTGAGCTACGCGCCTGAGGCTTGGAAACGAGACCGAAAGCCGGCGAGGGGTCAGGTACCTTTTAGCTTCTTCAGTGTCAAGCGACCGCGGCCATCGACCAGATTTCAGCGAGACCATGGTTCGGATTTTTCGGCGGCTCGTCGCGCGCGGGCCAAGGCAACGGCTCCGGCTCTGTTTCATTCTTTCCTGGGCGGCGCTGACGAGCGTCGCTTCGGGGCAAGCGCCCGGCGCGCACCCACCAGCTGACCAGGACGTGAGTCCCGAGCCCGGCGAGCAGCAGCCCGAAAACGAGCCGCCGGCGCCCCTGCCGACGGAAGAGCCGGTCGAACGCACGAAACTCCCCATGCAAAACGGGATGTTGCGGATTCCCGGAGGGGAGTTCGTGATGGGGTTCGAAGGGGGAGCCCCCGGGGAGCCCAACGAAAAGCCGGCGCACATCGTCAAGGTGGCGCCGTTCTGGATCGACCGCACCGAAGTCACGGTCGAGGACATGCGCGGGTGCATCAACCGCGGTGCTTGCAACGTGCGCCTCGGCACCGGTCCCCTCTGCACCTTCGGCCGGGCCGAGCCGCGCCTTCCGGTCAACTGCGTACCTTGGCAATCGGCGGACGCGTACTGCCGCGCGGTCGGCAAGCGGCTGCCGTCCGAGGCCGAGTGGGAACTCGCGGCGAGCGGCGGTCGCTCGCGGTTTTTTCCGTGGGGAACCACGCAGCCCACCTGCACGCTCGCCGTCACCTTGCTCAACAACCGCGCCGGCGTGAGCTGCTCCACGCGCGGCCCGGCCGCGGTGGGGGCGCGTCCCAAGGGGGCGAGTTACTTCGGCGTCGAGGACATGTCGGGCAACGTCGAGGAGTGGGTCGCCGATTGGTACGCCGATCGCTACGAGGTGCGCCCGCAACCAAGACCGACGCTCTCCCCGTCCGGCCCTGCGTTCGGCGTCGCTCACGTGCTGCGCGGTGGCGGCTGGATGAGCCGCCCTCGCGAAACGCGGGTCACCGCGCGCAGCTGGGGAAGCCCGAACGAAGCGGGGCCCAACGTCGGCTTCCGCTGCGCCCGCGATTAGCACCTCGCAGTACCGCGACGTGCGCAGCGCGTTACTTGCGGTCGTCGAGCAGACTGCCGTTTTCGGGGAGCGAATCGCTGTTCGCCGTCGCGGCCGGCGCAGGGCCGCCCGTGCTGGGGGACGGCGCGGCGCCCTTTTTCGCCCCTTTTGACCCGGGTCGTGCGATCCGGGGACCGTCCTCGGCATGCGGACGGACGACGGGCTTCGTCAGGTCGACCCGCGGGGGCTCGTAGCGCGGCACTTCGGCCGCAGCGGGGGGGGCCGGGATCTCGGCGGTCATCGGGCTCGGTCTCGCGGCGGGCATTGCGCCCGGGACCGGCGATTCCGCGGTCTTGGTTTCACTGGCCGAGGCCGGCGACGTGGTGGCTCGGGTTTCGGTCGGACTCGTCAACCAGCTCGCCGCGACCAGGCCGAACACGATGACGGCCGCGGCCGCGACGGCGAGCTTCCATACCTTCCTTCCGGGGCGCACATTGAACGCGCCCGAAAGGTTGGTGTTCGACAGCGCATCGAGGCTTCCCCTGACGCCCTCACGACTGACGCTTTGCGTCCCCGAGTCACCCAGCCCGGTCAGCCGTCCGCTCGACGTCCCGCACACATGCCTCAGTTCTTCGGCGAGCTCGCGCGCGGATGCGTAGCGCTGCGACAAGGGAAGGGCCGTGGCCCGGTCGAACCAGGCGTCGAATCCCGCGGGAACCGGTGCGCAGGTCGAAGGCGGCGCGGGCCGCTGCGTGCAGATCTGGATAGCGAGGCCTCCGACCGTGTCGGCCGTGTAAGGACGCTGCCCGGTGAGCGCTTCGTAGGCGATGACGGCCAGCGCCCAGAGATCGGTGCGGTAGTCGATCTCCTTGGAGCCGCTGATCTGCTCCGGGCTCATGTAGTACGGCGTCCCCAAGACCGAACCGGTGCGGGTCGCCGTATCGGTACCGAGCGCGTGAGCTTTGGACTTGGCAATACCGAAGTCGAGGACCTTGGCGATCTCGTCGTCTTCGTTCTTCACCAGGAAAATGTTGTCGGGCTTCAGATCGCGATGAATGACGCCGGTCTCGTGGGCACGCACGAGCGCGCGCGCCACCTGGGAGACGATGCGCGCCGTTTCCGGCGCCGAAAGGCGCTTCACCCGTTCGAGGCGCGTGGCCAGGCTCTCGCCCTCCATCAGCTCCATGACGATGAACGGGACCTGCGAAGCTTCGTCGACGCCGTGGTCGAGGATTTGCACCACGTGCGGGCTGCGGAGCGACGCCGCGGCCTGCGCTTCCCGATGAAAGCGCGTCAGCGCCTCGGGTAGCATGTCGATGCTCTTGTCGATGAGCTTGACGGCGACCGGAGCGCGAAGGCCGAGATGCTCCGCCTTCCAGACCGAACCCATCCCTCCCCGCCCGATCAGCGAGACGAGGCGGTATTTACCAGCGAGTACCGAATCGACATCCATGCCAGTGACCGCAAACCCAGTGACCGCAACCGTGGCGTTAAGCTGCCAGAACTCGACTTTTCGTTCTACCACACAATCCTACCCCCGCCGGCCACCCCGCTCGGGCCGAGCGCCCGGGCTCGTTTCGCCGCTTCCAGAAGCGCGGCGCCGAGGTTGCCGACGGACCGATAAGTCGCTATAGCGCCGGGCTCCCGGAGGATGCTTTGAATCTCGCTTACCTGCAGCCCCAGCAAAACGTTCCCCCACCTCCGGGAGCCGGCCAAGCCGTGCCCAGTCAGGCGGCTCCGCCGACCGGGGCAGCCCCGCCCGCTGCGAGTGGCGGCGGAAGCATGCTGCTCATGTTGATGGCCTTTTTGCCGGTCGTCTTTTTCATGTTCTTCAGCAACCGCTCCACCCAAAAGAAGCAAAAGGAGATGGAGTCGAAGCTGAAGAAGGGGGACCGCGTCGTGACCCAGTCGGGGCTGGTCGGAAAGCTGGTCGACCCCGTCGAAGGGCGTCACGCCAAGCTCGAGATCGCGCCTGGCGTCAAGGTGACCATCCTGCGCACGTCGATCGCCGGCCTCGATGCCGAGGAAACGACCAAATCCAAGGACGAGCCCGCGCTGGCCGAAAAAAAGTAAATGGTGGACCAGATCCTCCAATACGTGTTCGGCGGCTTGGGCCTGATCTTCCTCGCGGCTGGGTACTTCGCCAAGCGCCGCCGCTGGTCGTTCATCACGGCCGCCGGATGCTCGCTCTCTGCCGCCGCGGCCGCACACTACGACGCGTTTTGGGTTCTCGCGACGTTCGCTCTTTGCGGGGTATGGGCGCTGGTCTGCGCGCTGCCGGTGATGGACTTCGGTTGGCGGGTGAAGACGGGCTTCGTGGCGGCCATCGGCCTCGGTGCCGCGCTCTGTGTTTGGCCGACGATCGAGAGCATGAGCGATCGCAAGATCCCGTGCCCCGAGTACGTGAGGAACAACATCCCTTTCCGTCTCGTGGCGGGGCTCGACCTGCGCGGTGGGCTTCGCCTCGTCTATACGGTCGACGTCGAAGAGGCCATCAAAGACAAGCGCGACCGTTATTTCGACGAGATGCGACAGCAGCTCGCCACCGAATACGCGTTTCACACGGGCGACAAGCCGCCGACGCGCGAAGAGCTGGCCAAACTCGAAGAGAAGGTCCGCCTCGAAAAACCGCGCGATAAGGTGTCGGTCATCAACATCACCTTTGCCGAGCCGAGCGACGACGCCAAGATCGACGAAAAGTTCCTGAAGCGATTCCAGGGGGAGATGGCGGTGCAGCGCCCGCGCAAGGGGGTCGCCATCTTCAAGATCCGCCCCGAGGTCGAATCGCGCTTCCGCGAGAGCGCGGTCAACCAGGCCAAGGACACCATCAACCGCCGTGTCGACGAGCTCGGGTTGCGCGAAGCAGCCGTCACCGTGCGCGACGAGGACATCATCATCGAAGTGCCCGGCGAAGACGAGCGGACATTCAAAGAGATCCGCGACATCATCAGCCAGACCGCGCGCCTCGAGTTCAAGATGCTCGACGACTCCACCGACTTCATCGGGCAGGCGACCCGCGGCGTCAAAGAGGAGGATCTTCCCAAAGGGGTCAGTGTCAACAACATCGAGAACGCGCCGGTCGGTCCGGGGCAGACCAAGCCCACCCACTACGCCGTGGTGCAGAAGCAGCCCAACGAGACCATGAAAGAGGCGCGCGCGCGCCTGGCGGAGTGGATCTCGACCCTCAACGTGCCCGACGATCACGAGCTCGGGTATGAGGTCAGCCGCCAGACGGACCCCGACGGCTTGCGCCAGACGGAGGTCGGCTGGCGCACGTACTACCTCTACAGCAAGGCCGATATCACCGGCGACATGCTGCGCGACGCGCAGGCCGTGCCCGATCAGTCGGGCCGCGGTCTCGGCGGATGGTACGTCGCGTTGACCTTCACCGAAGCGGGCGGCGATCGTTTCGAAGAGGTCACCGGAGCCAACGTGAAGCGCCGCTTTGCCATCATTCTCGACGGCAAAGTGGAATCAGCGCCCGTCATCCAAACGCGGATCGCCGGCGGGCACGCGTCGATCACCCTCGGCGCGAACGATACCGAGTCGCAGCTGGAAGAAGCGCGCAAGCTCGAGCTCGTCCTGCGGTCGGGCGCATTGCCGGCACCCATTTCTCCTTCCAACGAGCAGCGCATCGGTCCTTCGCTCGGTCAAGACGCCATCGCCCAGGGGGTCAAGGGCGCCATCGTCAGCTCGATGCTGGTGCTGATCTTCATGGTCGTCTACTACCACCGCGCCGGTGCGGTGGCCGACGCGGCTGTGCTCTTCAATCTACTGTTGCAGCTCGCCGTCCTGGCCAGCTTCGGCGCGTCGATGACGTTGCCGGGCATCGCTGGTCTGGCGCTGACCATCGGCATCGCGGTCGACGCCAACGTGCTCATCAACGAGCGCATCCGGGAAGAGCTGCGCAACGGCAAGAGCCCGCGGGCCGCCGTCGACGCCGGCTACGAAAAGGCGTTCAGCGCCATCCTCGACGGGCACGTCACCACGTTCATCTCCGGGCTCATCCTGGCCCAGTACGGCACCGGCCCCATCAAGGGGTTCGCCGTCACGCTCATCGTCGGCATTCTGGCCAGCCTGTTCACCGGTGTCGTGTGCACACGCCTGGTGTTCGATTGGTGGGTGCGCGGCCGCAAAATCAAGACCCTGAACATCGGTTAGCGGAGGCGCAAGATCAGTGGAGCTCTTCAAGCACGGCAAGGTCTACGACTTCATGGCCATCCGGGCGTACTGGATTGGCTTTAGTTTGCTCATGGCGGCGATCTCGCTCTTCAGCGCCACGGTGTGGCCGCTGCCGACCTACGGGACGGACTTCAAAGGGGGCACCGAAGTGGAAGTGGCCTTCACCAAGTCGGTCGACGCAGCGACGATTCGAGCCGCCGTGCACCGCGGCGGGTTCACCGCCCCCGACGTCGTGTCCGTGACCGATCCCACCAACCCCAATCGCTTTCTCATTCGCGTGCAGGAAACGTCGAGCCTCGACGAGCCCAAGCGCGACGCTTTGCAGAAGGCGCTTTGCTTCGCCGCGACCGAGGAAGTGGTCGATCCAGGCTGCGCCGGGAAACAGCGTGCCAGCGAGGTCAAGTTCAGCCCCGGCGGCGACAAGATCTCCGTCCGGTACGATCAGGAGCCGGAGCTCGGCGCGGTCGCCACCGCCATCCAGTCGGTGTCCGGCGTCGAGCTTCGTCCGTCGCCCCACAATCCGCAGGTGGTGAGCCAGCGCGACCACAAGGTCGAAATTCAGCTCAAATCCAAGGGCGACCAGCTCATGGACGGGCTCCGTCGTGAGCTCGGCGCCGAAGTCGTGCCCGAAAACCCGCTCCGCGTGGAATGGGTCGGTCCCAAGGCGGGCAAGCAACTGCGCGACGCCGCGGTGAAGAGCGTGGCGATCGCCATCGTCTTCATCATGGCCTACATCGCTTTCCGGTTCGATCTCAGGTTCGCTCCGGGCGGCGTGGTCGCGCTCGTGCACGATGCTCTGGTCGTGGTCGGCGTGTTCGTGCTCTTCAAGAGAGAGATCACCCTCTCTACGATCGCCGCCGTGCTCACCATCGTCGGCTATTCCATCAACGATACCGTCGTCGTCTACGACCGTATCCGCGAGAACCTCGGCAAACATCGGGGTAAGACCTTCGCCCAGATCATCAACCTCTCCGTCTCCGAGACGCTGTCGCGTACCCTCCTCACTTCGGGCGCCACGATGCTCAGCTTCCTCGCCTTCTTCATCTGGGGGACGGGCGTCATCAAAGACTTCGCGCTGGCGCTCCTGGTGGGCATCGTGGCCGGAACGTACTCGTCGATCTACGTCGCTGCGCCGCTCACGGAATGGGTCGACAAGAAGTTCTTCGGCGGGGCCGCGAGCGGCGGCGCGCGCCGTGCGGCCGGTGCCCCCCGCGCCCAAGGAAAGAAAACAGCGGCCGTCGTGTGAAGCTCGGCCGGGGGGCCGTGCGGCACCCCGTGCGACGGGGCTGTGCTAGCGTGGACTCCTGATGGCGTCGACGTCGCCCTCCCCCGCTCCGGTCGCGCCGGTCATCCAGTTCAAGAAGGTGCGTAAGGCGTTCGGCCCCAAGGTCATTTACGACGGGCTCGATCTCGACGTCCGCGCCGGCGAGTCGCTCACCATCATCGGAGGCTCGGGTGTCGGCAAGAGCGTCATGCTCAAGATGCTGATCGGGCTTTTGAAGGTGGATGCTGGGTCCATCCTTTTTCACGGTCAAGACATCACCAAGATGGACCCCGGCGAGCTCGGCAAGGTCCGGCAGAGCATCGGCATGCTCTTTCAAGGCGCGGCCCTCTTCGACTCCATCTCCGTCGGTGCCAACGTCGCCTATGGCCTGCACGAGCACTTCCACCACAAGATGAGCCAGGCCGAAATCGCGGAGCGGGTGGCATGGGCGCTCAGCTTGGTGGGTCTGCCCGGGATCGAAGAGATGCGCCCCGCCGACCTCTCGGGCGGCATGAAAAAGCGGGTAGGGCTCGCCCGGGCGATGGCCGTGCGACCCGAGGTGATTCTGTTCGACGAGCCGACGACCGGGCTGGACCCGATCAACACGACGCGCATCAATCACCTCATCTCCGGGCTGAAGGGCGCCCTCTCCATTACCTCCATCGTCGTGACCCACGACATGGCGAGCGCGTTTCTCATCTCTGACCGGCTGGCCATGGTGTATCGCGGCCGCATCGTCGCCCAGGGGACGCCGGAAGAGTTCAAGGCCATCGACAACCCGCGGGTCGCCGATTTCATTCACGGCCGGGCCCCGCCGAACGAAGACGTCGCGACGCTCCTCGGCGGGTGACGGGCGACGGGGTGGCGCTCGGGCGCCTGGGAACCGACATCGTCCTCTAGCCCATCGGACGCGCACGTCCGGCGCTCGTCGTCGAAAGGGCGTCGTCCGCCGTTCGGCGATGGTTCGGACGATGGATGGTAAGCTAGCGTGCTGGCTAGCTTGGGTTAAGAAGGAAGAGGGCGATGGCGACTTCCAAAGAAATGAAGGTCGGGGTGTTCGTCCTGGCCGGGCTCATCGTCGCGGGCATCGTCATCTTCCTCATCGGCGACGAGAAGCGTCTCTTCGACTCGAAGGTCACCTACCACACGAGCTTCAGCGACGTTCAGGGCCTCAAGTCGGGCGCTCCCGTGCGCCTCGGCGGCATCGATATCGGCACCGTTTACCGCGTCGCCCATGCAGACAATGCTGGCGACAACCGACTTTATGTCGACATGCACATCGTCAAGCGCGAGGCGGCGCGCATCAAGCAGGACACCATCGCCAAGGTCAACAACAAGGGCTTGCTCGGCGACAAGATGATCGAGCTGACCGGCGGTACGCCCTCCGCCCCCAGCATCCCGGCCGACGGAACCATCCACAGCGAAGATCCGACCGATTTTACGAACTTGTTCTCGGAAGTCGGGAACATGACCCAGCGGGCCGACAAGATCTTGGCCAACCTCGAGGTGACGACGAAGGCGCTCGCCGACGCCCAGATGCACGAAGACCTGCGCCGCAGCATGCACTCCGTGAACCTCATTCTCAAAGAGGTCGCCGAGGGTCAGGGGTACGTCCATCGTCTGCTGGCCGACCCGAGCGAGGCGGCACGCCTGTCGCACCTCGTGACGACATTCGATCGCGTCGCCGGGGAAGCAGAGGGGACATTGAGCGAGGCGCACAAGGCAGCCGCCCGCGTCAACAGCGGGCCCGGTTTCGTGCACGAAGTCCTCTATGGCGAAAAGGGTGCCGACGCGATGGCGAACTTCGGCGGCGCTGCGGCCGAAGTCATCGCCACCTTGCGCGGAATCCGCGATGGCAATGGCCTCGCCCACACCATCGTCTACGGGGGTGACGAGCCGTCCTCCCAGGTTTCCGCCAACATCGGCGCTATCACCCGCGATCTTCGCCAGATCATCGCCGATTTGCGGGCCGGAAAGGGCACGCTGGGGGCGCTCCTGGTCGACCCGTCGATCTACGAGGATGTGAAAGGCGTTCTCGGCAACATCCAGCGCAACGACGCCCTGCGCGCGCTGGTGCGCTACTCCATCAAGCAGGACGAGAAACGCCCCGCAGTGCGCGTTTCCGACCAGCCCGCCCCCTCGGCAACCACGCCGCGCTAACGCCCCGACCGGCGCGCTAGCCCCGGCTTGTCTCCCTGCGGGCTTCGCCTGCCCACCCCCACCCTGCCTCCGGCACGGGATGGACGCCGACCGCGACGGCAGCCAGCGCGATGCAACCCTGCCCCTGGCGCCGGCTCCTATCACGCGAGCCGGCACCGGGCCCCCTGGCGCGCTTTCCAAGCTCCTATACACTCGACAGTATGCGTTTTTGGGAACGTCTCACGAGGCTCCTGGTTCTCTTCGTGACCTTCGCGCTGGCCGCCTATTTCGCCATCACCTTCCGGGTGGGCGGGTTGTGGCGCGGGCTCGAGCCGGCCCTGGCCGTCACCGTCAGTCCGACGCACAAGGGTCCGTACGACCTCTCACGGCTGGAGGCGGTCAACGAGACGCTCAAGACCATCCGCGACAAGTACGTGGACCCGACGCGCGTCCATCCGCGCGAGATGTTCCTTTCCGCGCTCAACTACGTTCAGCGCGACGTCGCCCAGGTCATCGTGCTCTACGAAGAGGGCGCCACCGAGGTCACCGTGCGCGTCGAGTCTGCGGAAAAGAAGTTCCGCGTCGACAACGTACAGGGGCCGTGGGACGTCTCGGCGCGTCTGCGCGAAGTGTTCGGCTTCGTGCAGGACAAGCTGCGCGGCACCGAGGTCGATTTGCGCGAGGTGGAATACGCCGCTTGCAACGGGATGCTCCACACGCTGGACCCCCACTCGGTGTTCCTCTCGCCGGACGCCTACAAGGAGATGAACCTCTCCACCTCCGGGGCCTTCGGCGGCTTGGGGATCGTCATCTCGATTCGCGACCAGATGCTCACCGTCATGAACCCCATGCCGGCAACGCCGGCCGGGCGGGCCGGCGTTCTCCGTTTCGATCGCATCACCAAGATCAACAACGAATCGACGCTCAACATGCCGCTCGACGACGCCGTCAAGCGCCTGCGCGGGGACCCGGGCACCAAGGTGACGGTATGGATCCACCGCGATCAGCGGGACGGTACGCCGGGCTGGGCGGGGTCGAAGCCGTTCGAGTTGGTGCGCGAGCGCATCCAGGTCAAATCGGTGGAGGCGCGGCTCCTCGAAGGGGACGTCGGCTACCTCCGCCTCAAGCAATTCCAGAGCGGATCGTCGGGTGAGGTCGACAACGCCCTGGCCGATCTCCGCCAGAAGGCGCCCAACCTGAAGGGCGTGGTGCTCGACTTGCGCGGTAACCCGGGCGGATTGCTCGATCAAGCCGCCAAGATTGCCGACAAGTGGATCCGCGACGGTGTGCTCGTCGCCACGGTGGGCATGGCCGAGGGGCGCGAAGAAAAGCTGGCCCGCGCCGAGGGCAACGAGCCCGACTACCCGCTGGTCGTGCTCGTCAGTGGGTCGTCGGCGAGCGCGAGCGAAATCGTGGCCGGCGCGCTGAAAAACCATGACCGCGCCGTGCTCGTCGGCGAGCAGACCTTCGGCAAGGGGAGCGTTCAGCTCGTCTTTCCCGACATCACCCCCGATAAAGCGGCCCTCAAGCTGACCATCGCGCAGTACCTCACTCCGGGCGACGTCTCCATCCAAGGGGTCGGCGTCACGCCCGATATCGAGCTGGATCCTATGACCGTCGATGCGCTGGAGATGGACATCTTCGTGCAGCGCAAGGGGCTGCGCGAGCGCGATCTTTCCCAGCACCTCTCCAACTCTCACGCCCGCGACAGCAAGCCGCTCGATCTCGTTCGCTACAACCTCTCGCAGAGCGATCGTCAGTCGCTGCGCGAGCGCGGCGGCGATCCCGACGACAACTTCACGCCCGATTTTCCGATCAGGTTCGCGCGCGACCTCGTGGGACATATGCCCGCCAGCAAACGGCCCGACGCGGTTGCGGCGGCCAAGGACTTCATTGCCCAGGTCTCGCGCGAGGAGTGGAACAAGGTCAGCGCCGAGATGCAGAAGCTCAGCGTCGACTGGACCGAGGGCCCGACGGGCGATGTGGGACCGGCGCCGGCGGAGTTCGAAGTCAAGGTGGAGGCTGACCGCGCCGATGCCGACGTCATGGCCGGCGAACCCATGACGCTCAAGGTCACGGTCAAGAACAACGGCAAGGTGCCGGCCTACAGGGTGCGCGCCACCACCAAGAGCGACAACTCGTTTCTCGACAAAAAGGAGCTCATTTTCGGTCGCGTCAGCCCCGGTCAATCCAAGACGGCGAGCGCGCCGCTCGGCTGGTGCGAAGTCGAAGGGCGCAAGCCCGGCACCTCGGCGCCACTCGTCTCCAATGCGCCGCGCATTTGCCGAATTCCGAAGGACTCCGTCACCCGCAGTGACGGCATCAAGGTGAAGTTCGACGCGACCGGCGGCCACGCCCCCGGCGACGCCGAAATCCGCACCACCATCCACGGTCTCGACCGTCCCGTTTTCTCCTACGCCTACCAGGTGGCCGACAACCGCACCGGCAACGGCGACGGTCGCGTGCAGCGCGCCGAAGCCCTCACCATGTACCTCACCGTCAAGAACGTCGGCCGCGGCAAGTCCTACGAAACGCAGGCCAACCTGCGCAACTTGAGCGGCGACGGCATTCTCTTGCGCGACGGTCGGTTCGACATTTCCAACATGAACCCGGGTGACGTGCGCAAAGTGGCCTTCACTTTCGACGTCGGCCAGCAGATGCCCGACAACGAGGTCAAGGTCGAGCTGTCGGTGAGCGATCGCGATTTGCGCGAGGTCGCTTCGGAGAAGATCAAGATTGCGCTCGAGCAACCGCTCGCGCCCGTCGCCCAGCCGGGCGTCGTGCACGCCGCCGGCCCGCAAGGAACCGCGCTTCTCGATGCGCCCGACCCCGGTGCCCGCTCCTTCGGTAAGCTCGGCGCAGGTGTCGCGGCGCGTCGACTGGCCAAGGTCGGCGAGTACACCAAGATCGATCTCGGCGGCGGTCGGTTCGCGTTCGTGCCGACCCGCGACGTCACCGAGGGCGGCGCGCCTGCGGCCACGCCGGCGTTCGAGGATCTGTACGGCCACGCTCCCCCCCTCATCGACGTGGCGCCTGCCGCGCTCGCGACGCGCGACAGCCACATCAAGATCGGCGCGACGGCGAGTGATGGGACGCGCCTCCTCGATAGCTACGTGTTCGTTGGCTCGCGCAAGGTCTTCTACAAGAGCAACGGTGCCGGCGCAGATCCCAAGAAGATGGCGCTGGAGACCGACGTCGTGCTGCGGCCCGGGGTCAACGTCATCAGCGTCTTTGCCCGCGAATCCCCGGACACCATCTCACGCAAGACCATCGTCGTCCGTCGCGACGGACCGAATGGCGAGCTGTTGCCGACGCCGACCACCGAGGAATCGCTGTGGGAGACCAAAGAGGGCGACGAGGAGCTGCCGTAGCGCCCACCGCACCTTTCAACATGACGATTCGTCTGCACGTCAATGTCGACCATGTCGCGACGGTTCGTAACGCGCGCGGCACGCCTTACCCCGATCCCGTCTTGGCAGCGGCCATGTGCGAACGCGCCGGCGCCGACGGCATCACCGCCCATCTTCGCGAGGACCGCCGTCACATCACCGACCGGGACATCCGCCTCCTACGCGAACGGATCACGACCTTCTTCAACCTGGAGATGGCGCCCACCGAGGAGATGGTGGGCATCGCGCTCGAGGTGCGTCCTGATGCCGTCACCCTCGTCCCCGAGCGGCGCGAAGAGCGCACCACCGAAGGGGGGCTCGACGTCGTTCGCGGCGCCGCGGAGCTGAGATCCTGGTGCGCGCGCTTCGTCGATGCCGGCATCAAATTGAGCCTTTTCATCGCCCCGGATGCCGCGCAGGTGGACGGGTCGCGCGCGCTGGGAGGCACGCAGGTCGAGCTCCACACCGGTGAGTACTGCCATGCTGACGGTCCGAGCCGCGCTGCGCAACTCGCCCGGTTGGCACGCGCTGCCGAGCACGCCGCAGCGAGCGGGCTCGAGGTCGCCGCGGGTCACGGGCTCACGCGGGACAACGTGGTCGACGTAGCCGCGCTCGATGCCATCGTCGAGGTCAACATCGGGCACGCCATCATCGCCGACGCGCTTTTCGGGGGACTCGACAGCGCGGTGAGGGACATGCGATAGGCCCTCGACCGCGGGGTCCGCATGCGGACGTTACTTCATGCGGACAAGAGCGGTACCATCGCCAAGTGATCCTCGGCCTCGGTATCGACGTAGCTTCCATCGACCGCATGCGCGCCGTTCTCGATCGACACGGCGAACGCATGTGGACTCGGATCCTGACGCCCCTCGAACAGGCGACGCTCGGGCATCGACGTGACCGTGCCACGGCGCTGGCGGGCCGCTGGGCGGCCAAAGAAGCCGCCGTCAAAGCCTTCCTCGGCAGGGCGGGCGCTCTCTGGCAGGACTTCGAGGTGCGCCGGGGGGCCTCCGGTGAGCCGGAAATGCATTTTCAAGGGCGCGCGGCGGTGACGGCGCAGCGGCTCGGCGTGGCGCGGACGCTCGTGTCGATTACCCACGACGCCGGGGTTGCGGCAGCGGTCGTCGTCTTGGAGGGAGCATGAAGCCCGTTTTGTCGCGCGAGCAGATGCGCGCTTACGATCGATTCGCGGTCGAATCTTGCCACGTTCCTGGCGTGGTCCTCATGGAAAACGCAGGGCGCGGCGCGGCCGACGTCATCGAGAAAATCCTCGGCGGAGAACACGCCGGGCAGGGCGGTCCCAACGGCGGAAAACATCGGCGCGCGCGCACCGCGGACGGCGGTGCTGGGACGCGCGTCGTCGTGGTGTGCGGTGCGGGCAACAACGGCGGGGACGGCTTCGTCGTGGCCCGCCACCTGCTTTCCCGCGGTTTCGAAGTGTCGTCCTTCTTGATGGGCGCGAGCGAAAAGGTCACGGGCGACGCGCGGATCAACCACGACGCGTACATCGATCTCGGCGGACGATGCGTCGAGTTGGCGGACGGCGCCGAGCTCGGAGGGCTCGAGACCGAGCTCGCCGGCGCG
>Ga0193706_1000433_pt1 | contig 24739 bp, 22 predicted proteins | sample U3c1metaG_FD_160130 | JGI IMG/M metagenome (GOLD analysis project Ga0193706, IMG submission 160130) | Soil microbial communities from a riparian zone of the East river system, Colorado, United States - U3c1 | ecosystem: Environmental > Terrestrial > Soil > Riparian zone | place: USA: East River... | reverse complement strand
CCCTCCACCATCCGTTCACGGCGCCCAAGGGCGACTTCGACCCGGAGAACCCCGGCGCCGCCCGCGCGGTCGCCTACGACGTGGTCTGGAACGGCCAGGAGCTGGGCGGCGGCTCGATCCGCATCCACGACGCCAAGGTCCAGCAGGCGGTCTTCGCGGCGCTCGGGATCGACGCCGAGATGGCCGAGGCGCGCTTCGGCTTCCTGCTCGAGGCGCTGCGCTACGGCGCCCCGCCGCACGGCGGCATCGCCAGCGTCGACCGCATCGTCCAGCGCCTCAGCGGTGCCGAGACGATCCGCGACGTGATCGCCTTCCCCAAGACCGCCTCCGGCTTCGACCTGTTGGTCGGCGCTCCGGCTCCGGTCGAAGACGTGCAGGTGCGGGACCTCGGCATCTCCCTGCACCAGCGAAAACTCGCCGGCCACTGAGATGGGCCTCCGGGACTGGCTTCCACGCAGGTGGCGCCCGGCTCCCGGACCCGGCCAGACGCCGGTCTTCGTCGACGACCCCAGCTTCGACAGCTGGGAGGTGGTGCGGGATTTCGGCGACCTGCGGACCGCCCGGGCCTGGCATCAGGCGCTGACCGAGGCCGACATCACCGCCGTGTTGACCGCGGACTGGCCCCTCGACCGCTTCGGCCGCGGCGACATCGCCCTGCGGGTGCCCGCCGACCGCTGGAGCGAAGCCGAGCTGCATCTCTCCAACCTCGACTGGGACGACTGACGGACCCCGGCGAATTATCGGCCAGGACCCGGCCGCCGGTGGTACGGTTGGGCCGAGGCTCGAGTCCGTACGAGAGCCGTCTCACCGTTTGACCCAACACAAACGGCGCGGGAGCCGGGAGTCTTTTGGCCTCTTGGGGTCGGGAGCAGGCACCCACCTTCACTTGAAGGGATCAAAGCCAGAGGCGGCAACGGCGGACTGGGGCCTCTTTTGTCTTCTTCGAGACGGTTTCGGCACGATCTGCGCGCCAACGGTGCGGGTCGGCCCGGCAGCATCAGCGGCATGGGCGACGAGACCTGCATTGACCCCGTTATAGGGGGCGAATGCAGGTCTCGTGGCGATGGGGCGGTGGCTGAGTTGGCCGAGCAGCAGCACGGCGTGGTCTCGAGGCGGCAGCTGCTTGCGATCGGGATTAGCCGCCGGGCGATCGAGGTGCGAATCGAGACGGGACGGCTCCACCCGATTCATCGTGGGGTCTACGCGGTTGGCCACCGGGCACTCACCGTCGAAGGGCGATGGATGGGAGCTGTCCTGGCCCATGGGCCAGGTGCTGTCCTCAGTCACCGGACCGGCGGCCATCTGTGGCGGCTGATCCCCCGCTCGCCTGTGTTGCCGGAGGTGACCTGCCCGACGAAGTTCAGGGCCAGGCCGGGGATCGTCGCCCACCACGCCAGGCTTCCGGACGACGAGCTGGGCGCCTTGCTCGGGATTCCCGTCACGTCGGCCTTCCGGACGCTGTTCGACCTGGCGGGGGTGCTGACGAAACGGCAGCTTGAACGGGCCATGCACGAGGCGGAAGTGCGGAGGCTGACGGACCGGCTCTCCCTGCCGGACCTGCTGGCGCGGTACCCGCGACGGCGGGGCGCGGCCAATCTGCGGGCGCTGCTGGCGGCGAAGACGCCGGCGGGGGTCACCCAGACCGACCTCGAGGAGCTGTTCGTCGAGTTCCTCGACGCGCACGGATTGCCGCGGCCGCGCCTCAACGCGACGCTGCCGATCCGCGGGCGGCTGCTCAGGCCCGATTGCATGTGGCCCGAGCGGCGGCTCCTGGTGGAGCTCGACGGCGAGAAGCACACGGGACCGAGGGGGCGTTCGAGGGCGATCGGCAGCGAGACCGGATCCTGCTCACGGAGGGATGGCGGTCGGCGCGGGTGACCTGGCGGCAGCTGCGCGACGAACCGGCCGCGATAGCCGCGGACCTACGGGAGCTGCTTGAGGGATAGGCGCTGTCGGAGTCAGTGGCCGAGATTCGCTTTGTTGCTGCGATCGGCGGCTCGACCTCCTACCCTTGAGCGATGGATCGCGAGCTCTTCGAGCACTACCTGAGTGACGAAAGCCGGCGTGGGGCGCCGCCCGACGACGCCTTCACCGGCGCCGCCGGGGGTGCCGCCTGCGGCGATCTCTCGCGGCTCTCCTTCCGGGTCGAGGGCGAGCGGGTCACCGCCGTCAGCTTCGACGCCGAGGGATGCGGGGCGACGAAGGCGGCCACGGCCGCGGTTGCGGAGGCGGTCGACGGGGCGCCGGTGCTCGAGGCGGCCGCGATCGACATCGACGCCGTCGACGCGGCGATCGGCGGGCTGACGCCGGCCAAGCGCCACGCCGCCCAGCTGGCCGCCGACGCCCTGCACCGAGGCCTCGCCGCCGCCGCGGCCTCCTCCCGCCGCCTCGCGCCCGCCGGCGCTGGAGAGCGTGTCGCGGTCGCCATGTCCGGTGGCGTCGACAGCGCCGTCGCGGCGCTGCTGGAGCGCGAGCGCGGGGCGGAGGTGGTCGGCGTCACGGTCAAGCTCTGGGCCGACCCCGAGACCGACGGCGCCAAGGCCTGCTGCTCGCCGGAGGCGGTGCTCGGCGCGCGCGGCCTCGCGCACTCGCTCGGCATCCCGCACTTCACGCTCGATCTCGAGGAGGAATTCCGCCGCCGCGTCGTCGGCCGCTTCGTCGAGGGCTACGCCGCCGGCAGCACCCCCAACCCCTGCGTCCTCTGCAACGGCGAGGTGCGGATCGCGGCGATGGTCGACCTCGCCGAGCGGCTCGGCGCCGGTCGCCTCGTCACCGGCCACTACGCCCGCATCGTCGAGGACGGCGAGGGCCCGTTGCTGGCCTCCGCCGCCGACGAAGCGAAGGACCAGAGCTACATGCTGGCGGCGCTGCCGCCGCCCCTGCTCGGCCGGCTCTCCTTCCCGCTCACCGAGCTGACCAAGCCCGAGGTGCGGGAGATAGCCGCTCGCCACGGCCTCTCGGTGGCGCGCAAGGCCGAGAGCCAGGACCTCTGCTTCCTCGCCGGCCAGGGCAAGCGCAGCTTCCTGCGCCGCCACGGCGGCCTCGCCGACAGCGACGGCGCCGTGCTCGACGGAGCCGGGCGCACCGTCGGCCGCCATCGCGGCCACCACAACTTCACCGTCGGCCAGCGCCGCGGGATCGGCGTCTCCGCACCGGAGCCGCTCTACGTCGTCGCCACCGACGCCGGGGCCAACACGGTCACGGTCGGCCCCCGGGCGGAGCTCGAGACCCGCCGCGTCCATGTCCGCAACGCGGTCCTGCACCGCGACGGCGCCCGGGTCGACGCGGTCCGCCTGCGCTACCACTCGCCGGCTCTGCCGGCCTCCGTCGGCAGCGCCGGCGCCGGCCGCCACAGCGCCCTCCAGGTCGAGCTGGGCGAGGAGTTCGTCGGTGCCTCCCCGGGCCAGACGGCAGTCCTCCTCGAGGGCGAGACGATCGTCGGCCACGGCACGATTGCCGCCCCCGCTTGAGCCGTTCCGGCGCGCCCGGCGCCGGACGCACTCCGTTTCTCGCCGTGGATATTTAGGCTTGCTCACATGAAGGCCCAGGAGATCCGCGACACCTACCTCTCCTTCTTCGAGGCGCGGGGCCACAAGATCGTCCCGTCGGCATCGCTCGTGCCGTCTTCGCACGACCCCTCGGTGCTGCTCACGACGGCGGGGATGCAGCCCTTCAAGCCCTACTTCCTCGGCCGCGAAAAGCCGCCCGCGCCGCGCCTCGCCGACGTGCAGAAATGCTTCCGCACGACCGACATCGAGGAGGTCGGCAAGACCGCCCGCCACCTCACCTTCTTCGAGATGCTCGGCAACTGGAGCTTCGGCGACTACTTCAAGGCGGAGTCGATCCCCTGGGGTTGGGAGCTCTCCACCCAGGGCTTCGGGATGGACCCGGAGCGAATCTGGGTGACCGTCTTCGGTGGCGACGAGGAGCTGGGGCTGGGCCCCGACGAGGAGTCGATCGAGATCTGGCGCGGCGTCGGCGTGCCCGATGCGCGGATCGTCCAGCTCGGCCGCGCAGACAACTTCTGGCAGGCGGGGCCGTGCGGGCCGTGCGGCCCCTGCTCGGAGCTGTACTTGGACCGCGGCGAGGCCTTCGGCGCCGCGGGCGAGCGGCCCGGCGACGACACCGATCGCTTCCTCGAGTTCTGGAACCACGTCTTCATGAGCTACGACCTTGCCGAGGACGGCAGCCTGACCGAGTTGCCGATGCGCAACATCGACACCGGCATGGGGCTGGACCGGATGGCCGCGATCCTCCAGGACGTCCCCTCGGTCTACGAGACCGACCACGTGCGGCCGCTGATCGACCTCGCCGAGCAGCTCAGCGGCCATCGCTACGAGGAGGGCGGCTCGGTGACCCGGGCGATGCGGATCGTCGCCGACCACTCGCGCGGCGCCGCCTTCCTGATCGCCGACGGCGTCGTCCCCTCCAACGAGGACCGCGGCTACATCCTGCGGCGGATCATGCGACGGGCGATCCAGCAGGGCAACGCGCTCGGCCTCGAGTCCCCCTGGCTGGGCCGCTTCGCCGAGCGCACGATCGAGCTGATGGGCGACGCCTATCCGGCGCTGGTGGCCGAGCGCGAGACGATCGCCCGCTGGGTCGGCGACGAGGAGGAGAGCTTCGGCCGCACCCTGGAGCGCGGCACCGAGCTGCTGCGGCGGCTGATCGGCGAGGCGAAGGGATCGGAGACCTCCTGGATCGACGCCGCCGACGCCTTCAAGCTGCACGACACCTACGGCTTCCCCTACGACCTGACCGTGGAGCTGCTGGCCGAGGAGGGGCTCTCGGTCGACGACTCCGGCTTCGAGGAGCTGATGGAGGAGCAGCGCCAGCGGGCTCGCACCGGCGCCGCCACCGCGCATGGCTCCGAGGGGCGCCACGAGCAGGTGATCGCCTTCGCCGCGGCGGCGCCGCCGACCCGCTTCGTCGGTTACGAGACGCTTGCCGCCACGACCGGCCTGGCCGCGGTCGAAGCGGGCGACGGGCGCGCCTTGGTCAAGCTCGAGGAGAGCCCCTTCTACGCGGAGGGCGGCGGCCAGGTCGCCGACTCCGGCCTGCTGCGTTGGGACGGGCGGGAGGCGAAGGTCCTCGACGTCTACCGAGTCGGCGAGGATCAGGCGCTCGCGGTCGATGCCGGCGAGGGTGGGGTGGAGGCCGGGATCGCGGTCGAAGCCGTGGTCGACCACGAGGCCCGCCACGCGACGATGCGAAACCACACCGCAACCCACCTGCTGCACGCGGCCCTGCGCGAGCTGCTCGGCACCCACGTTCGTCAGGCCGGCTCCGCGGTCCGCCCCGACAAGCTGCGCTTCGACTTCACCCACGGCCAGGCGCTCGGCCCCGAGCAGCTGCGCCAGGTCGAGGATCGCGTCAACGAGTGGGTCAAGGCGAGCCGGCCGGTGCGCTGGATGAACATGGAGCGGGCCGAGGCCGAGCGGCTCGGCGCGATGGCCCTGTTCGGCGAGAAATACGGCGAGTGGGTGCGGGTGGTCGAGGTCGAGGGCGTTTCCCGGGAGCTCTGCGGTGGCACCCACATCGCCAACACGGCCGAGGTCGGCATCTTCAAGATCGTCTCCGAGGGTTCCAGCGCGGCCAACGTGCGCCGCATCGAGGCGCTCAGTGGCCCCGCCGCCATCGACTGGTTCCGCGAGCGCGAGCGGCAGCTGCGCGAGGCGGGCGAGCTACTGGGCAACCCCCAGGACCCCCTCGGCGGCGCCCGCCGCGCGGCCGAGCAGCTGCGCGAGGCCGGCGCCGGCGCCGAGCAGGCCCAGCGCCAGCTTCTGGGCGAGGAGGCAAAGCGGCTGGCCGCCGCGGCGAGCGAGGTCGGTGGCGTCAAGGTCGTCGTCTCCGCCTCTGAGCTGGCGGGCCAGAAGGAGCTGCTGGAGGTCGCCAACCGCGTCCAGTCGACGCTCGGCGGCGCCACGGCGCTGGTGCTGGGGGGCGGCGACGGCGACAAAGTCGCGCTCGTCTCGCTGGTCTCCGAGGACGCGATCGGCCACGGCCTCTCCGCTGCGGCGCTGGTTCGCGAGGCGGCCGCGATGGTCGGCGGCGGCGGTGGTGGGCGCGACGACATGGCCCAGGCCGGCGGGCGCGACCCCGCCAAGCTCGGCGAGGCGCTCGCGGCCGCTCGCGGCGCGATCGAGCGGGAGCTGGGCTAGGCCGTGCGCGTGCTCGCCCTCGACCACGGCACGGTGCGGATCGGCTGCGCCCTTTCGGACCCCAGCGGCACCCTCGCCACGCCGCTGCCGGTGATCGAGCCGCCGGAGGCCCGCGCCGTCGTCGAACTGGTCGACGAGCACGGGGTCGAGTGCGTCGTCGTCGGCCTGCCACTGCACCTCAGCGGCGAGGAGGGAAGCCAGGCCGGCCTCGCCCGCAGCTTCTGCGCCGAACTGGAAGCGATGCTCTCGATTCCGGTCAAGACCTACGACGAGCGCCTGACCACGAAGATGGCGGACGCCACCCGGCGCGGCGGAGCGACGGCGGCGCGCGACTCGATCGCTGCGGCCCACCTGCTGCAGGCCTACCTCGCCGGCCAGGCCGCGCTCGAGGAGCAGCCCGATGACTGACGACTGGATGCAGGACGACCCCTTCGCCAGCCCCGAGGACCCGGCGGCGCGCGAGCGCGAGCAGCGCCGGCTCGAGCGCGAGGAGAAGCGCCGCAAGCGCGAGGCGAAGCGAGCGGAGAAGGAGGGGGTTGCGGGCGGAGATTCGGGAGATGACTCGCCGTCGCAACAGCGGGGAGGCTCCGTCGAGTCATCCGAATCTCCGCCCGGACCGCCCGCCGCCGCGGAGCTGCCGTCTCGCATGCCCGAGGAGGAGTTCTGGAATGAGGAGCCGCCGCGCGAAGAGGAGTCGCTCTCGGGAGGAGCGGCCCCGCCGCCCCCTGCGCGCCCCCCAGCACAGGGAGGAGCCTCCGGCTCCTCCGGCTTCCTCGGCGCCGTCGGGCGCCACCCCTTCCGCCTCGTCGGCGCGATCGCCGCCGTCCTTCTCCTCTGGTTCCTTTTCGCCCTTTTCCAGCCACTGCACGGCGACGGCTCCGGCGAGGTCGCGGTGACCATCCCCAAGGGCGCCAGCGTCAGCGAAGTCGGCGACCTGCTCGGCGAGAAGGGCGTGATCGGCAGCTCGACCCTGTTCCAGGTCCGCGTCACGATCGCCGGCAAACGCTCCGAGCTGTACCCCGGGCACTACACGCTGGCCAGCGGGATGTCCTATGGCGCGGCGATGGACGCCCTCTCCCAGCCGCCGGTCAAGCGCACGACCACCGTCACCATCCCGGAGGGCTACAGCCGCCCGCAGGCAGCCCAGCTGGCCTCCGAAGACGGCCTCGCTGGCGACTACATGAAGGAGACCGTGCGCTCGCCCTTCCTCAACCCGGCCAAGTACGGCGGCAAGGGCGCCCCTGACCTCGAGGGCTTCCTCTTCCCCGACACCTTCGAAATGAAGCCGGGTGCGCCGGTGGCCGACCTGGTCCAGCTGCAGCTGCAGGACTTCAAGCGGCGCATCGCGGGCGTCGACATGAGCTACGCCAAGTCGAAAAACCTGACCGTCTTCGACGTCTTGATCATCGCCTCGCTGATCGAGGACGAGGCGGGGGTCCCGAGCCAGCGCAAGCTGGTCGCCTCGGTCGTCTACAACCGGCTGCGGGAAGGGATGACGCTGGGGATCGACGCGACGATCCGCTTCGCGACCGGCAACTACACGCGGCCGCTGACCGAATCGGAGCTGGCGGTCGACTCGCCCTACAACACCCGCACCAACGCCGGCCTGCCGCCGGGGCCGATCAACAGCCCCGGCCTGACCGCGATCGAGGCCGCCGCCCACCCGGCCAAGTCAGGCTTCCTCTTCTACGTGAACAAGCCGGAAACGTGCGGGGAGCTCGCCTTCTCCAAGACCGAATCCGAATTCGAAAGCGACGTCGTCGCCTACAACGCGGCTCGCGAAGCCAACGGCGGCAACGAGCCGTCCACCTGCGGGGAGTAGGGATGCCGCGGCTGGCGGTCATCGGCCACCCGGTCGCCCACTCGCGCTCACCGGCGATGCAGAACGCGGCGCTGGCGGCACTCGGGCTGGAGGGGTGGCGCTACGAGGCGATCGACGTCCCGCCGGAGGGCTTCGAGGCGCGGCTGCGGGCGATGGCCGCAGAGGGCTTTGCGGGCGCCAACGTCACCGTGCCCCACAAGCACGCGGCGCTGGAGCTGGCCGACGCGCCGAGCGAGGTGGCGCGGGAGATCGGCGCCGCCAACACGCTCGTCTTCACTGCGGGGGGGGTCCGCGCCCATAACACCGACGCCGACGGCTTCCTCGCGGCGCTGCCCGACCGAACCCTTCGGGGCCGGCCGGCACTCGTGCTGGGCGCGGGCGGCGCCGCGCGGGCGGTGGTCTGGGCGCTGGCGCGCGAGGGGGCGGCGGTCGAGGTCTGGAACCGCACCGCGGCGCGGGCGGAGGAGATCTGCGCCGAGCTGGGCGCGGCGGCGGTCGCCGCCCCGGACCAGGCGAGCTATGAGCTGATCGTCAACACCAGCGCCGCCGGTCTCGGCGGCGAGGACCCCTTCGCGCACCTGCCGCTCGATGCAGAGCGCTTCGGCGCCGGCCAGACGGTGGTCGACATGGTCTACGGCGAGACGCCCTCGCGGCTGCTGGCCGCCGCCGCCGCCGCCGGCGCCACCGTCGTCGACGGGATCGAGGTCCTAGTCCAGCAGGGCGCCCTCTCGCTGCGCATCTGGACCGACCGCGACGCGCCGCTGGACGTCATGCGCGCCGCCGCTCGCGCCTGACACGCCGCGCGACGCATTTTGGTGGCTATAGGCACCAAAACCCATCGAGCGCCGCGGCTATAGCCTTGGCGGTCGATGACGACGTTCCGATTCACCACCGCGGGGGAGTCGCACGGGCCGGGGCTCGTGGCGATCGTCGAGGGCATGCCGGCCGGGCTGGGGCTCGACCGCGAGGCGCTCGACCGCGACATGGCGCGGCGCCAGCTCGGCCACGGCCGCGGCGGGCGGATGCGGATCGAGACCGACACGGCTGAGATTCGCTCCGGAGTGCGCCACGGGCGCACCCTCGGCGGCCCGATCGCGGTTCTCGTCGCCAACCGCGACTACGCCAACTGGGAGGAGCGGATGAACCCCTGGCCGGTCGAGGGGTTCGAGCCCGACGAGGTCCACCTGCCGCGTCCCGGCCACGCCGACCTGGTCGGCGCCCAGAAATACGGCCACACCGACATCCGCAACGTCCTCGAGCGCGCCAGCGCCCGGGAGACCGCCGCCCGGGTCGCCGCCGGCGCGATCGCCCGCGGCTTCCTCACGGCGCTGGGGGTGGAGATCCGCAGCCACGTCACCCAGATCGCATCGGTCAAGGCCGCCGAGCGCGAGGACCTGGCCCCGGCCGACTTCGAGGGCGTCGACGAGGACCCGGTCCGCTGTCTCGACCCCGAGGCGAGCGCGGCGATGGTCGCTGAGATCAACCGCCTGCGCAAGGCCAACGAGAGCCTCGGCGGCACCTTCGAGGTGCGCGTCTTCGGCCTCGTTCCCGGCCTCGGCTCCCACATCTCCTGGGAAGACCGTCTCGACGGCCGCCTCGCCGGCGCCGTCGCCTCGATCCAGTCGGTCAAGGGAGTCTCGATCGGGGAAGCCTGGGACGTCGCCGGCCGCCCCGGCTCCGAGGCCCACGACGAGATCTTCTGGTCCGAGAAGGACGGCTACTTCCGCGAAACCAACCACGCCGGCGGCCTCGAGGGCGGGATGACGAACGGGCAGCCGCTCTCGGTGCGGGCGGCGATCAAGCCGATCTCGACCCTGACCAAGCCGCTGCGCTCGGTCGACACCGAGACCAAGCAGCCGGCGCAGGCGCTGCGCGAGCGCACCGACTCGACCGTGGTTCCCGCCGCCGCCGTCGTCGCCGAGGCGATGGTGGCGCTGACCCTCGCTCGCTGCTACCGCGAGAAGTTCGGCGGCGATCACATCGACGACGTCCTCGCCGCGGTTGCCGCATACGAGAAGCGCATCGATTTCCGGGGGTGAGCCAGTGAGCAGGCCGGCGATCGTCTTCATCGGCTTCATGGGGGCCGGCAAGAGCACCGCGCTCGCCGCCGCCCGCGAGGCGGGCCTTGAGACGACCGAGATCGACGCGGTGATGGAGGCCGAGCTGGGGATGCCGATCGCCGCGGCCTTCGAGCGCCACGGCGAGGACGGCTTCCGGGCACGTGAGGCCGAGGTCGTCGGGGCGCTCCTGGAGGCGGCCGACGGTGGCGCGATCGCGCTCGGCGGCGGCAGCGTCCTCAGCGACCGGATCCGCGCCGCGCTCGGACGCCACACCGTCGTCTGGCTGCAGGTCGACGCCAGGGAGGCATGGCGGCGGATCGCCCACAGCGATCGCCCGCTCGCCACCAGCGCCGAGGACGTCCAGCGGCTGCTGGCCGTGCGCGAACCGCTCTACGAGGAGCTGGCCGACGCGGTGATACCGGTCGGCGACCGCTCGATCGTCAAGCGGGCGCTGCCCTCGATCCTCGCCCTCGCCGACCTTCCCGCCGGCACCAGGCTGCTCTGGGCGGCCAGCCCGTCGGGCGAGTACCCGGCGCTGGTCGGCCGCGGCCTGCTCGAGGCTGGCTGGTGGCCGCTGCAGGGTCGCCGGTTCTGCGTCAGCGACCGCGCCGTGGCGCCGCTCTACGCCGAGCGCCTGGCCCCGCTCGCCGCCACGGTCGAGGTCGAGCCGGGGGAGGGGGCGAAGACGATGGCCGAGGCGGAGCGGGTGCTGCGCGAGCTGGCCCGCCAGGGAATGACCCGCGAGGACCACATCGGCGCCCTCGGCGGCGGCGTGGTCGGCGACCTCGCCGGTTTCTGCGCCCACCTCTACCAGCGCGGCGTGCCGGTCGTCCAGGTGCCGACGACGCTGGTCGCCCAGGTCGACTCCGCCTACGGCGGCAAGACCGGCGTCGACCTGCCCGAGGGCAAGAACTACGCCGGCGCCTACCAGCCGCCGGCCGCGGTCATCGCCGACACCTCGGCCCTGGCGACGCTGCCGCCGGCCGAGCTGGCCGCCGGCTTCGTCGAGGCGCTGAAGACCGGTTTGCTGGCCGGCGGCGCGCTCTGGGAGCGGGTGCGGGAGATCGACTCCCTCGATCCGACCGGCCTCGACGACGTCGTCTTCGCCTGCGCCCGCTACAAGTGCGAGGTGGTCGCCGCCGACGAGCGCGACCATGGCCTGCGCGCCGCCCTCAACCTCGGCCACACCGTCGGCCACGCGATCGAGGCGGCCAGCGGCTACAGCCGCTACCGCCACGGCGAGGCGGTCGGGCTGGGGCTGCTGGCGGCGCTGCGCCTCGCCGACGCGGCGGAGCTGCGCCAGGAGAGCGAGGAGATCCTCCGCCGTCACGGCCTGCCCGTCCGCCTCGACCCGGCGGTCGACGTCGACGCCACCCTCGACGCCCTCCAGCGCGACAAGAAGCGCACCGCCGACGGCGTCGGCTTCGTCCTCCTCGCCGAGCCGGGGGACCCCCGGGTGGGACAGCTGGTCGACCCCGCTAGGGTCAGGAGCGCCGTGGAGGAGCTGCTCCGATGACGATCGCCCGCAACCGCGTCGCGGTGCTGCACGGAGTCAACTTCGACATCCTCGAGCGCCGCGATCCCGAGGTCTACGGCGGCCTCTCGCTGGGCGAGCTGGAGCGGCGGATCTCCACCTGGGCGCACGATCTCGGCCTCGAACCGATCTTCTTCCAGACCAACCACGAGGGCGAGTTCGTCGAGTACCTGCACAGCCTGCCCGACCTCGCTGACGCCTCGCTGGTCAACGCCGGCGCCTGGAGCCACTACAGCCGAGCGATCGCCGATGCCCTCGATGTCGCCCGCCTGCCCGCGGTCGAGGTCCACCTTTCCGACGTCGAGTCCCGCGACGACTGGCGCCGGGTCTCGGTCTTCGACGGGCTGGTGCTGGCGAAGGTCTCGGGCAAGGGCCCCGACGGCTATCGCGAGGCGCTGGAGCTGCTTGCCGGCGAACTCGGCGCCAGCGCCTGATGCGCGGCCGCGGCGACCGGCTGGAGAAGCTGCTGGCCGAGCGCGAGCTGGATCGGATGCTGGTCACCGACCTGACCAACGTCCGCTACCTGACCGGCTTCACCGGCTCGAACGGAGCTTGCGTATGCGGGCCGGGGATCCACCTTTTCTTCACTGACTTTCGCTACACCGAGCGCGCGGCAAGCGAAGTGGACGGGTGGGAGGCGGTAACCCTGGCCGACGACTGGCTGGGCGGGATCGCCAAGCACCTGCAGGGAAAGGTCGGCTTCGAAGACGACAAGATGCCGGTTCGCAGCCTGGAGAAACTGAAGGAGAAACTCGCTGACGGGGCTGAGGCCGTCGGCGCCGGAGGCACGGTCGAGCAGCTGCGCCGGGTCAAGGACGAGAAGGAGCTGGCGGCGATCGCGGCGGCCTCGGAGCTGGCCGACGAGGTCTGGCTCTGGAGCCTGGAGCGCGGCCTCGCCGGGCGCAGCGAGCGCGACGTCGCCCGCGCCGCCGAAGCGCGGATCCGCGATCTCGGCGGTGACCCGTCCTTCCCGGCGATCGTCGCGGCCGGGCCCAGCGGCGCCCTTCCGCACGCCGAGCCGGGGGAGCGGCAGATCGGCCGTGGCGAGCTGGTCGTCTTCGACATGGGAGCCAAGCTCGACGGCTACTGCTCCGACGGCACCCGCACCTACGCCACCGGCGACCCCGGCGAGGAGGCGCGCCGGGTCTACGAGGTCGTCCTGGCGGCGCAGCTGGCCGCGCTTGGGGCGATCGAGACCGGCACCAGCGGCGAAACCGTCGACACGGTCGCCCGCAAGGTGATCGAGGAGGCCAAGTACGGCGAGCGCTTCGGCCACGCGCTCGGCCACGGCGTCGGCCTCGAGGTGCACGAGGGCCCGCGGCTCTCCCAGCGCTCCGACGACCTGCTCGAGCCGGGTGAAGTCGTCACGGTCGAGCCGGGCATCTACCTGCCCGGGAAGCTCGGCGTGCGGATCGAGGATTTGGTCGTGGTCGGCGAGGACAGCTGCCGAAATCTCAGCGGCCTGCCGAAGGCCCTGACGCTGGTCGAGTAGGCCGGATGCCGCGCCCCTGCGGGGGGCTGAGCGGCTTCGTGAAAGATTCAAGCGCCGCCGCCGCCGCGTCGATGGCCGCTCGTGACCTCGACCGCCCAGAGCCTCAGCCTGCAAGCCGGCCGCGCCAACGCGCGGCGACGGCACTCCGCCGAGACCCTGGTCTCGATCCACGAGGAGGCGCGCCGCGACCGGCTGCTCGACATGGAGGCCCGGGTGCGCCGCTACCGCACCGCCTGCTTCGCGATTCTCGCCCTCTCGCTTGCCTTGGGCGGCTCCTCCGGCGTCGGCTGGTGGTGGGTTGTGCCGCTGGCGGCGGGTTTCGCCGGCTTTGCCGTCGCCGACCGCTTCATGCGGAGCAGCAGCCACCCGGCGATCTGGGTCGCCGGCGCCTGGGCGGCGCTCCCGGCCCTGCTGTCGGCTGCGGTGCTGCTCACCGGCGGCGCGACCAGCCCGGTCCTGGTCTGGTTCGCGCTGCCCGCGGTCACCCTGGGCTTCCGCTTCGAGCCACGCGGGATGGTCTTCGGCACCGTCTACGTGATCGCGATGTTCCTCGCCTGCGCGGTCCTGCCTGACCCCGGCGCGGCCGCCGACCACCGCCAGGCGCTCGTCGCCGTCGCGGCGATGATCGTCAGCACCGTGATCCTCTCCGGCGCCCTGGTCGAGTCCGATCGTGCCCATCGCCGCCGCTCCACGCTCGACCCCCTGACGGGGCTCTTCAACCGCAACGCCCTGGAGCAGCGGCTGGCGGAGCTGAACGGACAGCCCTGCAACCCCTCGGAGGGCCTCTCCCATGCCCTGCTGCTGTGCGACCTCGACCACTTCAAGCGCGTCAACGACCAGCTCGGCCACGCCGCCGGCGACGCGGTCCTCCAGGACGTCGCCTACACGATGCGGGCGACCCTGCAGGCGGGTGACTCGATCTACCGGGTCGGGGGCGAGGAGATCCTCGTGATCCTGCCCGGCGCCGGCCGCGAGGACGCGACCGAGATCGCCGAGCGGCTGCGCGCCGCGGTCCGCGAGCGGCGCCCGGTCGGCGTCCCGGTGACGGTCAGCATCGGCGTCGCCGTCTCCGAGCCCGACCTGGTCGACACCGACGACCTGGTCGCCCGCGCCGACGCCGCCCTCTACGCCGCCAAGGCCAGCGGCCGCGACACCGTCTTCGTGGACAGCTGACCGGCTGGTCAGCGGCTTAGGTCGACGTCGGCGGTGAGCCGCGCCGCGAACGCCGCCAGCAGTTCGACCGTGGCCTCGACGTCACCCAGCTCGACCATCTCGACCGGCGAGTGCATGTAGCGAAGGGGGATCGAGACCAGGCCGGTGGGAATCCCGGCGCGGGAGATCTGCAGGACGTCGGCGTCGGTGCTGGTGCCGCGGCCGCTGGCGCTGATCGAGTACTCGATGCCCTCCGCCTCGGCGGTCTCGACAAGCAACTCGAACACCTTGGGCGAAAGGGTGGAGCCGCGGCCGATCACCGGGCCGGAGCCGAGCGGGTGGCTGCCGATCTCCTTCTCATCGACTCCTGGCGCGTCGGTCGCGTGGGTGACGTCGACGGCGACCGCGACGTCGGGCCGGACCTCGAAGGCGGCGGTGCGGGCGCCGAACAGGCCGATCTCCTCCTGCACGGCGGCGACGGCGGCGAAGGAGCCGCGCAGCCCGCCGCGCTCGCTGGCACGGCGCAGGCTCTCCAGCGCCACATAGGCGCCGAGGCGGTTGTCCATCGCTCGGGAGACGAGGCGATCGCCGGCCACGGGCATCGGCTCGGCGGCGATCACGACCGGGTCGCCGACCCGGATCAGCTCGGCCGCCTCGTCGCGGCCGGCGGCGCCGATGTCGATGTGCAGCCCCTTCAGCTCGACCACCTTCTTGCGCTGATCGGGCTCAAGCAGGTGGATCGGCTTGCGGCCGACGACTCCGAGGACCTGGCCTTTCTTGCCACGGACCTCGACCCGCTGGCCGACCAGGATCTGCGGGTCCCAGCCGCCGACCGGGGCGAACCAGAGGAAGCCCTTCTCGTCGATGTGGACGACGATCAAGCCGATCTCGTCGATGTGGCCGACCACCGCCAGCAGCGGCGAGGCGTCGCCGACGCGGGCAATCGAGGAGCCGATGCCGTCGACGCTGAGTTCGGCGAAGGAAGCGGCCTCGCGCCAAACGTCTGCGGCTGGGCCCTCGTATCCGGAGGGCGCGCTGGCGCGCAGCAGGCTGTCGAGAAGTGCTGGCGTCTCGCTCAAGGTTTCTCAGTATGCCGAAGTCGAATGTGTGTTCGTCGCCAGGCGTCCCTTAGGAATGCCCCGCGGCCGCTTCGTGGCGCAGCTGGTCGCGGCCCTCGCCGTAGCGGCGGTGCTCGAAGGCGATCATCGTCCAGATCAGCACGACGGCGACCGCCAGGGAGACCGCTGCCGGCACGGCGGTGGCGACCGGGACCAGGATCAGCAGCACGATCGCCAGACCCAGCCGCTGGCGGTTGACCGTGTGGACGTGGCGGTAGCGGAAGGCGACCAGGCCCAGCAGGTAGACGGCGAGGCCGCCCAGCAGAGCGAAAGCGGGGACGGTGTCGAGATGCTCGCCGGCGTGGGCGATGGCGACCTTGAGGCCGAGGGCGACGAGGACGATTCCGGCCACCATCGCCAGGTGGATGTAGGAGTAGGAGTCGCGAGCCAGCTCGTTCTGCTCGCGACCGACCTCGGCCTCGCTCAGCCGCCGGGCCGAGATCAGGGCGACGACGTCGAAGTAGACCCACCACTGCGCCGCCGCCAGCGCCACCCCCAGCACGGCGACGGTGCCGATCCCGAAGTCGAGCGCGCCGGCGGCGCCGACCCCGATCGCGACGATCGACTCGCCCAGCGCGATGATCACGATCAGCCCGTGGCGCTCGGCGAAATGGCCCGGGACCAGCTTCCAGCCTTCGGAGCCGAAGAGGTAGGGGCCACCCATGTCGAGGACGATCGCCAGCAGCCACAGCGCCCCCTGCGGCACCCCGTCGAGGAAGGAGGCGCAGATCAGGACGGCGACAGCGATCGCGGTGCTGGCCGCCAGCCCCAGCACCGAGTGCCGCAGGGCGTCGTCGTCGGGGCTGGCGAGCATGAAGAGGGCGATGTGGGCGACCCGGAAGGCGCCGTAGGCGAGGGCGAAGGTAAGGCCGAGGTGGCCGAATGCCTCCGGCACGCAGAGGGCGACGATCAGCAGTGCCGCCATCGCCGCGAAGAACACCAGCCGCACCGCGCCCTCCTCGGGATCGAGGACGCTGGTCAGCCAGGCATAGCCGACCCAGGCCCACCAGAGGATCCCCAGCACCAACAGTCCCCGGGCCAGGCCGGACCAGCTCGGGTCGTGTGCCATCAGCGCCGTGCACTGGGTGATCGCGAGGACGAAGACGAGGTCGAAGAACAGCTCCAGCGGCGTTACCCGCTCGCCTTCGCGGTGAGTGGCGCCGAGGCGCGGCGCACGGTGGGGGGTGGACGGCATCCGGGCAATCCTTGCAACTCGCCGGGGCGTGTCTGAGCTTGCGGGCGTATATGGCCCCGTCAGCTCAGACACGCCCCCGGAAGGCGGTCCAATAGCCTTGCGCCGATGAGCGTGGCACTGGTGACGGGAGCATCGACCGGGATCGGCGCGGCGACGGCGATCCGGCTCTCGAGGGAGCCGGACATGGAGCTGGTTCTGGTCGCTCGCCGCGAGGAGCTGCTGCGGGAGCTGGCGAGCTCGTTGCCGTGCCGGGCGACCTACCTGGCGGTCGATCTGACCGCGGACGATGCTCCTGAGCGCGTCCGTGGCCATCTCGAGGCCAACCACGACGGCCTCGACCTGCTCGTCAACAACGCCGGCGCCTCCTGGCGCGGCGGCTTCGCCGAGGCGGGCTACGCCAACGTCCAGCGCCACATGGAGCTCAATTTCGATGCCGTCGTCCGTCTCACCGAGGCGCTGTTGCCGCTGCTGCGGGCCTCGGCCCCAAGCTCGATCGTCAACGTCGCCAGCACCGCCGGCCGCGTCTCCCGCGCCCGCACCGGCGCCTACTCGGCCAGCAAGTTCGCCCTGATCGGCTGGACCGACTCGCTCTACGCCGAGGAGCTGCCCCACGGCGTCCACGTCGGCATGGTCCTGCCCGGCTTCGTCGCCACCGAGGGGTTCCCGGCCACCGAGCTGCGCGAGAAAGCGATCACCCGCTGGGTGGTCACCAAGCCGGAGAAGGTCGCCGAGGCGATCTACCAGGCCGGGCCGGGCGGCAAGGCGGAGCGCTACGTCCCGCGCCCCTACGCGCTCGCCGCCATCGCCCGCATCCTCGCCCCCCGCCTGGTCCGCCGTGTCCTCAGCGGTGGGGCGGCGGCGAACCTCACGACCAGCACCGCGGCCGAAAGAGACTCTGGCTCCACAGCGGTCTGATTCGCTCCCACGCAGGTTGGAGCACTCGATGAGATCGCTTGCCGGCCGCCGGCCGCCCACCTGGCTGCTCGGCGCGATAGTCGCTCTGCTGGGGTGGAAGGTGGCGATGAACCCGCCCTCGGTCGGGCTCGACTCGAGCTGGAACGGCGGCCTGGCGATGGCGGTAGACGACGGCCTGCGGTGGGGGAGCGACGTCGTCTTCACCTACGGCCCGCTGGGCTTCATCAACGGCCAGGGGCTCTGGTACGACGACCTCGGCCTGCTCGCCTTCGTCTACGGCGCCAGCCTCTACGTCGGCTTCTGCATCGCGCTCGTCTGGGCATTGCGCCGCGCGATCGGGGCGCTGCCGGCGGTCGTCATCGCCTACCTGATCGTCACCGTGCTGCCGCTGATCGAGCAGTCGATCGTGGTCGCGGCGCTGATCGGCATGGGGGCGCTGGCCAGGGAGCGCTCCGAGCGCGTGGTCAACGCCCTCGTGATCGGCGGCGCCACCTTCGCCGCGGTCGAGGTGCTGATCAAGTTCTCGGCCGGGCCGGTGATCGCCGCCTTCTTCCTGATCGCGCTGATCGGCTTGCGGGCGCGCTGGTGGCAGGTCGCCGGCTACCTGGCTCTGCTGGGAGCGGGGATCCTGCTGCTGTGGCTGGTCACCGGACAGAGCCTCGGCGCTATCCCCGGCTTCCTTCGCAACACCTACGAGATCGTCTCCGGCTTCAGCGCCGCGATGATCGCCACCACCGACGTTCCCGCCTGGCAGGTGACGGCGGCGACGGCGGCCGCCGTCGCGGTGGCGGTCGGCCTGGTGGTCGCGAGCAGCCGTGGCGGCTATCGCGACGCTCGGGCGCGCTGGGCCGCGACGGGGCTGATGGCACTGGCCGCCTTCACGGTCTTCAAGGAGGGCGTGGTGAGAACCGACGCCGGCCACCTCAGCCTCTTCTTCTCGACCGCCTGCATCCTCTGGATCTCGATCCCCTGGGCGCGCGCCCGCCGGTACTGGCTGGTGGCGGGGATCGCGGTCATCGTCGCGATCGGCTGGCCGGTCCGGCCGACCGACCAGGCCAACAACCTGGATCCGATCGTCAACGTCCGCAACGCGGTCGACCAGGCCCGCATCCTGCTCAGCGAGTCGCGCCGCCAGGAGCTGACCGCGGCCGGCCGCGACTCGATGGCATCCATCTACCGGCTCGAGCCCGCCACCCTGGCGGCGCTGCGCGGCCGCACGGTGTCGATCGACCCCTGGGAGATCGGCGTCGCCTGGGCCTACCGCCTCGACTGGGAGCCGCTGCCGGTCTTCCAGAACTATTCTGCCTACACCTCCCGGCTGGACCGGATCAACTCCGAAGCGCTGAGCGACCCCGACGGCCCGGAACGGATCCTGCGCGAGAACGTCGGCGTCGTCTACCCCGAGTTCCCGACCCGCACCATCGACACCCGTTTCCCCGGCTGGGACCCACCGGAACAGGCACGCGCCGCGCTCTGCCACTTCAGGGTCGTCGAGGCGACGGAACGCTGGCAGGTGCTGGCGCGAGCGCCCAACCGCTGCGGCCCCTCGCGGCACCTCCGCTCGGTCGAGGCCAGCGCCGGCGAGCAGGTCGAGGTTCCCGCCCCGGGGCGCAACGAGGTCGTCTGGGCGCGCATCGACGGGGTCGAAGTCGGCGGCCTCGAGCGGTTGATGGCCTTCGTGGCCCACGCCCGCACCCGCCATGCCATCGTCAACGGCGAGCGCAGCTACCGCCTGATTCCGGGGACCGCGACCGATGGCCTGATGCTGCGCGGCAGCAACGGGATCGGCGGCCGGGGCGCCTTCGCCCAGATCCCACAGGCGCAGACGATCGCGGTGACCGGAGTGGATGGCAAGGTTGGATTCAGCTTTTTCGCCATGCCGCTCGGCGCGTTACGCTCCTCTGAGTAGGCAATACGGGGCTAAACCGGGGAGAACAGTGAGCGGGATCGCGATAGGAGTCCTGGCGCTCGCCCTGGTGGCGATGACGGCCCTGGCGGTCCGCTACAGGGCGCGCTCGCAGCGGGTCGGCCGCCGCTTCGGGATCCTCGACGAGATCGCCCGCGTCGCCGACGGCGGGCGCTCCCTCGAGCAGACCCTGGATGCGATCACCGAGATCCTCGTGCCGGAGTTCGGAGACTTCTGCACGATCGACGTGCTTGAGACGGACCGGATCCGCCGCGCCGCCGTGCGCGTCGACGGTCCCGAAGCCGAGGCGATCGAAAAGGGGCTGGCCGAGCGCAAACCGGCCCTGCAGGAGCGCCTGGCCAGTGCCGCTTCGGCGGCCCGGCAGGAACCGAAATTCTTCGAGCGCGTCGTCGCCGGGGACCTGCGCGACGTCGCTCAGGACAAGGAGGACCTGGAGTTCCTGCTCGCGATCGGCGTGCGCTCGTTCGTCGCCGTCGAGCTGCGGGCGCGGGGACGGCCGACCGGGATGCTGTCGGTCGGGGTAAGCCACTCGGGTCGCCGCTTCCGCCAGGACGACGCCCACTTCGCCGGCGTCCTCGCCGGCCGGGTCGCGCTGGCCCTCGACAACGCCGGCCTCTTTTCCGACCTCGAGCGCAGCGAGCGCGAACGAACCGAGATCGCCGAGACCCTGCAGCGCGGCCTCCTGCCGCCGCCGCTCCCTCATATTCCCGGCTGGTCGGTGGCGGCGATGTACAGGCCGGCGGGTGCCGAAAACGAGATCGGCGGCGACTTCTACGACGCCTTCCGGATGGCCGGTGGCTGGATGGTGGTGGTCGGCGACGTGACCGGCCGAGGCGCGCAGGCGGCCTCGGTCACCGCCCACGCCCGCTACACGCTCCGCACCGCGGCGGCGCTGACCGGCGACCCGGTGATCGCCCTGGAAATCCTCAACCGCGAGCTGTTGGCCCGGCGCGGCGAGGCCCTTTGCAGCGTCGCGGCGATGGCAATCGACGAAGACCCGAGCCAGCCGGTGCGCCTTGCCGTCGCCGGCCATCCGCCGCCGCTGTTCGTCGACGGCGACTCGGTGGTCGAGGCGACCGCCTCGGGGCCGGTGCTCGGCGCCTTCGCTGGCGGGGCCTGGGGAATCAAATCGATGAGAGTTGGGTTGGGCCAGCAGCTCGTCGTCGTCACCGATGGCGTCACCGAGGCGGCTGGCGAGGAGGAGCGTTTCGGCGAGCGCCGGCTCCAGGAGGTGCTGGCGGGCATCGACAGCCCGGCGCTCGCCACCCAGATGCTGGAGGGTGCGCTGCACGGCTTCACCGCGGGGGAGAACGAGGACGACGCCGCAATCGTCGCGATCGGGCCAGCCTCAGCGGACGCCGAGCCGGCGCAGGGCAAGGAGCGGGCGCTGGTCGAGCGGCTCTTCGGCGCATTCAACCGCCGCGACGCCGACGAGATCGCCGCGGTCTGCGACGAGGGGATGGGGTTCTTTCCGATCGGCACGGCCGAAGCGGTCGGGCGCGACGCCCCCTACGTCGGCCCCGCGGGCCTGCGCGACTATCTCGGCGACGTCGACCGGGCCTGGGAAGAGCTGCTGATCACGCCCAACGTGATCGAGCGCCGCAGTGGCTCACTGCTGGTCCGGGGGCGGGTCTACGCCCGCAGCCGGGCGCTGGGGATACGCGACATGCCGGTGGCCTGGATCTGGGACGTGGCCGGGGGCCTCTTCATTCGTGGCGAGGTCTTCCCGGACCCCGAGCAGGCCGTGCTTCGCCTCGCCGCCTCGGCCTAGGCTGGGGGATCCGCTAGAAGGTGGCGACGCAGGAAGGCGACCTCGTCGGCGACCACCGCCTCGTGCGCGGGGCCGTCGTAGATGTCGAAGTGATCAACGCCGGGGTAGGTGCGCAGCTCGCCGAGCGGGGCCCGCCTCGCGGCGGCGATCGCCGGGCCGGGCCGGGCCACCCGGTCGGCCTCGCCGACGCACAGCAGCCACGGGCAGCGAAGCCCGGCGGCGAGGCGGGCGGGACGGAAGGGGCGGCCGAGCAGCCAGCGCGAGGAGACCCGGTTGCGCCAGCGCGAGTCCTCGCCGATCGCGACGACGTGGCGCCAGCCCGGCTCGCCGCCGGGCGCGTTGATGAAGGCCGCCTCCTCTGGCGCCCCGACCGCGGGCAGGTGTCTGCCGCGGAGGGCCGCGAACAGCATCCGCACGGTCACGAGCGGGGAGGAGCGGTGCGCTTGGCGCCACATGTCGAGGAAGGGGACCTGGCTGACGGCGGCGGCGACGCTTGGGTCGTCGGCCGCGGCCGCGAGCGCGTTGCCGCCGCCCATCGAGGAGCCGAAGGTCGCCACCCGCTCCGGGTCGACGCCCGGCAGCGAACGCGCGCAGGCGATCGCCGCCCGCCAGTCCTCGAGCTGGCGGCGGGGCTCGAACAGGTCGGGCTCGCCGCCGCTGTCGCCGAAGCCACGGTGGTCGAAGACCAGCGCCGCGATGCCCGCCGCGGCGAACCGCGCCGCGAACGGCCCCAGCCCGTCGCGGCGCGTCCCTGAGAGGCCGTGGGCCATGACCACGATCGGCGCCGCCGCCTCGCCCGCCGCCGGGTACAGCCAGGCGGCGCAAGTCTCCCCGCCGGAGCGGAACTCGATGTCTTTTCGATCCATGCCAAGCCAACGGCGTGGCGGCCCGAAACGTGAGATCCGCGCTCGCCGGCGTCGCGCTTTAGGATCACCGCCGTGATCTCCACCAACGAATTTCACAACGGCGCCCATATCGAGATCGACGGCAAGATCTGGAAGATCATCGAGTTCCAGCACGTCAAGCCGGGCAAGGGCGGAGCCTTCGTGCGGACCAAGCTGCGGCGGATCGAGGACGGCTCGGTGATCGACAAAACCTTCAGGGCAGGGGAGAAGTTCCGCCCCGTCCGAACCGAATCGAAGAAGATGCAATACCTCTATGACTCCGGCGACGCGGCGGTCTTCATGGACAGCCGCGACTACGACCAGATCGAGATCCCCAGCGACGCGCTCGGCGACTCGATGAAATGGGTCCTGCCGAATGCCGAGGTCGAGATCCTCTTCGTCGACGAAAAGCCCAGCGACGTCCAGGTCGCGGGCTCGATCGAGATGAAGGTCACCCAGACCGATCCCGGCCTCAAGGGCGACACCGCCTCGGGCGGCGGCAACAAGCCGGCGACGCTGGAGTCCGGGGTGACGGTCCAGGTCCCGCTCTTCATCGAGGAGGGCGAGACGATCCGGGTCGACACGCGCACCGGCGAGTACATGTCCCGCGCCTGAGCGCGCCTGCGATGGCCGGAGCCGGGCCGGCACGGCTCCGCCTGAAAATCGGGAGAATGGACCGATGCGCAGATCCGACCAACGCCGCGACGCCGTTTTCGCCAGCTACCAGCGCGATGTCACCGGCCGCCCGCTGGAGGAGCTGATCGCCGACGCGCGGCCGCTCACCCGCGAACTCGCCGAGGGCGTCGACGCCGAGCGCGAAGAGCTAGACGAGGTGATCGCCAGCTTCGCCAAGGGCTGGACCGTCGACCGGATCGCGCCGCTGGACCTGAACGTGATGCGGGTGGCGCTCTATGAGATCGAACACGGCGAGGTGCCCGTCGAGGTCGCGATCGACGAGGCCGTCGAGATCGCCAAGGAGTACTGCGGCGCCGACGCGCCGAAATTCATCAACGGCATCCTCGGCGCGATAGTGCGCAAGCGGGAGCCGGCCAAGTGAGCACGCGCCTGCGTGAGATCGCCGCGCGCCTGCGGGAGATCTCGAGCGAGCTGGAGGGGGAGACCGAGCTGGGCGACGAGCGAGCCGCCGAGCTGGCCGCCGAGGCCGCCGATCTCTCCGCCGAGGCGGTCGAGGAGGCGAACCGGCGGGCGCGCGAGGCGGCGAGCCCCGAGTGAGCGGCGCTACGGCGCCGACGTACCCCGAGGACCTGCGCTCCCTCGTCGACGCCGCCCTCGAGCGGCTCCGCTTCTCCGCGGTCGAGCCGACCGCGGGGCTCGAGGAGGCGATGCGTTATTCGCTGCTCGCTGGCGGCAAGCGAGTCCGCCCGGTACTGGCCCTCGCCACGGCCCGCGCCCTCGGCGCCGATCCCGAGCGTTTCCTCCCGGTCGCCTCGGCGGTCGAGCTGATCCACACCTACTCGCTGATCCACGACGACCTGCCGGCGATGGACGACGACGTGCTGCGCCGCGGGCTGCCGACCTCCCACGTCAGGTTCGGCGAGGACGTCGCGATCCTGGCCGGCGACGGCCTCTTCGCCGAGGCGGTGCGGCTCTTCTGCCAGCAGCCGGGCGACCCGGCGCGAGTGCTGGCGGCGATGGCCGAGCTGGCCGGCGCCACCGGGGTCGACGGCATGGTCGGCGGCCAGTACGTCGACGTGGTCGGGGCCGAGGACGATGCCGAGGGGCTGCGCGCCCTGCACGTGCTGAAGACCGGCCGCCTGATCGCCGCCAGCGTCGGCGTGGTGCTGATCCTCGAGGGACTCGGCGAACCTGAGACAATTGCCTATCGCCGTTTCGCTGGCGAGCTGGGGGTCCTCTTCCAGATCGTCGACGACATCCTCGACGTGACCGAGAGCGACGAGCAGCTCGGCAAGCCACATGGAAGCGACGAGCGACATGGCAAACTCACCTACGTCAGCCTTTTCGGCCTCGAGCGCGCTCGCGAGCTGGCTGCCGAGTCCCATGCAAAGGCAATCGCGGCGCTGGCCGATGCGGCGGGCGAGACGGACGATCTGAGACGCGTGGCCGACTACATCTTCACGAGGAACGAATGAGCGAAAAGCCCCCCACCCAGGGCATCGAAGGCGACAACACCGAGGCGCTGCTGGCCGGAATCGACGGCCCCGCCGACCTGCACCGGCTCGACGACGAGCAGCTGCAGCAGGTGGCGCAGGAGATGCGCACCTACATCATCGACACGATCGGTGAGATCGGCGGCCATTTCGGCGCCAACCTCGGCACCTGCGAGCTCGCCGTCGCCCTCCACAGCGTGCTCGAATCCCCCCGCGACAAGGTGCTCTGGGACGTCGGCCACCAGTCCTACCCGCACAAGGTCCTGACCGGCCGCCGTGAGCAGCTGCCGACGATCCGCCAGTACGAGGGCCTGGCCCCGTTCTGCTCGATCGAGGAGTCCGAGCACGACATCATGGGCGCCGGCCACGCCTCGACCTCGATTGGCTACGCGGTGGGGCTGAAGGAGGCGATGCGCAAGGGGATCGGCGAGGACGGCCGCGTCGCCGCGGTGATCGGCGACGGCGCCCTCACCGGCGGCGTCGCCTACGAGGCCCTGCACGCGGCCGGCGGCCTGCAGACCCCGGTCGTGATCGTCCTCAACGACAACGGGATGTCGATCTCCCCCAACGTCGGCGCCC
>Ga0193706_1000432_pt1 | contig 24782 bp, 19 predicted proteins | sample U3c1metaG_FD_160130 | JGI IMG/M metagenome (GOLD analysis project Ga0193706, IMG submission 160130) | Soil microbial communities from a riparian zone of the East river system, Colorado, United States - U3c1 | ecosystem: Environmental > Terrestrial > Soil > Riparian zone | place: USA: East River... | reverse complement strand
CGCGTCGAGCTTGGCGAGCGCCTTCACTTCCACCTGGCGAATGCGCTCGCGCGTGAGGTTCATGATCGCGCCCACTTCTTCGAGCGTGGTCCCGCCGCGATCGGCGATGTCGAGCGCGCACGTTTCGTTCATTTCCCACACCTCGAGATCGGGGAAATTCAACTTGATGGCGCCGGTGCGACTGGACACGTCGAGAAACAGATGGTGCTTGCAAGAGACAAAAGGGCACGGCCTGATTCCCTCGACGCACTCCGCGCGCGTGTTCGGCTTCTCGTAGTCGTGCTCGGGGTAGAGCAGCCGGCCGATCTCCAGCTCGCGCTTGGTCATGCGCTTGACGCTGATGGTCCGCGCGCGAATCTCGCGCTTGCGTCGCGATCGGCGTTGTTCCCGCGTAACGGGGGGATCTTCGTCGGGGGAGGCCACGGCGACGGCCAATGCTCCCTCCGCGACGGGAGCCATGTCGCCTCCCGTGCCTTCCTCCATTTCGGAAGGCTCGCTTTGGATGCTGGAGACATTTTTCACGTCGCGTTTGCTTTTGATATCCATCACGCCGTTTCCTCTCTCGCCTGCCGACTTCTCTCGCATTCGTCCATCAACCCACCGCCGAGCGAGAATGCTCGGCCCGCGCCGTGAGGCGCGCCTCGATGGCTTCCAGCTTCTGCACCAGCTCCTTGGCCAAGCTGCGCGCGCCGGCCAGCTCTTGCGTCACCGCGCGCCCCGACACGCCCGCGCGCGCCTGCGTCTTCATCGCTTCCGCCAGACTGTCGAAGATGCGCCCGAGCACCCGGGTCAATTCTTCGATATCGCCGCGCACGAACAGGATTTCGCGCTGGATCTGCTCGATCGTCAGATCGTCGGCCATCATCTCTTTGATGCGCAAGATCTGGCGCACCATGGCGGCCGGATACATGCCTTGCGAACCCTGGTGCTTTCCCTTGCGGCCGACCCGCACGCTGCGCGGAAGCAGCCCGAGCTGCACGTATTTGCGCAGCGTCGCTTCGCTGAATTTGACGCCGTGCTGCTCGAGCAAACTCAGGATCTCGACCGAAGTGAGGCCGCCCTCGTGCTCGCGCTCGAGCCGCGAAAGCGTAGCTTCATCCAGTCGGTCCGACACGGATCGCCTCGTCTCTACGCGCTACGAACCGGTGATGTGAGGCCATTCTCACATGCGATCGTGCGTGCAATTGCAAGGTATTCCACTCAATAGAATACAGTCAATGTTTGACGGCCTGTTTTATTTGCGCATGGAAACGAGCGATTCCATGTCGCGCACTTACGAGAGCAGGTCGGACATTATTCGTCATACATAAACGCGTTTCCCCGGATCTTTATGGAAGTCCACCAGTTAGGACTAAGGACCGAATGAAGTGCTTGACCCACAGCGGGACCATAGTGTGCTGGCGAATCGCGCATCAGCGTGACTCCCGTCCCTCACACAGCGCCGCGAAGCGCGCTCGATAGCACGCCTTCGGTAGAGCGCGGTCGTCCTTCGCCGCGCGGCAAAGTTTCAGCCGCTTTTCGGCGCGCATTCGCTATGGTGCCCGATGATGGTCGAACGGATCACGCGCGATGTGACGGCTCGCGGCATCCGCATGCGCGTGGTCGAGGCCGGCGCGGGGCCGCCCGTCGTTCTCATCCACGATTTCCTCGTGAATCATCTCGAGTTCGAGAGCGTGCTCGCTCCGTTGGCGGCGCGTTTTCGCGTGCTCGCGCCGGACCTGCCCGGCTTCGGAGAAAGCGAAAAACCCTCCCCCGCTCGTTACGCTTACAGCATCGAATCGTTCGCAGAAGCGCTGGTGGACATGATCGCCGGGCTCGAGCTCGGCCGCGTCTCTTTGGTCGGCCACTCGCTCGGGGGCGCGGCGGCCATCACGCTTGCCGCCGAGCACCCCGAGCTGGTCGAGAAGCTCGTGCTCGTCGACGCCATGAGTTACCCGTTCCTGCTCGATTTCCGCTCACGCTTGCCCCTTTTGCCGGTTCTCGGCGGTCTCATCTTCAAGCAGATGTACGGCCGCGGTGGGTTCCGCCGCCACTTTCGCGACAACGTCTTTTCCCCTGGATTTCCCCTGCCAATCGATAAGATCGATCGCTACTACGATCAATTCAACACGCCCGCCGCGCGCGAAAGCGCACACGCCGTCCTGCAGGCGAGCCGCGATACCCGTCCCATCGTGGCGCGCATCCCGCGGATCACCGCGCCGACCTTGGTGGTGTGGGGGCGCAGCGATCGCATGTTCCCGGCGTCCTTCGGGCAGCGGCTGGCCCGCGAGATCGCCGGGGCGCGTTTCGACGTGCTCGATGCCGGGCACTCTCCCAACGAGGAATGCCCCGATGCATTCGTGCACGCCGTGAGTCGATTCTTGCCGAGGACGTGACCATGGATCCGCGCGCGTTGCGACGTTTCCGCAGCCATCGCGGCGCGCTCATCGGATCGGCAATGGTGCTCTTCGTCGTCCTTGTGGCCGCGTTCGGGCCGATGGTGTTCGGCCTCGACCCACTGACGAGCGATTTCGAGAGCGGGCGCGGTGCGGCCGGAGAGCCGGCGGGGCCGAGTGCCGCGCATTGGCTCGGTACCGACAGCGTGTATCGCGATGAGCTGGCGCGGCTCGTTTACGGCGCACGGCTGTCGCTCGTGATCGGCGTCGCCGCCAGTGCGCTCTCGTTGCTGATCGGCACGACATTTGGGCTTTTGGCGGGCTATTCGCAAGGCCGGACCATCGGGCCGGGCGTTCTCGGCGTGTCGCTCGACGGAATCATCATGCGCATCGTCGACATCGGCCTGTGCTTTCCGTTCCTGATCCTGGTGATGGCGATCGGCGCCGCACTCGACGAAACGACGGTAGGCACCGTGCTGGTGGTGCTCGGATCGACGAGCTGGCTCGGTACCGCGCGCATCGTGCGTTCGCAGACGATGCGCGTGCGCGATCTCGATTTCGTGACGGCCTCGCGCGCGCTCGGCCAGCGAACCCCGATGGTGCTCGTGCGTCACGTGCTACCGAACGTGGCGGGGACGCTGATCGTGCTGGGGACCATTTCCGTTGCCCAGATGATTTTGGCCGAGAGCGCGCTCAGCTACTTGAACCTCGGCCTGCCGCCGCCCACACCGAGCTGGGGCACGATGTTGCTCGAAGGACAGCGCTATTTTGCAGGCGCACCATGGCTTTTGGCCGCGCCCGGCGTTGCCATCCTCGTGGCGGTGATGGGATTCAACCTGCTCGGCGAAGGGCTGCGGGAGGCGCTCGACGCGCGGGAGTCTCCGCCATGAGGCGCCGGGTTCGAGCGCTCGGCGCCATGGCGATGGTTCTCGGCACGGCTTGCGAAGGCCTGCAAGGGCCCATCGGTGAACGCCGTGATGTCCCGCCAGAGCGCGGCGGAACGCTCGAGCTTGCGAACTACAGCGACGTGCGCTCGCTCGATCCCGCCGTCGCCTTCGATCAGACGTCGATCCCCTTTTTGCAGCTCCTCTTCACGCCCCTCGTCGATTATGCGCCCGATGGTCGGATCGTTCCGCTGCTCGCCGAACGCGTCGATGTCGCTTCCGATGGACTCCGCCACAGCTTCAAGCTGCGCGAAGGGGTGCTCTTTCACGACGGGCAGGAGCTCACCGCCGACGACGTGAAGCGATCGATCGAGCGCGCCCTCGACCCGGAAACGCCATGTCCGTCTCCCTCGTTTTACGCGAGCATCGCCGGCTATTCGCCGTTTCACGACGGCGTCAAGGATCCCGCCGGCAAGGTCGCGTTCGCGCCGCACCTCGCCGGCGTGGTGGTGGAGGGTCGTTACGCTTTGCGCATCGACTTGAGCGAACCAGATGCGACGTTTCTTCCCGCGCTCACGTTGTACTTCTTGGCGCCGGTGTGCCGGAGTGGAGGCTCGAAGTACGCGCGCGATTGGAACAGCGCGCCCTGCGGGAGCGGGCCCTTTCGCCTGCAAGAGTGGTCGGCATCGCGCGAGATCACCCTCCGGCGGCACGACGGATACTTCGACCCGGGGCTGCCGTACCTCGACGGCATCCGCTGGTCGCTGCTCGTGCGGCCATTGACGCAGCGTTTCAAGTTCGAGAAAGGAGAGCTCGACCACCTGCGCCAACTCCACGCCAACGATCTGCGCGCCTATCGCGGCGACCCGCGCTGGCAGCCGTTCGCGCAATGGGAACCCGCCAAAGGGACCGAAGCGGTTTTTCTCAATACGCAGATGCCGCCCTTCGACAAAGTCGAGCTACGGCGGGCCTTTGCCGCAGCCGTCGATTGGAAGCGCGTCGTCGCCGCACAACCCGATGCCGTAGCGGCGACGCAAATGCTCCCCCCTGCCGTGGCGGGACACGATCCCGGTTTCGTGGGCCAGACGTACGATCGGGAGAAGGCGCTCGCGCACATGCGGCGCGCGGGTTACCCATTCGACCCCGCCACCGGCCGAGGGGGTTATCCCGAACCGGTCACCTTCGTCGCGCCGACCGACACGGCGATGGTCGAGAACTTCGCTCCCATTTTGCAGCAGCAGCTCGCGAAGATCGGCATTCGCATGCGCATCAAGCAAGTGAGCTATCCGGCCTACCTCGCCGAGACCAGCCGGCGCAACCGCGTTGCGCTCGGTTACGGCGGCTGGTCCATGGACTTTCCCGATGCCAGCGATTTTTTCGAGCCCACGTTGTCGAGCGACGCGATTCAAGAGGAGGAGACGCAGAATCGGGCTTTCTTTGCCGACAGCGAGTTCGACGCGTTGCTGAAGCGCGCTCACCACGAGCTCGATCCTCTAGCGAGAGCCGCCATGTACCGGCGCTGCGAGGAAATCGTGCGCGACCAGGTGCCGTGGGCGATCGGCTTTCACCAGCGTTGGTACGAGCTCGTGCAGCCCTACGTGCACGGCTACGCGGTCGACGCCAAACACACGGAAGACATGCGCGCGGTTTGGATCGACGCCGGGGCGCGAACCTCCGGCCGCGATCTGCTCGCGGTGATGCGGCCGTGGGGGCGCCGTTAGCCATGCTGCGCATGGTGGCCGCGCGTTTAGGATGGGCGATCGTGTCGGTGTGGGCCGTGGTCACGCTGGCCTTCTTCCTGAACCACGGTCTGCCCGCCGACCCGGCACGTGCCATCGCTGGACCGCAAGCGCGCCCTGCCGACGTGGCGCGCATTCGCACGCAGCTCGGGCTGGACCGGTCGGTGTGGGTGCAGTACCGCCTCTTCGCATCTCGGCTCGTTCATCCCGGACCGAAAGACGCAAGTGCCAATGGCCACGCGAGCTGCGCGGCCATCGGGCCGATTCACGTCGATCTCGGCACGAGCTACCAGCGTCGCAAACCTGTCCTGCGCGTCATCGCCGACCGTTTTCCGCGGACCCTCTATCTCACGCTGGCGGCGCTGGCCGTACAGATCGCGGTCGGCGTCACTGCCGGCGTCATGGCCGCCGCCCGTCGTCACACCTTGTGGGATCGCGGGACGATGACGATGTCGCTCGTGGGAATCAGCGCACCCACTTTCCTCGTCGGGATCTTGCTGCAATACGTGATCGCCTACCGGTTGCGCTGGCTGCCGCTCGACGGGTACGGCAGGACCGCGAGTGAACATGTCGCCAGCATCGTTTTACCGGCGCTCACGTTGGGCATCGTCGGCGCTGCCTATTATGCGCGCCTCGTGCGCAGCGACATGATCGAGATCTTGCGGCAGGACTTCGTGCGGACCGCGCGCGCGAAAGGCCTTGGTCCGATCGGCGTCGTGGTCGGTCATGCGCTCCGCAATGCGCTCCTGCCTCTCGTGACCGTGATCGGCCTCGATTTCGGGGTGCTCATCGGCGGAGCCGTCGTCACCGAAAAGCTCTTCCGATGGCCCGGGGTAGGGCAGCTGTCCGTCGATGCCGTGTTCGACCGCGACGCGCCCGTCGTTCTCGGCGTCGTCATCCTGACCTCGTCGGCGATCGTCCTTGCCAACCTCGTGGTCGACCTCTCGTACGCGCTTCTCGACCCCCGCGTCCGCGACAGAAAGAGCTAACGCAGCTCGACGAGCTCGCGAGCGCGCTGTCGCACGTACGGCGTACTCGCGTTACTGGCGAGATCGGCAATGACGGGGCGAACTTCGGTTTGTTTGCCGTTGTTGATCCACCAAATGGAGCGGGCGAGGCGCGCGTATTCGCGCGTCGGGCGATCGGCTTTCTTTCCGAGCTCGGCGAGCGCCGCGTCGGCGCCCTTGAAATCCCGATCGGTGAGGCGCTTGGCCGCGGCTTCCCAGAGCTGCGCCGTAGCGGCATCGGGGGCAGTCGGAATCTCGACGTCGACGAGAGGGAGCTTGCGCACCTCGGAGGGCGCGGTCGACGGCCCCTCACTCCCGGTGGGCGAAAGCGCCGCATGGTCCGGTGTTTTGGCCGGCGGCTCGCTTGGTTTGATCGTCGTCACGGGGAGGGGCGGTACGACGGCCGTAGGCGTCGCGACGGTGCTCGCGGGCCCCGACTCGGATCGCGCCGACGAAGACCCCTCGCCCCTCGTACGCACGTAGGCAAATACGCCGATGACGGCGAGGAACCCCACGAGCAGCGCCACGAATCGCAAGAACCAGGCACGGCGCGCCTCTTGTTCCGGCGTCCGCGCAAGAATGTCGGTGTCTTCCTCTTCAATCGCGCTCGCCGCTTCTTGTGCCTGGAGCCCCTCTTTTTCCCAGCGATCGAAGAGCTGGTGTTCGTCACCGGCGTGGGCGGCATTCTCGTCTATCTCGGTGCTGCGCGCGCCCGCCTCCTGCGCGGCGACGCGCATGCGCCCTGCCGACGACCGGTCGGGTGGTCGCGCCGTCGTTGCGTACCGCGCCGCGTCGAGGCCGCCGCCGTTCGCGTCCGATCCCACGCCAGGTATCGCCCTCGGTGGTTTGCTCGTCGCCGATGCACTGTGCGCCGCCGCGTCGGGCGCTCGCGACCCCGCGATGTCCTGCGGCGCCAAGATGACCTTGGCTTCGTCGCGCGCGGGGGGCGCCGGCGGCGCGGGTGGGGCACCTCCGCGCTCGGGCGCTTCGCTCGGCGCCGCTGCAGCCGCCATGGGCGGAGCCAGCGACGCAGATCGGGCCGGTGCCGTGGGAGCAACGACGCTGCCCATCACCGACGTTACGCCGGGATCGGCGATTGCAATTCCAGCCGGTACCGGCGTGCGTCGCAGGGGCGCGTCGGGGAGCGCGACGACCGCGCGTTCCTCGGACAGCAGCGCCGCGACGGCGGGGCGAGCGGGCGTGACTCGTTTCGCCTCACCTTGCTGGTTCACGTGGATGTGCGGCTCGGACTCGCTCGGGACGACGGCATGCTCGTCGGCAACGTTGACCTCTGCAGGAGCGCCGTCCTGTACGCGGGGGATCAAGAGCCCCTCGAAGTAAAGCTTGGTGATGGTCGAAAGGGTCGACAGATCCTCGAACGGCGAGCCATCCACCACGTCGAGGAGGGTGCGTTTACCGTCGAAAAGCTTGAGTATGCCGTTCAGCTCGTCGGGGATTTCGTTGAGCCGTTCCAGAAGCTGCGCGTGATCGACGTCGAACACCGTGGTGAGCGGGGGAAGCTGTTCGAGCAGGCGGCCCCACTCGTCCACGCGGCGCATCCCTTCCATGAGGATGCCCTGCGTCGACACCTCGATGATGTCCTCCGCTTTGACGATGGTGAACTCGACTTCGAAGGAGCCGTCGTTCCAGATGAGAGTGCGATAAACGGCTTCTTCGCCGCGCAGCGCGCCGAGCTGGGCGTCGATGATCTTTCCCTCGCGAAAAAGAATCTTCGCGCTGTGCGCGTTGTTGTGGACGTGTAGAACGCCGCTTTTTCTCGACACCTCGAACGTCTGCAAGAGGTCGACGACCGCCATGTCCTGAATGGAGCCCTGAAACTTGGTGCGGCCGGTCTGCGATTGGCGCGTCGCGATGCCTTCCTGCGTGCGGCGCGTGAGCAGCAGGTTCACGCGCGCGATGAGCTCGCGCACGAAGATGGGCTTCGTGAGGTAGTCCTCGACGCCGAGCTCGAGCCCGCGAATCTTGTCTTCGATCGATTTTTGGCTCGTCAGGAAGACGACGGGGATGGCAGCCCACTCGGGGCGCTCTTTGAGGCGCCGGACCAAAGCGTAGCCGTCCATGCCCGGCAGTTTGGTGTCGGAGAGGATGAGATCGGGCGTGGAAAGCTCGATTTTGCTGAGCGCATCGACCCCGTCTGCGGCCGTAGTGACGCTGTACCCCGCCTTTTTGAGGCTTACTTCGAGGACCCGCACGCTGCGCGGGTCGGCGTCCACCAACAGGAGTTGTTGCTTCGCCAACGCGTCACCCTAGGATGAGCTCGATGGCGCCGACCCGAGGAGCCCGAGCGCCGGACCAACCACCAAGAGCATACCTCGGTATCTTCGCTCACTTGGCGCACGAGCGATACCCCCTTCGGGACTTTTCAGCGTAACGCCGCCCGACGACCGATGGCAGCGACGCTACGCTCGCTCCGCGCCGATCTATTTCGACCAGGGGTTCACGATGTCCCCCATGCCGAACCCTGAATGCGACGCCGCAGGCGCGACGCGATGACCGCGGGGCACGCTGCGACCTGGCGCCGTTCGGGGCGGGCCGGGGCGCTCTTGGCGTACGGGCGAGCTGGCCGTTGGGGCGGTCGAGACCGTGGGATCCGGTGTGGTCGGTTCAGCGTAAGAGGTCTCTTTCGCGGCTATCGTCGCCTCGGGCCGAGGCTGGAGGTGCGGCACCGCGGAAACGCCGGCCGAAGTTGCGCCGAGCACGCCGGGAGGGTTCTCCGCGGCCACCCCGTGCGGGCGCAAGCGCGCATAGCCGACGCCGAGCGCCAAAATCGCGATGGCGACGCCACCCAACAGAAACCCGCGCGGGATAGCGACGGGAACGCCTGCTGACCGGAGCAGCCCCGACATCTCTTCACGTGCCGGGGGCTCGAGCTCGTCGGCCAAGTTGACCCCCGCGCGCACGTCCTTGTCCGAGCGCGCGCGGAGAATTTCCAATTGTCCTCCCGCGCCGACCTGCGCGATGGACTCGATCTCCGCGAGGAGCGCCTCCATCGATGGATAACGCGCGTGCGGCTTTTTCTCGAGGCACTTCAGCGTGACGTCTTCGAGCGCACCGAGCTCGCGCACAGCGGCGTTCACGCGGCTCGGTGGTTCGGGCAGCATGAACATGTGCTTGGTCAAAACGCCCATGTACGAGTCGGCCTCGAACGGGACCCGCCCCGCAAACATCTCGTACATGATGATCCCGAGCGCATAGATGTCGGCGCGGTGGTCGACGTCGTCGCCCGAGGCCTGCTCCGGGCTCATATAGTGCGGCGTTCCGTAAACCATCCCCGTACGCGTGAGACGTCCCGCCCCCGCCACCTTGGCAACGCCGAAGTCGAGCACCTTGACGACGTCGTTGCTCGTGACGTGAATGTTGTCCGGCTTGAGATCGCGGTGAACGACGCCGGCCGAATGTGCGGCACCGAGCGCCGCGGCCACCTGTTTGAGGATGCGCAGCGCGCGCGCAAAGGGCGGTGGGCCGCCCATCTTGAGCAGTTTGCTGAGAGGCGCGCCGTCCAAGAGCTCCATCACGAAGTAGGGCGCGTCGTTCGGCAGCTCGCCGAAATCCGTGATCTGCACCACGTTGGGGTGAAAGATGGCCGCCGCGGCGCGGGCCTCTTGAATGAACCTCGCCGCGAGCTCGTTGTCGCGCGCCATCTCGGCGCGCATGACTTTGAGAGCGAATCGCTTGTCGAGTGAACGATGCCGCACGACATAAACGACGCCCATGCCGCCTTCGCCGAGCACGGTCTCGACCTCGTAGCGCCCATCGACGAGCGTACCGACGAGTGGATCAGCGGCGGCGCGGTACCCCGGCGCGGCGGCGAGCGCGCCCCCATCGAAGGGACAGAACCGAGCATCGCCGGTGAAGTGCTGGTTGCAGCTCGGGCAACGACTCGCACCTCCGAGAGGCGCGCCGCCGACGGCGGTCTCCTGCTTCGGCGCGCCGGCCAAACCGTGCGGCGCTGTCACCACGGGTTCTTTCTCCGCCATCGCCGACCTTCGCACAGTGTAGCGCCGATGCAGCGAAGTGGCCCCCGAGGGGGGGCGCGGACGGCGTGCGGCGTTGTCTCGCTCTCCTAGGGGCTCGTCGCTTGCGCACCGCAGTTGGCGCAGAATTTGGCCGATCCCAGCTCCCCACCGCAACCGGAGCAAAAACGTGCCGGCGGTGCAACCGCGAGGGCGCTGCCGCATTCCTGACAGAACTTGCCCGACGGGACTTGAGCCGAGCATTTCGGACAGGTCATTTTCGTACCGGGCGCGGCGGCCGGAGCCGCGGCCTGGGGAATCGGCGCGCGCCCAACAGCGCCCTGCTGCATCCAGCTGGCCATACCGACGCCGACCGCCATCTGTGCGCCGGCGCCCGCGAGCCCCGCGTCGCCGCCGCCGCGTGCCATCCCCTCCCCCGCTCCGATCATCGCGCGCCCGGCGGCGTAGCCTTGGTAGCTTCCGGCCACGCCGGCATAACGCGATTCGTTCTGGAACTGCTGGTCGAGCGCGAACTGTTTCTGTTGCGCTTCCGCTTCGGCCTGCCCCACGCCCACTTTCGCCACCCGCGCTTTCAGCTTGGCTTCTGCCATCTGATCCTGCAGCTCGTCGATGCGCGCCTGATCTTCGGGTGAGACGCTGATTTTGAGCTCGCCAATCTCCAGGATACGCACGCCGATCTCGCTGAAGTCCGGGCAATCGCGCAGCATGGCCGACGCGAGATCGGGGGCCACGCCTCCCAGGTCCATGAACGTCGTCTGACCGGACTTGAGAAAGCCGCCCAGCGTTTTACCGAGCCCCTGAAAGAGCCTTTGGCGCAGCCACGAAGTCACTTGCTCGTTGTCGCCCTGCGCCGCTTGCCCCGAATAGCCGATGATGAAGCGAATGGGATCGATGACGACCAGTGAATAGGTGCCGTAGGCGCGCGGCGTCACCCGCAGATCGAGCTCGGGATCGCGCATCGACATCATTTGGCCGCCGAATGTGAGGTTGCGGACGGGCTGGTTTTTGACGAAGAAAACTTCGGCTTGGAAGATGTTGCCACCGGTGAATGACGTAACGAAGTGATTGAGAAACGGAATGTTCTCGGTCGAGAGCGGGTAGCGTCCGGGGCCGAGCGCGCCGACGGTGGGAGGCGAGCCGCTTTTGAAAAAGACCGCAACCTCGTCCATGTCGACCGTGAGGCGCGCGTACGTCGGAATGTTCCCGTCCGGGTGCTTGTAGACGATGAGATGCTTCATCCCGTCGGGCCGGGCGATCATCAGCTCGCGCACGCCACCCTTCACGAAATCAATGATCCCCATGAGCTCTGCCTCCTCGTGGATCGCGCAGCCTTGGCCACGAGCGTGCGGTCAATCCGTTGCTCAGGATAATCGGCGGCCCATGACGCAGCAACGACGAGCGTCGCCGGCGCGCGCCAGCGACGGGCTAGCGCGGGCAGTGTGGTGCTTCAGGGGGTGCCCAGACGCGGACGTCGGTGCTAAGGGAGCGACGAAGGCTGAATGATTCCTCCCATCGACGTGACGAAGCTTCCCGCAGCGGCGCAGAAAATTTTGGACCCCGCCGGCCCCGCCCCGCTCAAGAACATGGCCGCCAAAGCGGTCGTGCCCGGTCTAAAACCCGCCGATCTCATCATCGTCGTGGCTCTCCTCGCCGAGGGCGAGGGGCCGCACGCAGATCTCGCACGGCAAACGCTGGCCAAGCTGCCGCTTCCCGTCCTGAATGGCGCGCTCGGTGCCGACCTCGAGCCATTCGTCATCGACAAGCTGGCCCCGGCCTACATCGACGACGTATCGGTGATGGAGCGCCTTCTCGGCATGCCTCGCATCGCGCTGACCACCATCGAGGAAGCCGCGGGGCGATGTAAAGAACACGTGGCAGAGCTCATCGCCACCAACGAGCAGCGCATGCTCGCCCATCCGCCCATCATCGAGCGCCTCTACATGAACAAGGGGACGCGGATGTCCACTGCCGATCGCATCATCGAGCTCGCCGTGCGCAACAAGCTCGAGCTCACGGGCATTCCCGCCTACAAAGAGGTGGCCATCGCCATCGGCCAGGAGCTCATCGCCGAACCTTCCGACGAGCCGACGCCCGACGACATTCTCTTTCGGGAAACGCTCGACGAGGCCGCCGCGCTGGCGTTCGATCCAAAAGCCGAAGACACCCACATCCTCTCCGACGACGGCGAAGAAAAAGTCGCCGCCAAATTCGTCCCGCTCTACGCGCGCGTCGGCATGATGACGATCGCCCAGAAGATCCGCATCGCGCTCGTGGGGGACGCGGCCGAACGCCTGCTTCTCATGCGCGACAGCAATCGCCTCGTGGCCGGCGCCGCCATCCGCAGCCCGCTCATCCAGGACCCGGAAGTGGTGCGCGCCAGCGCGAGCCGCGTTGTTTCCGAAGAGGTGTTGAAAACGATTTCGCTGAATAAGGACTGGGTGCAAAATTACCAGGTCAAAGTGAACCTGGTGACGAACCCACGCACGCCGTTTCCCATGGCGGTGAGGCTGGTTCCATATTTGCGCGAGCACGAGCTGAAGAGCATCTCCAAGAGCAAGAACGTCACCGCGCCGATCGCCCAGGCGGCAAAGCAACAGCTCAACCGCAAAGTGCGCTGATTGGGACGAGCCTCTACCGCCGCGGCAATCGGGGCGAAGCCTTGCCGAACAGAACGGGTCGCTCGCCTGCGAGGGTCCAAAGTAAGTCGACCTCTGCCACCCGATCTGAGGTAAAAAGCGGGGCGAAGACGCAAACTCCGTGCGGCGATGCGCGCGCAGATTGGGTTACGCCCTCAGAAGGGAGACGCCATGAGATGTCGCTGGGCTGCGGTGTCGTTGGGGTTGCCTTGGGTTTTGGGTTTGGCTGCTTGCCAGCAGCGTATGGATGGGAGCCAAGGGGGCGCGAATCGCTCGCATGCCGCTGCGTCGCAAGCGGCGCCCATCGACGAGGAGAGAGGGGGCGATCTCGCCGGCGTGTCCCCCGACGAGGCGCTCGCTCCGCGCGCCGATTGTGTGAGCCCCGATTTTCTGCCTCCCGTCCCCGGGCAATCGATCGCGCCGCAACGCCCCGACCGCGAGCTGCGCCACATTTTGCGCGAGATCGACAGGACGCGGCTCGAGAGCACGATTCGTCAATTGGTCGGCTTCGGAACGCGTCACACGCTCTCGAGTCAGACGGACCCGGCGCGAGGCATCGGAGCCGCCACCAAGTGGGTGTACGACACGCTTTCTAGCTATGCCGCGGCGTCGAGCGGACGGATGACGGTAGAGCTTCAGACATTCCTCCAGCCGGCAACGCCGCCCCGCGTTCCAGCCGACACCTCCATGACGAACGTCGTGGCGACCCTGCACGGCTCGACATCGCCCGAGCGTATCTACCTCGTCTCCGGCCACATCGATTCGCGCGTGACCGACGTTCTCAACGCCACCTCGGACGCGCCCGGCGCCGACGATGACGCCTCTGGCGTCGCGCTGATCATGGAGCTTGCCCGTGTTCTGTCGAAGCGCGAGTCGGAAGCGACGATCGTCTTTACCGCCGTGACCGCGGAAGAGCAGGGGCTCTTTGGCTCGGCCTACCAAGCCGCGCAGTACAAGGCCGCCAACGCGGATATTCAGGCCATGTTCTCGGACGACATCGTGGGCAGCAGCACCGCGGAAGACGGGAGCCGCGACGCTCACACCGTCCGACTCTTCACGGAAGGTGTGCCCACCGCCGAGACCGCCGATCAGGCCACGACGCGCAAATCGATCGGCGGCGAAATCGACGGGCCATCGCGCCAGCTCGGTCGTTTCGTGCAATCGGTCGCAGAAAACGGGGAGACGGGTATGCGCATCCGCCACGTCTTCCGGCGCGATCGGTACCTTCGCGGCAGCGATCACATCTCGTACCTGACCCAGGGCTACCCCGCCGCGCGCTTCACCGAGCCCAACGAAATCTTCGAGCACGAGCATCAAGACATCCGCGTGGAGGACGGCGGCGTTCAGTACGGTGACCTCATCGAGTTCGTCGATTTCTCGTTCTTGGCGGGCGTCGTCAGGGTGAACGCCGCAACGCTCTGGTCGCTCGCACAGGCCCCCGGGACACCGAAGAACGCGCGCATCTTGACGGCCACGCTGACCAACACGACGGATCTCGCATGGAACGCGGGCACCGAGCCCGATCTCGCCGGTTACGAAGTCGTTTGGCGCGAGACGACCGACCCCGACTGGACCCACGTCATTGCGGTCGGCAAGGTGAACACCGTGTCGTTCCCCCACTTTACGAAGGACAATTACTTCTTCGGCATTCGCGCCGTCGATCGAGCGGGACATCGCAGTCCCGTTGCGTTTGCGGTGCGCGGATAGCGCCGCTAGCGCCCAGTTCCCCAGATTTCGCCGGTCGCCCAGGTCGCGTCGAGCAGCGCGAGCACGACATGCGCGACTTCGTCGGGCGTGCCGAAACGACCGAGCGGCGATCGCGCCGCGAGCCGATGCGTGCGCAGTGGATCGGCGTCGGCCTCGGGATCGGCGACGATGCCGAGGGCGACCATGTTGATGCGCACGTGCGGCGCGAGCTCGACTGCGAGCGCGCGCAGTCCTGTCTGCAGCGCACCTTTGGCGGTGAGGTAGGCGACATGGTTCTCGTACGGTCGCGTGACGCCCGCGTCGCCGAGGGCGATGACCGCTCCTTGCGAGGCGATGAGCTCCGTCGCGAGCCCCGCCACGAGCAACAGCGGAGCGATCGCGTGCACGGCCAGCGTTCGCTCGAGATCCTCGCGACGCAGCTCTTCGAAAGGCGTGCGCGGAAAAGGGCCACACGCGAGGATCACGTCATCGATGCCGCCTTGCGCGCGGATCTCGGCGGCGATGCGATCGGGCGCGTCACGCGCGGTGAGGTCGGCGCAGACGGTCTTGGCGAACGCGGAGCCGCCCAGCTCGGATTGCATCGCGGCGAGCTTGGTCGCGTCGCGCCCGGTGAGCACCAAGCGGTCGTCGCGGCCGCGCAGGGCGCGCGCGATACGAACGCCGAGCCGACCGGTAGCCCCCACCACGAGTACGCGCCGGGGCCCTCGGGCCGGCGGAGGCGCAGAAATCGTCATGCTCCAGGAATTATCACGCCTTCGCGCCGACAACGACGGGATTCACGTTACGGGATCTTGGCGGGCTGCGTCTCGGCGATCTTGACGCTCCCCTTGTCCTTGGGCGGCTCCACCAGGAACGGGACCAAATGCTCGCGCTTTTCGAACTCCGCGCGGTAGTTCGTGGCTTCGGCCTTGCTGTGGAAGGGCCCTACCCTCACCCGGTACCAGCTCCCTCGGCCCGCCACTTGCGCCGCCTCGACATAGGCGCGATGCCCGCGACGCCGCAGCGCAGTCGCGAAGAGACCCGCCTCTTCTTCGCTGCGAAACGAGCTCGTTTGGAGCTGATAACCCCCGGCGCGTCCCGCGTCGACGGGCGGCGTGGTCACCGACGAGGCTTCCTTGGCAAGCTGCGTGAGCGCGTCGCGCGGGCGACTCGCAAGCGGCGACGAACCGACGATATTTTTCGGCGGCAGTGGCACCACGGCCAGCCGATCAGTCGCCGGCGGCGGCGCGGCGCGGTCGGGCGAGGCGGCGGGCAAGCCCGCCACCTCGCCCGACCGCTCCAATGCTTTGGACGACGGCGCTCCGCCGCGTACCGCGGCCAGCGCCGTCGTGGTGCGCCCCTCGTCGGAAAGCAGCGAGGGAAAGGTGACGTCACCGCCTCCGAGCTCGGTACCCTGGCCCGGCGTGGACGATTTGGCCTGCGCTACCAGCTCGCTCAAGGGGTCGAACGTGCGCACCGCTGGCGCCGCCTTGCGGCGCGCCTGCGTCACCAAGGCGAAGACGATGCACGCGGTGCCGAGCGCGGCCAGAAGGAGCGTCCCCGATCGCGACCCCCTCGGCCGGCCCTCCGCTTCCTGAATTTGCTCCACATTGCGCAAGAGCCCCGGTCTCATCGTTAGTTCTCCTTCGTCGGCTCCCCCGCCGCGTCGTTCGCTTCGTCTTCCGCTCGCGCGTCATCGCTGCTGTCGCCCGCGACGTCGTCGGGCCGCATCATCCGGTCGGGGGCCGAAATGCCGATCAGCCCGAGCCCTGCCGCGTATACGGTGCGGATCGCGTCGACCCAAAGCAGCCGCGCGTCCGTCTTTTCGCGGTCCCAGCGCGCTTCCCAGCCCGAGTCGAGATCCGACGCCTGCGGCAAGATGGCGTCCTTCTCGTTCCTCAATCGCGTGTAATAGCTTTGGAAAGTTTGGGCGAGTTCCTGGAGAAAGAAGACGACCCGGTGCGGGGAATGCTCGGCGGCCGACTCGCGCACGATGCGCGGAAAAGTGCCGAGCTGACCGAGGATCGCAAGTTCATCTGGATGCACGAGGCGCGCAGCGAGCTTCGCCTGGTATCGCGGCACGTCGAGGCCAAACTTTTCTTGGGCGCGACGCAAGATGGATACGAGCCGTGCGTGGCCGTATTGCAGGTAAAAAACGGGATTGTCGAGGCTCCGCTTCTTGGCGACCTCGATGTCGAACTCGATCGCCGATTCGCTCCGACGCGCGAGGTAAAAATAGCGGAGAGCATCGGCACCCGCACCCTTGCGCCCGCTAGCAGCATCGATTTCCTCGATGATCTCCTCGACTGTCACCAGGTTACCGAGCCGCTTGCCCATCTTGTACGGCTTGCCGTCACGTAGCAGGCTGACGAGCTGCACCAAGACGACCTCGAACCGCTCTTTCGGCAATCCGAGCGCCTCCAGCGCATTGCGCACCCGCGCCACGTAGCCGTGATGGTCGGCGCCCAGCACGTTGACGAGGCGATCGTAGCCTCGCGCGATCTTGTCGGCGTGGTACGCGATGTCGCTCGCAAAATAGGTGTAGCGCCCGTCGCTACGCCGCACGACGCGGTCCTTGTCGTCTTCGACTTCCGACGATTTGAAGAAGAGCGCCCCCTCGCGCTCTTCGAGCCAGCCACGCGTTTGGAGCTGATCGAGCGCCGCGGCCACTTTGCCCCACCGATGCAGGCTTTCCTCGGAAAACCAGGCGTCGAACTCCACGCCGAGATCGCGCAGCGTCTGCTTGATCCCGGGCAGCTCCTTCGAACCGGGCACGCCGTCGAGCATGCGCGTCACCGCGAGACGTGACAGCGGATCGTCATCTTCCGCCGGAGCCGCGCGCACGAGATCGGGGACGTGGGTATTCATCCACGCCGCCAGCTCCTTCACGTAGTTTCCGCCATAACCCCCTTCGGGCGGGGGATTGCCGCGCGCGAGGGCGCGAATCGACTCCGCCAAGAGACGCACTTGGTTGCCGAAGTCATTGACGTAGTACTCGCGTGTCACGCGATGCCCGGTCGCTTCGAGCAAACGAGCAAGGGCGTCGCCCGCCACGGCGCCGCGCCCATGCGATACGAGCAACGGACCGGTCGGATTGGCGCTCACGAACTCGACGAGCACCCGGTCGCCGATGCCCGACGGAGCGCGTCCATAGCCCGCCCCCGCAGCCAGCACTTCTCCGGCGATGTCCTGGTAAGCGGAAGGCACGATACGGACGTTGAGAAAGCCCGGCCCCGCTACGTCCGCGGCGGTGACCACGCCGGCTTGTCGCAGTCGATCGCCAATCGTCGTCGCGAGATCGCGCGGATTTCGACCGGCGCGCTTCGCCAAGGCCATGGCGACGTTGGTAGCCAGATCGCCATGCTCAGGCCTTTTCGGTCGCTCCACCGTGAAGGACGCGCTCCGCACGAGCGCCGCTTCGAGCGCGCCATCGCGTACAAGATCCTCCAGCACGGCTGTTAGCGATGCCCGCAGCTTCTCTTCGATGCCCATTCTGACTTACCTTCCCGTTTCTCCTCAAAAGTACGAACCGCGGCCAACTTTTCCGGGATTTATCGCTGCCCGGCGCATTCAGCGCCCCTCGAGAGCGCTCTGTCGAGCGCGGGCCGTCGAAGTCGAGGTCCCGACCAACCGCTCGACCTGCGTTCCCTTCCAGCCCGTCTCCGCAAGCTCCGCCTCGGGATCGCTGTCCGCCACGATGCCCCCCCCGGCGAAGTAGTGCGCCTCCCCGTTTTTCAGGGTCATCACGCGGATGGCCATCGCCAAACGGATCGAACCGCTCCATGCCACGTACCCGAAAGCACCGGTGTAAAGTCCGCGGCGCGCTGGTTCGAGACGCGCGATGACTTCCATCGCGCGCACTTTCGGTGCCCCGGTGACGCTCCCGCTCGGGAACATCGCCCGGAGCGCCTGGAGCGGCGTCGTGCCGGGACGCAGAACCCCACCGACCACCGCGGCCCGGTGGTGAACGGTTGCATGCGTCTCGACGCGCGGGGGCGTGGTCAGGCGCACCGAACCGGGAACGCAAACCTTTCCCAGATCATTGCGTTCCACATCCAAGATCATCGTCAACTCCGCTTGCTCTTTGGCGCTCTCGTCGAGGGCGCGGCGGAGTTCCGCGTCGGTCGCGGCGTCGCGACCCCGCGGGCGAGTCCCCTTGATCGGCGCCGTCGCCACGCGTCCGGTGCCTGGGTCGATGGCGAGAAACAGCTCGGGCGAGGTCGCGCACACGGCCAGCCCTCCCCAGTCGATGCATGCGCCGAACGCCGCCGGCGCGCTCTCCGACATGGCCAGGTAAAAATCGAGCGGGCGCCCCTCGGCGGCGAACCGCAGTTGTCGCGCGAGGTTCACTTGGTAGAGATCGCCCGCTCCGATCAGGTCCATGGCTTGGCGGATACGCTCGATGTGCGCAGACGGCGCGTCATCCGACACGAGACGATCGAGACGCGCAGCCGCGCGAGCGCAGCGGAGAGCCGGCCTGGCGCGAAGCTCGTGCGCCAGGCACGCCACATGGGTCTCGTCGTCCCCTACCACGCGCACGAAACCGCGAGCGACGTCGATCTCGACCACGGCTGCATAGCGTTGCCAGATGGGCTGCGCGAGGTGCGGCGCAGGGCGGTCGTCGGGGGTACGCGTCCACGCCGCGCGCTCGAGGCTGCGCGCGCATTCGTAAGGAATGGCGCCTATCCAGCGCGGGACATCACCGCGGGTGTCGAGCCGGCGGTCGGCCGGCGCGGGCGCGTCGATGGGGGGCAGCCAGCTGATGCTGCTTTGCACGGGGTCGAACGCCACGATGCTGCGATGCCCGCTTTCGCCATCGGACGCTGCGTGGAGGAACGCAAATCCAGCTCGCGCCTCGAACCGTTGCGCGATGGCAACGGGGTCGGGCGCGACGTCGATGACGATGGCGCGGAGCGGCATGGTGACGGCGCCGAGCTTGGCACGCGCCGAGCGGATCGGCCTGTTCCGTCCGAAAATCCGCGGTAGGCTGCGCGCCATGCGCATCCTTTGGCTCGCCGCTTTCACGACGTTGGTCGCTTGTTCTTCCGCGGACCCCCCCGCGCCGCCCGAGGTCCACCTTCTCGTAGGTCAAGAGAACGAGACGTGGTCGGCCGAGCCGGCTCCGACGCGCGTACAGATCGAACTCGTCGAAAGCACCCGCCGCAGGGTCATCGGAGAAGCGAGCGCCCCGGCGTCGGTCATCACGATCGGAAATCCCGGTTTGGCGCAACAAGCCCTCGCCAGTTTCGAGGCAACCGGTCTCGATGCAGCAGGAACGCCGATTGTGCACGGAGCCTCGGTCACCTACGTGGTTTTCGATCTCAACAGCGTGGTCATCCCGATCTTCGTCGCGCGCTCGTCGAGCTGGTCGCGACCGCTGGAGAACCTCGAGCACGCGCGCAATTATCCGGTCGCGATCGTCGCCTCGCATCGGTACCTGATCGCCGCGGGTGGCGAGGTGAAAGACGTGAGCCCGGCAGTGCCCGACGTGTACGACACCATCAATTGGCGCGCAGTGAAGGACGAGCAACGGCCACCCTTCCCGCGCGCCCCGAAGACCATGGTCCTCGTCGAGGCGGCGGCGGCCCTTCTTTGCATCGACGACACGGGTGCCACCTGGAACCTTCTCGAGGCGTACCCGCCTCGCATCGCCAACGAACCGGCTCCGGCGGGATTGGCGTTTTCCGAAGTGGCGGGAGGCGAAGTGTTCGAGCTGAGGGACGCGAACTTGAACGTGACTTCCACCTTCGTCGTCGGTGCGACGCGGACGAGCGGCGATCCCACTTCGAAAGTGCTGCGCGTCGACGACAAAGGCAATCTGCGGGCCCTCACACTTGCCGTGCCGCGGCTCGGTGCCGCGGCGGGTGTCGTTGCCGGCAACTTGGTGGTGTGGGGTGGCAGTGCAGAGGGCGCAGGCGCCGAAGTACTGACGAGAAGTGAAGATGCGTTTTCCCCCCTGCCCTTTCCTCCCGATGCGACCGCGGGTCTCGGTCTCGCAGCGCTCGACGGCACGACCGCGGTTCTTGCCGGCGGAAAAGATCCCATGACAGGAGCCGCCGCCGCCCTTCGAACGTTCGACGTCATCTGCACGGCGGATTGCGCCACGGCCGAGCTGGCGGCGGCGCCCATGGCGCTGCAGCGAACGCATGTTTTCCCGCTCGCGGCAGGCAACCTGCTGGTCACGGGAGATTCCGACGACGGAGAGTTCCACGCTTTCAGCGTCCTCACTTCCAGTGGAACGCCCGAAATCGCGGAGCGCCCGCTGCGAGAACGGCGCAAGGGTGCGACGTCGCTACTGCTCCCCACTGGCCAACCGGGCGTCCTCGGGGGAGAAGACCCGGAAAGTGGCGCACCGGCCATGAGCGTCGAGGCGTTCTTTTTCTGAGGAGCCCGCTCGCGGTTTTCTCGCGGGAGGATGACCGCGATGACCATTGCCGAGATGATGGCATTGCCCATAAGACACCGCGTGGTAGCTTTTGACGTTACGAGGTGCGTTATGCGTCATGTCGTCTCCGGCATCGTTGCCCTCCTTTTGGCGGGTGGTTGCGCGTCGAACGAGCTCTGTCCGCAGACGCCGGGTGACACGCAGATCGAGCACATCACCCTGCGCTACCCAGGCAACTTCGATCAGGTCGCGCTCGAAGGCGGCCGCATCTTCGGCCCGGAGCTCGAAGTCATGCGCTACGACGATGCCTATCGCGGGCACGCCTTCCGCAAACAGATTGACCTCCGTGTCCAAGAAGATCTGATCGAAGGAGTGGTCGGCGCGGGCCGAACCGAGCTGCATCTCGAGCGGTACCCCGACGGGTTCGAGCTGCAGGGGCTCTACGCGGGCAACCTCGGCGTGCTCTCCTTTCGCCGCGACCGCCTCGAAGGCCACCTCGGCGGCCGCGTTTTCCGTTTGCGCAACAGCGCGACCGACCCGATGGTCTACGAATCGAACTCCGGCCCCGCCGAACAAGCCGTTGCCGTCCCGCAAACGGTCGGTGGCATCCACCCCGGTCCCACTGAAATTGCCCTGCCCAGCACCTTCGGCTCCTTGCCGGCGGAGCATCAGGCGGCGGTCCTCGCGATTTTCCTCGGCCGCTGAGCGACGCGTTTCGAGACGGCACCCGTTCGCGTTAACGCTTTCACGCAACGTCGAGTGACGCGCGTGCGCCAAAGAGCCGCCGCGATGCCGGTGCAGTCACGCGCGCACCAGGGAAAACGACGCATTCACGGAGGATCCCGGCCCCGCTGACGACTGCACCTTCTCCCACGAGGGATCGCTCGAGTGCGGCGCCCCCTTCGACCACGGCGCCCCCGGCCGACCACGCGGCGAGTTGCTGCCGCTCGAGCCAGCGTAGGTTCGCGCGCAGAAGCGATGACGGCTGACCGATGTCATCCCAGTCGCCACGGTAGAGAAAGGATGCGACGCGACCGCCTCGACGGAGCAGGGGGAGCGTCACGTCGGCGACGAGGCACCCTTCTCGCGGCAACGTGCGCCGCAGATCGTCGCTCATGACCTGGATCCCGAGAAAGTCGCCGCCCGTCGTCTCGTCGCCGAACCGCTCGCCGCGTAGGCGAACGACGCGCCCGTCGTCGTCGAGACCGACCGTGCCGGCGCCGCGCGCGGTCGGCTCGACCACCCACAGCGTGTCCGCCGACGCGCGCTCGTCGGCGGCGAGGACCGCGGCGAGGTCCAGATCAGGCGCGATGATATCGCCGTTCCAAATGAGGACGGAGCCGTCGCCGAGGACGCTCGCCGCGTTGGCGACGCCCCCCGCCGTACCGAGGATCCGCGGCTCGTGAACGAGATGAACCTTTGCGTTCAGACGAGCGATAGGTTGCGTAAAATCGCCGGAGCGATGGTGCGTATTGGCGACGATGGTCGCGATCCCCGCCTCGGAAATCGCCGTGACGACGTGCGCCAGCACCGGACGGTCGCCCACGGGCATGAGCGGCTTTGCCAGCTCGTCCGTGAGTGGAGCAAGGCGGGTTCCGAGCCCGGCCGAGAGCACGATCGCCGCCGTCATCGATAGGTTGAGCCATAGCACCCCTCGCCCGCGCTGGGCCCGACCGGGACGCGCAACTTTCTGGTCCTCACCGGAACGACGTGATAGCCGACCCGCATGGCTCCGCGTTTTTGGGCGATGGCTCTCGGGCTCGGGACGCTCGCCAGCGTGCTCGGCACGGGCGCCTGCGGCACCGACGCGAGCGGCGTCGATGCCTGCCGCAAAATCGAGCAGGCGCGCTGCCGCAAAGCAGCGAGCTGCCCGGACCTTGGCCTGCGCGGTTCAGTCGGCATCGAAGAATGCGTGCAGTACGCGCGCGACCGGTGCTTCCACGGGCTCGCCGTTGCCGATCCCGGGACCCCGGCGATCCAAGCCTGCGTGAATGCCATCGACCAAGCAACGAGCTGCGAAATCGTTGCTACCCCGGAAATGACACCTGCCTGCGAGTTCTTGAGGCCGCCGACCGGCCCCGTCGACGCGGGTGCCGAGGCATCCTCCGACGACGTGGCCGCGCTCGATGTGCCCGGGACGACGGACGGCGGTTAGCACGAGGGCTGGCACCGCAGCACGGCTTCCGCTACACCGGCCTTCCGCCATGGTCCGACCCGCTGCGACGTCGCCGCTCGCATTCATTTTCCTCGCGACCACCGCTGTTGTCTCGGCCGCTTGCTTCGATACTTCGAGCTCGATTACCACCGCCGATTATCCGACGCGCCTCACCGCCGACCCGGCCCTGTTCCTTGGCTCGCTCCGGTGCGGCGCACCGGAGCTCGAGCGCTACGTGGTAACGTTGTTCGACGTCAGCGTCAGGGAGACGCGCGACGTGCCCGTGACGTCATCGGGTCCGGTGGCTTGTCATGACCTCGTGTCCTTCGGTGAGCCCCGCGTCATCAGTACGCACTATTATACGGCCACGATCGACGGCTACGATCGCGAGGTCATCGCCGATCCGGACAGCGACATCACGGTCACCGGCAGGCCGAAGATGCTGGATTCCTCTTCGCGCGAGGAGATTTCCCCGATCTGGACCACCACGTGCGGCGAGGTGCCGCCGCCGGCCCCCGAGCAAGATGCCGAGGCGGTAGAAGATGGTCCGCCCGCCTACAATCAGCTCCGCTTTCCCACGCAGGTCCTCGGCAAGACCGAAGTCATTTTGCACGGCTGCCGCCCTCTCGCCGCCCTCACCCCCGACGCCGGCCCGGACGACGATTCGGGCGCGGATCGCGATGCTTCCACAGACGCCCAACCACCGCTCGACACGAGCGATGTGGCCGAGCCCGACGGCGGCGCACCGAGCGACGACGCAAGCGGGGAGGACGCCGAAGCGGGCGAGGGAGACGCGAACGAGGGCGGTCTCAGGAGGCGTGCGAGATGAGCCCGGACACCCTTCCGGGGTATATCCGCCGCGAGGAATGTTGCTGGGGTAGGGCACTATCGCCCCTTTCGCACCTCGGAGTGGCGCAATGAAGTCTGCATGCTTAGCTTGCGAAAATCTGTCGACAGTTTGAAGATGGTAAGTCGTACCCCCGACTGACCATTGGCTTCCAGGTTGGCGGCACCCGCACCAGGGAGAACCCATGTCCGAAAAAAAGAACCAGCCCCCTCCTATGCCGCCGCGCTCCGACGAAGAGGTCCAGTTCGGCGACGAGCTCCCGGTCCTTCCGATTCGCAACGCGGTGCTGTTTCCCGGCGCCGTCGCCCCCTTCGATGTTGGGCGCGAAAAGTCCGTCGCCCTCGTCGAGGACGTCGATAACCTGCCCGGCCCCGTCATCGCGATCTTTGCCCAGCGCGATCCCTCGACGGACGATCCGGGTTTCGACGATCTCTATCCCGTCGGTTGTGCGGCGCGCGTACTGAAAGCGCTGAAGCACAGCTCGGGTAATTATTCGCTCATCCTGCAGGGGCTCGTTCGCATCCGGCTCGATTCGGTGACCCAAGGCGCCCCGTACCTCAAGGCCAAGATCAAACGCCTCGAGGAGCCCGGCTCGGAAGACGTCGAGGCCGAGGCGCTCGCCATGAGCCTGCGCGACATCGCCAAGCAGGTCATCCAGCTGATGCCCGAGCTGCCGCGCGAAGCGGGCTCTCTCATCGACTCGATCACCGCGCCCGGCGCGCTCGCGGATCTCGTGGCCGCGAACCTCGATGCGCCCGTCGAAGAAAAAGCGCAGCTGCTCGAGACGGTCGACGCGAAGGAGCGCATTCGCAAGGTCCTGCGTCTCCTCACGCGCCAGCTCGAGATCCTCAAGATGCGCGAGCGCATCAACTCCCAGATCAAAGAGGAGATGGGGAAGAACCAGCGCGAGTACGTCCTCCGCCAGCAGCTCAAGGCCATCAAGGAGGAGCTCGGCGAGGACGACGGCGATCAGGGCGACCTCGACGGGCTCGAGGACCGCATCGCCAAGGCAAGCCTGCCCACCGAGGCGGAGACGGTCGCCAAGAAGCAGCTCAAGCGTCTGCGCACCATGC